>Ga0070697_100004144_pt1 | contig 11109 bp, 10 predicted proteins | sample KBSK1501metaG_FD_65475 | JGI IMG/M metagenome (GOLD analysis project Ga0070697, IMG submission 65475) | Corn, switchgrass and miscanthus rhizosphere microbial communities from Kellogg Biological Station, Michigan, USA - KBS K1-50-1 metaG | ecosystem: Host-associated > Plants > Roots >... | reverse complement strand
GCGCCCGAGACGTTGAAAGCCGTGCTCGGCGGTCCCGCCGACGTGGTGCTCTGCGACATGGCGGCGAGCGCCACCGGGCACCGCCGCACCGATCATTTGAAGATCATGGCGCTCGTCGAGGCGGCGGCCGAATTCGCCCGCGAGGCGCTCGCGCCGGGCGGGACGTTTCTCGCCAAGGTCATCCAGGGCGGTACCGAAGCTTCGTTGTTGGCTTCGCTGAAGCGCGATTTTACCAGCGTGAAGCACATCAAGCCGCCGGCGAGCCGCGCCGGTTCGGCGGAACTCTACGTGCTGGCGAGCGGATTTCGCGGCTAAGCCCATTATCCCTCCCCTCAATGGGAGGGTGGTCGCGAGCGTCAGCGAGCGACCGGGTGGGGTCTGCAGTTCACCCCACCCGGCTCGCACCTTTGGTGCCCGCCATCCCTCTCCTCAAGGGGAGGGATAAGAAACTTTAAATCTCCTTGCCCGACTCCGGCGGCGGAGCCTCGTCGGGCGGCGGCGCGGTGAGCGAAGCGCCGGCATCGATCGGCAGCGGCAGCAGGAAGAAGATCGATGTCGCCGAAATGGCGGCGACGATCAGGAACGCTGGAACGAAGTCGCTCGCCGCGAGCACGACGTCGCCGCGCACGAAGCGCACGCCTTCGAGCGCGAGGGCGGCGACCGCGACGCCGGCGGTGATCGAAATCTGCTGGGCGACGCTCGTGAAGCTCGTCGCCTGGCTCATTTCGCTCGAGCCGAGATCGGCGAAGGCGAGCGAATTGAGGCTCGTGAACTGCAGCGCGCGGAAGAAACCGCCGATGAGCAGAACGGACACGATGAAAGCATAGGGCGTGTCCGGCCGGAACAACGCGCAGGCGGCGATGAAGCCGGCGGCCACCACCGTATTGATCAACACCACCCGCTTGATGCCGAAGCGGCGCAGAATCGTCGCCGCGCTCGCGCGCATCACCATGGCGCCGATCGCGCCGGCGAAGGTGAGCAGCCCCGATTGCAGCGCGCTCATTCCGAATCCGACCTGGAAGAGGAGCGGCAGCAGGAACGGCAGCGCGCCGATGCCGACGCGGAACAAGGAGCCGCCGGCGACGCTGGCACGAAAGGTGGGGATCGAAAGCAGCCTGAGGTCGAGGAGCGGAAACGGCGTCGAGCGCGCGTGCAGCACGTAGCCGAAGAGCGCCGCCGCGCCCACCGCAAGGAGCGCGAGCGAGATCGATGTCGGCATGAAATGCTGGCCGATGGTGGTGAAGCCGAAGGCGAGCCCCGCGAGCCCGATGCCCGAGAGCATGAAGCCCCTGACGTCCAACGGCGGCACGCGTCGTTCGCGAATGTTCTCGATGTAGCGCGTGGCGAGCAGGATGCCGATCACGCCGATGGGGATATTGATCCAGAAAATCCACCGCCACGAGAAATAGGTGGTGATGAAGCCGCCGAGCGGCGGCCCGATCAACGGCCCGAGCAGCGCCGGCACCACGAGCCACGCCAGCGCCGAGACGAGCTCGTGCTTGGGCACGAGCCGCAAGATCACGAGCCGGCCCACCGGCGTCATCATCGCGCCGCCGATGCCTTGGATGATGCGGTAGATGACGAAATCGAGAAGCGAGGTGGCGGAGCCGCAGAGCGCCGAGCCCGTCGTGAAGATGACGATGGCGACGCGGAACACGGTGCGCGCGCCGAAGCGGTCGGCCATCCAGCCGGATATCGGAATGAAGACCGCGAGCGTCAGCAAATAAGAGGTGAGCGCGAGCTTGAGCGCGATCGGGTCCTCGCGCAGATCGATCGCGATCGCCGGCAGCGCGGTGGAGATCACCGTCGAATCGAGGTTCTCCATGAAGAGGGCGCAGGCGACGATCAGGGGGACGATGATCAGGGTGGGCATGAGGGGGAGGGCGCTTCCGGGCTTATGTTTGAGAGGCTGCAATAGCGGCTTCGGCCGCCTCAGTCACCCACACGGCGGCGGGCTTGCGCGCGGCGTCGAGCGCTCCCACATTGGACGGCGCCACCGGGGAGTGCGCCATGATCTATCTGCTCGCGATCTTCCTGCCGCCGCTCGCCTTGCTGCTGAACGGCCAGCCGTTCTCGGCGATTCTCAACGTCTTCCTGATCCTGCCCTGCGTGATTTTCGGATTGATTTTTCACCCGCTGTTGCTGGTGCCCTCGGCGCATGCCGTGCTCGCCATCTACATCGAGCGCGAGAACCGCAGGCATCGCGAGATCGTCGACGCGATCGAACGCCACGGCCCGCCGCCGGGGTGGAAGCAATAACGTTTTCATACTTCCCGTGAAGGGGATTTCGATTAATCCCTCCCCTAAAGGGGAGGGATAGTATCTCACGCCACCTTGCTGAAATCGGGCGGCCGGCGCTCGGCGAAGGCGCGGAAGGCTTCCATCGCCTCCGGACTTTTCAGCCGCGCCTGGAACTCCTCGCCCTCGCGCTGCATCACTTCCTTGATGGTTTCCGCGTCGCGCATGAGTTTTTTCATCGCGCGCAACGCGCCCGAGGGCTTGGCGGCCAAGGCGCGCGCCGCTTCCAGTGCGCGCTTTTGCACCTCGGCGGCGGGCACGGCGGCGGTCGCGATGCCGATTTGCGCCGCCGTCTTGCCGTCGACCGCCTGACCGAGCGCGAACATCGCATAAGCCCGCGCATAGCCGATCCGGGCGGGCAACAGCCAGGTCGACGCCGCCTCCGGCACCAGCGCCAGGTTGACGAAAGGCGTCGTGAGCTGCGCGCCCTCGGCGATGAACACCATGTCGCAATGCAGTAACATCGTGGTGCCGACGCCGACGGCGTTGCCTTGCACCGCCGCGATCAACGGCTTGGTAAGGGTGGCGAGCGCCAGCAGAAACGGGCTCGCGCCGACGCTGCGCGCCGGCACCGCACCGGTTGCGACCGCGGTAAAGTCGCCGATGTCGTTGCCGGCGGTGAACATGTCGCCCTCGGCGGCGAGCACGATCGCGCGGATTTCGGGATCGTTTTCCGCGCGGTTCATCTCGCGCACGATGACTTCATACATGGCGTTGGTCAGCGCGTTTTTCTTTTCGGGCCGTGCCAAGGTGAGCGTGAGCACTCCCTGATCGCGCGAAATACGGACATGGTCGGTCATCGAAGCCCTCCCCGAAGCCTTCAACGGCCTTTAATATTGACCGGCGGGCTGATCGGCGTCAGCCGTCTTTTACCACCTTTTCCCATGCGAGACGCGAATGCCCGCCCAGCCCTTTGCATTGGGATGGGAGCGTGCTAACGACCCTCGCCAACTCGCCGCGCGATTCCGCTCTGCGGCGCAATGTCAAAATCCGGCCCAAACCGGAGTTCAGGAGTTGGCGATGCACCGTCTCAGCGACGGCCTCGCGCAAGAAGCGCTCACCTTCGACGACGTCTTGCTCAAGCCTGGGCTCTCGGAAGTGCTGCCTTCCGAGGCCGACGTCCGCACGCGGCTGACGCGCTCGGTCGCGCTCAATATCCCGGTCCTGTCGGCGGCGATGGACACGGTGACCGAGGCCCGCCTCGCCATCGCCATGGCGCAGGCCGGCGGCATCGGCGTCATCCACCGCAATCTCAGTCCCGAGGATCAGGCCGATCACGTGCGGCGGGTGAAGAAATTCGAATCCGGCATGGTGATCAACCCGGTCACCATCCACCCCGAGGCGACGCTTGCGGAAGCGCTCGAGATCATGACGCTCCACGGCATCTCCGGCCTGCCGGTGGTGGACAAGAAAAACGGCCGCGCCGGCAAGCTCGTCGGCATCCTCACCAACCGCGACGTGCGCTTCGCCGCCAATCCGCGCCAGCCGATCTCCGAGCTGATGACCAAGAAGCTCATCACCGTGCGCGAGGGCGTGAGCGAGGAGGAGGCGAAGAAGCTCTTGCACCAGTATCGCATCGAGAAGCTGTTGGTCGTCGACCCCGACTATCGCTGCGTCGGTCTCGTCACCGTCAAGGACATCGAGAAGGCGGTGACCAACCCGAACGCCTGCAAGGACGGGCAGGGACGGCTGCGCGCCGCCGCCGCCACCACCGTCGGCGACGAGGGCTTCGAGCGCACCGAGCGGCTGATCGATGCCGGTGTCGACGTCGTCGTCGTCGACACCGCGCACGGGCACTCGCAGCGCGTGCTCGACGCCGTCCGCCGCATCAAGCGCCACTCGAACGCGGTCCAGGTCATCGCCGGCAATATCGCGACCCGCGAGGGTGCGAAAGCGCTGGTCGATGCCGGCGCCGACGCGGTCAAGGTCGGCATCGGCCCCGGCTCGATCTGCACCACGCGCGTGGTCGCGGGCGTCGGCGTGCCGCAGCTCACCGCCGTGATGGACGCCGTCGACGAGGCGTCGAAGTCCGACACGCCGGTGATCGCCGACGGCGGCATGAAGTTTTCCGGCGATCTCGCCAAGGCGCTTGCCGCCGGCGCCGAATGCGCGATGATCGGCGCGCTGCTCGCCGGCACCGAGGAAAGCCCGGGCGAGGTTTATCTCTATCAGGGCCGCTCGTATAAATCCTATCGCGGCATGGGCTCGGTCGGCGCCATGGCGCGGGGCTCCGCCGATCGCTACTTCCAGCAAGACATCAAGGACACGTTGAAGCTCGTGCCCGAGGGCGTCGAGGGCCAGGTGCCGTTCAAGGGTCCGCTCGCGACCGTCCTGCACCAGCTTGCCGGCGGCGTGCGCGCGGCAATGGGCTATGTCGGCGCCAAGACGCTGAAGGAACTCCGCGAGAAGGCGCAATTCGTGCGCATCTCTGGCTCCGCCTTGCGCGAGAGCCACGTGCACGACGTCACCATCACGCGCGAGAGCCCGAACTATCCGTCGCGCGTTTGATTCTGGTATCCCTCCCCGGAAGAGAGGGATGAAGAAATGAGCCCCCGCATCACCGTCGCCGGCGCCGGCGTCATCGGTTGCTATGTCGGCGGCACGCTCGCGCGCGAGGGCCGCGCGGTGACGTTGCTGGTGCGGCCGCGTCTCGCCGCCGCCATCGAGCGGAACGGCCTGCGCATCTCCGACGTCGAGGGCCGCGACGGCGTGCTGTCGACGAAATCCATCGGCGTCACGGCCGATCCGGCAGAGGCCTTCGCCCGAAGCGACATCGTGCTCGTCACCGTGAAGAGCGGGGCGACCGCGGCGATGGCGGCATTGATCGCGGCCCACGTCCCCGCGCGCTGCACGGTGGTGAGCCTGCAGAACGGCGTACGCAACGCCGACGTGCTGCGCGCGGCGCTCGGCGCGGGCCGGACGGTGTTGCCCGCCATGGTGCCGTTCAACGTCGTGCACCGCGAGGAGGAGGGGAGCCCGCCGCTTTTCCACCGCTCGACCAGCGGCGCCATCCAAATCGCACCGGGCGTGGCCAATCTGCGCGCGGCGCTCGACGTTCCCGGTCTCGCCGTCCGCGAAAATCCCGACATCGCGGGCGTGCTGTGGTCGAAGCTTCTCGTCAATCTCAGCAACGCGCCCAACGCGCTGGCGGGTGTTTCGATCATCGACACCATCAGCGACCGCGGCTGGCGGAAGTTGTTCGCCGCGCAAATCGAGGAGGCGTTGAAGGTCTACCGCGCCGCCGGCATCCGGCCGGCAAAGCTCGCCGGCATGAACGCCGCGATCGTCCCGTGGCTCTTGCGGCTGCCGAACTTCGTGTTCAGGCGTTTCGCCGCGCGCATGGGCTCGATCGATCCGCGCGCCCGCACCTCGATGCTGGAGGATCTCGAGCGGCGGCGGACGACCGAGATCGATTATCTGCACGGCGAAATCGCCGCGCTGGCCAGAAAAGCCGGCGTCAAGACGCCGGTGATCGACGAGATGATCCGGCGCGTGAAGGCGGCCGAAGCGGCCGGCAGCGGCTCGCCGCATCTGCGCGCGGCCGACATTCGCCTGCCGTCATACCGCGGATAAATTTCGTTCCGCTGCGCGCATAATGGTTCAAATCGACGCCGTGGCTGCGCGATCCGCCCCTCCCGCTCGTTTTCGCGGGCGGAAAGACAAATACGTAACTTTTCCTTGTTCTCGATCCGCCAACGCCGAGCTATAAGCCCGCGTGCCGCGAAGCCGATGTCCGGCCGAGCGAAGGCGAGAGAGCGCTTTCATGTTCCGCTCCGACGGCCGCCGGCTTCCCAACCGGCTGGAAAAAATCCTGCTGAAAGCGGCGGATAGCTTGCGCCGATTGCTGCTCTTGCGCGTCCGGCTTGACGACAAGGGCTATCGCTCGATTTATCTCTGCGAGAGCAAATACGACGCGCAGCGCCCCATGTCGCTGTGGATCAAAGAAGCGGGCACGATGCGCTGGATCGACGGCGAAGTCCGCGCCGGCGACATCTTCATGGATATCGGCGCCAACATGGGGATTTACACGCTTGCGGCCGCCCACCGCGTTGGAAAGACCGGTCGGGTTTATGCGTTCGAGCCGCATAAGATGAACGGCGTCAGCCTGTTGCGGAATCTCGCGGCGAGCGGCCTTGCCGACCGCGTCGACTTCTTCGCCTGCGCGCTCTCCGATGCTTCCCACGTGCTGCCTTTCAATTACGCCTCGCTCGCCTCGGCCTCGAGCGGCAGCCAGCTCGGTCATACCCGCGTGGCGGGTGCGAGCCGCGACTTCCGGCCGGTCGCGCGCGAGATGCTGGCGGCGGTTACTGTCGACGATTTGCTCGGCGCGGGGGCGATCAAGCCGCCGAACCTCGTCAAGATCGACGTCGACGGCAACGAGATCAAGATTTTAAGAGGCATGAAAAGGCTGCTCACCGGCAACGATCGCCCGCGCGCCCTGCAGGTGGAGCTCAATGTCGGCGAGCAGGAGGAAATCGCCTCCTTTCTTGCCGATTGCGGCTACGCGCTGGCGGAGCGGCACCACACCCGGCCTGGCGAGAAGCAAATCAAGCGCGGCATGCCGCTGGAGCAAGTCGCGCATAATGCGATTTTCCGGCCGCGCCCGGCGGCTTAGTCCAGCGGCGGCTGCCGCAACGATCGCAACCGCTTAGCCGGTCGCGGTCGCCGTCCTCGATCGGCATCATCGGCCGCCTATCTTTCTTCTTCGGCGGGCGGCCAAGACACGTTATACGATCACGTCATACGACATCGACGGATTGCGGGGAGAAAGCCCATGTCCATCCAATTCGCGCTCGCGCCCTTGTTCTTCCAAATCCTGCTCGTCTTCATCCTGATGATCTGGATGGGAAAGGAGCGCCAGACCGCGCTCCGGCGCGGCGAGGTGCATCACCGCGACATCGCGTTGCGCGAGCCGAAATGGCCGCCGAAGGCGATGCAGGTGGCGAACTGCTTCAGCAACCAGTTCGAGATTCCGGTCCTGTTCTACGTCGTGACCATTCTCGCGCTGATGACGCGGCAGGCGGACTTGTTGTTCGTGTTCCTGTCCTGGCTGTTCGTGATCCTGCGCTACGTCCACGCCTTCATCCACACGACCTCGAACCGGGTGCCGCGCCGCGGCTTCGTCTATGGCCTCGGCGTGCTTGTGCTGATCGCGCTGTGGGTCGAGCTCGCGCTCCGTATCTACCTGCTTTGATGGAATGACGCCTTCGGCCCGAATCTCCGCCGCGATCGAGGTGCTCGCGGAACTCGCGGCGCCTGTGCGGCCGGCGGCGGAGGCGCTGAAGGCGTGGGGCCTCGCGCACCGCTTCGCCGGCTCCGGCGACCGCGCCGCCATCGCCAGCCTCGTCTACGACGCGCTGCGGCAAAAGGCCTCGGCGGCCTTTCTCATGGGCGACGGCGCGCCGCGCGCGATCGTGCTCGGCATGCTGCGGCGCGCGCGCGGCCTCGATCTTGCCGCTATCGAAAAGTTGTTCGACGGCGGACGTTTTTCGCCGCCGCCGCTTTCCGCGCATGAACGAACGAGGTTGGAGATTGGCCACCTCGACGGCGCGCCGCCGCACGTTGCCGGCGATTACCCCGAATGGCTGGAGCCGCAATTCGCCGAGACCTTCGGCGCCGAGCGCGCGGAGGAAGGAGCGGCGCTTTCGGCGCGCGCGCCGCTTGATCTTCGCGTCAACATGTTGAAAGCGACGCGCGAAAAAGTGCGCGAAGCGCTTTCCCACCTTGCGCCGCAAGAAACGCGCTGGTCGCCGGCGGGCCTGCGCATTCCGCTCGGCGCGGAAGGCCGTCATCCGCCGGTGACCGCCGAGGCGGCCTTCCAGAAAGGCTGGTTCGAGGTGCAGGACGAAGGCTCGCAGGTCGCGGCCCTGCTCACCGGCGCCAAAGCCGGCGAACAGGTGCTCGATCTTTGCGCCGGTTCCGGCGGCAAGACGCTGGCGCTTGCCGCGGCGATGGAAAATCGCGGCCAGATCTTCGCCCATGACGCGGACCTGCGGCGGCTCGCGCCGATCTACGACCGCATCCAGCGCGCGGAGGCCCGCAACATTCAGACGCGGGCGCCGAAGGGGAAGACCGACGTTCTCTCGGATCTCGAAGCGAAAATGGACCTCGTGCTCGTCGACGCGCCCTGCACCGGCACCGGCGTCTGGCGCCGCCATCCCGACGCCAAATGGCGCATGCGTCCGGGCGCGCTCGAACAGCGGCTGAAGGAGCAGGTCGCACTCCTGGACCAGGCCGCGCGCTTTACCAAGCCCGGCGGGCGGATCGCCTATGTCACCTGTTCCGTGCTCGACGCCGAGAACGGCGCGCAGCTGAGAGGCTTTCTATCGCGCACGCCGGGCTGGTCGATCATTCCCGTCGCGGACGTCTGCGCCGCGCTTGGCGAGCGCGGCCAGATTCTCCGCGCGGCGGCGCGAACGGGCGCGGAAGGGATTTTGCTCACGCCGAAGCGCACCGAGACCGACGGCTTCTTTATTTCGCTGATAAGACGCGCGTCCTAGACGCTCATTCGGCGGCGAGCGAGTGCGCCGCCGGCTGCCAGTCGGCGACGATCTCCGGCCCGGCCTCCGTCTGCCAACGCCCGGGCTTGCCGCCGCTCTCCGTTCCTTCGCCAATGAGCCGCAGGAATTCCGCGCGCGGAATCAGACGAAAGCCCATGGCGCGCGTCGAGCGCGTCGGATCCTTGCCGTCGTTCAGTACGAATCCCCAGTGCGCGAGGTGCCAGTTCAACACCGAGAATCCGAGCTTCGAAGTATTGTCCTCGTGCGAGAACTGCGACTCGGTGAAGAAGACGCGGCCGAGCGCGACGCCATAGCCGCCGCCGACGAGTGTGCCGCTGCGATTCCACACCTCGAAGGAATGCACGTGGCCCGCATCGTAGAGCGCGGCATAGACGCGCATGATCCTCGGCGTGATCCAGGTGAGATGCCAGCGCCCGCTGCGGCGCATCGCACACGCCTTGATCACGCCCTCGAAGTCGCGGTCGAAGGTGACGGTGTACTCGCACTGTCGCATCTGCCGGCGCAGGCGCTTGGGGATGTGAAACTGGTCGAAGAAGAGCACCGAGCGCTCGGGCAGCGACATCCATTGCAAACGCCCGAAATGGGCGAAGGTGAAGAGCCCACGGCGATAGGCCTCGATCAGCATCGGCAGCGAGAGGTCGCGGACCATGCCCGCGTAACCGGCGGCGCCGAACGAGCGCTCGGGGTCGGGCAAGCGGGGCGGGGCGGATCGATCGGCCAAGCGCATCTGTAGAAAAGGCGGCCAGTCCTTGAGCCGCTTCGGCTGCAGCGCCCAGGCGGTGCCGAGCACGATCCGCTCGAACATTTCGAACGGAGTCTCACGAAAAAGCGCCGCCCGCCGCTCCGCGGAGGCGTTCGGGGAAGGGGACGGAAGATTTTCGGGCGCCGCGTGCATTCGAGCCGATCCGGACGGTAACCCAGGAAGGCATCTGTCGCATGATGGACACTAATGAAGCGTTATTCGGCCCGTTTTTCTGCGTTCGCCCCAACACATTGTTGAGGATTGTTTGCAACCCTCGGAGGTGGACCTCCAGCTTTGGTTGCCGATGTTGAAGAACCCGCAAGCCCTTCCGGAATTTCGCGACGCGCCAAATCTCGGGCCGTCGCTTGAGTCCTATCGCTGCGAAATCGTGGCCGAGCCGGGCGCGGAGTGGGACCGGTTGGCAGCGGGTTTCGCCGACATGTGCCTCGAGCAAACGGCGGCTTTCGCCGGCTCCCGCGTCGGCGCCGCGCGTTCGACCGGCGTGATCGTGCGCGAGGCGGCAAGCAACGAGCCGGCGGCGATGGCGCTCGTGGTTGTGGCGACCCTGCCGGTGATCGGCCTCGGTCTTGCCCATGTGAAATTCGGCCCACTGTGGCGGCGGCGCGGCGCACCGGCAAACCCCGCGCATCTCGCGCTCATGCTGGAAACGCTGAAACAGGAATTCGGGCAAAAGCGAAAACTCGCCGTGCGCGTCATGCCGCCGGCCGATCCCGGCTTTGAGCGGGCATGGAAGGACGCGCTCGCCTGCGCGAATTTTGCCTTTCAAATGGCGGCGACAGATCGCGAGCGCTATCTCGTCGATCTCACGCTGTCCGAGGGTGACCAGCTCAAGAGCCTCGGCTCCAAATGGCGCTATCATCTCGCCAAGTCCGCGATCGGTGAGCTCGATATTTGCGAAGTCGGCCTCGAAGCGGGGCTGCCCGAATTTCTCGCGCTCTACCGCGATATGCTCTCGCGCCGGCAATTCGACGACCGCCACGGCATCGAGGATTTGCCGGCGATCGCGAAAGTGGCGGGACCGGCGCTCGGCATGCGGCTGTTCATCGCCTCCCACCAAGGAAAGCCCGTGGTCGGCTCGCTCATCGTCGGCGCCGGCGAGCGCGTGTTCGTGCCGTTCAGCGCGGCCGACGAAAAGGCGTTGGAATTGCGCGCCGGCTACGCGCTGCGCTGGACGATCATGGAGCGCCTGCGCGGCACCGAAGCGCGCTGGCTCGATCTTGGCGGCGCCGAAGGGGATCAGGGCGCGACACATGACAAGCTCGGCAATGTCGGCAAGCGCGGCCGCGTCGCCGAGATCCCCGGCGAGTTCGACTACGCACCGAACGCGCTTGCCGCCGGTGCGGCCAAGGCGCTCATGCTCGGCAAGGAGCTCGCGCGCTCGCAGCAATTGAAGCGGCTCGTGATGATGCTGCCGATTTGAATGGTTGATGCGGCGTGCCGAGCCTCGACAGCTGCGAGGCGAAGCCCTAGAAGCGCGGCAATGGCCGCGCATGACAAGATTCTGATCGTCGATTTCGGCTCCCAGGT
>Ga0070697_100004143_pt1 | contig 11110 bp, 13 predicted proteins | sample KBSK1501metaG_FD_65475 | JGI IMG/M metagenome (GOLD analysis project Ga0070697, IMG submission 65475) | Corn, switchgrass and miscanthus rhizosphere microbial communities from Kellogg Biological Station, Michigan, USA - KBS K1-50-1 metaG | ecosystem: Host-associated > Plants > Roots >... | reverse complement strand
ACGTAGGGCGCTAGTCCTGACTCCACAAGTTCACCTCGACGGCGGGTCACACTAAAATCTTTTCCCAGCAGAGCTTGAGCTGCAGTCGCGCCCAGACAAACCAGAACCTGAGGCTTCACGACCGCGAGTTCTGCGTCCAGCCAGGGGCGGCAGGCATTTATTTCGGAGTAGCGCGGTTTTTTGTGAATGCGGCGTTTACCTCGCTCGTCGGGCACCCACTTGAAATGCTTGACCACGTTGGTCACATAGACGTTCGCTCGATCGATTCCTATCTGGGCGAGAGCCTGGTCCAGCAGCTTTCCCGCAGGACCAACGAAGGGGCGTCCGGCCAGATCCTCGCGATCGCCTGGCTGTTCGCCGACGAACATTATCCTGGCGTGCGGCGAACCTTCGCCGAAGACAGTCTGAGTGCCTATTTTCCACAGATCACATGCCTTGCAGTTCGCTGCAATCTTCCGGAGGGTTTGAAGAGTTGGGTACGGCGGGATCAGCGCAGCAGCGGTTGCCGTCTTGATCGCTTCCCTTTTCATAGCCGTGAGTTGAGATGAAGCTTTGGGCTTCACTGTTTTCTTTGAACACAACTACCCCTGGGAGGCATCCAAGTCAGCGCAGGTGGCTAGAGAGCAGCGACTTGTACGAAGGAGGCTGCGACGGGGAGCGGATTGGTAATACGAAGCCATCCCCTAAGGAAATACAGTAGACACTGTATATGATTCGGGGCTATTCACTTATAACTTCGCCCGAACATAGAGGGATTGAGGTCTGCCGGGTTGCGAGGCAGCAAAAATTCAGATCAGTATCTCAGATCAGTATCGAGGGGCCATGCTCGCACATTGCGTAAATCCTAATTGCTGTGCTCCATTGCATTCATATTCTGAGGGACGGCTATTTCAATTTGAAGTTGTGTCCATTTCAATCGCCGCGAGTGACGACACCAGTCAGCCGTTTGATGAGAAGCCGGAGCGGCAGACGACGCATTTCTGGTTGTGCGGGCGTTGTGCGGACACTATGACGTTGGCGCTCGAGCCATTGCGAGGTTTGAAGGTCATTCCTCTCGGTCCAGGTGGATCCGAGATCCCGGAGCTGGGCGATTTGAAACTACCGGATGAGGAGCCGCAACAAACGAATAGCTGCTAGTGCAGGCAACTTATTCAAATTGAGAGACTTCGCGCAGTTTATGAGAAGTTTGGTTGGAACGGAACCCTGTTTTCTTCACTTCCTGTTCGAAGCTTTGCACATTTGAAAAAATGATATACGTGAAGGCAGACGTCCGCATCGAAAGCAAAGTAGCTGGTGCGTGCGCGCGTGACATTTGCTGAGGGAAGAGGAATGCACTAAACTTGCAAGCTGACGGTCTGTACCAGCGGAAAGTATTCCCTGCTCTCGGTCAGTGTTCTTCGCATAGCAGGTTTGGAATCTAGCGGATTCGGCTACGAACCAGGTTTGGCTATCGTGGTGCTGTAGGGGTGATAGGCATGGCAAGGTTGCGGGCCGCGTAAAGATGGGCGTTGGGTAAGCGGATCACTTGGAGGTGAGTCTTGGCAGCCTTTAGAATTTTCATAGCTGATGATCACGAAGTTGTCCGAAAAGGGTTGTGCTCGCTATTGCAGGCGCAGCCGGACTGGGAAGTCTGCGGGGAAGCCGCCGATGGCCGCGAAGCAGTGGAAAAGGCTCAGCAACTGAAGCCGGACGTAGTAATACTCGACATTGGTATGCCCAGCCTGAACGGGCTTGAGGCCACGCGGCAAATCCTGAAGACCAATCCCCATGCGAAGGTGCTTATCCTGACTTTGCATGATTCTGATCAAGTGGTGCGTGAGGTCCTCAACGCCGGCGCACGTGGATTTCTGTTGAAGTCCGACGCGGCGCGCGACCTGGTTGCGGCGGTGGAAGCTCTGCGCCGGGATAAAACCTATTTCACTTCCAAGGTCGCCGCAATGGTCCTCGAGGGCTACCTCAAGGGTGGAACGCCTTCCACGCCCGTGACGGTAGGCCGGAATCGGCTAACGCCGAGGGAGCGTGAGATTGTGCAACTGCTGGCGGAAGGTAAGAGCACAAAAGAGGTGGCGGTGGCGCTGGGTTTAAGCGTGAAGACCGCGGAAACTCATCGTTCCAATATCATGCGCAAGCTGCAACTCCACTCGGTGAGCGATCTGGTGCTCTATGCGGTGCGTAACAACATCGTCCACGTGGTGCAGGCGGGGATCGAATAGAAATCTTCGCAGCGCTAGGCTGCTGAGTCATCCTCGGCGGGGTCCGGAATGCTGGATGGCGGGTCGCTGGCGGGATAGGAATCCGCCAGAGTCTTATCCATCATTTTCTCTCGCAGTTCTTCCTCGTGGTTCTTGTTTACCGTTCGATCCTCCGGATCTCTCCCGGTATTGCCCTGCGCGGGATCTTTGGTGACGCACGAATTATCCTGTTTTTCCGCCATAACACACCCTCCTATTTGACGCAGTTGTTCAGTCCGGCGACGGACCTTCGGCTGCGACTAATTCCGGCTTTCGCACTCTGCCGGCATGGGCGAAGGCCGGTAATACCGCGTTCTGGGCGATGTAGCCCAGCCCTACCACGGCGTACCGGACCTTCTTTCCCCTTACCGAGTTGCGCTTCTTTCCCTTTAACGAGTTGGACATGAAAAGTAATCGGCTACTTAGGCTGCCGGCTTTGACTTGCGCCCGGCAGTCTTGCGGCGGCTCGATACTTCCTCTTCTTCTTGTTCTGCTCCGCCCTCGATTGCGTCAACGTTAATTTGTTCAGCGATCTCCGTCAGGGTCTCGTCGGCTTCCTTCTCTTCTTCCAGAGTCTGTTCGAGCAGAGCCGCAGCTTCTCTGTCGCCCAGCAGCGTGGCGTAGGTGCGCACGCAGCCGTATCCCGCGATCTCATAATGTTCAACCCGCTGAGCAGCAACGATCATTGCCGCATCCTTTACCTCTTCTTCCATTTCATCGTCTTCAATGACTTGGCTACCTTCTTTGATCAAACCTTCCATACCCTTGCATTTCTCTCCCTTGGGGTCTTCACCCATGCGGGCAAATATCTTTTCCAGCCGCGACGCGTGCTGTTTGGTTTTTTCCAGATGTTCTTCGATGGATGTGCGCAACTCATCTGAAGTTGCTGCTTCCACCATTTTTGGCAGTGCTTTGATCAGTTGATTTTCGGCAGAGTACAAATCTTGCAGCTGTTCGACGTACAGGTCTTTTAATGAACTGGATTTCACAATGCGCCTCCACGATTAGATTAGGGTTGGGTTTGAATGCGAACGAAAAATACGTTTAGGAAAAAGAAGAATGGAGCCCGGCACTGCACCCGCCTCTCCGCTCGCCCTCTAAGAAGAGGCGAGAAGCAGGGCCAGCCTCACTACGAGACCAGCGCCTGCTCGAGTGGTGGGTTTGATAGAGGGCAACATTCATGTCGAGAAGCATAGGGTCGTACTGCTAGGCGAACAATCCTGCTGACGCTGTACTTTCCCTAAGGAATTTCTGTAGCGATTTTGCAGAGACTTCTTGCGGCAGTGACGGAGCAAGGCAGGTTTCGCAAGTGCAATAACTTTCCCTCGCAGCCTTCGCGTTAGCTCACGTAGTGGCAGGCGACTCGCCTGCCTGGCTAGCTCCACGAGCTTGCGCTCGTTTGGCGGGCGACTCGCCTGCCACTACGTGAGCATCTTCGCCCGGAATCTGTCCGCTGCACTCGCTTTCGGTTCTCGTATCCGTTGAACCGTGTACGCCCGAGGTGGGACTTTATCCACCGGTTTCCCGCTGACCCATCCAGAGTGCTATGTATTTTCCTCCTGGGAATACTGTAGGAGTGCTGCGGGCTAAAGGGTCATTTCTAGGGTCTGCTTGCGGTTTGCGTGTATGTCTCGCCACACGAGTTGCTTTTTACGCACTTTAATTGCGGTTCCGCGCATTTCACTGTGGTACAGCAACTTATCAAAACCCATACAGAGTGCACCGGATGGACCGGAGCAGCTACTCCACCTAGTCTCAACCATGCAAGCGCACCTATTTGTAAGACGCATGACCAGAGCCTGATCCGCTCTGAAAGGAGATTCAAGTGAGCCACCCAGATTCCACCCCTCGGTTCGATACGGACCTTGACCTAGTAAGGCGAGCTCAGCAAGGCGACTCCGACGCATTTGCATCATTATTTTATGCGCACAAGGCGAGGATTTACTCCGTCTGCCTGCGCATGACCAACAATACTGCGGAAGCTGAGGATTTAACCCAAGACGCGTTTCTGCAGGTTTTTCGCAAATTACAAACTTTTCGTGGCGACTCCGCGCTATCCACATGGCTATATCGCATCGCAGTGAACACGGTGTTGATGCACTTCCGCAAAAAGGCATTGCGTCAAGTCTCTCTCGACGAGCCCTACAGCCAGGACGCCAAGATGGTCCGCCGCGAATACGGAAGTAAAGATGACCGGCTAACCGGTTCGGTCGATCGCATCGCATTGGCACGCGCGATCAAGGAACTGCCCGCCGGCTATCGGACAATTTTCCTGTTGCATGAAGTTGAAGGCTACGAGCACCAGGAAATCGCGCAACTGCTGGATTGCTCCGTAGGAAATTCAAAATCACAACTGCATAAAGCCAAGCTGCGGATTCGTGAGTTGCTTGGATACGCCAGGGCGGAAGCGCAGGACGGGGCCAAACAGCCGGAAACGGCTCGTCAGGGCTCGAAGGCTTCACGCGCGGAGGATCACGAATTGTCGCCGGCACTCTTGCTACAGGCTTGGGAGGAAGCGGCAATGGATGAAGAACAACAGGAAGCGGTGGCAGTGGTTTCCGCAGCACGGGCAGCCACTCCGCAGCTCCTCGGATCCAACGCGTGATGTTCATTAGCAATCGTATCGGCGTTCAAAACAGGCTCATGAAGGCGAAGACAACGTGAACATTGGCGTAATCGTAACCATTGCTGGTCATCGTCCCTCTGAAAGCGATGATGGGAAGGGCGCGCCACGCAAGCGCATCGAGAACGCCAATGCCAAAACTACATCACAACTGCTCATGGGTTCGCCCATGGGTTCCTGTGATGTGCTGGGGCAAAGCATCATTGATCGTGTTGTTGCCCGCCTTCGTGGTTCCGGGGCGCAACGAATCTCGATCATCTCGGAAGGGCCGCTTCCGGGGTGTACCGCCACCAGTGCCAGCAGCTCTCTTTACCGCACCGGTTCAACTCCAGGATTCTGGCCGGCCTGGGATAGCGTGGTTTCTGAATACCTAAATCACGGTGTGGAAACGTTGCTGCTGCTCAGGCTCGGACCCTATGTCGAGCTTGATTTGCTGGATTTGCTGCGTTTTCATCGAGACATCACGAGCCCGCTCACCCAGGTGTACCACCGGCACACCGCTCTTGATGTAGTGCTGGTGGACGCGGCACCACTGCGGGAAGGCATGGGTTCGTTTCGCACCCGCCTGAGCACCCTGATTCCGCAGCGTCAACGGTACAGTTTTGCCGGATACACCAATCTTCTGGCAGGACCCGCCGATTTCAGACGATTGGTTCAAGACGCGCTCTCCGGGCAATGTGGCATCCGTCCAGTGGGCCGTGAAGTTCGGCCAGGCATTTGGTATGGCGAAGGCACCAGAGTGGATCGCTCAGCCACCCTCCTTGCTCCTGCATTTATTGGCGCCGAAACTTGTATAGAAGCATCCAGCACTATCAGTGGCGCCAGTGCGGTGGAAAGGCAATGCGAAGTAGACTGCGGCACTACCGTGGACGACTGCTGCGTGCTTCCTGGCACTTACCTCGGCATGGGTCTCAATGTCCAACATGCCGTAGTAAAAGGATCGAAGCTGTTTCATTTGAATCGTGACATCGAGTTGGAGATCAGTGACTCCCGTTTAATCGGCACTACTTCTCCTTCTCATCCATTGAGTAGAAGAGCGCGATCCGTTCTTGGACCGGGCCGTATGTTCGGTTCAAGTCTGGTAACCCGCTCCTCGCAATTAGCATCTTTATTGACTACCCGCCGGTTTGGACGTAGCGACTGAGTGCGCCCATGCATCTCTGTGTGCCACGCCTGCCGACGGCAAGTGACCAAAGGGGCCCATCATGGTGATTAAGTTGCCGGAACACGTTAGTGCTAAAGAAGCGCGCACTTTTATGCGTGCACTGCAGCCAGAACTCAGGCGCGACAGACCTCGTGTGGTGGTTGATATGTCGGCCGTCAAAGATATCGATACGACCGCATTAGACATGCTGCTGGAATGCATGTCGATAATCGCGCGACGAGATGGCGCGGTGAAGCTAGCGGGCATTTCGCCCGAGGCGGCAACCGTTCTGGAACTTACCCGGATGAATCAGATTTTTGAAATGTTTCCCACGGTGTCTGAGGCGGCATCAAGCTTCAGTGTCGCACCTGTGGATAAGCTATCTGACGAGGCTTCCCCCCAGCCGGCCGTCGCATAGCGCTTGTAGGAAGTCGCGACTCGGAGTGTCAAGGAGTGGGTATGAATCGCTGGACGGAAAAACTGCTCGGCATGATTCTGGTATTCCTGCTGTCGGGATTGCTGCAACCGGCCATGCTGCTGGCACAACAGGCACCCTCAGAGGCGCCGGCCCAGACTGAACAACCCCAAACTCAACCGCAAACCGCACAGCCACAGGAGCCGACGGCGACCCAACCACAATCGGAAAATCCCGATCGCCAGGACGTGGAAGACAAAGCCTCACAAGAACTGATTAATCGAAATCATTTGCCTGACAGTCCGGGGGCTACGAAACCTCAGCCTGAGCAGGAAAAAGCAACACCAGCGGTGGCGCAGCAACCAGTTCGGAGCGCGCCACAGCCCACAGGAACAGCCGCCGCTCAAGCTGGGAAACTCAGCGGCAATGCAGCGTCGCGACCGGCGGGTGCTGCGATTGCACCGGCGAAGCAACGTCAAGTTCGATCGTTTTTAATAAAGATGGGCGTTATTGCAGGGGCAGGAGTGGCGATTGGAACCGTGGCGGCTTTGTCGAGAGGGACATCACCGAAACCTCCAGGCGCTCGCTGAGTTATCACGCTAAAGTTTCTATCACAATGGGGGAGTCATTGAATCCAGCGTCGGTGAAGGAGACCCAACCACAGTCCTGCCCGGACGTCTTGCTGAGTTTTTCTGGCATGGATGGATCAGGAAAGAGCACGCAGATTGATAATCTCTGCAACCAGCTAACCGAAGCCGGCCTTCCCTTCGTACGCCTGGCGTTCTGGGACAACGTAGTTGCGTTTCCGCGGTGGCGGGCTGGGTTCAGTCACAAATTCCTGAAGAGTGATGGCGGGGTCGGTGCGCCTGGCAAGCCGGTGAATCGCAATGACAAAAACAACCGCGCCTGGTATCTGATACTGGCGCGCTCCGCTCTTTTTGTCTTCGACGCTCTTAACCTGAGGCGCGTAGTGGCCAAGACTAGAGCCGAGGGAGCTCGCATCATTGTGTTTGATCGTTATATTTTCGATCAACTCGCTACTCTCCCTCTGGAGCATCCCCTAGCGAGAGCCTATGCCCGTCTGATAATGAAGCTCGTTCCGCGTCCAGATGTAGCGTATTTGCTGGATGCCGACCCTGGGGCGGCTCGGGAACGAAAACCTGAGTACCCTTTGGACTTTTTGCATAAATATCGTCGCTCGTATCTCTCTTTGCGGGATCTCGCAGGCTTAACTTTGATTGAGGCGCGTCCTGAGGAAGAAGTTCGCGTGGCCATTGCGCAAAAATTGCAGAAATGTGTTCCGCTACAAGGTCCACAACTGGATTACAATTCCATGGCGTCGGTTTGATATTGCTAGCCTGGTTCGGGCTCAGGCGAGCTTGATCGAAAAGTCATTGTCTCCGCCACTTTCATACTCCCATTGGCGTCCCATATACAGGCTAAATCTCACCAAAACAGGGGTTTGCGTGAACCAACGCGTGCGTGCCACAGGCCATCCAAGGAGGAGCACAGGTTCTGCTTTTTGCTATGACATTCAACCCGCAAGCTGAGAAATTCGCGCTTGTTATCCCGACGCTGAATGAGGCGGGCAACATTCCAACACTGTTCCAACGAGTGCAAGCCGCCCTGGCGCCCATGAATTTGGATTACGAACTGATCGTAGTGGACGACGACAGCCAGGATGGAACGGGCGATGTGGTCGAGGCTTACGGTGCACGTGATCCTCGAATTCGGCTGCTGGTACGAAAAGGCGAACGCGGGTTAGCAGGTGCTGTGATCCACGGATGGAAACATACGGATGCGAACTGGTTGGGCGTGATTGATGCCGACTTGCAGCATCCTCCGGAAATTCTGCCTGAGCTACTGAACGCAATTCGCAGCGGCAACGACATCGCAATCGCCAGCCGTTACGTGACCAAGAATAGTGTCACTAACTGGAACAAGATGCGTCAGCTCATCTCCCTCTGCGGCACCTGGGCGACCATGCCGCTACAAAGGCCGGGGCTTCGGATCAAGGATCCATTGGCGGGATTTTTTGTGGTGCGTCGCGAATGCATTGAAGGAATTGCATTGCAACCCCAGGGCTTCAAGATCCTTTTGGAAATCTTAGTCAGAGGAAGGATTCGCAGAGCCAAGGAAATACCGTATCAATTCGCTCAGCGGCACGCCGGCGCGAGCAAAGCGGATGTGAAAGTGGCTTTGCAATATTTGTCTCTTCTGGGAAAACTTTCTCGATACGCGATCTTCAGGCCCGGTAACCAATGAATATTTGTTTAGTGAGCGCGTTCCCACCCAGCCGTGAAGCACTCAACGAATACGGGTATCACCTCGCCCTTGAACTCCAGGAGATTCCTGGTCTTTCATTAACCATCCTGGGAGACGATCTGCCCACGCCACAATCGGAATTGCACGGATTTTCTGTCACTCGTTGCTGGGCGTTTAATAGCATGGCGAATCCGTGGCGCCTGCTGCGCGCAATCCGGCAACTGAAGCCCGATGTAGTGTGGTTCAATCTGGGTTTCGCCAGTTTCGGAGGCAAGCCGCTACCTGCATTCGCCGGAATCGGGATCCCGGCAATGGTCCGGATGTCGGGCTTTTATACTCACGTCACGCTTCATCAATTGATGGAGACGGTGGATCTAAAAGATGCCGGCGTCCGCTTCCCCAGTTTGTATCGCGCGGCCGGGTTCATGGCCACACAGTTACTCCTGTTTGCCAATTCCATCTCGGTTTTGCTGCCTGCGTATCGCAGTATTATTCGGGAGAAATATGGGCGGGGAGCGGTCTATGTCCGCAATCACGGGATTCTATCCGGACGTCCTGAGTACCCGGCATTGTCCAAGCGGGGCAATCCTGAGCAGCGTATTCTCGCGTTCGGCAAGTGGGGCACATATAAGCGACTGGAATTGATGATTGAAGCTTTCGAGGTCGTGGCGCACAAATTCCCGCAAGCTCGACTAATCGTGGGAGGAACCGATCATCCCAAAGCGCCAGGCTATATGGAGTCCATGGCGCAGCAATGTCGCGAACATCCCCAGATCGAATTTATCGGTTACGTTCCGGAAGATAAAATTGCCGAGCTATTTCAAAGTACCAGCATCGCGGTGATGCCGTATTCCTCGTCTGCCGGATCCAGCGGTGTGGCTCATCTCGCCTGCGCTTATGGAGTGCCGATTGTAGCCTCTGACATTGCGGACTTTCGCCAGTTGGCCGAAGAAGAAGGCCTGGCGATTGAACTCTACCAGGCCGGAAACGTGAAAAGCCTGGCGGATACCATGATCGCGCTATTGGAAAATCCGGAACGCCAGATGGAAATGGCGATCCAGAATTTTTCTGCAGCACTGCGAATGAGTATGCCGGAAATTATTCGTCAGTATCTGCGGACCTTCAATCTGCAGCAACACCTTGGCCTGCTGGCTTCGGTATCCAGGCTGCGAAGATTGCCTCGGTGGTTGCCTTTGCGTCCTCGGCTGGCCCGTCTGGCGGCCCGGAGATTTTTAGGCAGGCTCTCCGTTACGCCGCCAGCGAGCGCAAATCCTGGTCTACTTGATGGTGAGGGTGACCAAAGTCGAGATGTGTTGATTCCCGGAATCTCCGTTGACCGCGATCTGGAAGGTTCGAGCCGAAGCGCGAGCCTCGGAAACTTGCGGAATACTGCCCCCGCCGCACGACAGGAAAACACAGCTCATCAGAACGATCGTACCCAAACCCAGAAGCTGCCACATCCTCTTCCTACCAGACCAAGTTCCGGCGATGGACAACCCCGCTATGCCGAAGCCAGACAAAAGGAGACCGTAACCCCTCCCGCCGTTATCCCGATCGTGGAAGGGCAACGGGGCCACGCCGGCGGAAATGGTCAGGGTGGAGCTGACAGCTTGAGTTCCTGGAGTGATCGTCGACGGCGAGAACGAGCAGATGGCTCCCGCGGGTAAATTCGAGCAAGATAGAGCAACTGAATTGTGGAACGATCCCGAGACCGGCGTGATCGTCACCAGCGAACTAGCCGGTTTGCCTGCACTCACATCGAGAGCTGACGGTGCGGCGTCTAAGGCGATGGTTCCTGTCGTCTGAGGGGTCGCTGAGCAGGCTGCAAAGTTCACCGCAGCCGACATTTGATTTCTCATGGTTGGCTTCCCCACAGCCTGCACGAACGCCTGGTAAGTGCCCGGTCCCAAGGAGTAGCCGCACAGGTTTAACGAACGCGATCCGGGTGGCAGGGAGTCCAACGGCATCAGATTCTGCCCGTCGCTGCTGATGTACACCACATAGTGATCGATCGTGTCTTCGTAGGCATTCACGTTCCATTGCAACGAACTGCCGGCCATGCTAGCAGACATGGCGAAACAGTTGTCGATGCCGGTTTCAATCTCCGTTCCTTCTTCGTAATCATTCCACGTCACCAACTGCAAGGAATCGAGTTGGTTGGTGGAGTCGTAGAAGCTGTTGATTTCTTTAAAGGTCTGCAACCAGGTGTGGCCGCAGCGTTGGGTGACGATGCGATTTTGTCCCCACGAAGCGAGCGTGTCATTGAAACCCTTGTAGGCTGCTCCGATAGTTTCCTTCTGCGGGTGGGTCAAACCCGTTTTATAGAATTTCGTCAAATAGCTCATGCCAAAATCGGTGACGTTCACAATCACCCAGGAATAACTGCCTCCGCTTACGCTATGCGTGAAACCTCCACTGTGTTGAAAAAGGAA
>Ga0070697_100004137_pt1 | contig 11119 bp, 9 predicted proteins | sample KBSK1501metaG_FD_65475 | JGI IMG/M metagenome (GOLD analysis project Ga0070697, IMG submission 65475) | Corn, switchgrass and miscanthus rhizosphere microbial communities from Kellogg Biological Station, Michigan, USA - KBS K1-50-1 metaG | ecosystem: Host-associated > Plants > Roots >... | reverse complement strand
CAGAGTTCCGCGATCAGGTTCCCCGCCCAACGGAAGACATTGTGCTCCTTCAGCAGTCTGCGCATGCGCTGCATTCGCAGGCGCCGCTCTTCGGGGTCCATTTCCAGGGCGAAGCGAATGGCCTCCGCCATCTGCTCGGTGTCGTAAGGATTGACGATCAGCGCGTCGCGCAACTCCCTGGCAGCCCCGGTAAAGCGGCTGAGAATGAGAACTCCCTGTTCATCGCAACGCGAGGCGACAAACTCCTTCGCCACCAGGTTCATGCCGTCGTGCAGGGATGTCACCAGACAGAGGTCGGCAGTGCGGTAGTAGCGCTGGATCTCCACGTGGGTGTGCTGTCGGCTCAGGAAGACGATCGGCTTCCATTTGCTGGTCTGGAAGCGCCAGTTGATGCGCTCGGATTCCGCCTCCACGTCGGCAAACAAGTCGTGGTAGCGCTTGATGTGGGTGCGGCTGGGGGCGCCAATCTGCACGAAGGTAAACTTTCCCTGATAGGTTGGGTGTTTCTCGAGCATGCGCTCGATGGCCAGAAAGCGTTCCAGAATTCCCTTGGTATAGTCCACGCGATCCACGCCCACACCGAGGAACAAGGCCTCCACGCCCAGTTCCCGCAACAGCGCGACCCGGTCCACGTAAGCGGAGTCCTGCTCGGGCGCCGCGCCCGCGGCCTCGGCAAACTCCACGCTGATGGGGAATGGCTTCACCACAGTGCGGTGGTTCTCGCGGTTGACGGTGAAGTGCTCCCAATTAATGCGGGACTCCAGGGCGCGGTCCACGGTCTGCAGGAAGTTCGTGCAGTGGGATTGGATGTGGAAACCGATCAGGTCGGCACCCAGCAGGCCGTCCAGCAACTCGCGCTGCCAGGGGCAGATCCCGAAGGCTTCCGGGTTCGGCCACGGAATATGCCAAAAAATAGCGACGCGTGCGTCCGGACGCTGTTTTTTTACCAGCCTCGGCAGCATTCCGAAGTGGTAATCCTGAGCCAGAAGCACGGGCTGTTGTACGCCAGCCATCTCCTCCAATACCGCCTTAGCGAACTTCAAGTTTGCTTTTTGGTAATGCTCCCAGTCGGAGGCACGAAAAGTCGGCCGGGTGTGGGCTATGTGGCAGAGGGGCCACAGGCCTTCATTGGCGAAGCCGTAGTAATAGCCTTCCTCTTCCGCTTTCGTGAGCCAGACTCGGCGCAAGGTGTACCGCGGTTCCTCGGGCGGCACGCGCAGGCAATCGCGTTCATCCACGGCTTCCCGGTCCGCATCGCCACTGCCGTGAGCCACCCAAGTCCCATCGCAGGCACGTAGAACCGGTTCCAGGGCTGTCACCAGTCCGCTGGGAGGAACCACTACTTCCAAGGATTTTCCTTTTCGGGTGTGTGAATAGGGCTCCCGGTTGGAGACGGCGAAAAGGCGGCTGTCACCCAGCCGACTGCGCACGTGGACGGAAAGTCTTTCCGCGGTCCACACGGACTCCGCCGCGTCTCGCAACTGGGCTTCTTTTTCGGCTGCCGAACGCGCGGCACTGAGACTCTGCGCAAACGTCTCCATCTCTCGGGTGAGTGGCCGCAGCAGATCCAGGTCAGGAGCCACCGACCGAACCGAAACCCTGCCTGTGCGCAGAGCCCTCATCCATTGCGCCGCCCTTGCAATCGGCCCGACGAGACTCCAGCGGATGATCAGGAGTGTGATCAGGACTATGAGCAAAACCTGCACCAGATCCCGCAGAAAGCTTTCCCGCCAGATGCGCCTGCTCTGGATGTTGATATAGCTAGCATCGTAAACAATGGCCAGCGCTCCGACTACTTCATCATGCTGATGAAGGGGAACGCCGTAAATATGTATGGACTTGTCTCCCAGACGGCTGAACTCTCCTGAGCCCTGATTCCCCGCAATGACGCGGGTGACCAACGTTGGATGTTGGTTGAGACTGCGTGCCAGTCCGGGCGTTACCGCTATGGCGGTACCTTGTTTGTCGTAGATCGCAACCCCATCAAGGTGCTCGCGGTTGCCAAACCGTTCCACGAGGCGCTGGAGTTCACGGGGAGATCCGCTTTCCAAGTGTGGTTCGACATTCCCGACCAGGCTTTCCGCCAGCACCTCGGCACGTCTTTCCAAGTCCCTGCGGAGGCCTCGTTTTTCCGTGTTTACTTCATAGTAGGAGAACGCCAGGGACACCAGCGTGATCCCCACTATGAGCGATACGATCAGGCGAACACTAAGTAAGCGCACGGGCTTCCTTTCCTGCTGAATCCTTCCTTCAAAAACGTTGCAATGCGTATTCGAGACACTTCTTCGCCAGAACGAACCTTACCACCACCTGTGTTACTGCAAAAGCCGCCGCCGTGACACCCTGGTCCCGAGACTGCCGGACTACCGCCCCGCCAACTCGCGGTGGTGTTACCGCCCCTGGCTGTGACCTCTTGCTTTATGCTGCCTGAGCACGGTCCGGGCTGCAACTTCTTTAGCCCGATCGCCATAACGGCCGGATCGTTCGGCGCTTTGTTTGATGTGCTCGTACTGACGTTGTTCTTTGGCACCCACGCCGCGCAAGTGTTTCTTTCCTGGCATGCCAACAATCTCCACAGCGATCATAGCCTTCGAGCCAAATCGCCGCAATCCGGGGCAGCCTGTAGACGCGATAAAGAACCGCAGCAGTAGGTTCAGTGATCCAGATGTGCGAATACAGGCTTTTCCGGATTAGGAGAAAGAATAGCAGCGTTTAGCCGACCTTGGCTTTCGTCACTGATCTAGGAGTTCACCCGCATGAATGCGAGCTTGGCGGCTACCTTGGCGGCGAGTTCAAGTTGTTGCAGATCGTCAAGGCTGAAATCCGGGCCAGATGAGGGCCAATCAAATCCCTTGCGGCAGATTTGAACCACTCCCAGGACTTTTCCCCCGGGATCAAGCACGGGCGCGGACATGAGCTTTTGGATAGCTGCGGGCTCCGGCTGTTCGCTTGGTTCCGCACTGCCGAGTTTCACGCTCTCAAAGATTCTGGCGTGCTGCACTTTTGCGAAGTTGTTGTAAAGCTCCACCTTCCTGGTGACCGCGGTGTGAGCGGCGACGGAGGAGGAGCTGGAAATAGGAATCGCTCCCGCGGTTTTTAGCTCATCGGGGAAGAGGAACTTGAGCAGCCCGTTCTCCAGGCGCAACAGGGCGACTTCGCTTTGCCGCACATGGAAGACCTTGGACAGCTCCGTGCAAAATTGGTCGGGGGTGGGGTTCTGGTCGAGTAGATGCTCGAGCCCCCGCGCCTCCGAGGCCGGTGCTGCGGCTGCGGCCGAACCGTCATGCCCCGACTTTCCTTTGCCTGTCGGCATGTGCCAAATTTCCTTTGCCACCGGCTCGAAACAACCAGATCGAGAAAAGGTTGTGCCAGCATCTCCCATGCTGACGGCTTGTCTTTAGTCGATCAAGTTACCCAGGTACTCGGCCAGCGAAGCTCGGGGGCCGGCGTCCGCGGTCATGCCGGGATTGTCACCCCCGGATCGTCATTATCCTTTGGTCGTCATCCCTTGGTCTTTATCCTTTGGTTAGGGGAAACCCTTTTTCGCGCCAGCCGCGGATGCCGCCATCCATGGAAAGCACGTTGCTGTAACCCATTTTTTGCAGGTTGTCGGCGGCCAGTGCGGAACGAAATCCGCCTCCGCAATAGAGCACCAGGGGTGCGCTCAGATCGGGTACACGCTCCTCGACATCTCTCTCGATGATCCCCTTGCCGAGATGAATGGCTCCCGGCAAATGGTCCTTCGCGTATTCGCTTTCTTCGCGAACGTCGACGAGAAGAAATCTCTCGCTGCGGTCGATCTTTGCCTTCACCTCATCGACGCTTGTTTCATGCACGCGTTTCTTGGCATCTTCGACGATGCGCAGAAAACGAGGGGAATGCTGATGTGCCATAGGCTTCTCCATCGGAGATAGAGTTGCGGGTTGACTGTGGCTCGAGTCACTCAAAGGGACGATCAGAGAAAAGCAAAGCTCAACATATTTTAAACGAAGAACGCACCGGTTGACCTACTGGCTGGAGCTCGAAGCGGCTCCGCAAGCCGTCTCGTGAGAGGAGGTACTGGGCGCCTCCCCATCGAGAAACTTTTGCAGGTCGGTTTCCAGCTTGCGGCGGTCTTCTTCTGCCAGATCAGTGAATTCAAAAGGCTGCAGACAGCCTTGGGTAGCCCACATGGGAAAGATCATGACCGCCTTGCTGCGGACCGTGCATGAACCCACGTGAAAAATCACCTCGACCTTGATCCCCTCGTCTAAGGGTTTCTCCAGATGCAGCAATCCTCCAGTGATTGAGAGCTGGTGCAGCCGGGCGCGAACTTGGCGGCCATTCTCCAGTTGGATAAGGGCCAGCACCGTTCCGGCCAGCTTGACGCGTTGGGCGCGCTTTCCCCTGGGTGATTGAAGAGAACGAGACATGTGTCGCACCACTATGACATTGGGCCGCCAGAGGCGGGAGATTACCAAAGAACGCGGCCTATTCGCCCGACATCGGCGGCAATTATTCGCCTTTTGTTCGTGATTGAGACAAGACTGGATTTCTCCTCACACGCCGGGCTCAGCCCAGCCTTGCAGTGGGCGTGGAAGATGTGGCGTCCGATGAGATAACCAAAAGTGCCTCCGACCACAACGTCGGCGGGAAAATGCTTCAGGCCGGTGAAGCGGGTGACCGAGACGGTGGTGGCTGTGCCGTAGGCTAGCCACTCGACCCAGCGTCTGGGATATTCGTGCGCGATGACAGTCGCCGTCGTCCAGGTGAACGCGGCGTGTCCGGAGGGGAAAGAGCTGTCCAGCGAATTGTTTTGCCAGAAATGCCCTTTTTCATCGCCCTCCAGCGGACGCTGCCGGCCTGAACTCACTTGCATGATGCTGTAAACCACGGCCGTGTTAGCCAAAGCCTCCAGCCCCAAGGTTCCGGCCTCGCGGGCATGGGGATCCTTGGTCGCTGCGCTCGTAAGCCATAGAGCTCCTGCGCCGGCTATTGTGCCGTAATAACCCACGTCGGAGATGCGGCGGCTTGCCTCCAAATGATCGCGGGAGAGCGCTCCCGAGGCATGCCTGTCGGCAGCAATCAACCCTCCGCTCAAAGTTACGAATCCGATGTCCCACGGTATGGCCGAGCGGTGGAACGGAGCGGCATAAATCTCGCGCTGGTCCCGGATCCCGCGCTTGAGACCGCGCAAGAGAATGGCGCCGTGCGAGTTGTCCGAGGCCGGAAGGGGGCTCGGGCGCGGCGAGCTGGGGAGCCCGTTTGCCGGAGCAAGACCGTGAAAGCGCCGTGTTATCAACGCGGAGGGGGCGTCTGGCAACGGCGCCTCTGTATTGTCTGAGGCCAACGCCACCGGCGGAGACAGCCCCAGCGACAAAACTGTTGCCAACAGCCAACCAACCTTTCCCATTCTCGTCATAGCCTCCGTTATATACGCTCTGTATCTTTCCTGCCTATGTGATGCAAAGTCACAACACAGGGTGATATAGTCGGGCGCAAGGGGAGGTGCGCGCCAGCCAATGAGCTCACCCTACGGCTTGCAGATCACGGAAAATTGCCTGATTTGCAAGCTGCGCCAATCAGGCTTTTTCTGCGAGCTCCCCAAACCTACTCTGGAAGAACTGGAACGAATTAAGTACGCCAGTGCCTATCCAGAGGGTGCTGTTCTGTTTGTGGAAGGGCAGTCGGCACGCGGGGTGTACATCTTGTGCAGCGGCCGGGTGAAACTTTCGACCACTTCCCGCGACGGCAAAACCCTCATCCTGCGCATAGCGCAAGCGGGCGAGGTGTTGGGACTGCACGCTACCGTGTCTGGAAAGCCGTACGAGCTCACCGCCGAAACCCTGCAGCCCTGCCAGTTGGATTTCGTCAAGCGCGACGATTTCCTGCGTTTCTTGCACAATCACGGGGACGCCTGCCTGCACGCCGCCCAGCATCTCAGCCAGAACTGCGAGGACGCCTATGAGATGATCCGCTCGCTCGGCCTCTCGCACTCGGTTTCGGAGAAGCTGGCGCGCCTGCTGCTGGAGTGGGCCTCGGAGGGCGAGAGTACGAAAGATGGGATTCGCATCAAGGTTTCTCTTACCCACGAAGAAATTGCGCAGTTGATCGGCACCTCGCGCGAGACGGTCACCCGGGTTTTGAGTGAATTCCGCGAGAAACAGTTCGCCCAGCTCCGCGGTTCCACATTGCTCATCCGCAACAAAACTGGCCTGGAAAGACTCATCGGCGCCTGAGCCTGATGCGGGAACCTCGCTCTTCCTCCCGCTGCGAACCCAGCCTGCGGCAATTACAGAGTACGGTGGGGGAAAGTAATCAGGAACCGACGGACATTCAATAAGCAGAAAGCGGTTTCGAGTTTCTGGCTTCCAGTTTCGATTGCGTGATCTCACTGAGGCTAAACGCTCCGATGGCCGGCTCTCGCGGGCATGATCTCGAATTCACGCTCGCGTACGATGGCGGGGTCTTCTTTCTCACACTCGTGTCCCCGGATGGCACGAATCGGCTTACGCGCCGAAAGGTTATGGCCCTCGCGGAAGAAATCGAGGACCTTGCAGCCAGGGAAGATCCGGTGTTGCCACTGGTAATCTCGGGTGATCCCACTTTCTCGGCCGGGGCTGACCTGAACGAAATTTCACGGCTGAATGGTCCTGAAGCCTTAGCTTTTGCCGAGATGGGGCAAAAGCTCATGAACGTGGTCGAGCGCTTTCCTGCTCCGGTCTACGCCGCGATTTCCGGATACTGCATGGGCGGCGGACTTGACCTGGCGTTAGCCTGCCATCGGCGGATTGCTGCGCCCAGCGCGGTGTTCGGTCATCGTGGGACAGCTCTGGGATTGATTACTGGCTGGGGCGGAACACAGCGCCTCCCGCGGCTGGTGGGAAAGGCACGGGCTCTCGAAATGTTTGTGGCGGCGGAGAAAATTCGTGCGGCGGATGCCCTGCGGATCGGGCTGGTGGATGCGATCGCAGAAGATCCGGTGGGGGAGGCCGTGCGGAGAATTCAGGCCTGGAGACAAAATCCACCAGGGAGGCACGGAGACACGGAGGAGACTATTAAGTTTTGATTGTATTGAAGCGTCTCTGTTGAAATTAGCGATCGGACGCAGGGCAATCGACACCGTTTGGCAAGAATTCGTTATTGCTTTCCTTAGTTTTCCCCGAGCTTCCGTGTCTCCGCGGTGAACCGGTTCGCGTTGCACGCCCCTGCTCCGCTGGTATACCGTAAACGGTTTCAGATTCTCAACCATGGCTGACCCCACCGATCCCGGCACGCACGTGAGTTCCGCCGTCTTCGAAACCCGTGCGGACCCAACTTCCGCGCGCTTTGAAGCCAATATGCGCTTCATGGCCGACCTGGTTTCGCGGGTGCGCAACGAAGAAGAACAAATCCGGGAGGGTGGCGGTCCGAAGGCAATTGAGAACCAGCACACGAAGGGCCGACTGACAGCGCGGGAGCGCATTAACTTGCTGGTCGATGCCGGAACTTTTTTCGAACTGGGCGCCTACGCGGCGCACGGCATGTACGAAGAATGGGGAGGCGCGCCGGCGGCAGGCGTGATCACCGGACTGGCGCGACTCGAGACGCGACTGGTGATGATCATTGCCAACGACGCCACGGTAAAGGCCGGCGCCTTCTTCCCCATGACCGCGAAGAAGGTGATTCGCGCGCAGAATATCGCCATCGAAAATCGCATCCCGGCCATTTACCTGGTGGATTCGGCGGGCGTGTTTCTGCCCTTGCAGGAGGACGTCTTTCCGGACACAGACGACTTCGGGCGCGTCTTTCGCAATAACGCTGTGATGTCCGCGCTGGGGATTTCGCAGATCGCGGCCATCATGGGCATGTGTGTGGCCGGCGGCGGCTACCTGCCGGTGATGTGCGATCACGTGCTCATGACCGACGGCAGTGGGCTTTTTCTCGCCGGACCGGCGCTGGTGCAGGCGGCCATCGGACAGAAAATTTCCGCCGAGGAACTGGGCGGCGCGGCCATGCATTCGGCCATCAGCGGCACGGTGGATTTCCGCGAGCCCAATGACGAAGCCTGCCTGGCTCGGATTCGTGCGATCGTGGAGAAATGGGGATATCGCCGCCAGTCTCCCTGGGACCGCAAGAAACCAGAGCCTCCTGCGCTGGCGGCGGAAGAGATCTACGGCATTTACGATTCTTCGCCGGCTCGCCCCTATGACATGAACGAGATTCTGGCGCGCATCGTGGATGCGAGCCGCTTAGACGAATATAAGCCGGAATACGGGAAAACGGTCATTTGCGCTTACGCGAGGATCGGCGGATTCGCGGTCGGGATTGTCGCGAATCAGAAATTGAACGCGCACGCAACCGATCACGAAGGTCATAAGCGGATTGAGTTCGGCGGCGTACTCTATACCGAGTCGGCGGAGAAGGCGGCTCGCTTTGTCATGGACTGCAACCAGAGCTTGATTCCCCTGGTTTTCTTCCATGATGTGAACGGATTCATGGTGGGGCGGGACGCGGAGTGGAGTGGCATCATCAAAGCTGGAGCCAAGATGGTGAATGCGGTGTCGAACTCGGTTGTGCCCAAAATTACAGTAATCGTGGGCGGGTCGTTTGGCGCCGGACACTATGCCATGTGTGGCAAGGCCTATGATCCGCGTTTTATGTTTGCCTGGCCGACTGCACGCTATGCAGTGATGAGTGGTGATTCCGCGGCAGGGACGCTGGTCGAAATCAAGATCAAGCAACTGGAACGCAGCGGCAAGGAACTGAGTGAGGAAGAAAAGAAAGAACTGTTCGAGTCAGTCAAGCGCACGTACGACGAGCAAACCGATCCCCGCTACGGCGCGGCGCGATTGTGGCTCGACAAGATCATCGATCCCATCGAGACGCGGGACGCGATCACGCAAGCTCTGGAGGCCGCCGCCCTTAACCCGGACGTGCCGGAGTTCAAAGTTGGCGTGCTGCAGACTTAACTTCTTCTCCTCGGATTCGCCCGAACAAACGCGGATGTTAGAAATAATGATCCGCGAAACTCCGTGTTCATCTGCGGAGGAGAAGTTGGTTAGAAGGAATGTCAGTACCTGTCAAACTCATCGAGTGTCCGCGCGATGCCTGGCAAGGGCTGAAGGGGCAGATCCCTGCCTACATCAAAACCGACTACCTGAAAGCCCTGATCAGCGCGGGGTTCAAACATATCGATGCGGTATCTTTCGTCTCGCCCAAAGCTGTGCCGCAGATGGCGGATTCGGAAGATGTGCTGAAGGAACTCGATCCGCCGGATGACGTTGAGATCATCGGGATCGTGGTGAATGAAAAAGGTGCACAGCGAGCCATCAACACCAACGCGGTGCGCACGCTTGGTTTCCCGTATTCGGTTTCGCCGACCTTCGTTGGCAATAACCAGCATCAGACGCTGGAAGAAGCGATCGATGAACTGGAGAAGATCAAGCAGAAAGGCGACGAGGCCAGGCTGGAGACCGTCGTTTATATCTCGATGGCATTCGGCAATCCGTATGGCGATCCCTGGAACATTGGGGAAGTCGTCGATGCGGTGGACGTGCTCGAATCGTACGGCGTCCGCATGATCTCGCTGGCAGATACGGTCGGGCTGGCCGGGCCGGCGCAGATTCGCGAACTGGTTTCCACGGTGCTGTCGAAATATGACTATCTGGAAATAGGTGTGCACCTCCACAGCCGTCCGGACCAGGCCGTGGAAAAAATCTTGGCCGCGTATGATGCTGGATGCCGGCGTTTTGATTCGGCATTGGGCGGCTTGGGTGGATGCCCGTTCGCACAGGATGCGCTCGTCGGCAATATCCCGACGGAGAAAGTGCTGGAGGCGTTGAAGCAGCGTGACGTCGCTGTGCCTGCGCTCAAGCCGCTGGACACGCTGCTGCGGGTGTCGACGGAGATTGGGGCGAGATACACGAGTTCCTCGGCGGCAGATTGAGAAGCAGAGCTTTCGATCAGGGTGACAAACCTAATAGTGATGACGATTCAGAGTGCAATGGCGCAATAATGAAATACAACACGATTCAACTTACATACGACGCCGGCGCCGCCACCATCACACTGAACCGGCCGGAGAAGCGCAATGCCATCAGTTTCGAGTTGATCGACGATCTGCTGTGGGCGCTGGATGATGTCGCGAAGTCGCCCGCGCAGGTGCTGATCTTGACCGGCGCGGGCAAGGCGTTCTGCTCGGGGATGGACCTGGAGAATCTCAAGGCGCTCATCGGACGTTCCCCGGAACAGAATCTGAAGGACTCGCAGACCATGGTGCGCTTGTTTCGCTCGCTCTACGAATTCCCAAAAGTAACGATCGCGGCGGTGAATGGCGCGGCCATTGCGGGCGGCACCGGCTTGGCCCTGCTTTGTGACTTTACGCTGGCGGTTCCGGATGCGAAGTTCGGCTATACCGAAGTCCGCATCGGCTTTGTCCCCGCGATTGTCTCGACGTTTCTGCTTCGCCAGGTGGGAGAAAAGCACGCCCGTGACCTTCTACTTACTGGCAGGATTATCGGGGCTGAGGAAGCGGCGCGCATGGGGCTGGTCAACGAAATGGTCGCACCGGAAAAACTCATGCAGCGGGCGCGCGAATTGGCTGCACTACTGATGGAGAACAGCCCATTATCGCTGCGGATGACCAAGCGCCTTCTCAACGAGCACGCCCGCGCCGACCTGGACGTGCACATCGACGCTGCGGTGCGGGAGAATGCGGCCATTCGAAGCACGGCGGACTTTCGCGAGGGCATCACCTCATTTCTGGAAAAGCGCAAACCGCGCTGGAGTGGCAAGTGAACGAAGGACATAGCGAGCACCATCCTGTGATCTGCGAGAGCCGGCTGCGAGTGCGCTACGCCGAGACCGATCAGATGGGTGTGGTCTATCATTCCAATCACTTCATCTGGTTTGAGATTGGGCGGGTGGAGCTGATGCGGCAGTTGGGCTTTTCCTATCGCGATATGGAGCAGAACGACGGATGTTTCATTGCCGTGGTCGACGCGCGCTGCCGCTACAAGGCTCCGGCGCGCTACGACGATGAGGTCATCGTGCGCACGCACCTGAAGAACGTCCGCGAATCTGTGGTGCACTTCGGTTATGAACTCGTGCGAGCCGATGATGGAACATTGCTGGCGGAGGGCGAGACCACGCACATCGT
>Ga0070697_100004133_pt1 | contig 11125 bp, 11 predicted proteins | sample KBSK1501metaG_FD_65475 | JGI IMG/M metagenome (GOLD analysis project Ga0070697, IMG submission 65475) | Corn, switchgrass and miscanthus rhizosphere microbial communities from Kellogg Biological Station, Michigan, USA - KBS K1-50-1 metaG | ecosystem: Host-associated > Plants > Roots >... | reverse complement strand
GCCAGCACTTTGCTATAGACCCTTACTAACCCTCCCTTCTTCACCTTGCGGTGCGAAGGGTGGCTTCGCTTGAGCCCCGGACGCTGCACCAACCGGGAAAACTTCAGAAGCTGTCAAAGAACGATTATGGTTTTACCATCCCTGTTTTTAGAGTCAATCAAAAATCAAAAACTCTATCTTCTTTTCCTGCAATCGAGTGCAGCCCGTCCACAGGCATATGAACCAGCCTCGGTGCAAATATGGATAACCGCTGCTGCGAAAACCGCATCAGGCACCGCTTTGCGAGGATTGGATTCGGAAAATCAGAAACATCGCGCCAAAGCATAATCCTCTTGCTGATGTGGAAAATCATGGACAAATCGCGCTGGACGCCGATTTTCCTTGAAGTTGTTCTACACGGGCAGAGGTTCTTCCTTCGTGTACCTTCGTGCCCTTTGTGGTTGTCGCCTTGAGGGTTGGACTCTCCCAGCAAGCAAATGAATGAGCCACGGGGCACGAAGATACACGAAGTTTATGCGCCGGCACATCGCTAACCCTGGCCAGCTATAATCTCAACGACTACAATCCCCCGGCGGGGACGTTCCCGCTGCTGATCGTTGCAGGAGGTATCAATGTCCCAAGCCATTCCCGATAAATATCGTGATCTATTCAATAAACGCGCCTTTGCCAGCCTCGGCACTCTGATGCCCGACGGCCGCCCGCAAGTCACGCCTGTGTGGGTGGATTTGGACGGTGACTACGTTATTTTCAATTCCGCCAAAGGCCGCCAGAAAGACCGCAATGTCCGCCGCGATCCTCGCGTGGCGTTAGCTATTATTGATCCCGACAATCCTTACCGCTATCTTGAAATCCGCGGCCGCGTAGTCGAAATCACTGAGGAAGGCGCCGATGCCAACATCGACAAGCTGGCTAAAAAATACTTGGGCGTAGACAAATATCCGTATCGGCAGGGAAGCGAGGTACGGGTCATATACAAGATTCAGCCCGAGCACACGAACATGATGGGCTGATGTGACGCCGATTTTCCTAAGGCATTTGTTACTTTCACCCAGCGCAGGTTGATGCCGCGGCCCGCGAGGAGAGACGCATTCCCACCTACAATCTTTGCCTGCTCGGATTCGGAAATGTGAATCGCGCTCTGGTCCGTCTGTTACAAAAAAAGGGACCAGATCTGCGCGAACGGGACATCGCATATCGCATCACCGGCGTCGCCACTCGCCGTCTGGGCTGGTTGGCCAACTCAGATGGGATGGATCTCTCCGCGTTAGCTAGCGGGAATATTTCAGCCACTCAAAATTTCAAAAGCTCAGCCAATGTTCGCGAGTGGTTGGGCGAAGCTCACGCCGACGTGTTATTCGAAGCGACATCCCTCGACCCTCACACTGGACAACCGGCCATCGATCACATTCGATCCGCGCTCGAAATGGGAGCTCACGCCATCACCGCCAACAAAGGCCCCATGGTGCACGCATACGACGAGTTGCGCTTACTGGCGGCGGCGAAGGGCCGGCGCTTTCTTTTTGAATCCACCGTCATGGATGGCGCGCCCATCTTCTCCCTGTTTAGGGACAGCCTTCCTGCTGTCCATCTGCGCGGATTTCGCGGGATTTTGAATTCAACGACCAACGTCATTCTCAGCAGTATGGAAGAGGGGCGAGATTTTGAGCAGGCACTCCGGAATGCTCAGGAAATCGGCGTCGCGGAAACCGATCCGAGCCACGATATCGAAGGTTGGGACGCTACGGTGAAGGTGGCCGCGTTGGTCATCGTCCTCATGGGTGTGCCCGTACGGCTGGATCAGATCAAGCGCGAAGGAATCTACGGACTGACTGGCGAAGTCGTGCGGGCTGCGCGTGCGGCAGGAAAACCTTACAAGTTGGTATGCCGCGCCCAACGCACTGCAAAGGGTGTTGCCGCCAGCGTAGGTCCGGAGCAATTGGCGCTCAGCGATCCTCTAGCCTGGGTCGCAGGAACATCTTCGGTAGTGTATTTTGAAACCGATATCTTCCCCGGGCTGGCGATTACAGAAACCAATCCCGGCGTTGAAACCACCGCTTATGGGATGCTGGCGGATTTCATCCGAGCGGTCTCTGGATAGGGAAGACGGTGTTAAAAGAGTATGGCTTCAGCCGCGCCAGGATCAACGCTGTGAAACGATACGGCGTCAGCCGCACCAAGCATCACGTTTTGAAAGGGCATGGCTTCAGCCATTCCGATTGACTCTAATTTTTAGCGGCTGCAGCCGCTGGGGGTAGCCTTCCAATGCTGACGGTTCAAAACGAGACCACCCTCGACCTAACCTGGGTCCGCTCTCAATTTCCGTCCCTGGAGCAGATCGTAAATGGCAGTCCTGTTGTCTTTCTCGACGGCCCAGGCGGCACGCAAGTCCCACAACGCGTAATCGATGCCATCAGCGATTATCTGACGACATCGAATGCCAACACTTGCGGCGCCTACGCCACCAGCCGCCGCACCAATGCTGTCATCGATGACGCCCGCGCCGCCATGGCAGATTTTCTGGGTTGCGATCCTGACGAAATCGTCTTCGGCCCCAACATGACCACGTTGACCTATGCCATGAGCCGCGCCATCGGACGCGAACTTGGTCCTGGCAATGAAATCGTGCTGACCCATCTCGACCATGACGCCAACATTTCGCCCTGGCGCGCGCTAGAAGAAACTGGTGCAACCGTTCGTTTCGCCGAGATTAATCAGGAAGACTGCACTATCGACATGAACGATCTCGCACGCAAAATCACCGGGCATACCCGCACAGTGGCCGCGGGCTATGCCTCGAACGCCGTGGGCACGATCAACCCAGTCAACCAGATTGTGAAACTTGCTCACGACCGTGGTGCACTGGCCTACATTGATGCTGTCCACTACGCGCCACACGGGCCGATTGATGTCCGCGCTCTCGATTGTGATTTCCTGGTGTGCTCGACGTACAAATTCTTCGGGCCGCACATGGGTGTGCTCTATGGCAAGCGCGAACATTTGAAACGTTTGCAGCCTTATAAAGTCCGCGCCAACACGGAAGCCATCCCCAATCGATGGGAGTGGGGCACTCTGAATCACGAATGTATTGCCGGAATCACCGCTTGTGTAGATTATCTGGCGGATTTGGGACGCCGCGTAGATCCATCTGCGTCCACTCGCCGAGCCGCTCTGCTCGCGGCTTATGACCCAATCCAAAAGCACGAGCGGAATCTCGCAGAAAAATTGATCCGCGGGTTAGCTGCCATCCCCGGCCTGACGATTTACGGCATCACCGATCCCCGCCGCTTCGATCAGCGCTGCCCGACGATTGCCCTGCGCATTGCAGGCCACACTCCACTGGAACTCGCAACTGCGTTGGGTGAACGCGGATTCTTTACCTGGGACGGAAACTACTACGCCCTGAATCTTACCGAGCGCCTCGATGTAGAAAAGGACGGCGGCTTCCTGCGTATCGGCCTGGTACATTACAACACTTCAGAAGAAGTGGACGGGTTGATAAACGCCCTGCGGGAAATTGTGAACTAGTGCGGAGTGCGCCGAAATTCCACCGCGTCATCGCCCTTTCCAATCAGCGCGACAGTCGCGATATCGACAAACAAGCCGTGTTCTACGATGCCTGTCAACGAGTCAAGCTGGTGGGCCAATGCCCGAGGATCCGGAATCTCGCCAAAGTGGCAGTCTAAGATGTGATGACCCTCGTCCGTAACAAACGGATTTCCGTTAGCGTCCCGGCGCGGTTTTCCCGACCCTTCGACAGCAGTGATCTTTTTCAACCGAAGTTTTACCGAGGCTCCGAGGGCGGTAATCTTTTTCGACAGCAGCTGCTCTGCCATGGGAATCACTTCGACCGGCAGCGGGAATTTTCCCAGAATCTGAACCCGCTTGCTCGAATCCGCGATAACCACCATTCGCTTGGACGCTGATGCCACAATCTTTTCCCGCAGCAGTGCGCCGCCGCCGCCCTTGATCAACTGCAATTCTGGGTCGATTTCATCGGCTCCGTCGATCGTAACGTCAATATCCGGAAATTGCTCCAAGGTGGTCAGAGGAATACCCGCGCTTTCCGCGAGTTCCTTGGTGCGTTGCGAGCTTGGGATACCACGAATCTTCAGTCCGGCTTGTACTCGTTCGCCCAGCAAGCGGACAGCATATTCAGCCGTCGATCCACTTCCGAGCCCGACGATGTCTCCCTCGCGCACAAAAGCCAGGCTGGCACGCGCAGCCGCTTTCTTTTCCTGTTCATTTGCCATGGTGGAGAAATTTTTAGGACGACCGCCTACTCTACCGCTTTCTGACGTTCCGCGTACACTTCCGGGAGGTTTTTCGCCTTCCTTCGTGATCCTTCGTGTCCTTTGTGGTCAATCGCCTTTGACTTGGGAGGATGCAAATCCAACCAGGACACGAAGGCAAACTAAAACGGCTGCAACCCAATTTAATTAGGACTGGAGTAGAAGAAAGATTCGTGCCGGAGGAGCGCTTCCAGCCCGTCGATCACGTAACGAGGGTCGGACTTGGCGACCGCGCCGCGGATTCCAACGTTGCGGGCTTCCTCGACCAGCTGCTGGGAGAGGTGGGTGGTAAACATGAGGATGGGAACATCAGGAATCAGCTTGCCAATTTCGCGCGCGGCCTGCACACCGTTCATTCCCGGCATCAGAAAATCGAGCACGATAACATCCGGCGCAAGCTCCCGGGCTCGTGTGATTGCATCCTGGCCATTGGCCGCTTCGCCGCATACCTGCCAGTCGGGATGCTGCTGCAGCAGATCGCGAAGCCGCTGCCGTACCAGCGGACTGTCGTCGACGATCAAGATGCGTGTCTCCACCACTCTCCCTTAGCTTGCCGGTACAACTCGACTGCGCGGCTTCACGCAGTCACGAAACGCGCCCATATTAGCAGTCTCGACTAACTGCGCCTACCCGTAGATGTAACCAATTAGTAGTAAATAAAGCTGTATCTGTGGTCTACAGCAAAAACCTGAAAAAGGGCGTACAGCCTTCTTCTCTCAAATGTAGTTAAAGACGCGTCACCTGGGGAGAAAAAGCTGGCATATGACGGGAATTCCGTGCTGGTCGGCTAACGCGACCTCGATTTGACGCACCTAAGTGATTGAAGCTAATAGGAAGGACGTTTTTTACGATATTATTTAATCGGTGCGGAGCGTACTCTAGTCGATTCCATCGGAGAGCACGTAATGAGAACTATTCTGAGATGCACGCTGCCAGTCTTAGCATTTCTACTGCTAATCTCCACCTGCTCGATAGCCGAGACCGCCGCCGAAACCTACAAAACTACGTGTGCCATGTGCCACGGGGCCGACGGAAAGGGCGACACAGCTCTGGGCAAGAACCTCCACGCCAAAGATCTGACTTCTGACGAGGTGCAGAAACAATCAGACAAAGAGCTGAGCACCATCATCGTTAAAGGAAAGGAAAACATGCCGGGCTTCGAAGGCAGACTAACCCCAGCCCAGATCAACGGCCTGGTGAAGTTTATCCGCAGTCTGAAGAAATAATCCCAAATCCAACGATCTGGTCGCTGCCACCACCATTCTCATCAGGTGAAACTTTAGCCTGTTCTACTCTCGTTCCTTTTTACAGTTGTATAATTTCCAGCCCTGGGAAATTTGAGCGCTGCAACGGTCCTGAAATGTCTGCTAACCGAAAAACTCCTGTTCTGTCCAAATTCCTCGGACCCATATGCGGAGGTTGGGAATGCCAGACGACGTGAAGAAACCCACTGAGGAAAGCTCCGGAGTCTCCCGCCGTGACTTCCTGAAGATTTCCAGCATCTCGGCCGCGGCAGTCCCACTCATTGGGACCAGAGTCGTAGAAGCCGCTGGCACGCCGGTCAAAGTCTACGGTCCGGGCAAGGTACCGGTCGAGCTGACCGTTAACGGCAAAAAGCACAGCCTGCAAATCGAGCCCCGTGTCACCTTGCTTGAGGCTTTACGCGACAATCTCGACCTTACCGGGAGCAAGCGGGTCTGTGATCGCGCCGAATGCGGCGCCTGCACTGTCCTAATGGATAACAAAGTCGTGTATGCCTGCTCCCTTCTGGCCATCGAGGCGCAGGGCAAACAGATCTCCACCATCGAAGCTCTGATGCAGGGTGGCAAGTTGCATCCCGTGCAGCAGGCATTCATGGATAACGACGCCTCCCAGTGCGGCTTCTGCACTCCTGGATTCGTCGTCGCCACCAAGGCTTTCCTGGACAAGCACCCCAAAGCCAACGCCGAGGACATTCGCCGTGGCATGAATGGCAATCTCTGCCGCTGTGGCACTTACCACGGCATTCAGAAAGTCATCGCGCAATTTACCCAGAAGGGAGCCTGAGTCATGCCCGACTACAGTTGGCCTCCGCCGGAAAATCGTAGCTTGATCGGCAAGCGCATCTCGAGGGTAGATTCGCCGGTAAAGGTCTCCGGCCGCGCTAAATACACCTACGATTACAACCCTAGCGGCATGCTCTACGGGAAGATTCTGCGCTCGCCTCACGCCAAAGCAAAGATCGTCAGCATTGATACTAGTGCCGCGGAAAAAATGCCGGGAGTGAAGGCGGTACAGATCGCACAGAAAGTCGGAAGCACCGTTCAATGGGCAGGCGATGAAATAGTTGGTGTCGCCGCGGTGGACGAAGTTACTGCGGAAGACGCAATCCGGGCCATCAAAGTCACCTATCAGCCACTGCCACATCTGGTCAGCGATGCCGAACCGCCTGCCGGAGCCGCAGAAACGCCAGGTCCGTTGAGCTTCGACGATCTTGAAGACATGCTCGATAACCAGGTACGTCCACGAGAGATGGCAGAGCAGATACAACAACTTGGCATCACCTTCAAACCCGACGACAAGATGCTGGAAGGTTTGAAATCCGACGGCGCCACCGACGACGTGTTGGCCGCACTTCGTACCGCCCCGGTGCACGAGAATGCCGAAAGCAAACCCAAGTCCAACTATTCGAAAGCGGCCGCGCAGACCCAGGGCGAGCCCGACAAAGCATTCAGCGACGCCGAAATTGTTTCAGAAGGCATTTATGGCGCGCCGGTCATCACCCATTGCTGTCTGGAGTCGCACGGCGCTACCCCAGAGTGGACCGACGACGATCATCTGATGGTCCACATCTCCACGCAGAACGTCTCGGGTATTGCCGGCCAGATGGCCGACCCGATCGGTATTCCCGCCGCCAACATTCGCGTACATCAAGACCACGTCGGTGGCGGCTTCGGTAGCAAATTCGGACCGGATCGCTGGACCATCGTCGCCGCACAGCTCTCCAAGAAAGCCGGCGGCAAGCCGGTCCGCATGATGCTGGAGCGCAACTCCGAACTTGAAGTTGCTGGCTGCCGTCCTTCCGCCTATGCCCGCGTGAAAGTAGCGGCCAAGAAAGATGGAACCATCACTGGCTGGCAATCGCAATCCTGGGGCACAGGCGGCCCCGGTGGCGGAGGCATGCCGCCGATCCCCTACGTCTTCAACATTCCCAATCAGCGGAAAGAGCACACGGCCATCCACAACAATATAGGTCCGGCGCGAGCCTGGCGCGCTCCCAACCATCCCCAAGCCGCCGTAATAACCATGGGCGCGCTTGAGGATATGGCAGCCAAACTCAACATGGATCCGGTCGACTTTTTTCTAAAGAACGTCGAGTTGACGACTAAGGACCGCCAGAATGTTTACCGTGAAGAGATTGCCATTGCTTCCGACCTGATGGGTTGGAAAAATAAATGGAAGCCACGTGGCCAGAACATTTCTGGCAACCTCGCTCGTGGACTCGGACTTTCAGTCCACACCTGGGGCGGACGCGGCCACGCCAGTGATTGTGATCTCACCCTCCATCCCGATGGCTCGGTGGACATCAAGATGGGCACGCAGGATATCGGCACTGGCACTCGCACCACCATCCTGATTGTTGCTGCCGACACCCTAGGCATTCCCATGGACGCCATCAACCTCTTCATCGGGGACACGCTTTATCCCCCATCCGGCGGATCCGGAGGTTCGACCACTCCCGGCGGCGTGAGTTCCTCCACCCGCCGTGCTGCTGTGGATGCCCGCGATGCACTCTTTGAAAAAGTCGCTCCCGCTCTCAATGCGCAGCCCGCGGATCTGGAAAGCGTAAATGGAACCGTGCGGGTAAAGAGCGATCACAGCCGCTCGTTAAGCTGGAAGCAAGCTTGCTCCAAGCTTGGCGCCATGCCGCTCACGGTTCGAGGCAAGAATCCCGACAAGTCCAAACCGCCCGATCTCACCAACAGCGGTGTGGGCGGTGTAGGCATGGCCGAAGTTGAAGTGGACACCGAGACCGGCGTAGTGAAAGTCAAAAAGATGGTCGCAGTGCAGGATTGCGGCCTCATCATCGACCTGAAAATGGCGGAAAGCAGTTGTTACGGCGCCATGGTGATGGGCATCAGCTACGCGCTGTTCGAAGAAAAAGTCATGGACCAGACCACCGGCCGCATGCTGAATCCCAACATGGAGTTTTACCGGCTGGCGGGATTGAACGACATCCCCGACCTGGTCGTCCACATGATGACCGGCAAAGGCTATGACGAGCGTGGAGTGATCGGACTCGGCGAGCCACCGGTAATTTCGCCCGGAGCCGCGATTTCCAACGCTGTCGCCAATGCAACAGGAGTGCGCGTGCCCTTCCTCCCACTTACTCCCGACCGCGTGCTTGCCGCGCTCGGTCAGAAGGCAGGTGCATAATGCGAGCTTTCGAATACGCCAGTCCAACTACCAGAGATCAGGCAATCGGCTTGTTAGCCCCGGCATGGGGACAAGCCGAGGTTCTCGCCGGTGGCACCGATCTACTGGCGCTGATGAAGGATGATGTGATCCAGCCCAAGCGCCTGGTGAACATCAAAGAAATCAGCGACCTTCATGGGATCACTGCAAGCGCCCAAGGTCTTCGCATTGGAGCGCTGACCACCCTTGGCGATCTGGCTGACAATGTCAACGTCGTAAAGAATTATCCGGCGCTGGCCGAAGCTGCGAATGAAGCCGCCAGCCCGCAGATACGCAACATGGCGACGCTCGGCGGCAACCTGTGCCAGCGTCCGCGCTGCTGGTATTTCCGCAATGGATTCGGGCTACTCCCCAAAAACGAATCTGGAAAAGACCTGGTTGCAGAGGGCGATAATCGTTACCACGCAATCCTTGGCAACGATGGCCCGGCAAAGTTCATCAGCCCCTCCACAATCGTTCCGGCTCTGATCGCATATGGCGCAACTGTCCGCCTCCTAGGACCAAAAGGACGGCGTGAACTGGCGCTGGAAAAATTCTTTGTGGTTCCCGCCAATGAGAACGAGCGAGAACACGATCTCGGACCGAACGAAATCGTCACTGAGGTCGTGATCCCTCACGCAGGCGCCACGAAAGCCGCCCACTACGAAATCCGTCAGAAGGAAGCCTTCGATTGGCCATTGGCGGTAGCGGCGGTCGGACTCAAGATGAATGGCTCAACCGTGCAATCCGCCCGAGTGATTCTTGGGTCTGTAGCTCCCACGCCTTGGCGATCGCCGGAAGCCGAACAAGCGCTGACGGGAAAAACTATTTCAGAAGCCGTGGCCAAGTCCGCCGCGGACGCGGCTCTGCAGAGCGCCAAGCCGCTCAGTCACAACGCCTATAAAGTCCAGCTCGCGCGCGTCGCCGTAAGACGCGCCATCCTGAAAGCCGCAGGAGGTGCCGCATGATCCGCGATCGCTTCAACACCAATGTTCCGAATCTTTGCCCGGCCCTGCGCTGGAAAGGACAATTCGTTCTCTCTGAACCTGATCCCACCGTGCCACGCTCGAATGACGGCCTCTTCTGGTGTCTCCATACCCAAACCTGTATTGGCCCCGACGGCGAGTTAGCCGAACCAGGCAATTGCGCCTCCAACCATCGTGCATGTCATGGAACTGGAAAGTGTGGGTAGGGCAGCACTTGGCACTTAGCATTTAGCACTTAGCCACGGCAAAGAACCGGAACAAAAACCGGTTTTCGGTTAACGCGAAAATGGTTTCGCTCGAAGCAGCCAAACAGTCCAGGGACTAAATGCTAAGTGCCAAGTGCTAAGTGCTGCCTTTCTGGACTTTGCCATACTCTGCCTTCGCCAGCTGCAATAACCGTACATCCTCATCAGCATCTTTCCACTGCGCCAGAAAATCCTGATAAGCAATCCGGCTCCGAGCTGTATCGTTTTGCAGAGCATAGGCCCGTCCAAGGCCCAAGTTAGCCAGCGGAATCAGCGGATCTATGGGAGAAACATTCCGCAACTCCAGCAAGCGCTGAAAGGTCTGCGCTGCCTCTCCCCCCTGTCCCGCTTTTAGATACGCATAGCCGCGCACATACAGCACCGCCGTATTCACTCGCGCGTAGATCATCGCGCCATCCAGCAAATCAATGGCTTTCGCGGGGTTGCCGTGATTGATTTCGATTTGCGCTTTGACCAGCGGCACTGAGACGAACTGCACCAGGGTATCGTAAGGACGCTGTCGCGCCACTTCATCCACCAACTGCCCCGCTTTCTTGTCTTCTCCAGCGATAGCCAGTGTGATCGCCGTATTGAGCACCACATTCGGCGAATTGGACATTTTCAAAGCCTGTTTCACGTCGTCCAATGCACGCGACTTTTCGAGGAGAATCGCCTCCACGAGCGCCTCTTGCGTGAACTGGTTCGCAGCTCCTTCTTTCAGATTCAATCGCTCCGCCGCATCTCTCGCCTTCTGACCCAACTCTCGGGAGACACGCATCTGGCCATGACAAGCTGCCAGCGCGCTTCTGCCGCCCAGCACATTCATCTCACCATCTGGACCCAGTTTCCCCAGTTCGAGTTGCCGCTCCGCGGCGGCCATATCGTTTTGCGCCAGGGCGATCCCGGCCAACTGTAAACGGAGAGCCGATAAGCCGAGTTTTCGCTGTAGCGCCTGGTTCAGCGTCGCCTTAGCCTCGTCCAAGCGATTGAGACCCACGTAGGCTGCCGCCACATTCGAATAGCCGGTGGCGCTTTCTGGGTCGAGTTGCACCGCTTGGCGCGCATTGTCCAGGGCATTTTCATACTGACCCAGCTGGTTGTAGATATTGGCCAGGTTGTTATACGGAATCATGTCTCGAGGGTAAGTTTGCTTGTAAAGTTCCAGCGCCGT
>Ga0070697_100004131_pt1 | contig 11127 bp, 5 predicted proteins | sample KBSK1501metaG_FD_65475 | JGI IMG/M metagenome (GOLD analysis project Ga0070697, IMG submission 65475) | Corn, switchgrass and miscanthus rhizosphere microbial communities from Kellogg Biological Station, Michigan, USA - KBS K1-50-1 metaG | ecosystem: Host-associated > Plants > Roots >... | reverse complement strand
TCTTCTGCAAAGAAGCGTTCGACATCAATTATAGTATATGTCCTGCGTGCGGGCGGCAGAGCGTTAAAAACAAGCTTCCCGTAGTTCTTGCTATGCAAGCGTGTATCGAGAATAGCCATCACGCCGCGGTCTTCGTGGGTACGCAGTAAACGCCCCAGGCCCTGTTTCAGGCGCAGTACAGCCTGGGGAAGGACATAGTTGCCGAACCAATTCTGACCGCTGGCCTTCATCCTTGCCACGCGTGCCTCGTGGACTGGATCATCGGGCGGATCGAAAGGCATCTTATCGATGACTACCATTGACAGGGCTTCTCCTGCAATATCAACCCCTTCCCAGAAGCTCTTTAACCCAAAGAGGACAGCGCCCTCGCTTTCTCTGAACCTGCGCACTAATTCGATGCGATTATAATCACCCTGGCGTAACAAGGGAAAATCCAGGTAAGTGGGCAAACGATCCAGAAAGATGTTATAAACGGCATCGAGCATACGTTTGCTGGAGAACAAGAGAAATGCCCGGCCGCGCGAGGCTTCGACCAGGCGCATCATTTCTTCTGCGATCGCTTTCGTATAGCCATTTGATTCGGGACCAAAAACAGGCTCCGGGAGATGTCGAGGTACATAGAGCATGGCGTTATGCTCGTAATCGAAGGTATATGGCAGAATTCGTTCCAGCACATTGGGGTATTCCACGTGGTCGAGGCCCACGCGACGCCGAAAATATGCAAAGTTTGGGCCTTTGTCCTCCGGGTCGGTGGGATTGGGGCCTACGGTTGCCAGCGTTGCCGAAGTGCAAACGACAGTAGACTTACTAAACAGGTACTCTTTTAGCCAGGTGTTTACGTCCAGGGGTGCGGCCGATACTTCCAACTGGGGACCACGCCGCCCGGTTTTCATTACCTGTTCGACATAGTAGACAAAACTATCGCGTTGATTGACGGAGAAGACCATGCGAATATCAGCTGCCAGGTTTTGCGTGCGTGTGATCAACTTATCGTAGAGGGTGTTTTCTTTCTCCTCCATATATTGTGGGCGCTGCGTTTGCAGCGAATCTGCCAGTTCAGAGATGACGGTGGCAAGGCGCAGGCCTTCCTGCAGCGGTTCTTGCAGGTTGACCCTGCCTTTGCTGAATGCAAGGTGCGCTACCTGGGCCAGGCGATCCCATGCATGCACCATGGTCTGCTTGGCTTCTTCTTGCAGGTCTGCACGGCTGTGTTGTTTGAGCCTTTGTTGCGCCAGCAGCGCGGAAATCTGCACTTCGCTGACGGTCACAGTGAAGGCGCGTGTCGCCTCTTCTTCGAGGTGATGTGCTTCGTCAACTATGATTACATCACGCTCGGGCAACAGGTAACCATCCAGGACGGCATCGAGTAACAGGAGGGTATGATTCACAACGATTACCTGCGCATGTGTGGCCTTTTCCCGCATCTGGCGGACGTAGCATTTCGAAAAGAGAGGGCAATCTCGCCATGCGCATTGATCTCTATCGGCGTTGACGCGGCTGCGTATGTCATTGGGAACTGTGAATCCCAGCGTTTCAAAGTCGCCGGTGATGCTCAATTCAAATTCATTGACGATGTTGAGCAGCCGTGTGAAGTCCGGGTTCTTGAGGTAGAATTGTGTCTCAACGCGCTCCTTTTCCAGGCGGTCGAGGCAGATATAGTTGCCCATACCCTTGACAAGCGCGGCTTCAAAATTTTGAATATGTTCCTGCACAAAAGGAATGTCTTTGTAAAAGAGTTGTTCCTGCAGCGCTTTGTTGGCCGTGCTGATGATCGCTACTTTGCGCGAGCGTACGATGGGCAGCAGGTAGGCGAGGCTGTTGTGGGTTGGAATCATAGACTTGCCTGCGAGATACAGGTGACTCTGGGACTCGACCCGAATACACCTTACCGGGCGCGAAGGCACCTCGCGGACTGCGACAACATAGCGGAAGCGATTGCGCTCAGTGCTGTAGTTGCGCAGCCGCTCCTTATGGGCAATAGCCTTGCGCTCTAGTCGAAAGACCTGCTCGTCCGTTGTGAACGCGAGCGTCCATTTTGGGCCGCAATCCTTCTCTTTGTACCGAGAGCGCCCACAACGTAGCGATGGCCGGAAGCCAAGTGAACATACAATTTCATATACGTCCTGCGCGAGTTGTGGATTCGTCGTTGTGAACTCAACGGCGCCACAGCGGCTGACCGTACCATCCGTATCGAGGAGTCCAGCGAGAATGGCGCGACGCTGTTGTTCGGACGCACGCAGATAGATCGCGGGTATGTGCTTGTTAAGGTGGAGTCCGAGCGCACGCAGACGACCAGTCATGCCGGGCGGCCATCGACTTACAGCCTTGCCGTTCTCGTCATCGACTGCGTACAGGTATGGGTGGCTCTTCAATGATCGGACGGTGTAACCGTCCCTCTCTATCTCGGTGATGAGAGCAGGATCGGCGGTCGTAATCTGGTTGCTGCGGCGACTGCCGTCACCGAGCCAGACGCCGAGGAAATATGGCGCGATAGGCAGGTCCGCGTCTGGCAGCACGAGTGGGCCAGCGACCGGGATAGCGTGATTTGCACGCGCAGGTGAGCCAACCTTTAGTGTGGCGGCCATCCTCTCAGTAGTGACCAGGGTATACGCTCGACCATCCCTGCGCTGTTCACTCAGGTCTCTCGCCAGGCGGCCCCGAGCAGCAGTGAGGAGCGTCCGGCGCGGGTAGCGTGCGGGTCGCTCCTCTGCGTTGACGGGCGCTATCTTGCCAGCAGCTTGATATACGCTCCAGTGGTGGCCTCCGATGAGCGCTGTCGCCTCATCTACCGAGAGGGTGTTGTCGTTTTGGGAAAGAGCGATTAGCCGGTCAAGCATGGCAAGCTGGTCCGAGGTGACGAAGTTCTTGGCCGCGTAGACGCTAGTCCGTGGTCGACTGGACCAACTCCGGTCGACGCTTGTGTGGGACGCCCACTCATGCTCGGCATCTGCGACGATCGACGAGCCATCGGAAAACACAACCTGGTAGCATGTGCGGTGGTACATCACATCGAATGCCGCCATGACGCGAGTTGGATGACCCTTCTCATCAAATACTAAGTCGCCTCTGACGAGATCACCCATCCGCTTCCACCCGGTCGGCGTCGGAATTGGTGTGCCCACGTCAAGAGCTTTACCGGTACCGGTGGCAGCTTCGATAACGGCGTGTGTGTATTCATTGAGCGACCGGGCAACCAGCGTTGCCATTTCGATCTGCGCTTGCCGCTCTTCGTAACCGGCCAGGCGTTCGGAGAGGATACCCCCATGACCGAGATCGGTAGCGACGATCTGGTGCAGGCGAGCATAATTCCTGGTTGATGAATCCGCTGGTAGCGATGTTCTGCTTCTCTTTTTTGTAGCTAGCTCTTCTTCCTCCTCGTATGCCCTGTCATTTTCATTATGTACATCATTCATAGGGACGCGATTCATCTCATCCTCGTCGTGTTTCTTACCAGTGGTGGTTTCAACCTCATTATTCTTATTTGAAGGTATAGCAGTCTTATCTATTGCAGACGGGCTGACCGGCAATATTGCGTGCGGCCCGTCCTTGTTCTCCGTCATGGGTAAACCCATCAGCGCCCGCAGGTAGGCGTCGGAAAATTTCAGCATGTGTTCGAAGCGGTCTTCAGGATTAGGGGAGAGCGCTTTGAGCAACACAGTCTCAACGGCCGGCGAAATCTTGTCGTTCAAACTGCGAGGTGAAGGTAGTGGTTCGTGTGCTTGTTGGTGCAGTAATGCTTCGCGTTCGGTTGCTGTGTAGGGTCGACAGCCACATAGCCACTCATACACCATAACGGCCAGCGAGTACTGATCGCTGGCGGCGCTAAGCCTGCCTTGCAGGTGTTCAGGGGCTTCATAAGGAAGCGCGGGTGTCTTATAGTCCGGTGCCTGGAGCGGCTCCTCTAGCATGGGCGAGAAATCAGTGAGCCAGATTGCGTTATTGGCACTGGCTAGTATGTTGCCGGGGTGGAGGTTGCCATGCAGGATATGCGAGACATGCGCGTATTGAAGTGTATCGGCTATGATGGAGAGTACCGGCCTGATCTCATTGGGTGTATAACGCTTGCCTGCGACAAATTGATTGAGGATGGGGCTGCCCTCCACGTATTCGATGACATAATAACCGTGATCTTGTTGTTTTTCCGTGTCCGCGATGACGCCAAAATCCTGTAATTCGGTAATGTTGCGATGTTTGATCTTTTTAAGCTGTTTGGCGTGGGAAAGAAATGCCTCTTTAGCTTCATGCGTGGCAAGTGGTATGCTGAAGAGCTTGAGAATGATATATTTTTTTCTGCGCTGTTCGCCTTTCCCCAGGTAGGTACGGCAAGTCGTACTCTCGTTGAGCAGCCGGATAATAGCATACGACCCAATTTGCTGTGGTCCTGCATCTCCCATGTAGGCGCTCTCTTCCCCCCGAACTGTGAACGGATGTTTGTCATGCACCAGCAGTATAGCATAGGGGTGCAGTCGGTACAATATTCGTGGCTGCCTTTCCTTGACAAGCAGCACTCAATCGGCTATATTAGTGTCGATCATACACTAATAACAAGCTATTTAGCAAGAGTGCTTGATTTACTTCAAGTCACGTTGAATCTCACGGTATAATGTGCATGTCGGGTAAGTTGCCGGGAGTAGAGATGTGTATATCTGAAGGTTACAGCAATTTGGAAAGAGATACGTTATAGAGCATGGAAAAGACAGAAGCGCAGAACGAAATAACAAGCGGTAGTCACGAAAGCACGCAAACCGCTGAGGCCAAGGCGCATCATTATGATGCGAGCAAATATGACCGGCCATCGGTGACGGTGGATGTAGTAATGATGAGCCTGCGGCAGAGAGACCTGCAAGTTTTGCTGGTCAAGCGGCGTTCGTGGCCGTACGAGGGCATGTGGGCCATTCCGGGCGGCTTCGTAAATATGGACGAATCGCTAGAAACTGCTGCCAAGCGAGAACTGCAGGAAGAGACAGGTGTGCAGGATGTATACCTTGAGCAATTGTATACCTTTGGTGATCCGGGACGTGATCCACGGACTCATGTGATTACAGTGGTATACTTCGCCTTGCTCGACTCTGAACGCTTACAAGTGAAGGCCGCTGATGATGCTGTGGACGTGGGGTGGTTTCCCGTCTATAATCTGCCTTCGCTGGCATTTGACCATGAAAAAATTCTGCACTATGCTCTGAGTCGTCTGCGTGGCAAGCTGGAATATACGACGATAGCTTTTAGCCTGTTACCTGAACAGTTTACGCTGCGCGAGTTGCAACGTGTCTACGAAATTATCCTGCATAGAAGATTGGACAAGCGCAATTTCCGCAAGAAGATTTTAGCGACGGGCATCCTGGAGGATACGGGTGCCAAAAAAATGGAGGGCACCCACCGTCCCGCTCGCCTGTATCGTTTTAATCCTGCTGCGGAACACAAACTATGAGGATGCTGCGTTTTCTTGCAGCGGTAAAGTGAACGTAAAAGTCGATCCCTCGACTTCCACCCCGCTGCTCTCTACAGTAATTGTGCCTCCCATGGCCTCCACAAGCTGGCGTGTGATGAAGAGTCCCAGGCCGCTTCCCCTGGTGAGGCCATTCATGTCACGTTCCAGGCGCACAAATTTGTCGAAGATGACTTCTTGCTTGTCGGGTGGTATGCCTGATCCGTGATCAATCAAATTTACACGTACCAGAGCTTGTTCTTGCTCGACTTCGGCAGTGAGGCGAATAGGCGTTTTGGGGGGAGAGTAGCGTAATGCATTAGCGACCAGGTTGCGCAATACTTGCTTCAGGCGTGTCTCGTCGGCCCAAACGGTTATTTCCGGTGCTATATCGAGAGCTACCTGTCGCTCCTGCTGGAGAATCAGTGGTTCAAAGAGATCGAGCACGCCCAGGCAAGTTTCTTTTAACGATATTTTGCAGCGAACCAGCGTCGCTGTATCAAATTTGATACGGCTGGCATCCATGATATTTGCCTGGAGCAGAACCAATTCGTCACAGGCGCGCTGGGCTTTTGTCAAGAAAGACCGCCGCATTTCGGGAGGGGCGTCGTCAATTTCGGCGAGCAGTTCGAGGTAGCCCTGGACAATCGTAAGCGGGGTGCGCAATTCGTGGCTGGCCGTTGTAAGAAAGGCGTCTTTGAAGTGATCGATTTGATTGAGCTTCTCGTAGGCGATCATCAATTCATTGTAGAGGCGAGCATTTTCGCGGGCAGCCGCGGTTTGTTCGTTCAAACTGGTTAACAGTCGTGGGTACGCCGAACTAATCAAGCCAATGCCGAGAAAAATTATAGCGCTTAGGCCCACAAATTGCAGCCACTGCTCATTTGGGATGAGATTTGGAACCCAGGAATGACTAAGTGTCGTCCAGATTCCTAACAGGCTTGCCACTCCTCCCAATGTGCTACAGAGGTAAAGTAGCCAGGTAGGCGCAACAAGTTGTTCGGGCCTTCTCGCGAATAGTCTCCGAAAGCGTACCAGGAGGATGGGTAAATCGAGGAAAAGGAAGATCATGGAAATACACCAGATAACGTTTGTCGCTGCCTGGGAGACGACATAGACTTCGATAGAGAAATTCGTATCCGTCTGGTAAAGAAGAGGTGCAACGAAGTAGCAGAAGATGGCTATCACAAGCACGACCGCCGTCTGTACATTGGTCGCAAGGGAGGGGGCATTATGCCGGTTGACTTTGGCGAGAGTGGGAGGCAGGCGATGATCCAATGCCGAGACGAACAAAATGCGAGCAAAGGTAACGTTGTATGCGACAGCGGCGATTACGAAAAAACAGCTAAAGATGATGCCCAGCAGGATAGAAATGGGCGCACCAAAGGCCATTTTTACTGCGCTAAGCGTTGAGTATCCCGCAGAAGCAGCGGCGGGTGGCTCAATAGCCATTACCCCAAACGTTCCCAGGAGATAGGCTAACAGAACCAGTATTGGTCCCCAGCGTAGAAAAAGCGAAGCTGCATTGCGCTGCTTTGTCTCGGCAGACATATGCAAGGGAACCTCTACACCGAGTAGAGCCAGCACAATCACGCCATAGAGTACAATGTTCTGTCCGTTGAACCCAAGCGTGCTGGTGGAAAGAGAGGGTTGTGGTGCATGTCCCACGAGTAGCCAGGTGATTCCTGCCAGCCCGACGATGAAAATACCAACGCCATAGAGTAGTATTACCACTTTCGCGATCTTCATGATAAGCTTGAGAGGCAGTGTAGAGAGCCACCCGGCGAATAAGAGAATGGCGATTACAACAATACCTTGCTGCCAGGTTGGTGCGAGCCAGTTTGCGTTGGGGCCGGCAAGCTGTACGCCAATACCATTGATGAGTGTTATGATACTGGCGGCGGCGGATAGAAGCACCAGCACGCCAGGGAACCAGGCGCAGAAGCCGGCAAAAAAGCCCAGCAGCGGCCCCAGTGCGCGGTGTGTCCAGACATAAATGGAACCATCAACGGGCATGGAGCGATTGAGCTGCCCTGCAACGACTGCTCCTGGTATGAGAAACGTGATCGTACCGATTACCCAGTAGAGATAGGTGGCAGCCCCGGTAGTCTGTGTCGCCTGTACAACAGAAGCGTTAGGGATGAAGAGGACAATGGCTATGAACAGAACGAGCAAGTCTACGCGTGAGAGTACGCGAGGGAAAAATTCGTTGATGCGCTGTTCAGACCGTAGCGGGTCGCCTATCGCGCTTTGCAGGATAGTTGGTGTATAGTGCCCCTCCGACTTATTCATCGGGCTGCCTCGTCTTCTAATATGCTGCGCTACGTGGGGATGCACTTATGGCAGTAGTATACCAGTTCTTTCGAGGAAGGTAAATATTTAATCAGTCAGGCTACCTGGATCTGCAAATGTTCCTGGCGGGGGCAAGCCAGGATGCCATCTATCCAGTGTTTGTTGCCATTATTCTGAAATTTCTAGTAGTTCGAGTAGTTCACTGAGTGAGTGTATCAGTAAGCAATCGACATGGCTTTCTTCAAGGTTTCTGTGGCGGTCAAGCAGGATAGGCGTAATCCCGACGGCACGCGCGCCCAATACGTCATGGATGTACGAATCGCCGGTATGAATGGTATAGTCGGGGATACTGTTGGCTCGCTGCAGCGCCGTCTCATAGAGAGCTGGCGAGGGTTTGGCATGACGGGTGACTGCCGAGACCAGCAAGCAATCAAAGTAGTGCGTGAGGTGCAGGCTGCGCAGGATAGGTCCCAGCGCAATGCCCCAGTCAGAAATGACCCCTAGCGTGTACCTATGAGCCTTAAGTGTTTCCAGCACCGGTATCACATCGGGGTAGACCTGCCAGCTTGTATATTTTTCAAATTCCTCTGTAATGAGCCGCGCGAGTTGGTAGAGGCGCGGCTCGTCGCGTTCCTCGACGAAAGGGCGAAGCAGGTTCATGTAGTAGTCGATCCAGAACTCGTTGATGGCCTGTTCGCTGGCCCAGGTATAACTGTTGAGACGAGCCTGGCGAAAGTAGTAGTCCTCGGCCTCATCTATGCGCTTTGTGACCTCGTCGATGTGGATATGCAAGTCTAGCCGCTTGCAGACCCTTTGGCAGATTTCGGGAGAAGAGGGATTTGGTTGTAAGAGTGTAAATCCTGCATCAAAAAACACGGTACGGATTGATTGCGGCTGTTCAAGCGGCATTTTTTAGCGCGTCCTTATCTTGCATCCTGCATGGGTGGGAGAGGTGCGTCGCCACATGTCTCCCACCCATGTAAAGGTTTTGTTCAGCCCCTGGCCTTATAGACTGCGTCAGCGGCGGCAAGGGCGGCGCCTGGATTGGGCTTAAAGCCGCTGCGGGGCAATACATGTTCCAAAGCTGAAAGCACAGTATCGACGTTTTTACGGCATGAGTTATAACCCATCAGGCCGATACGGATCAAGCGGCCTTTCAGTGCGCCAAAACCGCCGCCGACCTCGATGCTGTACTCTTCAAGAAGCCCATTGCGAATCGCCATTTCGTCTATACCCTCGCGCAGGCTGATCGCGGTGAGCACAGGAAGCTCAAAACCCGGCTGCGTGAGAATATCCAGGCCTATAGCTTTGATACCTGCCCTCAAGGCCTCGCCGTGCAGTTGATGGCGCGCCCAACGTGTCTCTAGCCCTTCCTCCAGGATGACGCGCAGCGCTTCACGCATGGTATAGACCACATTACTGCACGCGGTATGATGATAGGTGTGATCGCCGTTCCAGTAACGGTGCAGTTTTGGCAAGTCCAGGTAATAGCTCTGCACAGGCTTGTTGCGCTGCTGGATAACCTGTACCGCTCGCTCGTTCAGTGTGACCGGTGCCAGGCCTGGCAGAGCTCCCAGGCTCTTCTGGCTGCCAGCGTAGCAAGCGTCGATCTTCATCTCGTCGACATTCATGGGTATGCCGCCAAGCCCACAAACCGCGTCCACGACGAAGAGCGCTCCATGAGCATGGGTAATGCGCTCGAGTTCTTCTAACGGCTGCCAGAGCCCGGTGGAGGTTTCAGCAATAGCAGTAGCAAATATTTTAGCTCCAGGATGATCTTTGAAAGCCTGCTCGAGTACCGCTGGGTCGAGGGGTTTGCCCAGTTCAGTCTCCAGGTTAATCACGTTGGCTCCTGCGCGTTGTGAGATTTCGACGATCTGGCCGCTAAAGAAGCCCAGGCTTCCGGAGATGAGGGTATCGCCCTCTTCAAGTAGATTACAAAGCGCTGCTTCTGCACCGGAGAAGCCAGAGCCGGAGACGCAGAGCGTCATTTCGTTTTTGGTCTGGAATACCCAGCGCAGCAACTGAGCTGTTTCTTCGAGAATGCTGAAAAACTCGGGGTCGATGTGACCGAGTTGGGGCGCTGAGGCTATTCGGAGGATGCGAGGATCAACGTTGCAAGGACCAGGGCCCAGCAGTAGCCGGTAAGAGGGATTGAGTTCGGGAAGAGTGTTTTCGTAGGTTACACTTTTGCCCATTACTACTTGTGTCATGCGGTTGCCTTCCTTTCAGATAGGGGCGCAGGCTAAAGCGCCCCTCCAAAGAAATCACCCTGGTCACAGCCGGGCGCGTGGCATATGGAGCAGGACTGTTCAGCCCTACACCATTGCCTCTGTTTCAAACAAGTGTTGCAACTTGTTGGCTTGATCGACTGTGATCAAGTTGTCGATAAATTCGTCGAGCTCACCATTGAGCACGCCTTGTAGATTGTGCCGGGTTAAACCTATGCGGTGATCGGTCACGCGATCCTGTGGGAAATTATAGGTGCGAATCTTCTCGCTGCGGTCGCCGGTCTGTACCTGTGACCGTCGCTCTTTGCTCAGTTCTTCCTGCCTGCGAGCCTCTTCGAGATCCCACAGGCGAGACTTGAGGACGGAGAGCGCCTTGGTTTTATTTTTTAGCTGCGACTTCTCATCCTGGATGGTAACGACCAGGCCCGTGGGAAGGTGCGTGATGCGCACTGCCGAGTCGGTGGTGTTCACGCTCTGGCCCCCATGCCCGGTTGAGCGATAGACATCGACGCGAATATCGTTGTCTTTGATATCGATATTGCTGTCATCATCGACTTCTGGGAGGACGATCACCTTGGCTGTAGAAGTATGGATGCGCCCACTGGCCTCGGTAACCGGAACGCGCTGGACACGATGTGTCCCGCCCTCGTACTTCAAACGGCTATAGGCGCCCTTGCCTTTCACGATAAAGGTGATATCTTTGATACCTCCTTGCGTGGTTTCGTTGCTATTCAGGATTTCAACCTTCCAGCGCCGGTTATCCGCGTAGCGGCTATACATGCGGAAGAGTTCCGCCGCGAAAAGCGCAGCTTCTTCACCGCCTGTTCCTGCCTGAATGGTGACGATGGCATTTTTCTCATCTAGAATATCTTTGGGCAGCAAGGCAACCTTTATCTCTTGAAGCAATTCCTCTTTACGTGCTTTGAGGCGTTCTAGCTCTTCATAAGCAAGGTCGCGTATCTCCAGGTCATCGCCTTCGTACAATTCCTGGGCCTCGGCAATTTGTTTGTCATTTTCGACCAGCTCGTGGTATTTTTGCACAACCTCTTCGAGTTCGGCACGTTCGCGGCCATAACGTTGTAACAGCGCGCTATCTGCGATTACATCCGGCTGTGCCATCAAGGTATTCAGTTCTTCGTAGCGTTGTGCAAGGCTGGCAAGCCTGTCCATTAAGTCCAT
>Ga0070697_100004130_pt1 | contig 11127 bp, 9 predicted proteins | sample KBSK1501metaG_FD_65475 | JGI IMG/M metagenome (GOLD analysis project Ga0070697, IMG submission 65475) | Corn, switchgrass and miscanthus rhizosphere microbial communities from Kellogg Biological Station, Michigan, USA - KBS K1-50-1 metaG | ecosystem: Host-associated > Plants > Roots >... | reverse complement strand
GTTGAGAACCCCTGATATGTCTGTGGGGACCGTGAGGAACCTCTCAGCAGTCTATGGGAGCGGCACTTCCACGGGCTCAGACCTCTCCACCCACATCGTGTGTCCGTTCGGATGTGTGTCTGCCTCCAAGATCGGAGAGATGAGCCATGGCAAAGCGAGCCACTCAACGTGCTGACCTGAAAGCCGTTCCTCTGCTGCTGCATGAATCCTTGTACGTCGGCATTGACATTGGCAAAGGGAGGCACCTGGCAGGCTTCCTCTCCAAGACCCTCCTTGAGCGTCATGAACGCTTTGAAGCATGTCCTGCCCTGGTGTTTGAAAATGCACGCGAGGGCTTCCGCTTGCTCATCGAGCGGATACGCGGCCTGGCCCCACTTGAGCACGTTTTTGTCCTGTATGTTAGATATAATCAGGGAATCAGACGGGTGTTGACAACTTGCCCTGGTTTCCTGCATGATACAAGAAAGACCTGTCGTTTTCTTCCCAAAGGAGCGCCTCATGACAGAGATCCGCTGGGAACAATACCCGCTGGTGGCACAACACGAGCTAGCCCGCGCCTGGCTCCAGAGGCAAGTTCACCTCCAGCTTGCCCCAACGACGATTGACGCATATGGCCGTTGTCTCAACGACTATCTCGGCTTTTGTGTGAAGCAGCATATCCAGCCTGAAGCGCTTACTCGTGAACACGTCGCCCTCTACGTCCAAGATCTTGCCTCACGTCCCAACCCCAAAGGAGCTAACATTCTTTCCATCCAGAGTGGCCGGGGACTCTCGAACTCGACCATGCAGCAACGCATCACGGTCCTCCGCTTGTTTTGTGACTCCTTCATCGAGCAGCAACTCCGTCAGGATAATCCTGTTGGTCGCGGTTACTTCGTGCCGGGCAAAGCCTTCGGAGGGACACGAGACCGTGGACTGCTTCCCCATTACCACAAACTGCCGTGGCTTCCCTCAGATGAGGAATGGCAAAACGTCCTGCGCCACCTCACAGGCGAACTGCTCCGTAATCAAGTCATGCTGCTCATCGCCTACGATGGAGCTTTGCGCCGTGAGGAGTTGGTGCGACTGGAGATCGGCGATGTAGACTTCGCCTATCGGCAGATTCGCGTGCGAGCAGAGCATGCCAAGAACAGAGCCGAGCGCATCGTGGGATATGGAACCACCACGTCCCATTTCTTAGAAGTCTACTTGCGACACCGACGCACCCTTTCTCTCCAACCTGGCCCCCTCTTTGTGTCGGAGTCTCATCGTAATTTTGCAGGGCCACTTTCACTCGTGATGTGGTCCAAGGTTGTCCAGAAGCTCGCTGGCCGAGCTGGCCTCTCCCAATTTACAACTCATACTCCCCGGCATCTCCGCTTAACACATATGGCAAGAGCTCGCAGGGATCTGCACCAAATCGCTACCTACGCCGGTCACAAATCTTTAGCCACGACCATGCTCTACATCCATTTGAGTGGAGTGGAACTCACCGAAGCAGTCACACGGAGCCTCGCTGGGTTTGAACGCTGGATCGCCATGATCCTTGAGGAGGCCACCCCATGAGCCGACGCACCTCACAGCCTGCCTTGCCTCAGACCTCTTGGTCCTGGCCGTTTCAACGGAAGCGCTACGACCGCACTCCAACCTTGAGGGAAGCTGAACGAGATCAACTCGACCTAGTAGTTCACCAGCATTTACACATCCGGGGCAAAACGCGGAAGACGTTACATCGTCTCTATCTGCCTCTCCTCGATGTTTGCACGTACCTTCGTGCCCCACAACCAGTGACTTCTCAGCTGATTCGATTTCTCTTCATTGAGATGTATCGCCGAGGAAAAACGTTTTGGGTCTGGTCGGTTGAAGAATGGCGGGAAAGTATTGGTCAAAATCCGAGTGCCTTTAGAGAGCGGCATGAACTCTCGCCTCAAAGAAAAGACCATGTACGCCTGTTGTTCGTTGCTGTAGCCTATCTACTTTGTCCTCACATCGATATCGACGCCCTCCTCCTCGTTGCTCCAGCTCTCCTGGCAACCAGAATCTTTGGCAGAGAGGCCATTACCACTGCTGTTGGGCGAATCAGGGCGGTTCTCCAGGGCTGGGGCTACCGGCAACAAGGCGAGGCCCAATTGATCACAAGCGTCAGTTATCTCCTGCTCAAAAATCGCAGCCCTATGCTCGATCATCTCACCATTGAACTGCTCGAAGCCGCAGATCAGGACTGTCCTCTCACGGTTCGTCGATACTTTTTTCAAGTCTCTCGTGCGTTGCACGCCCTTGGAATTGTTCCAAGGACCTTGCCGGGGCCAGGTTTCCCGGCAAAAACCTATCGGAACAGTGACGAGAGCATTCCCAAAGAATGGTTAGCCTGGTGCGACCGCTGGCGAAAGCAGACCACGCTGCAACGACCAGAAAACGTGTATTACTCCCTTCTGATGACTGGCCGCTGGCTGGGGGCATCTCATCCTGAAGTCACGAGTCCAACCCAATGGACCTACGAGCTGGCAGCAGAATTTGTTGCCGCAGTGAATCAGGTCAAGGTTGGCGAGTGGGCCAATCCCTCTCTACGAGAACGGAGAACGCCTGCTCAACGGCTCGGACAACCGTTTCGGCCCCATGCGAGAAATCGCCTCTTAGGATCGATGCGCGCGTTTCTCCGCGACTGTCAGGAATGGGGCTGGATTCCAGTGCATCTCAATCCAGATCGGGCGCTGAGAACACCATCTGCCATTCGACGCTTGATGGGACCAAGTCCTCGCGTCATCAACAAAGAATTGTGGGCGAAGGTTCTATGGGCGGCCATCAATCTGCAGGTGGTGGATCTCCCTGTTTGGGGCAATGGCAATGATCTTCCCCCGTATCCCATCGAGATGGTTCGTGCTATCGCCGTTGTCTGGTGCTTTGCTGCCCTGCGCTCAGACGAGATTAGACGACTGCGGGTAGGTTGCATCCGCCGGCAGTATGAAGATGTGATGATTCCAGAAACCGGCGAGATTCTTCCTCGTGATGCCACCTGCTTTCTGGATGTCCCCATCAACAAAACCATGAGTGCCTACACCAAACCGGTTCATCCCCTGGTAGGCAAACGAATCAATGAGTGGGAGCAGCTACGCCCTCATGCGCAACCGCGCGAGGCGGATCAGAAGACTAGCGAAACGGTTCAGTTCTTGTTCTCACTTCGAGGTGTTCGTATCTCAAAAGCCTACATCAACGACAGCCTGATCCCCATGCTGTGTCACAAAGCTGGGGTCCCCCTCGAAGACAGCCGAGGGAAAATCACCAGCCATCGAGCACGGGCCACCATCGCTTCCATGCTCTACAATGCCAAGGAACCACTCTCGATCTTTGAACTGAAAGAGTACCTGGGGCACAAGTATCTTTCCTCCACCCAGAGTTACCTCCAGGTCGATCCGACCAAACTGGCCAGCAAAGTGGCAAAAGCGGGCTACCTGGAACAGAATCTGGCAACGATTGAAGTGCTCCTGGATCAGGAGGCGGTGCTCTCAGGGGCAGCCTCACGCGGCGAGTGTTGGAAGTATTACGATTTGGGTCATGGGTGGTGCACGAATCCCTTCTGGTCGGCCTGTGCCCACCGCATGGCGTGCGCCAAGTGTCCCTACTATCGACCGAAGGATTCGCTTGCGGATCAGCTCGTGGAGGGCAAGGCCAACCTGGTACGCATGTTGGAATTTGTGCAGCTCACCGAGGAGGAAAAACTGCTGGTCACAGAAGGGATCGAACTACACCAGGAGCTGATTGAAAAGCTCGCAGATGTCCCGACTCCTGCCGGACCAACCCCGCGCGAACTCGAGAACAACCGATCACCAGAGACGAAGGTGATCCCACTCCAGACGATTCGGCGGAACAAGAAGCAGCACCGGGACGAGCCGTAGGGGGGCTTGGTGGCCCAGTCAGCTGGAGTCGCCGAATCGGTCCCCACGTCCTCCTCTCTGCCGGATGTGAGCTGTTCCCCGCTGTTGTGCCTGCCAGCCGTCTGCCGCAGCGCCGCGACCGCGTCCCCTCCGGTGCGGGCTGCCGATCACAGAGCACAGCTTGTCAAGGCCGCGCAGGAGGAAGGGCTGAAGAGTGGGGGCGCGCTTGTCTTGGCCTTGACTGCTGTGCTACACTTGGGCAGTCGCACGGAGGCAGCGTCGGAATTGAATGAGATGAATACCGATTCCCCAAGAACGGGCATCTTCTTCGTATGAAAGGAGAAGAAGCATGGGACTAAAAGACCAGGAGAGGGTTTTTACCGTTTTAGGCGGGATGACTTATGCGCATCAGAACCGCCCCCCGTTCTGGCACAATGAGACGCCACTGCTCTGGGATACGTCTCTTCGAGAGGATATGGGCAACTTACCTCTGCACATGTTTCCCCTCATTGCCGACTTTGAGGTGCTTCTAGAGAAAATGGAGGTGCTCCCCGCAGGGGGTACAGGGGACAGACGATGTCCCTTTGGATATCATATCTATTTCTTCAGTTCGCCCCGCGGATACATTGCCAGCTTTCCCTGGTGGGATCATGCAGAACAAGATCTCCGACGTGAGGGTTTCTCTGTTCCTCTGGGAACTTTGGACCAGCCGTACTCAGATCTTGAACAAGGATGGATCATTGCTATTGCTTCCTCTGATCACTTCGTCTACGTAGTGGAGGGAGACTTTGACCGTGTCATCGTGGACCATTCCTACCACACATGGTTCAAGGTACCAGAGGATAGATATCTCGAACAGTGGCAAAGAGCCATTCAAACGTGCCACCAACTCGGTAGAGATGAATGATTTGCAGCAAAGAAACTGGCAAAGGGTATTGACTTTTGATTATACATAATCATGGAGCGCACCGGCCACTATCACCGCACGCTCGAACACTATCTGCAGGAGTTGGATATCCCAGTGTATATGATGCATGTCCAAAGCCGTCCAGGAGGCATGCTCAAAACAGACAAGCGGGATGCACTGACCCTGGCGAATCAGCTCTACAGCCAACTCGAACTGGGGGTCCAGGTGGCCAACAAATTGCAACTGGTTCGACGTGTTGTTCCTCCAACGGAGGCCGCCGCCCAGCTCAAAGGGTTGATCCGTCACCGCTATGAGCTGATTCGCGAGAGCACGCAGCGCAAGAACAAGCTGACGGCCATCTGTGATGAGGTCTTTGCCGAATTGACGCGCGTCGTGAAAGATCCGAATTCGCTCTTCGCCCTGACGCTGCGCGAGCGCTTTCCTACCCCCCAAGCTCTTGCGCCGGTCAGTTTTACGATCCTTCAGGAGATCCGAGGCGGTGCTCGTTCCCTCTCTGATGCCAAGCTCCTGGAACTGCAAGGTCTGGCTGCGCAAAGTCTTGGCATCAAGGATGTCGCACGCCTTCGTGGCCTTGTGTTGGAACAAGGCCAGCTGATCAAAGAGCTTCGGCTTCTGCGTGAGCACGTCGAGCACCTGGATAGTGAAATTGGAAACATCGTCGCACATGCTCGCGAGGGGCAGATCTTGCTGTCGTTTCCAGGTTTCGGGGCCATCACTGCGGCGACGATTATTGCGGCCATTGGTTCGATCCACAACTTCCCCTCGGCCTCTGCCCTCAAATCGTACTTCGGTTGGGCTCCAGTTGTCGTCCAGTCCGGCAGCACCCTGGATCATTCCCGTCTGACACGCGGAGGAACCAGGACGATGAAGCAGATCCTGTTCCTTGCTGTCTTCCAGGCTATCCGCTTGCAAGACAATGAGTGGGCCAAACTGTACGAGCGCCTGGTCAAGACGCGGTGCCCGTATGACGAAAAGACGCAGTCCCGCGTTGGGAAAAAGCGGGTCATCGGTCGGGTAGCCGGGCAGATGACCGAGGCGATCTACGCCCTGCTCAAACGCGATGCAGAGTTGCTGGCAAAAATGCTGCCAGGGCAAGACCCTCCTCCGCCTCTGTTGTATGACCCGGAGGTCCATCAGCGGCATCGTCAGGGACAGTATCGACCGCTGAAATCGACGCCCCTCCCGAATACGATTACCGTGCTTCATCCTTTATCCTCCGAATGATTCCATATGTCTGAGGGTCTCTCTCATTTACCTGCCATTACAGGCGCACGAGGCCACCATCAACAGAAATTGTTTGCCCTGTGATAAAGGCGGCATCATCAGATGCAAGAAACGAAACGGTACCTACATCCCACATTCCACACACGCCTGGGAGTTGATAGAGAATCGAACACAGATCTTCTCATGCTCCCTCGGTCCACAGGTTGATATTGAGTGGAGTGCTGTGCGCGGCGAGGTAGGAGTGGAACAGCCCGTCGGGGTCGTAGCGCGCACGTAGCTTCTCCAACCGCTCCCAGTGGGGGCCGGAGAGGAATTTCGCCGGTCGCGTCGCCAGGTCGGAGTCCGCCAGAAAGAGTCCTTCGGAAATGGGCTCCATGCGGCGCATCTGGGCTGCGAGCCATGCCCGGCACGTTTCATCATCGGTCTCGTCCTCCCAGATGACATATGCCGCGAAATAGACGTCAGCTTGCAGGGAGAGCGCCATATCTGGCAATTGTCGCTGCGGGGCCATGCCGAACCATAACGAGAACGACTTCTCTGTGGGGAGCGTGACGAATGCATCCCGCATGGTGGGCACCACGTCGTCCGCTCCAGCATTGGTCCATATATTGTCGACCAGGTACCGGTGCTTCTCAGGGTTCGCGCGACGCTGCTCCTCATATTCGAGCGCGAGCGATGTCGGGATCGCTACCTGGCGCACCAGCGCCTTACTGACCAGGGGGAAGGTCTCGAAAGGTGCCAGTGCCTCAACAGCCTCATCGCGCGTATCAGCGAATGCGATGCCGTGGACGACCACCACCGGACCACCCACATGCTCCACCTCAGGCGGAAGTGGGACTGTTGCGCCGAGAAGGACGACCTCTACAGTCGGCGCGAGCAGCGGATGGATCTCGTAGGTCCAGCGCATGACCTCGTCGAAAAACTCCTTGGGATAAATATATGTGCTCTGCGTGATCGCCTTCGGAATCGGGCGAACCTTGAGGTGGAAGCGGGTCACGACGCCGAAGTAGCCAGGACCCGAGCCGCGTGCCGCCCACAGCAACTCCGCGTTCTGCGATTCGTCCGCCCTGACCAGCCTGCCGTCGGCGGTCACCACGTCGATTGCCTCGATGCTCTCGCAGGCCCAGCCCCACCCCCGGCAGTTCCAGCCCATGCCGCCCTGAAGCAGGAAGCCTCCAAGGCCGACGGTAGGGCAGTGTCCGCCGGGGAACATGAGCCCGTACTCGGCCAGCAACGAGTTGAGTTCGTCGCCGGTCACTGCGGGGCTGACCCGCACGGTCAGCGTATCCGTGTCGAGGGAGATCTCCCGCATGCCGGCGAGGTCGATGAGGAGTGCATCGTCCCGCACGCTCCAGGCAGCCCAGCTGTGCCCTCCGGATCGCACGGAAACCTTCAGCCCGCGCTCGTGTGCCAGGCGCACCCCCGCGATGACGTCATCCTCGTGTACGGCCTTGAGGATGGCAGCGGGATAACGGTCGGGCTTGCGCCCGTTGAAGACTCGTCCAACCCTCTCCTGCTCGTAGCCATCATCTCCGCGCCAATACAGTTGGCCCCGGAATGTGGTCATCGCCGCCACCTCCCCTCCAATGCCATGACGCCGCCTGTCCAGCGAACGAACTGGGCCTCTGAAGTTGTAGGAATCATCATTCCTACCTCCTTTCCTTAAGACAGAACCATTTCTGATAATTGAGCCAAAGAAAGATTGCATTGACAGTACACAATCAGGGTCTCAGGCCATTCCTCTAGAATCCCATCACTTTGTCTTTTCTGAAGTGTACGGGAAGATAAGGACAAAATCACTACCGCTCGATTCCGTTCTTTCTTTCCAGATGCTTCCGATCTACAACATAGCTGCTCTTCTGTGAAGAGGTAAGGTAACTATTACATCCATTCTCCCAATTGGAAACTTTCACAGGACAGCGACTCTATTTTAGGGCGGAAGTAACCGGAAAGAAAAAACGGAATCGAGTGGTAGTGATTTTGTCCCTATCTTCCCGTACACTTCAGAAAAGACAAAGCAAGTCAATTATCCCGAAGCTGCACATATCGTGATGTATACCTGTATTGAGGCATAAAGCCCCAGGGGAAGCACGGAGGGCAAATGAGTAGGCGACTCGAGAACAAGGTAGCAGTCATCACTGGAACGGCCAGTGGCATGGGACGGGCTGCTGCACTACGCTTCGCGATTGAAGGCTGCAAGATCGTCGGTTGCGATCTCAATGTCGATGGAGCTCAAGAGACGGTGAGGATGGTCAAGAACGCAGGTGGTGAGATGATCTCGATGCAGCCATGTGATCTCACTAATCCTGGTCAGGTGCAGGTACTGATCGACCTGGCTGTCACCTCTTATGGTGGGTTTGATATTTTATATAACAATGCCGGTACGGCCTGGATCGCGCGGATGGAGGAGATGACGGATAAGATCTGGCATGGCACCATCCGCAGTGAGCTTGACACGGTCTACCAGGTGAGTAAGGCAGCATGGCCGCACCTCGTTGCGCGAGGGGGAGGTTCCATCATCAATGTCGGCTCTGTTTCTGGTAAGATCGGCAGCGAAACAGTTACTGGGGTGGCCCACTCTGCAAGCAAAGGCGCGGTTATTGCGATGACGCGCCAGCTTGCTGCGGAAGGGGGACAGCATGGCATCCGAGCGAATACGATCTCGCCAGGGCTGATCAGGACACCGCAGACCGAGTGGGCCATCAGTTCGTCCGCACTGGATGGGATACTGCGCCAGGTGATGATCAAGCGCATTGGAACACCCGATGATATTGTCTCTTGTGCCCTGTATCTGGCGTCGGATGAAGCCTCGTGGGTGACCGGAGCGGATTTTGCTGTCGATGGTGGAACGAGTGCCTTATAAGAACAAGGAGAAGCGTAATGGTAGCTGCTTCCGATTCAAGTGAAAAACTATCTACCGATTTTCCACTGCTAACGCTCCGTCATGTCACCAAGCGTTTTGGAGGCGTGACTGCCCTCGATGACGTAACCTTCGAGGTGCGACGCGGTGAGCTACTTGGCGTCATCGGGCCCAACGGTGCTGGAAAGAGTACCTTATTAAGCCTGATTTCGGGCGCGCAGCGGGTCAGTACTGGCGAAATCCTTTTCGACGAAAATCATCTGGATCGTCTTCCCGCACATACCATTGCTCGACTTGGTATTGGGCGCGCCCATCAAATCCCACGACCATTCGCACGCATGACTGTTCATCAAAATGTCCTGATACCAACTCATTCGCGTGGGGGCAGTGCGAAGCACGCCTCCCACTCCGCGGACGAAATTCTCGAGTTATGTGGACTCTTGCAGAAGAGAAACTTGTTGGCAGGCTCCCTCACCTTGCTGAATCTCAAACGGCTCGAGCTTGCTCGCGCACTTGCGCTCGAGCCGCGCCTTCTCTTGCTGGATGAAGTTGCCGCTGGGCTGGTGGCACACGAGATCGATGAGATCACGAACCTCATTGCTTCAATCCAGGCTCATGGAGTGCCGATTGCCCAGGGTGGCGTGACGATTGTCCTGGTTGAACACGTGCAGGCCGTGGTGAATGCCCTGGCAGAGCGCGTTATTGTCCTGGATTGGGGTCGGAAGATTGCGGAAGGAACGCCCAGCCAGATAGCCAAAAACCCAGATGTGATAGCGGTCTATTTGGGAACGGAACAGGAAGAGCTCGCATCCACCGAGGAACAGGCACCTGCGACGAAACAAGCCGTACCCTCTTCCCCTCTTCTATCTACGAGGCAGCTCAGTGTCGATTATGGCAAATTACGGGCCCTGCGCTCGGTCGATTTCGAGGTAGGTGCGGGTGAAATCGTGGCCGTGGTTGGAGCCAATGGTGCAGGGAAAACGACTCTCACACAGGCAATCAGCGGCCTGGTTCCCATCAGCGAAGGCAAGGTGCTGCTCGATGGGAAGGAGATTACGTTCGCTGCTGCACACCAGCGCGCACGTCAGGGCATAGCGCTCTGCCATGAGGGGCGGCGCCTCTTTCGAGAACAGACGGTGCGCGAAAATCTCGAACTGGGTGCGGCTTACGCATCCCGCTCCTCAGCCCCATTCGAAGAACGTTTGAGGCGTGTCTACGAACTCTTCCCTGTTTTGAAAGAACGTGCGGGGAGCCTTGCCGGACGGCTTTCGGGAGGTCAGCAACAGATGGTGGCGATCGGAAGAGCACTCATTTCGGAGCCGCGCCTCTTGCTGCTCGACGAACTTTCGTTGGGACTTGCCCCAGTGATTGTCGATCAATTGTTCGCAGCTTTCCCGCACATTCTCTCCTGGGGCATCAGTATCGTGCTGATTGAGCAAAATGTCCATCGCTCGCTGGCGGTTGCCAATCGGGTGTACGTGCTGGAACGAGGACGCGTCGTGTTCTGCGGTACACCGGCAGAAGTACACCAGCATCCGGCACTTCACCAGGCTTATTTTGGAGTAGCAAGGGAGCGTCCACCCGCACCGGAACCGTAAGTGTTTGTCGTTCTACAGTTTTTGATACTAGTTGACACTAGAAGGAGGCGATCCAAATGCGTACAATCTACAAAGTAGCATGGTCTACACTTTTTTCAGCTCTCCTGGCGCTAAGCATTGCTGCGTGTGGCGGAGCTGGCAGTGGGGCAGGGGGCAGCCAGGCGGTTGTCATTGGTGCCACACTGCCCTTGAGCGGGCCGCTTGCCGCCGTTGGCCCTATCTTAAAATCAGCCTATCAAGCCGCCGTCGATGACGCCAACGCCGCGGGCGGGATACAGGTTAATGGAGCAAAGGCGAAAATCAACCTCGTCATCCTGGATAACACCTCGGATGCGAACTTGGCCAGCAGCCAGGCTTCCACACTCTATCTCCAGGATAATGCCGTTGCCTTACTCGGACCGTTCACCCCTCCGCTGACGATCGCTGTTTCCAATGTTGCCGAACGGCTGAAGCGTCCTTTGATCGCAACAACTACCCCTGTTGAGGCATGGTTGGCTGGACGTCCTTCAGGATGGCAATACTCGTGGAATATCTTTTTTGACGAAAGCCAGCAGACCAACCTGGTCTTCCAGACCGCGAATCTCACGACCACCAATAAGCGGGTCGCACTTTTCACCGATACCGAGCAAGATGGCGTCACGATGGGCAAGCTCTGGCTGCAAAAGG
>Ga0070697_100004128_pt1 | contig 11129 bp, 7 predicted proteins | sample KBSK1501metaG_FD_65475 | JGI IMG/M metagenome (GOLD analysis project Ga0070697, IMG submission 65475) | Corn, switchgrass and miscanthus rhizosphere microbial communities from Kellogg Biological Station, Michigan, USA - KBS K1-50-1 metaG | ecosystem: Host-associated > Plants > Roots >... | reverse complement strand
AGCGCCTCCCCGGAGACGAACAGGTCCTGGCCGATGTAGGCGAGCCTGTTGGTCCCCGGGTCCCCGGTGTTGCCGTCGGCGTTGTAGGAGACCACGGGGATGCCGGCTTGCATCGCGTTCGCCACCGGGGTGGTGAACGCGGTGGCGCTGATCACCGCGACCGCGATGCCGCTCGCCTTCGCCGAGATCGCGGCGTTCGTGGCGCTCACCATCTGCGGCACGTTGGAGGTGGCCGACCCGGTCCAGGACGGCTTGGGCAGGCCCAGCAGCGCCGCGGCGTCGGCCAGGCCGTACTGGGTCGGCACGAAGAACGGGTTGGTGGTGACGTGGTTGACGAAGGCGAACTTCCACGCCGGCGTCTTCGGGAAGTTGCCGACTGTGTTCTTGGCCGCGTTCGCCGTGCTGCTCGAGGAACTGCACGCAGCGAGCAGGGCTGACGCGGCGGCGGTCGCGCTGACGAGCCCGGTGCCGCTCAGCAGTTTGCGCCGAGTCGGACCGTCCTTCATGTTGAGCGTCTCGACCGCTTCTTCGACCTTGGGGTCGACTTTTCTCATCGCGATCCTCCAGAAGAGTTCCGTGAGGCAGGGCTCTGCCCCACGAGGTGCGTACGATCCGGGGCCAACCTGGCGTGCTGCGCCAGCATCATCCCCTGGGGGCCGGCCCGGGAAACGGTGATCCCGCGCCGTGCGGGCGCCACATTCGTCGCGGTGGGCACCAGATCGTGGCTCACGCAGCGAAATACCGGTTGTGGCACCGTCGTGCGCTGCCAGACCGGCACCTGGTGGGGCTGACGCATCGCCCGTCCTCGGTTCAAGGCTGGCGGCCGCGGGTTCCCCTTGCTGATGGCATAGCCGCTCGCTGAACTGCTGAAATTCAGGCCATACGGTGCCCCACCGCACCGCGGCCCGACGCTAAAGCCGCTCATGATCGCGTGTCAAGACGACGCGCAGATCCCGGTACCGAGCCGTGATCTGTGGCCGCGGCGATAGGCCTGGCCGCCGACCCGGGAGCGACCCTCTCCCGTCCGGCCGGGCCCGCCGTATACGCCCTCCGGAAGACCTGAGCACCGGGCGTGGACCTGTGTGAGCGCGCTCCCCCGGAACGCGTCCGACCGTCCACGATGATCATGAATTCTCCTGGCCCGTGCTAGGGTCAACCGAACACATCCAAACATGTTCACGCTAACAAGTCACCGATTGATAACAGATTGGGCACGCAATAGAAACACTGCCAGGGCAGAGCGGAGATGGGGGGTTGTACCGATGTGGTCGCCGTCCGACGCAGAGGAAGGCGCACGGATGCTCGCCAGGCACCGGCAGGCACTGATCCTTGAGGACATCCGGCGTACCGGCAGCGCCCGGGTGAGCGAGCTCACCCAGCGGCTCGGGGTGTCGGATATGACCATCCGCCGTGATCTGGAAGTACTCGCCCGCTCGGGGCTGGTCGAGAAGGTCCATGGGGGCGCGGTGCTGCCCGGGGCGCCGCGCAGTCACGAGCCCGGTTTCGAGGCCAAGTCCAGCCTGGAGCAGCCCGCCAAGGCGGCTATCGCCCACGCGGCGGCCAGCCTGGTCACACCGGGGAGCGCGATCGGGCTATCCGCGGGCACGACCACCTTCGCCCTGGCCGAGCAACTGCTCGGCATCCCTGGACTCACGATCGTGACCAACTCGGTGCGGGTGATGAGCCTGTTCACGGACGGGCCCGGCGCAGATCCGCGGGTGCGGGAGCTGTCCGTGGTCCTCACCGGTGGTGCCAGGACGCCCTCCGATGCGCTGGTGGGGCCGGTGGCCGATCTCACCATTCGCTCGCTGCACCTGGACACCCTGTTCCTCGGCTGCCACGGGATCGACCCCACGGCCGGGCTGACCACGCCGAACCTGGCCGAGGCCGAGACCAACCGCGCGTTCGTCAAGGCGGCCAGGAAGGTCACTGTGATCGCCGATCACACCAAGTGGGGCATCGTGGGCCTCAGCTCGTTCGCGGATCTCGACGACGTGGACACGCTCATCACCGACAGCAGGCTCCCCGACGAGGCGCGCACCGCCCTCGCCGACCGGGTGGGGCAGCTCATCATCGCCAACTAGCGCCCACGCGCGGAACACGGCCGTCCGGGGCACGCCGCGCCTGGGACCGGGGCGCTGGGGACCGGGGCGCTCAGGTGACGGTGACCGTGGGGGTGCCCGCGCTCGCGGATTCTGCCGCCTCGGCCAGCTTCATGGCCTCCTCGATCAGCGTCTCCACGATCTGGGATTCCGGCACGGTCTTGATGACCTCACCCTTGACGAAGATCTGGCCCTTGCCATTGCCCGACGCGACGCCCAGGTCCGCTTCCCTGGCCTCACCGGGGCCGTTCACCACACAGCCCATCACCGCGACGCGGAGCGGCACTTCGAGCCCTTCCAGCCCGGCCGTCACCTGGTCCGCCAGCGTGTACACGTCCACCTGGGCACGCCCGCAGGAGGGGCACGACACGATCTCCAGGCTCCGGTCGCGCAGGCCAAGCGACTCCAGGATGGCGATGCCGACCTTCACCTCTTCGACCGGCGGGGCCGACAGCGACACCCTGATCGTGTCCCCGATCCCCTCGGCGAGCAGGGCACCGAAAGCGACCGCTGACTTGACCGTGCCCTGGAAGGTGGGCCCGGCCTCGGTCACGCCCAAGTGCAGCGGGTAATCGCACGCCTGCGCGAGCTGGCGGTAGGCGTTGATCATCACGACCGGGTCGTGATGCTTGACCGAGATCTTGATATCGGTGAAGCCGTGCTCCTCGAACAGTGAGCATTCCCAGAGCGCGGACTCCACCAGCGCCTCGGAGGTGGCCCGGCCGTACTTGGCCAGCAGGCGCTTGTCCAGCGAGCCGGCGTTGACCCCGATCCTGATCGGCACGCCCGCCGCGGACGCGGCGCGGGCGATCTCGGCGACCTTGTCGTCGAACGCCTTGATGTTTCCCGGGTTCACCCGGACCGCGGCGCAACCGGCATCGATCGCCGCGAAGACGTACTTGGGCTGGAAGTGGATGTCGGCGATGACCGGGATCTGCGACTTGCGCGCGATATCGGGCAGGGCATCCGCATCGTCCTGCGACGGCACGGCCACCCGGACGATCTGGCAGCCGGTCGCGGTGAGCTCGGCGATCTGCTGCAGCGTCGCGTTCACATCGGCGGTCAGCGTCGTGGTCATGGACTGGACCGACACGGGTGCGCCACCGCCCACCGGCACCGCATGCTTGTCCTTGCCCACCACGATCTGGCGGGACTTGCGGCGTTCGGCTACCGGCTGCACCGGGAGCCCGGGCATGCCAAGGTCTGTCGTCATCTGCTCATTGCCTCACTGGAGGTGAACCGGGTTGACGAGATCAGCCATGATCAAGAGCAAACCTACACCGACCAAGAGCGCGAACACTCCGACGCTCAGCGGTACCAGGCGCCGGTAGTCGACCGGGCCGGGATCCGGCCGCCGGAACAGCCTGGCGATCCAGTACCGGATGCGTTCGTAGATCACCACCGCGAGGTGGCCGCCGTCCAGGGGCAGCAGCGGGAGCAGGTTGAAGGCTCCCACGAAGATGTTCAGCGAGGCGATGATGAGCAGCACCAAGCCGGCCTTGGGCTGCCAGCCGATCCGGGCCTCCAGCACCTGGCCGGTAAAGTTACCCGCGCCGACCACGCTGGTGACCTGCCCGCCGGGGGTGTCGGCACGATTCTTCGCGAACAGGTCGGGGATGGCCTTGGGCAGGCTGGCGACCACGCTCGCGGACCCGGAGAGCATCGTCCAGAACTCGTGGCCCGCGTACGAGGCGGCGCTGACGGGGCCCACGCGCTGGAACACCGCCGCCGGCGAGACTCCCAGGTAGGAACCGTGGCCGGTGAGGCTGGCCAGCGTCGCGTGCAGGGCGACAAGCTTGCCGCGCCGGTCCACCACCACGGGGACTTCCTGGCCGACCTGCTGGCTGCGGATGGCCTTGCCCATCTGCGTCCAGGAGTTCACCCGGATGCCCCCGATGCTGACGATCCGGTCGCCGACCTTGACGCCCGCCTGGGTGGCCGGCGATGCCGGGTCACCCTTGACACAGCCCGAGTTGATGTTGGCCGGCACGCAGGACTCGACCGTGCCTACCGTGGTCCCGGCGCTGGCGGTCTCCAGGCCGATGCCCGCCGCGACGATGAACAGCAGCACCAGGGCCAGCACGAAGTGCATGAACGACCCAGCGGCCAGGACGATGATCCGCTCCCAGCCCGGCTGCTTGCGGAACGACCGCGGCTCGTCCGCGGGGTCCACGTCCTCCAGGTCGGTCATCCCGACGATCTTCACGAAGCCACCGGCGGGGATGGCTTTGACGCCGTACTCGGTCTCGCCCTTCTGGCGCGACCAGATGGTCCGCCCGAACCCGACGAAGAACTGGGTGGCCTTCATGCCGAACAGCTTGGCCGTCGCGAAGTGGCCCGCCTCATGCAGCATGATCGACACAAGCAGGGCCACGACGAAGATGGCAACGCCGAGCAGGAAGCTCATCCGGCGGTCTCTCCCCTCTTCAGTGCCGTGCCCACGGCGTGATGCGTGCGTTGCCCCCAGGCAGCGGCCAGTTCCGCGGCCCTGGCGCGCGCCCAGCGGTCAGCCGCCCGCACATCGGCAAGGCTCACCGCATCTTTCGCGCGGCCGTCATGTTCCGAGACTACCTGCGCCACGGTGTCCACGATCGCGGCGAATGGAAGCCTGCCCGCCATGAAGGCGTCCACGCAGACCTCGTTGGCGGCGTTGTAGGCGGCCGGCGCGGTCCCGCCCGCCTGCCCGGCCTGGCGGGCGATCGCGACCGCGGGAAAGGCGCTCTCGTCCAGTGGCTCGAAGGTCCAGGTGTGCGCCGCGGACCAGTCGATGGCCGGGGCGGCGCCGGGTACCCGGTCCGGCCAGCCCAGAGCCAGTGCGATCGGGATGCGCATGTCCGGCGGGCTGGCCTGGGCGATCGTGGACCCGTCGGTGAACTCGACCATCGAGTGGATGACCGACTGTGGGTGCACGACCACCTTGATCTTGTCGAATCCGAGCCCGAACAGCAGGTGAGCCTCGATCACCTCGAGCCCCTTGTTCACCAGGGTGGCCGAGTTGATGGTGATCACCGGGCCCATGTTCCAGGTGGGGTGCGCGAGCGCCTGCTCGGGCGTGATGCCGTCCAGTTCGGCCCGGCTGCGGCCACGGAACGGCCCGCCACTCGCGGTCAGCACCAGCTGCGCGACCTCTGACCCGCTACCGGACCGCAGGCACTGCGCGATCGCGGAATGCTCGGAGTCCACCGGGACGATCTGACCGGGGGCAGCCAGCCCCGCGACCAGTGGCCCGCCGACGATCAGGGATTCCTTGTTCGCCAGCGCGAGCACCCGGCCCGCGCGCAGCGCGGCCAGCGTGGCGGCGAGGCCGCTGAACCCGGTCACCGCGTTCAGCACCACATCGGCCGGCCATGCCGCGACCTCGGCCACGGCGTCCGGACCGGCCAGGACGGTGGGCAACCGCACCCGCTCGTCGGCACCCGGCCGCGTCTGCGGCGCGGCAGGCCGCAACCCGAACCCGCCGCTGGCGGGCCCGTACCCGGAAAGCGGTCCTGCGTCTGTCCGGGCAGGCCCGTCTCGCCCGGTGTCCATACCGCCGGGCGAGGGCGGCGGTCCGTGCGGCGCGGACGACGTTGCGTGCGGCGCGGGCGGTCCCTGTGGTGCGGGCGGCGCCAGCCGCTGCCCGGTGAGCGGCCCCGGCGCCTGGCCGGTCCTGGCCGCCCGGCCTGCCCGGGCCGCGTGTGCCTTGAGGGCTTCGCGCACCTCGGCGGCTGCCGACTCGCGTTCCACGGCGACGACGGAGACACCGAACTCGATCGCCTGCGCTGCCAGCAGGCCCGGGTTGCCTCCCCCGGCCGCCAGCCCAGTGACCCGGAACCGGCCCGGGTTCCGCCGGATCACATCGGCCGCCTGGGTTCCCACCGAGCCGGTCGAGCCGAGCAGCACTACGTCCCGTGGCCGCGAGCGCGAGGATTCCACCTCGTCATTCTGCCTTGATCCACGCGCACATGCTCCACGCCTACCGGAGCGGGCCAGCCCCGCCCGGCAGCCGACCTCACAGCGGGCCCGCCGCAGCCAGGCATTGCGCCCTCGACCGCGCGGCCAGCCCGGCGTCGGCGAGTCCCGCGCAGCCAGCCCGGCGCCGGCGAGTCCCGCGCAGCCAGCCCGGCGCCGGCGAGTCCCGTGCAGCCAGCCCGGCGCGACCGGCTCCACCCCCAGCTACCCCGCGCAGCCGGGCCCCACGCGGCCGACCCCGGACGCCGACCACTTGCGCAGGCGGCCTGGAGTCGGCCAACCCCGCACAGGCGGCCACATGCCGCCGACGGGCCTTACGCAGGCAGCCCTCGGCGGCGGGCCACGTATCGGCGGCAGGGCTTGCGTCGCCAAGCCTGCGCCGGCCAACCCCGCAGGCGGCCCGACAGTCGGCCCCGGGCGCCGACCCCTTGCGGGCGGTGGGCGCTTGGGCAGGCAGCCCTTGGCGGCGGGCCACTTGACGGCCGCAGGCTATTGCGCAGCCGACCCGCGACGGCCAACCAGCGCAGCCGGCCCCAGCAGCCGGCCCCGGGCGGCCAACCACTTGCCGACGCCGGATCACTTGACGGCGGCAGGCTCTTGCGCAGCCGACCCGCGACGGCCAACCAGCGCAAGCGGCCCCGACGGCTGGCCGCTTGCCGACGGCGGGCTATCCGGCGACGGGGGCGGGCGCGCTCTCCCAGTCGGGGCGCAGTGGCATGTGGGACTTGCCGTCGGCCTCCAAGCGGACGCCGAGGATCTGGTGCAACTCCACCACGTTGCGGTCGAATCCCATCCGGGAGCCGGCCATGTAAAGCCGCCACACCCTGGCCGTGCCCTGGCCGACCTCGGCGACCGCCTCGTCCCAGTGCGCGTCCAGGTTCACGCACCAGGCCGCCAGGGTCCGTGCGTAGTGCTCGCGCAGGTTCTCCTCGTGCCTGATCTCGAACCCGGCCGCGTTCATCTCTGACACCAGGTGGCCCGGGCCCTCCAGTTCCCCATCGGGGAACACGTACCTGTTGATGAAGCCCCCGGCCCGGCGTGCGGGCAAGGAGTTGTCTGGCCGGGTGATGCAGTGGTTGAGCAGCCTGCCGCCCGGCTTGAGCTTGCCGAACAGGAACGAGAAGTAGGCCGGGAGCTGGGCCTTGCCGATGTGCTCGGTCAGGCCGATCGAGCTGACCGCGTCGAACTCGGCCTCGGGCACGTCCCGGTAGTCCAGGTGGCGTACTTCCGCAAGGCCGGACAGCCCTTCGCGGATGATGGCCTGCTGCGCCCACGCCGCCTGCTGCGCCGACAGCGTGACCCCGAGGGCCTTGACTCCGTGCTCGCGCGCAGCATGCCGCACCATCCCGCCCCAGCCGCAGCCGACGTCGAGCAGCCGCATCCCGGGCTGGAGCGCCAGCTTCCTGGCCACCAGTTCGTGCTTGTAGGCCTGCGCCTGCTCCAGTGACGCGTCCTCGTCCGGGTAGCAGGCGCAGGTGTAGGCCATCGACGGACCCAGCACCCACTCGTAGAACGTGTTGGACACGTCGTAGTGATGGGCGATGGCCGAGGCATCCCTGCCCTTGGAGTGCCGCTGCCCGCTCATCCAGCGGCGGCGCACCCGGACCTCCTGGGGCGGCGGCGGCACTCGCGGGTAGAGCAGCTTCGGCCCGCCGAGTTCGCCGAGGAGGCGGAGCCTTTCTGCCGGGCTCAGGCTCACCTGCTGGATCTGGGACATCCGGGTGAGCGCCGTGTACATGTCGCCGTCCAGGTCCAGGTGCCCGGAGACGTAGGCGCGTGCCAGGCCGAGCCAGCCCGGTGCCTGGGCGATGTAGGACAACGCGACCGGGGAGCGGACCGTGATCCGCACGGGTGCGCCCGCGACCCCCGCCTCGCTTCCGTCGTAGGCGTGGAATTCCACCGGGGCATCGGGGCCCGCGATCCGCTCGAACACCTTGGCCAGCGCCATGACCGTCATCCCTTCACTACCTGCCGCGCGTGTGGCTAGCTTCCGCGCACGCACTTCTCGTACAGCCCGGACAGCCTGCCGCCGCCGTCGTAGGCGCTCTTGAGCCGGGCATAAGCGGGGCCGTTGTAGGTGGCCCAGAAATCCTCCTCGGAATAGAACGATGTCGAATACAGGCCCTTGGAGCCGCCGAGCGCGGCCACCTCGGTCTCGACCAGGCGGTTGTGGTAGCCGTCGCGCCGACCTGGCGGCAGCGGCACCGTCCCCCAGAACCCGAAGTTCACATAGACCTCGCCCGGCCGCAGCGGGTAGAGCGGCCAGGAGGTGTCGCTGCGCAGCCGCAGCGGGCACAGCCAGACCGGGCTCATGCCCACGTCGGCCGCGAAGAAGCGCAGGAACTCGGCTCCGCGGTCCACGGGGATCTCCACGTCCTGGATCACCGCTTCGCGCGGCGGCCGCCCGCGGTTGGCGTCGAGCGTGTCGGACAGGTGGTGGCGGCGATCGAAGGCGACCAGCGACCGGTAGACATCGGACCGCCGGTAACGGCGCGGCCACAGCCTGCGGACCACCGGCTGCTGCACGCCGAACGGCCGCGAGCACCAGAACCAGTCCGTGTCCCAGCGCCACAGGTAGTCGCGGATGGTGAGGAAATCCTCGCGCGGCCCGCGCACCGACCGGTAATAGATCTGCTGGCCGGTGTAGTCGCTGCGCCAGGGGGCCACGTCGCTGAAGGCGCCGACGGTCAGGTAGATCTCGTCCAGGCCGAACGCGGTGCCGTCCACAAAATCGGCGCGGTACCCGTGCAGGCTTCCCTCCGCGGCGATCTGGGCGATCGCCGCCATGCAGTCCTGCGGGCTGGTGTAGCGGAAGTGGCGCAGATGGACAAAGGGTGCCACCGGCTCAAGCTCGATAGTGAGCGACAAGGCGTACCCGAGCGTTCCGTAGGAGTTCGGGAAGCCATGGAACAGGTCCGCGTGCTCGCCCTCTGCGGTAGCCGTCACCACCCTCCCGTCCCCGGTGAGGATCTCCATCGCGGTGACCGATTCGTGCGGCAAGCCGTTGCGCAACGACGTCGATTCAATGCCGAGGCCGGTGACCGCGCCGCCAAGTGTGATCGTCTTCAGTTGCGGCACCACCAGCGGCATCAGCCCGTGGCGGAGGGTGGCATCCGCAAGATCCTCGTAGGTGGTCATGCCACCCACCACAGCGGCCCGGGCGGCCGGGTCCACGTGCAGCACGCTGGTGAACGCGGACGCGTCCAGCCCAGGCGGGGTCGCTGGCCCCTGGGCCGCCCGGCGGCTCCCGGCACGGGGCGCCGGTTCGCGGAACCGGAACAGGTTCGAGGTGCGCTTGGCCAGCCGGACCGGTGCCCCGGCGGGCAGGTCGGCATAGGACTCGCGGAAGGCGGCGACCGCGGCGTGGTGCTCCGCGGCCACCACGGGGGGCAGTCGCACCTGCGACGCCGTCGCGCCTGGCGCCGCCGCCTCGGGATGGCCGCCATCCACTGTGGCGTCCGTCACTGACCCACCCCTTCCTCCTGTCACAGACTCGGCCCTGCATTGAGGATGACTGCGCCAGGCCCGGGGCGGCAAGTACTGGTCATCCGGCGAAAGGCGGACAGAGTCTACCCTTAGGTAACTTTGGTGCTTAGCGTCCCTTCCTGCGCGAACCACCGCGGCGCGACCGGGGCCGCTCTGGCTTGCGCGGTGGGGGTGACTGCGCGTAGCTCTCCGCCACCTCTTCGGGAGTCATCGGCAGGCGTGCCTGCGACGGCGGCACTCCCGCCGTGAGGATGTCCCGTAACAGCAGTGCCATGGAGTAGTCCGGGTCGGCGGCGAGAGCGCGGTCCAGGGCGATGTTCGCGAGCGTCCCGTCACCGGACTGCCAGGCGGTGAAGGCGAGCAACGAGGCGGGCGCGGGCAGCCATGGGCCATCGGTCCGGCGCACGATGTCCGCCCACAACGCCAGGTGCGCCTGGCGGTGCTCTGGGACCATCCTCGCCCACGCGTCATCACGAACGGCGAGGTGGACCAGGCTGACCGCCAGCCAGGCGATCCGGTCCGCATCGCTGATCCGCCCGCCGGCGCGATACACGCGGATCGCTTCCCGCACCGCCCTGCGGCCATGGCTGACCACCAGTCGCAGAGGGCTGCCGGTCCCGCGCCGCGCCCGGTCCATCAGCGCCTGCGCCCGCACACAGGCCCTATCGATGGCCTCGTCCATCGCGCGAGCCGTCACGCCGGCCGGCGGGGCAAGGGTGGCCGCGACGGCGTCGCGGTCCGGGTAGGCAGCAAGCCCCGCGACGGTCATGGCGGCGGCCGCTGGATGGGACCGGTAGTCGAAGGCCGTGCCCTCCACCGGGCAGCAGGCCGCGTTGGCGCAGAGGTAGGACCAGTACCGGCCGTCCTCGACCCGGAGCAACTCACGTAGCTGCAAGCGCCGGCGGCGGACCGCCGCGGCGAACGCGTCCGCCACCGGGGTGACGAGCCGTCCTGGGCCGTAACCGATGCCGATCACCGTGCTTGCCCCGCGCTGGGCGAGCACGGCTACCGCATGGTCCGCGATCTCAGCCGCTGCCGCGGCGCCCGGCGGGTCAGGCAGGTCATAGCGAAACCCGAGTTCGATCCGCCGCCGTGGGCCCGCCGCGCCGATCACCACGAAGCTCAGCCCCGGGTGAAAGCCGATCAGGTGTGGTACCACCGCCAGGATGTCGGCCGGGCCGCTGACCCGGACTTTGGGCAGGGTCAGGTCCGAAGGGGGCGGCGGCCCTGACCCTGCCCCTTCTGGTGACTGGCTCAGGTCCGCCGACGCGGGCGCGGGTACGTTCCCGTCTGGCAGGGGAAGCTGGCCGCGCGGGGTGCCGCCCCCAGGTAAGGCGCTCTGGCCAGGCGGGTCTGGCCGCGCCGGCGGGGCGGCCACACTGGCCGGTCCGGCCGCACTGGGGCCGGGTTCGCCACGACCCAGCTCAGCGCGGCCGGGTGCACGATGATCCGGCTCATCACGGCCCGGTTCCCGACGGCTCGGGTCTCGACGGTCCAGCTCTTCACGGCCCGGCCCGCCACGGCCGGGCCCGCCACGGCCCAGCTCTTCACGGCCGGGCCCGCCACGGCCCAGCTCATCATGGCCGGGCT
>Ga0070697_100004127_pt1 | contig 11130 bp, 15 predicted proteins | sample KBSK1501metaG_FD_65475 | JGI IMG/M metagenome (GOLD analysis project Ga0070697, IMG submission 65475) | Corn, switchgrass and miscanthus rhizosphere microbial communities from Kellogg Biological Station, Michigan, USA - KBS K1-50-1 metaG | ecosystem: Host-associated > Plants > Roots >... | reverse complement strand
TCTGATAGCGCTTTAGGAAAGCATCGGACCCTCAATCCTGCCGAAAATATGTGGCCTAACACTACGTGACGACGATCAGACTGGGATCTAGATGCGTTGCTCCACCGAGAAGAAGCCATCCCGACCACGTAGTTCCAGAAAGGCTGTTGTACCAAAGTTCCGACGTGGAGCCACTGACAACGATGGCAAGGGTTGATCCGACCATTACTGCAGCTATTCCGGTCTGAGTGCTGCCCCCGGCACTATTCCAATTAGTGTCCCAAGCCGTGTTTGGTGGACAACACCCTGGGGGTGCTGATTTTTCGTAGACCGTATTGTCGAAGCCTCGGACCACTAAGTGCATGGTACCATCGTCGGCGCTGACTAGGGCTGGTGCGATTGGAGAGGAGCCGTTCAGGTGGGTCCAATTGAAGTTGCCGCAACAATTGAGAACGTTCTCGTAGAGGCCGCTATCGGTCCCCCTCACGACGATATGGACAATGTTGCCGTCGAATGCAGCTGCAGGACTTGCTATCGTAGCAGCTCTGGCCGGGTTGTCGAAAAGGGTCCACTGCTTAGTCCAAGCACCTTTAGTGAAGGACGACGAATAGATCCCGTTGTCAAAGCCTCTGACCACTAGCGTAACAGCGCTGTTCGGAAGAGGCACCAACGCAGGCATCGATGGGGTGTCCGCTCCCAACCCTATCCACCCGGACGCCCATGTCCTACTTGTCAGGTTGAAGGTAGTGTCCCACAACCCGCTTGTTACTCCCCGAACAATTACGTGAAGCTGGTCGCCTAGAACGATGCAGAGCGGCGTGTCAATCGTGACGCCAGTAGGATTATGGTCCCATGTTGTTGACCACGCGCCCATGGAGAAGGACTTGTGGTAGACATTGTTGTCGTAGCCTCTCACTACAAGCTCAACGGTGCCGGGTCCAGACGCGCAGAGTCCTGGACTGGAAGGACTTGCACCAGACAATGATTGCCAATTGCTCCATGCATCTGTAAATAAGCCGCTCCAGTAAAGACCGCCTTCGACTCCTACAACTACTGAAATCAACGACGGGGTTGCGGCGCCGTAGCTTGCGGCCTGCACGTTTTCTCCAACGGGTGTTCCCGCACTGTCTCTTAGAAGGACGCATATCGTCGTTCCGGGTACGCTGCTGGGTGAACATGTCGAGACAGAAGGATAGTTGATGGAAGTACTGCCTGCGGCTGCTTTCACTACGTAGGTTATGTTGAAGGCCATTCCAGAACAAGGCGCGGTAGCGCACTCATTAGCCGGCCCGCTTTCGACCGTGGAGACCTCTACGACACCGGCACCATTGACAGTTCCAAGAGTACACGACCCCGTGACACTGATCCCATTGATACAGATCAATGTAGATGAAGGTAATCTGATGAGAGGTCCCAAGACGGCCTTGATAGGATTAAGAATTGTGTTGTCAACCTTGACGTAGATGTCGAAGCTGTGCATCGGGTCGGAGCCCTGGACGAAGATGCCTACAGTAAAGTTCTGGGTGACAGCCATGCTGGCAATGTTCGGTGGATGTGCCGGACAACCAGTAGCTGTTCCTGATGTTGTTGCGCAAACAAGCCCGAGCCCGGGAGAGGCATGAACCACATGCCAGGGCGACGAAAGGAACAGAACAGAGCTAACTAAGATAATCGTTGGAAGAAGAGCCAATGGCTTCTCGTGCAAGAACACCGAGCTCTGCTACGCCGACCCGCCCGTTCGCCGTCATCGGATATAACAGTACCGATAGGATTACCCAAGCTCATCTACAGTGAGCTGTAGATAGAAGCGAAAAGAGCTCACCACCCAAGCTCAGCCTCGACCACCATAACTGTGACACTCCGCCCGACTTCCACTTTGGAAAGTTGTTCAAAGGCCAAAGGCGGCATAGATTGTAAGGTCACGGTGAACGACACTTCTCCCAGCACCAGCGTGACGCCGAGGAGAAAGTTGCTCACTTTCAGGTAACGGCTCGTCGGCGAGATGCACCGTCACTTACGCACGCCTGGCTAAGGCAACGCTAGCGTCATCACAATTACGGGAACCTACTCGGGTGACGTAAATCATCTAGCAAGCTCCGGCAACACGACGAGAAAATCCTCCTAACGGCCGCGTGCTATCCTGCGACTAGGATTCGCTCGATTAGCACCAGTACGCCCCCGAAGAATTCCGGCATAGCCAACTTCAAGTGGACAAAGTCTTCATGTTTGAAAACTGAGAAGACCCTGCTCCCGACAATGTAGAACGTAACAAAGAGTGTGAATAGAAGCGGGATCTGATAGAGGGCACGAATGTTGAGGCTCATCGTCAAAACGTAATCGACAAACAGTAGTGGCACAGCGGTAAAGGCGCTTAGGAGGATCGCTTTTGCGAGTCCTCGCGTCACCGGAGGATGCAGAACGGGATTCAAGGCCAACCATGCGAGGAACAGCGTTAAGATGGCCAGTAGCGCTCGCCCCAACGCTCCAGCGGTCGTTCCAAGTGTGGCGGCTCCCAGGTAGACTACCACGAGATCGCTAAGCGTAGCAGCGGCACTTATCGCGAGAATTTGCGGTGTCCTGCTGATAGATTGGAGTGTCGTAGTCAGCAGGAGACTCTGAGCGGTGAAAATGATCGTCATTGCAAGAATTGCGAATGGAACAGCCTGATTTGCCAGAGAGGGGCCGTACACGGCGACCAGTGCTGTTCCGGAGATGGCCGCTAGACTGAAGCCCGCGGGAAGAACAGTCAGATTGACCAGTCGCGTTGCAACACCCAACTTTGTTGCGACCGCCGCCGGACCCTTGCTGTTGAAGCTGGAAGATAGCGCTGGATAGAGTGCTCCGGAGACCGGCATCCAGAGAATTGACAGAAACGAAACGCTTGAGATGACCAGATAGTACGCACCAGTAGTGCTGAACGCGCCCACTACTCCTTGGATAAGTGCGACGTCTCCCCAGTTTTGCAAGAGCACGATGACTGTGGAGGCGAAGAGTGGGAGGCTGAAGGCGAGTAGTCGCCTGGACGAAAAGCTTCCAGGTTTCGGCAGTTTTCCCCTCCAGAGGTAGAGTGAAAGAATGATAGTGGCAAATCCTGCGATAGTCCAACCGAGAGGTATTCCTAGGATTCCGAGACCCGTCGCGGCGAGAACTAGCCCGAACCCGCGGCTGAGAGGAAAGTAGAGAATGTTCTGGTACGCTAGATCAGCGTAGCGACCAAGCCCAAGAAAGTAGCCGCCGTACAGGGTTATGAAATCGACAAGAAAGGCACCTGCAAACGCTGCGATAAGAGGCGTCGGGTCCGAGGTCTTGAAGATTATGATCCCGATCTGAGGAGAAGCAAGTATCGCCAGCACGAGCATCGGTGAAGAGACCGCTAGCAAAAGTCGGAGGCTTGCTCTCGCAACGCCCGCCGCCTCTGAAGGCTTCTGAGTCCCTGCGCTAGCCGAGATGAAACGGATTGCCGCTAAAGGAAGTGCAATTTGGCTGACGGTTGTAAAGATGACGAAGGCGGCTGTGAGTAGAGAGATTTCTCCGATCTGGGAGAGGTTGAGGATTCGGACTAGAAGAACATAGTAGAGGAGCGCGGTTGCATATGTGATAACCTGCTGGACGGTAATGAGCGCCGTGCCTCGAGGGACGTTGAAAGTGATAGCCGTCTCTGCCAATGACGGACGGTGTGCCCGGATGGGCTTATTCTTGTAGATTGTGCTTTGGAGCAGCCGAAGCGGCCGAAGTCGATTTCTCTAGGGAGCTGCATTATCAGAGATGCTTTCTTGACATCGGCTGTCTACGAGATGCCCGGTTGTAATAATCGCCGTCTCGGTCAGTCAGAGAGTGGGGAAAGAAGGAGGTAGCCAGCATCGTATGGAGCTATCCAATGGTACCGATCGGAAGGAAACTCTTAAATGCCGAACTGGGGATGAGCGGTCGTTCATCATGAGTTCCGAGGTTAGACGGGGTAGCCCGCTAAAGTTCATTGTTGCCATTGCTCTGGTCTTGGTCATTGCTGTAGGAGCAGGCTACTATTCCGCGTATGCGAAGAACGCTTCAGCCCCGGTCGTTTGGAGCATAAATCCTATCCAGATCAAGTTCAATACGTCGGACGGATTCTCTGGAAGCGTGCCGGATTCCTTCACGTGCAGTCCAACCGTCTCGCCCGTGACCCTTGTGGCTACGTCGAGTAATCCTGACATTATATCCATTACAGTGTCCCCATCGTCGTTTTCTACCTGCAGCAAGTCCACCCCAGACAACGTGGTCATAACGGCGTCATGCACCCCTAGCCACATGAACACGAGTTGCGATGGAGACCAGTACACGGGATCCATCCAAGTGTGCGGACCTTCGGCTTACACTTGCCTAAAGTCAACCTTGGTCGTGAACGTAGCCGTCACCACCCACAAGTGCCCCTGCCCCACAACCGGCGGGTAATACAAGGACCTGCCCAGTTCCTATTTGGTCGACTGCAACTGGACTAGTTGCCACCCCGCTGATCGAATGAGACCGTGAGTTCGTAACAATCACAATCTCTTGTGCTAACGAGGGTCGCACTCGAAACCACTTTTGGCTGGTTGCGATGTCGACCTGCCTGCCTGAACAAATGAGGTCATGGTACCATCACACTTTGAGTTCTATCTCCGTATATCCGTGGCTTAGACAGGTTTGCTACAGCTAAATCCCGGTTCTCATTTCTAGAAAGTCTTAACTCTCGGATTAGAGAATTGACCGTCTGGTATGACCTCTTCCAGCCGTCTCCGAACTTTGCTCGCCGCCATTGTTTTGGTGGCACTGGTGGCCATAGGGGTAGGAGCTGGGTATTATTTCGCGTCTGCGTCTGACAATTCTTCCACGGTCAATTGGAATCCGAGCAATTTGAAAATCAGGTTCTCGCCACAGGTTGGTTCTGGGAGTCTTCCCGCTTCTTTCACATGCAGTCCGTCTGTTTCGCCAGTTACTCTGAAGGCTTCCTCGAGTGATCCTGGCATTATTGCTATTACAGTGTCTCCGTCTTCGTTTTCGACTTGTGGATCTACTCCTGACAGCGTGGCGGTTACTGCGGCTTGCACTCCAGCGGCTCTAACTAGCGGGACTTGCGCGCAAGAGGAGGCTACTGGAACGGTGGTAGTATGCGGACCATCACCCTACACCTGCTTGCAAAACTCATTGCAAGTAGAGGTAGAAGCCGGCGAAAGATAAGACCGAGACTCACAAAGCTGATCTGCCTTAGTGTGTCAAGGGACCTTTTGCCCTCGGGCTCAGTATACTGAAGCCTAGAGTGTTAACGCAAAGCGTTCTATTGCAAACTCTGTAAACGTCGATGATTGAAGTGAAACTAGCTTGGGCTGAAAGCAAGATTGACCCACAAGCAGACTCCGTGATCGCCGTCGCACCATGATAACTTTGACTCTATCTCCGTACGTCTATAGCATGGTTTGGCTCGGTTCAACGTGCAAATCCAACAGAGAGGCTCATGAGAAGAATTCCAAATATTTCCTCGTCAGTCAATCGGCTGGTAATCGCGAGAATCCAAATGTTATCTTAGTTCTATAGCGTTGGGTAACCTGGTTAGACTATTCATATCCGCCGATGGCTATCGATTGCTGCGTGTGACTGACGTCCCGCGCTAAAGATAAATATGTATAAGGCCGACTTCGACGCCGATTCAGTTGGTTTACCATTTGAATAATCGACTTATCCTCATCCTGCCTCTAATTCTGGCCGTCGCACTGTTCGCGATTTCGCCGTCTGTTCCATCCGCTCACGCGCAACTAACTGGTCTAGTTTGTATCACATCTTCCACGACAGCCACAAGTTGTCCTGCTAGTCCGCCCTCGCTTGGTCCGTTCACTGTTGGCCAGACCTTTAGTGTTGGTGTATTCATCTCGGGTTCTGATGCTATGGGCGGCTTCGACATATATGTCGCAGTCAACACGGCCATTCTGAATCCTACGAGCGCTGCTCTTGGTCCTCTGATTGCCAGTCCATCGTTGACGTCCATCTGTGTCAACGGCCTAGCGACGGCTGGTTCGTGTACGGCTAACGCAGCCAACGGTCCTGGTGTTGTTGAGGCCACGACTATCGAGAGTTCCGGAGGTAATGAGTGTGGCAGTATCTCACCATGTTCAGGCATGGCTTTCACCATAACCTACAGCGTGGTGGGCTCGACTCCAAGTACTCCTCTGTCCTATCCTACAGCCCTGGGCTGTTCCACTAGCAGTGTGTCTTCACCAGCGAACGTGTGTGTTCTCGTGGATGACGCCTTTGGAACTACGCTCCTTGAGAATATTCAGGGCGCCACCGTAACCCAAGCAGCGGTTACACATCCGACGAGCACAAGTGTCAGCTGCTCTCCCTCATCCCTGGTCAATAACCAGGCTGCGAGTTGTACTGCTACCGTTACGGACACTTCCAGCGGCCCGACTACTCCCACCGGGTCTGTGAGTTTCACAACGAACTCTACAGGCACGTTCAATCCAACCTCTGCGAGTTGCACGACGGCGGCAGGTACAACCGCCGGCACTGCCACTTGCTCGCTGAGCTATACTCCAACGGTTACGGGTCATCATCTCATAACCAGCTCATACGGTGGAGACTCGACTCACGCGACGAGCCAGGGCACGTTCAGTCTTCCAGTAGCACCTACACCGCCCCATGCGACAACCACATCGATCTCTTGTTCGCCAGGATCAGTAACAGTGAACACGGCCAGTTCATGTACGGCAACAGTCACTGACCAATCTACAACCCCCACCACTCCAACCGGAACCGTGACCCTTGCGACCAACTCAACCGGAACCTTCACTCCGTTTTCCGCAAGTTGTAACCTAGCCGCAGGAGCGTCTGCCGGGACCGCATCCTGTTCAGTGGCCTACCAGCCATCAGTAATAGGTCATCATCTTCTAACTGGTTCTTACAGCGGAGACTCGACACATTCCTCCAGCCAGGGAACATTCCTGCTCGCCTCAACGCCCCTTCCACTTCACATCACTACGACGAGTATTGCTTGCACACCCGCCTCTGTCACCTCGGGCACCGCTACCAGCTGTGCGGCCACGGTAACTGACACATCGTCTAGTCCTACTACTCCTTCCGGTACTGTTAGCTTCACCACGAACAGTACTGGCACTTTCAGTCCAGTATCGGCAAGCTGCACTCTGGCCGCGGGCACGACCCCAGGCATCGCGTCTTGCTCGGTAAGTTACACTCCGACTGTGACCGGTCACCACTTGATCACCGGCTCCTATGGTGGAGACTCGACCCACAGCAAGAGCTCAGGCACTTTCAACCTGGCTGTGAGTCCGGTGCCTCTTCATGGCACTACTAATAGCGTCGCGTGCTCTCCCGGATCTGCGACCGTGAATACTGTCCGCTCTTGTACGGTGACTGTGACGGATACTTCGTCGTCCCCCACTACTCCAACGGGTAGTGTGATCTTCACTACCAACTCCACGGGCACTTTCAATCCATCCGCTGCGAGTTGTGTCCTAGCAGCTGGGACAACGGCCGGGACAGCTTCGTGTTCCGTATCCTATACTCCGACTGTCACTGGTCACCACTCGATCACCAGCTCGTACGCTGGAGACTCGACTCACTCCTCTAGCCAGGGTACTTTCCTCATTGCATCAACGCCTGCGCCCCTCCATACAACTACAACGAGTCTCGCCTGCTCTCCGGGTTCTGTCACTTCTGGTGCTGCGACAAGCTGTACTGCAACGGTCACTGACACTTCCCTTTCGCCTACGACGCCGACTGGCTCTGTCAGCTTTACTACTAACAGTACTGGAACGTTCACTCCAACTTCAGCTAGCTGCACACTTGCAGCCGGCACGACCGCGGGCACGGCCAGTTGCTCCGTAAGCTATACTCCGACACTCGTTGGTCACCACTTGATCACTGGCATGTATAGCAGTGATTCAGGTCACTCTATCAGTAACGGCTCGTTCAATCTTGTTACAACAGTCCCTCCACCTCATCCCACAAGTACGAACATCCAATGTGCTCCGACATCCGTCCAGGTCAGTACGCCTTCCACTTGTACAGCGACAGTGAGTGATGCATCAACATCAGGGGCGACGACACCAGCCGGCTCTGTCAGCTTCACGAGCAATTCGACCGGCACCTTCAACCCGGTCTCTGCGAGCTGTACTCTATCCCCTGGCACCGCTGCGGGTACTGCTACATGCCAGATCACTTACACACCGGGAGCCACTGCGGTTGGGCACCATCTCATAACTGGAAACTATCTTAGCGACTCGACCCACATGGCCAGCTCAGGTTCGTTCAATCTCCCAGTAACCGCTGTACCGCCTTCCTTCGATTACTCGTTGTCGAACAATGGTCCTGTGAGCATTACACAAGGCAGTTCTGGAACCGCCACGATCACCGCGACCCTGGCCGCCGGTACTGCGCAGGCTGTTACTCTGTCCTGCGTGAGTGCTACTCTCCCCGCCGGTATTACTTGCGGCAATTTCACTCCCAATCCCGTTACTCCGACTGTCGGAGGGGCGACCACCGACTTTACGATCAATGTCGCTGCGTCCGTAACTGCCGGTCCCCACACCTTCGATGTTACCGGTTCACCCCTAGGCACCACTAGCTCTCACACAACTGTTACCGTCACTGTGACCCCTCCTACAAAGGATGATACCACCACCGTTGTATCGTGTTCCGCTTCGGTTACCGTTGGCCTGACAGGCTCCTGCACTCTCACTGTAGCTGACACCACAAACCCCGCGAACACTCCGTCAGGTAGCGTGAGCCTCTCCTCGTCCGACACCGCTGTCGGCACTGTAGGTGCCAGTTGCGCATTGTCCGGTGGGAGTTGCACAGCTACCGTTACAGGTGTCGCGTCTGGTTCTTTCACCGTGACGGGCACGTATGGTGGTGACTCGTCTCACAATGGCAGCACAGGGAACTCAGCCGCTATCGACGTGAGTAGCGCTCCGTTAGAGGATACTTCTACTTCGGTGGCTTGTGCTGCTTCTTTGTCTGGGGGTTCGTCTGGTTCTTGTACAGTGACTGTGGTTGACGCTACGAACCCTGCGAGTATTCCGTCTGGCTCTGTGAGCCTATCTTCGTCTGATACGACGGTTGGTACTGTGGATGCCAGCTGCACATTGTCTGGTGGCAGTTGCACCGTGACGATAACGGGTGTTGCTTCCGGCAGTTTCACAGTGACAGGCACTTATGGCGGCGACTCTGTTCACAACGGTAGTACCGGAACCTCAGCAGCCATCACAGTCACAGCGGTCGTAAAGGATACCACGGCCACTGGAGTGGTCTGCGTTCCCAGCATCATCATAGTCGGCCAAACATCCACGTGCACCGCTACCGTCACTGATCTGAATTCTACGTCCAACACCCCAACCGGAACCATAAGCTTCACAGCGTCGAATCCTGCCGCAGGCACTGTTGGCTCTAGTTGCAGCCTGGTCTCCAGCAGCTGTTCGGTTACCTTCACCGGTCTCGCTCCGGGCAACGTTACCGTCACGGGGACCTACGCCGGCGATTTGACCCACAAAAGTAGCTCAGGCACTTCCGGCCCCATCAGCGTGACTCAGGTCACCGGCCAGAAGGACTTCACGATATCGGCCAGCCCTACATCGATAACAGTCGTAGGCGAGTCGCCTCTCTGTGAAGGTTCGAGTACCCTCTGCGACGACGAGGCGTCAACGACCATTACCCTGACGAGCATCAACGGTTTCGATGGCACAGTCCGCTTAGCGCGGTCGGTCAGCCCACGCAACGGGTTGCTGACAGTCTATTGCAGACAAGCCGCCACTCAGTTGATGCCAGGTGCGACTGTCAAGATCAGATGCTTCGTAGAGCCAGAGATCAATCCCGACTCACAGACAACGTTCACGGTAACGATCACAGGCAGATTTGGGGCTCCAGGTTCTACAGGGTTCCTATCCCACTCCGTCACCATCACCGTCACTGTGACACATGCTCCTACATCCTCGAACGATAACGGGGGTGACACGCTATCCTCACCATTGGCAGCTTCTGCTACCCTTAGTTTGACGGGGGTGGCGACGGCCGTAGGTGGTCTGGTTGTAACGTCTGGGACCCACGGGGACCCCAGAGGCGATGCCCACGGACGCGGGCATGCACATGGCCCTAGCGGACATCACCACAGCCACTCTGCATAACTCCCTTTCCCGTTTTCTAGGATCCTCTTTCTCGCGGACGCCTAGTCCAGTCGCAGAACCGGTTCCCAAGCCAGCCTTAAGGCAACTTCGAGATCCGCGCAACGCCACGCGAATGAGCTAACTATTCTCCAGACAGACGAGGCCGTCCGTATAGGAAGCGCGAATTCTGGTGCGGGGGGTGGGATTCGAACCCACGAAGGCCTTCGCCACAGGGTCCTAAGCCCACGGCAGGCTACGATCACGCCTTCTGCCCATTAGACCTGGCTCTGGTACCCCCGCGTTGCAGGTCCAGCAACAAAGCCGGAACCGGGGGCGAATAAAAACTACTACAAGACCCAATTATTCCCTGTCCGGATCGTTACCAGACCGGAGCAATCTCTCGCTCGCCGCTCCCGAAAAAACTCGGGCAGAATCGCTTGAAACTAGCCCTGATCTGGATTCCGCCGCGACGCGAGAGTGGTTTGCGCGAGTGGCCGACAGAAGTATTCCTGGAGTCTTCGGGAGACCGAATGTGTTACTATGTGAAGCCTACTATGGGTTTCCTAAGAGAGTGGTTTTGAGCTCTCCCAGAGATACTCGAAATAGCTTTTCCCAAACTTTACCAGACCAATATGATCCGAAGAAATAGCTAACGTCAATCCTTTCTGGGGATCCTCGCCTAGAAGTATTATGATCTGATTGTCGTCAGAGATTATTCCTCCGCCGAACATCTGCTCCCTAGTCCGGACCTGAGCCAGACCCTTCAACTTCCGCAAAGTATCCCGACTCGTTGTCTGCGGGACCATCACTGAGACGTTGACTCCGTTCCCCTTCATCAACGCGAGGACGGGCAGTGCCATTGAGACGATCGGGTCCGGAACCACCGGCATCGCGACGAAAAGCTCTCTCCTAGTTCGTCCAAGAGTCTCCCTTATCTTGTCCAGGATATTGTTCTGTCCTCTAACAATCCAGATGTCCGGTTTCTCCCGAACTCCCTTCTTCTCGTAGAGCGGTTGAAGTT
>Ga0070697_100004125_pt1 | contig 11132 bp, 6 predicted proteins | sample KBSK1501metaG_FD_65475 | JGI IMG/M metagenome (GOLD analysis project Ga0070697, IMG submission 65475) | Corn, switchgrass and miscanthus rhizosphere microbial communities from Kellogg Biological Station, Michigan, USA - KBS K1-50-1 metaG | ecosystem: Host-associated > Plants > Roots >... | reverse complement strand
TTCAAGTCCAACCTTCTGTCGCCTAAACCTCAGAATTAGGCAGGACTTGAACCATCCACCAACTGCCGTTGGTGGGATTCAGCCATTTGTCGTTCACTTATCTGTAGGCTGGACTTGAACCATCCACCAACTGCCGTTGGTGGGATTCTTACTTTTGAGCAAAGCTAATATTTACAAATCGCCTGAGGTTCATTATTGCCTGCCGTGAACCGCAAATTGGAAGACTGGTATGAGGAGCGTGCTGATCAAATTCCGGACAACTTAATACGAATAACGCTCCGACCAGCGGGGAGTCCCGCTGGCTGGAGCTGAAAAGGCTTTCGCTGTCTAGCCGGCGATCTTTCTGAACCACCGGCTGCCTTCTAAACCACCGGTCTGCGCCCAGTAATTAGATTAATCAGCAACATCACCAGGGCAATCACAAGAAGCAGGTGAATGAAACCGCCAAGGGTGTAGCTGGAAACCACGCCTACTAACCAGAGAATCAAAAGAACTATGAAGATCGTCCAAAGCATACTCGTCCTCCTTTTGTGCCCGATCCAATTGGCTCGAAATACTTACTGGTTGAAGTCGCAACGTTTGTGCCAACCGCGCAGTTGAGGCTCGCAAACTGTTGTCTAAAGGTGACTTGTATTCACCCAGAGTTGTCTCCGGTCGTTTTAGTGACGCCATTCTAGCCGTATGAAAACGCGGCAGTTTGAGGTCTGCCGACGTTATTTGATTCAGTAGCCCGGGAGCCGTTTACCCAACAGACGGTGGAGTCATTGTACTGCTGCGTCAACTTCTGCAAGTGCATTGGCCAGCGGCCAATTGACCAGCAGCGGCTCGTCGCCAAATCGGCTATTTATCATCTGGACTTCTCTCTTCCGTGGCTGTTAAAGTAGGTTGTGCTCGCCACTCCTCAAAGTGGCGAGCACCTTCGTTAAAAAGGTAGGGTTTTGCATTGCGCCGTTGTCCCCGACACTCCGTCGCCTCCAATCCTGACCCATTGAAATCCAATTCGACAGCACATCGCCTGTCGCTAAATCAACCTCGCTAACCTGAGCCCTGGTAGCAGACCGGTTAACCCTCGGTAACAAAGCTCTGTGGCGAGAGTTCTGGAGTATCGTTATGCCTTCCCCCATCAGGAAACTCGTCACCGGTTCACCAAAAGTCACTCTGGTCTTGGTAGCCAGCGCGGCCGCTGTGCTGATCGCTGCCACTGCCGTAATCATCTACCAAACCCGCACGCCGCGAATTACTACAATCAACTATTCTGAGCTCTATCAGATCGCCGAAACCGGGTCCGCTGTTTCGCTATCTATCGAGAGCGACACGTTGACAGTTCAAAGTAAGCAGGGCACCTCGCTACAGGCCACCGTTACAAGCGAGGTAATTCGTCAGGGTCTGGTCGAACAGTTTCGGAAGAATAATGTTCCGATTGAATTTCGACCCGTGCAGACGAGTTGGACTGCAAGTGTGTTGACCTGGGGCGCGCCGGTTTTGACTGTTCTCCTTCTGGGTTTTATTGGCTGGCGAGTATATGCAAGCATGAACGGTGGCGTTGGCAGCTTTACCTTCCCCAATCAAAACGAAAAACAAAACTTTTCGTTTGCCGATGTCGCCGGAGTTGATGAAGCCACTTCAGAATTATCGGAGACCATTGATTTTCTGCGCGACCCGGCTCGCTTTGGCCGGCTCGGAGGTCGCGTACCGAGGGGCATTTTGCTTTACGGCCCGCCGGGGACCGGCAAGACGCTTCTGGCGCGGGCCATCGCTGGCGAAGCAGGCGTGCCATTCTTGTTAGCGTCAGGTTCCGGTTTTCAGGAAAAGTTTGCGGGTGTTGGCGCATCGCGTGTGCGCCGGCTATTCGCCGAGGGAAAGAAAGTTTCGCCGTGCATTATCTTCATCGATGAGATTGACGCTCTGGGAAGGCAGCGCGGACGCGGTAACGACTCGGCCACCGCCGACCAGGATCAAACTCTTAACCAATTGTTGATTGAAATGGATGGCTTCGATCAAAACTCTGCCATCGTAGTCATAGGATCGACGAACCGGCCCGATGTTTTGGATCGCGCGCTCACCCGGCCTGGACGCTTCGATCGAGAAATAGCTGTTAATCTACCTGATGTCCGTGGCCGCGAAGCGATACTCCGGGTGCACGCACGTCGGATGCAACTCGATTCGCAACTAGATCTTAGTTGGGTAGCTCGTGGAACACCGGGCTTTTCCGGAGCTGACCTTGCCAACCTTTTAAATGAAGCTGCGATCGCCGCCACCAGAGAAAACTCAGAGGCGGTCAGCCGGCCACATATTGAATTCGCTCGCGATCGAATTCTGATGGGAGCTGAACGCCATGGATTCATGATCGACGAGGACGAGCGATATGCGACGGCAGTTCACGAGGCCGGCCACGTCGCGGTCGGGTTAGCCGTTAAGAATGGCGATCCGATTCACAAAGTTTCAATTCTACCGCGCGGGCGCGCCTTGGGCGTGACGCAATCATTGCCCGAACGCGATCGTCTGATGAAGAAACGCGAGTATCTCGAGGACCAGATCGCAGTGTTGATGGGTGGACGGGCAGCTGAACAGGTCCTGCTTTCAACGATGACCGCCGGCGCCTCAAACGACATTCAGCGCGCCGTCGAAATCGCAAGGAGCATGGTTAGCGAATTCGGCATGAGCCCGCTTGGACCAATCTACCTGGGCGACCCGCGCAGCGAGCAGCTGAGCCAGACTCTGCTCGATCGAGTAGAAGAAGCTGTCAACAACATAATCAACGCTCAACTTGCTAAAGCCTGTGAAGTAGTAACAGCACAGCAGACTTCGATCGCGCGCCTGGTGAAGTTATTGCTGGAACACGATACGGTTGACGCCGATGGGATTGATCAGTGCTTTATGAAGGAGACTGGTCCTGAGCAGGTTGATTCGGGGCTGGCGAACCAGGCGTTAGACTATCTCCCGCAACCGGCAACCACACCCCAACCGGCAACGATGTAGCAGATCATCAAACTAAAGTCTGATCATCAAACTAAGTAGGATGCAAATGAGATCGCTCCTTGCTTAAAACGCCAAAGAGGCAGGTAGCACACGCTACCTGCCTCTTGCTTTCTACCTTCTGCCTTCTGCTTTCTGCCTTCTGCCTTCTGCCTTCTGCCTCCTGCCTTCTGCCTTCTGCTTTCTGCTTTCCTGCCTCCTGCCTCCTGCTTCCTACTTCCGCTCCGCCATGGCCTGTTGCAGCCACGCATTGGCAGACCTGCCTTCAGCCAGAAGGCTGCCGCTCTTATCGTAAATCTTTAAATGCGGAACGGATGTGATGTTGTAACGCTGCGTGACAGGCGTATTCCAGTCTCCAATGTCCATGAACAACACTTGCATATCAGGAACCTGGGCGTTGATCGCATCCATCACTGGACTCAGTCCGCGACAAGCCGGGCACCACTCAGCGTAAAAGTAAACGACGCTGATACGATCCGGCGAGAAGTAAGACATGAAATCAGCGTCCTGACCCGGACTATTCAGCGGCTTTAAGGATGGTTTTGGTGAGGAACGTCGTCCCTTCGAATCTGACGGTCCGCTTGCAACCCGGGCCCTTCGGGCAAACATGAGGTCCTCAGTCTGAAGTCCTGCCGCGGCATTTTTCTTACCATTGTTTCTGTCTGAGGTATCTCGCAGTGAAGCCTTCCATATTTGGGCGCGCCGCCATTCCCACGGAGGCATCGGTGATCCATCTTTCCAAATTCCGCGCATCTCATTTCGCGCAGCCTGTTGTGCTCCCGCATACACATTGCGTTCTGCTTCGGTAAGGCTATAACCGCTGGCCGGGTCAAACCACGCCGCCCCATCCCGTATTACCTGTAAGCCGATGTCCAGCTGGTTACAGAAGACTTTGCCAACCACATCGCCGCTCTGGAGTTGATTAAACTCGACTTCAACCGGTTTGTTGAGAATAAAGCTCGAAAGATATTGTTGTGACACTTCTCCAAAATCCTGCTTCAAGTCCGGAGCAGCTACTCCTTTAAGAATGACTCCCAGCTTTCGCCCGCCGGTGATAATTACGATGGTTTGGCCGTCCCGAACTTCAGAAACGACACCTTTGAGCACCAGTGCATTCGCGGGCGCCGCGGAGAAGAGTAGGAATAAGAGAATTAGGATGGGAGTGATTTTCATATGAGTACCTTTGGCGAGTGATTTGCTGAGGAGAAAAGTGGATCGTCTACTTCTTTGTAATTAGTGATAACCAGGCATAAGTGGCTTCGAGTTTGCGAAGGTGGTCTGCCAGGAACCTCGAAATGTTTATTTTGTTGTGAGGAAAAGTCTGAGGTTGATGCCCCAGAAGAACGGGTGGCCGCAAGTCATTAGAGGCTGACCAACCCCGTGTTGTCAATAAAAATGACTCCACCTGGGTGCGCAGGCATCCTTGCCTGCCAGGCGTTGCGGGAAGTACCTCTACAAAGAAACAACCAGTTAGCTATGGTAAAGGCAGGCAAGGATGCCTGCGCTCCTCGAGGAAACTCAGCCAAAACCTTTACTCGCGCAAACAAGACTCGTAAGATGTCCGGCGCACGCCCTTTTTAAGTTCAAAAACAGCAATTCCACCTCAGAAGATGGAGTGTAAAACATGAATCGAGTAAGTCTGTTCCTTGCTGTCCGACCACGTGCGTTTATGCCCGCCTGCGTCCTGATGTTAACGCTGCTAACGCTCGGCGCAGCCAGTCATCCCGCCCGTGCCCAGCGGATGATAGATGCCCCAAAAAACATTAGCAGTCGCGTCAGCACAGTCGATGACGACAACGACTACACGCGTAAGATCAAGGAATACACCACCGAGACCTACTTCCGCACTGAGCTGGTAGATCACCTGCCAATGTCTGACAAGGTGCCATCGCCTGACAAGGTCCTCGGTTACATTGTCGGCACGCCCAACAAGCTCACTTACTCCAAAGATCTTTATCGCTACTATCGCGAGCTGGCCAAAGCATCTCCGCGCGTGCGCGTGTTCACTGCCCCTGAACGCTCTGAAGATGGCAAGGAGCAAATCCTGGTAGCCGTGGGCGACGAAGCCACACTTGCTCAGCTGGATCGTTACAAGGCGATCACCGCAAAGCTGGCAGACCCGCGCAAGGTGAGTGAGACAGAAGCGCAAAGTTTGATCGGTGAAGGCAAGGCTTTTTACTGGGCCTCGGGTTCGATTCATTCTCCCGAGACCGGCTCGCCGGAAATGCTGATGGAACTGGCATACCGTTTGGCGGTTGAGGAAACTCCTTTCATCCAGGCAATCCGCAAGAATGTAATTGTGCTGATCACACCTGTACTTGAAGTTGATGGACGCGATCGGATGGTTGACCTCTACAACTATCGCAAAGCGAACCCGGGCAAATATTCGCCCGGGTTAATTTACTGGGGTAAGTATGTCGCGCATGACAACAACCGTGACGGACTCGGTATGGCGCTCGCGCTTACCCGCAACATGATGGCGACGTTTCTCGAGTATCATCCGGCAATTCTCCACGACCTGCATGAGTCCGTGCCTTTTCTCTACACCTCCACAGGCACCGGTCCATACAATGCCTGGCTCGATCCGATCACGATCAATGAGTGGCAATTGCTCGCGTATCACGAGATCGATGAACTGACCAAACGCGGCGTACCCGGCGTTTGGACACACGGGTTCTACGACGGTTGGGCGCCCAATTACATGTTCTACGTGGCCAACGGCCACAACGCGATCGGCCGTTTCTACGAAACCTTTGGCAACAACGGCGCCGACACAATGGATCGAACCGTTCCACAGCAATCGGCGCGGGACTGGTTCCGGCCTAATCCGCCGCAGGCGCGCGTCAAGTGGTCCATCCGCAACAACGTCAACATGCAGGAGTCCGGCATTTTGCTGGCAATGAACTTCGTGGCCAACAATAAGGAACGGTTCCTCCAGAACTTCTACATCAAGAGCCAACGCTCCGTGGCCAAGGCTTCGAATGAAGGCCCGGCGGCTTATGTGGTCCCGGCCAATCAGTCGCGACCGGTGGAAGCCGCGGAGATGATCAACCTGCTCAGGCAAATGGGCGTTGAAGCGCACGTCGCGGACAAGGAAATCGTCATCAAGGATCAAAAGTACCCCGCGGGTTCCTACATCATCCGCATGGACCAGCCTTACTCGCGCATGGCAGACATGATGCTTGACACGCAGTATTACAACGTCAACGATCCCAGGCCCTACGACGATACGGGCTGGACCATGGGTCCGATGCGCAACGTCAAGACTGCGCGCATCACCGACAAAGCTGTGCTCGAAGCACCCATGGCTTTACTGACGAGTGACGCTCGAGTCACTGGTAAGTTAAGCAGCCCGTCCTCATCCGCATCCGCTGCTGGTTACGTTATCAATCACAACACTGACAACACCCTTGCCACGCTTCGTTTCCGTTTGAAAGATGTGAAGATGGCCGCCGCCGAGGAACCTTTCAAAGTTGGCGACCAGCAGTTCAACGCCGGCTCCTTCATAATCAAAGCTGACGGCGACGGGCTGCGGCAGAAACTCGAAGCGGCCGCAACGGAGTTGGGGTTGAACGTTCTGGCCGTGGAGACACTCCCAACGGTGAAGACACACGAGCTGGCGGTGCCGCGCATTGCCATTCTGCACACCTGGACTAATACCCAAAACGAGGGTTGGTATCGCATCGAGTTTGATCGTCTCAAGATTCCTTATACGTATATTTCGGACCAGGACGTGCGCAACACAGACAACCTGCGTAAGAAGTATGACGTGATTATTTTTCCGCCGCTCGGCGGTTCGGCACAGTCGATTGTGAACGGCATTCCGATGCGCGGCGATCCGATGCCCTGGAAACAATCGGAACTGACGCCAAACATGGGCGCGTCGCCCGATCAAACCGATGATATGCGCGGCGGAATGGGACTTGTCGGGGTGATGAACCTGCAGAAATTCGTCCAGGAGGGCGGCACGTTTATTGTCATCGCAGGCAATGCGAGCATTCCGATCGACTTTGGTATCACCTCCGCGGTATCGATCCAGGAGCCGAGGCTATTGCAGGCGCGTGGATCGATATTCAAAGCGCAGTTCGTCGATCGCCGGAGTCCGATCTCTTACGGCTACGACGAGACCCTGGCCATCTACTTCAATCAGGCGCCTTTGTTTCGAGTGGCTCCTGCGATTCCGGTGCCCGGCGAGGGTGGACCCGGCGGTGGCGGTGGCCCAACAGTTCGCCCGTCAGGACGTGGCAGCTTGACTGATCCGGACATCGTTCAGGGAATGCCTCAGGCTGCCCCAACTCCTTCTCCCACGCCATCCCCTTCCCCTGGATCGGTGGCCGTCGAAGAGAAACTAACCGAAGAGCAACGTCTTCAGCTGGGCGTTTACTTCACGCCTCTCACCCAAAGGCCGCGCGTCGTTTTGAGATTTTCTCCTGATGAGAGAAGTTTATTGATTAGCGGCATGCTGGCCGGCGGGTCGGAGTTAGCGAATGCGCCGGCAGTAATCGACGTTCCCGTCGGCACTGGTCACGTAATCATGTTTGCAAATAACCCGATGTGGCGCCATCAAACGCAGGGAAGTTTCTTCCTGATTTTCAACGCGGCGCTGAATTTCGATTCGCTTAACACGGAGCGTGCCGTGCCGCCTGCCCGACCGCGGCCGACACCCAGCCCGGCCGACGCGCAGGAGTAGTGTTACTAATAACCGTAAAGACGATCCACGAAGTTACACAAAATTTCACGAACAACGGTTCGTGTTGCTTTGTGTGATTTCGGGGATCCTCTCCTGTTCTTTGTTAGCACACTACTAAAAGGTCTGCTTATTAGGCGTTTACCGCGCAATCTGTGAACTAAGTTGCCGTAGCTTCGTAATAGAGTACTAAAGCCCTCGCTCGCTTGGCTTGGAAGGAGGCTCGCCTATGTTTTGTCCAACCTGTGGAAGAGATAATCCAGTCGAGCGCAAGTTCTGCGCTTCCTGCGGCACCAATCTGGAGGCTGTCTCACAGGCCCTGTCCGGGAGTGAAGATGACTTTTTCACCAGGATTGACTCTGGTCTTGACCATTTCTTAGCCAAATACGCGGAACACGTTTTCAAGAATTCTCCTCAGAATGCGGCTGAGCAACGAGTAGGAAAATCCTGGCAGGTTCTAGGTCAGGCCGTCCTTACCTCAGTCATAGACGTTCTACTCTTCAGCCTCATGTGGAATATTATTCCCCTAAGGTTTCTCCTGCTTTTGATCTCGTCACCGATCCGGCTGCTGTCAGAGCAGACCAAAAACAAACAGCGCGCGATGCTTGGTACTCAGCCTGGTGGTAATCTGCCTGGTGGTCGAAGAGCGCCTGATTTACTCGAACCGGCACCACAACAATGGCTGTCTGACTCAATGGGCAGCGTCACTGAGCACACAACCGTTCTCCTCCCCGACTCCGAACGCCGGAAGCAAAACTAGACAACGCCGAACGCAGTCAATATCGTAGCGACTTCGTGGAACTGGTGAAGGCGCTGCCTTGCCTGACCAGAGATGTAGACAGGATGTACAGGATTCAAGGATAAGAGTGCGGACGTTACGATCCGTCCCCTACTGTTTGTCTGTAGTGCAGGTACTAGGTTGTCCGATCTAAAGAACCGCTCCGGCGGCCTCTTCGCGACGTCCGGGCCCGCGTGCGCAGGTTCTTTTGCCCGCTGCCATCGGGCGCGCCATCCGCTCCAAACTGGAGCAGCGCCTGCTTCATTGTCTCGCCACCAGCCAGGCGCGTTTTCCAGTACAACAAGGCTGTGACGACGGAGGCGAGCGAGCTAAACAGGATAGTTATCGGGAGCTCGACTAGCTGCTGAGTGATGGTGACGGCGCTGTTGGCATGCAGGGCGCCCGAGGGGTTGAGCGCCTTCACGACTGCAACGATGAGAAGTGCTGCGACGGTGTTTATCACAAAGGGCGCCGCGATATGAAGAAGCACGATCGCAATCACGGTTCGACGCGACCTTTTGTAGAGGGCGCGCGAACGTTTCATCGCGGCGCGGCCGCGCAGGTCTTCCATCATTAAGACCGATCCAACCAAACAAAGGTTAGCCAGGACATATATTCCTGGAAGCACGAACATCACCAGGCCCACCACTGCCAGAAGGCTGGCTACCAAGCATGTCCACATGTACGGCCAGAGGCGTTTTTTCAGGGCACTGAAAGCGGGACGCAGCAGCAGCGGTCGCAGCGGCACGGCAAGCCGTTGTGATACCAGCCAGGTCGTTATGCCTCCCACCACCCCTGCGGAAAGGAAGGTCGCAAGAATCGCCAACAGACTGGTCGTGCTGGTGGCTATGACGTCCCACGGTTTGCTGATGAGATTCCGGCTCACCAGGTACATGAAAGTCACCTTCAAAAAAGTGGCAAGCACTACAGGTGCATAGACCAGCAAAGCCAGGCGCATGAAGGTTGGTAGATGCTCGCTGTAGAGTGTCAACGCGTTTCTCAGGAGCGTGCCCGTCCCGGTGGAGTGAGCTCGCAACGCGCACGCGAAACCGGCGGCACTACCGGGGCGCTCGTCAGGGTTTTTGGCAAGCGCCGACATCACCAGTGCCGATACTTTCGCGGGAACTCTTTTGACCACGAGCGCCGGCGGTGCCATCTCACGGTGCATCTTCATTACCGCCGACTGATCGCCGCTGAAGGGTGTTTCGCCCGAGAGCAAGCGATAGGTAATCACGCCGAGGCTGTAAATGTCCGAGCGGGCATCAAGACTCTCTCCCCGGCACTGCTCGGGTGACATGTAGAGCGGCGTTCCCAGAATCGAACCCACGCGGGTGAGCGAGCTGCTTGAGCTCGTTTGTATTGTCGAACGTTCGTCGGTGGCGCGATCCTTCAGCAGGCGGGTGCCGCCTTCGTCAAGGCTTGCACCGCTTTGATGGGGCAGCAGGAGCGTGCCTGGTTCAGAAAGTTCCGGTTGGACCATCCCCCCGGCTGTTTCTGAAAAGTGCGCGCCGGTCAGGTGTGCAGGCGATATCTGCGTGGCAGCTTCCGATTGCTTTTCTGTTGGAAGCGGATCGGAGTCCGCAGTGATGAGCGTTGGTAACTCGCTGCCAGTTGACGCAGTTGCCGCGTCGAACAAGGACGACGGTGGTGGTGATCCCTCTGCCCCGGTTGCCGGCGCTTCGGCCACTTCCGGGTCATCCAGCTTGGCAATACCGAAGTCCAGCACTTTGATCGTGTAGCTGCCGCGATGGTTTGGCTCGAGCCAGATGTTTTCTGGTTTCAGATCACGATGAATGATCCCTTGTTGGTGAGCTTCGTCAACGGCCGCGCAGGTCTGTTCCAGAATGTCTATAACCCAGTTGAGCGGCAGCCTGGATTCCTCAGCGAGTGCATCGTTGAGCGTGTAGCCATCGAGGTATTCCATAACCAGGTAGGCAACTTGATCTTGTCCTACCTGGGCAAAGCCGAAGTCCGTCACATCCACCACGTTCGGATGGCGCAATCGTCCCGCCGCCCGTGCCTCGCGCCGGAATCGCTCGACAAACTCATCCTGCTGCATCAGCTGCGGCGAGATGACCTTGAGGGCCACGGGCCGCTCTGTTCCCAGGTGGATTGCGTAGTAAACTGCGCCCATCCCACCTTTGCCCAGTTGCTCTTCGATACGGTACTTACCGTCAAGTATCTGGCCAATGAGACTTGATGTTGACATGTTCCAGAAGTCAGGGGTCAGAAAGTCAGAGGTCAGGGGTCAGAAAAAGGAATTGGAGTCGTTGATCATGCTGCCGAGCAATTTAGCGATTTCCCGGCAGATCATTTTGTCCACTTCCCGCAGAGGTTTTGCCCATTTCCTGGTAGAGGGACTTAAATTCAACGTGTTGCTCGCCGGTAATGTAACGAGAGTCCTTAGCAAAGTCCAACGAAAACGGCAGAGATCAGAGGTCAGAAGTCAGAGGTCAGAGGTCAGAAGTCAAAGATCCGGAGTCAGAGGTCAGAAGTCAGAGATCCGAAGTCAGAAAGCTGACGGATGGCGACGATAAGAATAGTGAAACTGATCCTCCCGCCTCTGACCTCTGACTTGTGACCTCTGACCTCTGACCTCTGACTTCTGACTTCTGACTTCTGACCTCTGACTTCTGACTTCTGACCTCTGACTTCTGACTTCTGACCTCTGACTTCTGACTTCTGACCTCT
>Ga0070697_100004124_pt1 | contig 11134 bp, 10 predicted proteins | sample KBSK1501metaG_FD_65475 | JGI IMG/M metagenome (GOLD analysis project Ga0070697, IMG submission 65475) | Corn, switchgrass and miscanthus rhizosphere microbial communities from Kellogg Biological Station, Michigan, USA - KBS K1-50-1 metaG | ecosystem: Host-associated > Plants > Roots >... | reverse complement strand
GGTGTGCCGGTTTTGATGAGAACTAAACCCAAAATCGCTCCGGCTAGCACAAGCACCCAGCCCAATCGCGCGGCTATGCTTCCAGTCCGCAGGAAACCCCACAGCATCGGGACCACTAAGAGGGTTGCCGCGACTCCGGCCAATACGTGGAGCAGAACGATCCCGGCGTAAAAGACGTTGGCCTGGGGAAAGGTATAGAGATAGGCGGCGGAAATGAACAAAAAGACGAGTAGCCTTGACAAGGCGCGATAGTGGGTGGGATTAGTCCGTGACATTTCCAGCTTCAAGCGTACATTGTCGGCCGGGCCCACACACCGGCCGACGTTGGGAGATTGTGTTGCAACAGGCTATCCCTGCTGGCCTGCCAGCAGAATAGTAGAAAAGTACTACAACGCCCCGCCGCCCTATCGGAAGAGTCTGCAAAATTTGGGTCTTTCAGGAGCGCGAGTATCAACTGAGTGCTGAAGCTCCACGTCCGCCGTCGGTGCGTCATTCGTTTCTAACGGCATCTCTGCCGACCACCAGCACTACCTGGCGCTGGGTCGAGGCTTCCTTTTGGGCGATGGCGCGCTCAATTATGGGCGAGAAAATATTGCAGAGGCCTATTACAACGCTCACGTGTGGCGCGGGATTTTCGCCGGCCTGGATCTGCAGCACATCAACAATCCCGGCTACAACCGCGATCGCGGACCTGTGTTGGTGGGGGGCTTCCGCTTCCATCTGGAGTTCTAAAACCGCGCCTCCTCAGGTAATCTAGAATGTTTCTGCTGGGTTGATCTCGTGGAGAATGAACTCGCAACCATGACTGGTGCATGGTTCAACGGCCACTCGATGGTGGGTGCGCTGGAGTGCGTGCTGGTGTGCTCGCCACGCACTGCTGGCTGGAACCAGCCGGAACGGGCTGCTCGCTGGCGCGAGCTCGGCTTCCTACATCCACCCGATTTCAACACCGCCCAAGCGCAGCATGAAGAAATGTGCCGTCAACTCGAGGCCGCGGGCGCCGAGCTTGTAGAGGTGCTTCCAGCTTTGGATCTTTCGCTCGACGCCGTCTACGCGCATGACGCGTTGTTGCCGACCGATTTCGGGCTGATCGTGATGCGCCCCGGCAAGGCGAACCGCGGGTCCGAAGGCCGGCATCAGGCTTCTCTTTGTTCGCGGCTCGGATCTTTTGCGGCCCACTGGCTCCTTGACCCTTCGCAGGGGGGAATTCCGATGGGGACCACCAAAATCGTGGCTCCGGCCACCACCGAGGCCGGCGACATGGTTTGGCTCGACGAGAAGACGTTGCTTATTGGCCACGGCTATCGGACCAACGCGCAAGGCATGAAGCAGATGCGCAATCTGCTGGCGCCTATGGGCGTGGAGGTTCTCTCCGCGCCGCTCCCTTACGGTCCCGGGCCTTCCGCCTGTCTGCACCTGATGTCGCTGATCAGCCTTCTAGATGAACAAACCGCGCTGGTGGATTTATCGTGGCTGGCGGTGGAAACGGTGGAACTGCTGCGTGCCCGGGGCTACCGCTTCATTGAAATCGAACCTTCTGAGCGCGACACGCTGGCCTGCAACGTTCTTTCTTTGGGACGCAAGCGTCTGCTGGCCCTGGAAGAAAACCAGAAGACCAACGAGAAACTCCGGCAGGCAGGGTTCGACGTGCGAACTTTTCCCGGGTCCGAGCTGTGCATCAACGGCAGCGGCGGCCCCACCTGCCTGACCCGCCCTCTGCGACGAGGCGAATAGCTTCTCTCCCAAAAATACACGGGCGTATCCCGGTTCAAAGGGCCGGTAACCCACCGGCCCTTTTCTGGTGGCGTAAGTTCTAGCAATTTTCGGGAAGCGCTCCACCGCTCGAACCGATCCGGCTGCTAGAATGTAGGAGCATGGTCTTGCCCTTCGTCCGCGATCTTTTCGCGGACGTGGAAAAGTTGCCCGTCTTCTCGCGTGTAGCCTCCCACCTCAAAGAGGGCACGAGCCGGATTAGTGTGTCCGGACTCACGCCCACGGGCAAAGCTCTGTTGCTGGTTTTGCTTCAAAAGGCCGCCGGGCGGCCATTCATCGTCGTGGTAGCCGACAATCGGGCAATCGAAGAATTCCTCCCTGTGCTGCGGGCCTTCTGTGAACTCAGCCGTGGCGCGGACCCGGACTCGGTGGTGGCCCTCCCCTCCCGCGACGTCTTACCGTTCCAGAATCTGTCTCCTCACCCGGAGATTCAGGAAGAACGAGCAGTCGCGCTGTGGAAGATTGCTGCGGGAGCGGTCTCCATTGTGGTTTCGCCGATTGCTGCCACTGCGCTTCGCCTGCGTTCCGCCGAGTACTATGCGGACCTCGCCCGCGTCATTCGGCGGGGGGAAGCCATAGACACCGAGCCGCTGCTCAGTCACCTCAACAACGTGGGTTACAACTCAACCGACGTGGTGGAAATGCCGGGCGAGTATGCGCTCCGCGGCGGCATCCTCGACGTGTACTCGCCCGAGGCCGACCGCCCGCTGCGCATTGAGTTTTTCGGCGACGAGGTTGAGTCCATCCGCAAGTTTGATCCCGCGACGCAGCGATCGTCGAATCCCGTGGACGAAGCGCTGTTGTTGCCTCTCACGGAGACTCCAGTCAGCGAAGAGCTTCTGGGGGCGATTCACGCCCGCCTTTCGGGAAAACGCATCGGCGGCACGCACGAGGTTGTGGAACAAGCCGTGCGCTCTGGCGGCGTCACCGTCTTTCCCGGCTGGGAGTTTTACGCGCCGGTCGCCGGCGCCGATCGCAGCCTGTTCGATTTGCTGCCACAGGCCGTGGTGTTGACTGACGAACCGGACAACCTCAAGCAGGAATTTGACCGCGTGTGGTCCCGAATCGAGGAAGCCCACGAGCGCAGCGGGATTGGCAACCTGGTCCGGCCTATGGATTTGTATCTCTCGCCGGATGATTGGTGGCAAAAGATACTCAGTTTGCCCGGCGCTGAAATTGAGCATCTGGAGATTGCGCGTGCGCAAGAAGCCGAATCGGTCACATTTCTTTCCCAGCCCACCTCACGCTTCCATGGCTCGGTTCCGGCGATGCTGGAAGAAGTGCAAAGGCAGATTGCGGGCAATAAGCGTGTATTGATCGCCGCCCCGAACACCGGTGAACTCGAGCGGCTGGCGGACATCTTCAGCGAGTACAGTCTTTCTTTCCGCCTGGGCAGCCGCACTCGCAGCGGAGAAAGCTACGCCGATGAGACCTCCTATTTCACCGGCGAAGTGCTCACCACCACGCTGGTGAAAGCCTACGTCCCGGACGGCTTAATCCTGCCCGACGCCAACCTTGCCATTTTTGGGGCGCGTGATTTGTTCGATGAATCCGAGTCGGTAATCTCCGGTCCACTGCGGCAGAAATCCAAGGTTTCCGCGTTTCTCTCTGACTTCCGCGACCTTCAGGTTGGCGACTATGTCGTCCATGTGGAACATGGAATTGGGCAGTACCAGGGACTGAAGGAAATCAATCAGGGCGACGGCAACGCTGAGTTCATGCTGCTGGAATACGCCGAGGGCGCTCGGCTCTACGTGCCGCTGACCCGCCTCGATCTGGTGCAGAAGTACCGTTCTTCCGAAGGCGCAAAGCCCGCACTCAGCCATTTAGGAACAGCCGCCTGGGCCAAAACCAAAGCCCGCGTCCGCAAGGCCATGCAGGACATGGCCGACGAACTGCTCAAGCTCTACGCCGAGCGCAAGATGGCGGAGGGCCATGCATTTTCGCTGGACAGTGAATGGATGCGGGAGTTCGAAGATGCTTTCGAGTACAGTGAGACCGAAGACCAGGAACTCGCCATCACCGATGTCAAGCGCGACATGGAGTCCGCGCAGCCCATGGATCGCCTGCTCTGCGGCGACGTGGGTTACGGCAAGACGGAAATCGCCATGCGTGCTGCTTTCAAAGCCATAACCGACAACAAACAAGTCGCTGTGCTTGCCCCTACCACCGTCCTCGCCTTTCAGCACTCCGAAACCTTCAAGCAGCGCTTCGCAGCGTTTCCTATCATCATTGAGATGATCAGTCGTTTCCGCACCACGAAGCAGCAGAAAGAAATTCTGCAGAAGGTGGAAGCCGGCAAAGTAGACATCCTGATCGGCACCCACCGCCTGCTCTCGAAAGACGTAAAGTTCGCTGATCTCGGCTTGCTGGTGGTGGACGAAGAGCAGCGCTTCGGCGTGCGTCACAAGGAACGGCTCAAGCAAATGCGCAAGCAGGTGGATGTGCTCACCATGTCGGCCACACCCATACCGCGGACGCTGCACATGTCGCTGGTCGGACTGCGGGATATGAGCGTGATCGAGACACCGCCTAAGGACCGCATCGCCATTCAAACCGTAGTGGCGAGTTGGGACGAGAAGCTGATCCAGTCCGCTCTGGAGCAGGAACTCGATCGCGGCGGCCAGGTGTACTTCGTGCACAACCGCGTGGAGAGCATCTGGGAGATCGCAGCCAAGCTGCAAAAACTTGTGCCGCAAGCGCGCATCCTCGTGGGCCACGGCCAAATGTCGGAGGGTGAACTGGAAAAAGTGATGCTGAAGTTCATGCATCACCAGGCGGACATCCTGGTGGCCACAACCATCATCGAGAACGGCCTGGATATCCCACTCTGCAACACGATTCTGATCAACCGCGCCGATCGCCTGGGACTGTCAGAGCTCTATCAACTGCGCGGCCGAGTCGGGCGGTCGAACCGTCGGGCTTACGCTTATTTACTGCTGCCACCGGAAATCGAGCTGACTCCGATTGCGCGCCGGCGTCTTGCAGCACTCAAAGAATTTTCTGACCTTGGAGCAGGCTTCAAGATCGCGGCGCTGGATCTCGAATTGCGCGGCGCAGGCAATCTACTCGGCGGCGAGCAGAGCGGCCATATCGAGGCGATTGGATTTGAGCTCTACACGCAGATGCTCGACCGGACAGTGCGCGAGATGAAGGGCGAAGCCGCTCCAGAAGAGGTCGGGACTCAGCTCAATCTGGGGCTGAATATCCGCATCCCTGTGGAGTACATTTCGGAGGAGAATCAGCGCCTGCGTATGTACAAGCGGGTCGCCGGAGTGGAAACAGAATCGCAATTGAACGATGTTCGGGCTGAGCTTCAAGACCGCTACGGCGACCCGCCCATTGCCGTCCGCAACCTGCTGGACTACGCCGCGCTCAAGCTGCTGGCGGTGCGCGTGGGCGCGACCGGCATCGAGCGCAAGCGCGACCTGGTGAACATAAAGTTCCGGCAGAATGCGGTGATCGATCCGGGGAAGCTGGCGAGTTTCGTGTCCTCCCAGCGCGGGGCCCAGTTCACGCCGGAAGCAGTGCTAAAGCTTTCTCTGAAGGCGAGCGGCGCGGAGGAAGTGCTCAATCATCTCCGCGACTTGCTGGAGGAACTGGCGCGGCCCGTGGCACAGGAGGCTCCAGCACAGCCCACGTAGGGATGGCCCCCCAGTGAGACGAAGCCAAGCCAAAGGAAGCGTGAAGGAACCGCCGAGCTTCACTCGGCCGGACAGCCGAGGGCGGCTGTCCCTACGCGGCTCGTGCTCAATCATTGGCCGGTGCCCAACCGTAACAGTTACAATCTCCGTCGGTTCCATGTGACGACTGAAGACTGACACCCGATGACTGCTCCCATGCGAGTTCGCAAAGCCGTTTTCCCCGCCGCCGGACTCGGCACGCGCTTCCTGCCAGCCACCAAGGCCCAACCCAAAGAGATGCTGCCTCTGGTGGACAAACCCATCATTCAATACGGCGTGGAGGAAGCCGTTGCCGCCGGCTGCGACCAGATCATCATCGTGACCGGCCGTGGGAAGCAGGCGATCGAGGATCACTTCGACGTGAGCTACGAACTGGAGAAGATGCTGGAAGAGCGCGGGAAGACCGACCTGCTCCAGATCGTGCGCCAGATTTCCGACATGATCCACGTGGCCTACGTGCGCCAGAAAGAAGCGCTGGGCCTCGGACATGCCGTGCTCACCGCCCGCGAACTGGTGGGAAATGAACCTTTTGCTGTGTTGCTCGCCGATGACGTCATTGACGCCGAGGTCCCTTGTCTGAAGCAGATGATGCAGGTTTTCGAGCAAACTCAATGCTCTGTGATTGCGACACAAGTGATCGAAGGCCCAGCGATTTCGGCCTACGGTGTGCTCAAGGTGAAGCCCGCTGATGGGCGCTTCAATGGACGGCTGTACGAAGTCCTTGACTTAGTGGAAAAACCGCGTTTGGAAGAAGCGCCTTCCAACCTCGCGATCATCGGACGCTACATCCTGACACCGGTCGTCTTCGACACTTTGTCGAACCTAAAACCGGGCAGTGGCGGAGAACTACAGCTCACCGACGGCCTACACCTGCTGCTGAAGAAAGAAAAGATGTACGCCTACGTTTACGAAGGCAAGCGGCACGATACCGGCGATAAACTAGGCTTCCTGAAAGCCACAGTGGAATTCGCCCTCAAGCGCCGCGACCTGGGCGAACCACTGCGGCAGTACCTCAAGAGTCTGAAACTGTAAGACCTGAGCCGAAATAATCGATTCGGCCGCCCTACCCCGGCGGCCAGTGCAGAATGCGCCCTCCGATCAGATGCACATGCAGGTGAAAAACGGACTGCCCGGCGCGCGGGCCCACGTTGAGCACAGTGCGGTAGCCGTCTTCGATGCTGCGTTCGCGTGCAATGTGGGCGGCCACTAGATGGCAATGGCCGATCGCCTCGGCATCGCTTGGCGCGGCTTCTTTCAGGCCCCGGATGTGTCTCTTGGGGACCACCAGCACGTGGGTTGGGCCTTGAGGATTAATGTCCTCGAAGGCATAAATTCGATCGTCTTCGTAGACTTTCTTGGAGGGTATTTCGCCGCGGATGATGCGGCAGAACAGACAGTCATTCATGACACGTCCAGTTTTGAGTTTGCAGTCCGGCAGGCAACACTACACCCTGCAGCTTTTGGGAGGAAGCGCACGCTCACTATACTCGCAAGCAGCGCTCGGTCGGTAGTTCCGAACTTTCTTCGCCGTGGGGATGCCTTGTGGATAGCTAACCTGCCGGACACCTTTCGGCAGCCAGGACGCCAAAATGGAAAGAGGCCAATTGGCTTCGGTCCGAAAAGGAAAAAGTTTTCACAAAGAAGGCATACCCATGCCAGTTGTTACGAAAGGTCCGTCACCACCTGCAGAGCTGGGTTAACTACATTTTTTTCTTGTGGTTATATTCAAGGTCACCAGATGATTAGAAAATTACTTTGCAGTTGCGGAATCAACCCTAAGTCTCATATTATCGGAAAGTTGTCGGGTTTTCGCCGAGGCTGTCCGATCAGTGGCAATTCTCGTGCATCGAATCTACGTGTAAGTTCCGGGGATGGGTACAGGGAAGTGATATCCAGAAAAGGGTCCGCGCTCGCTAGCTTCGTCGCCGCCTTCATCGCGTTGCTGCTGTTCCCCCAGAGTGGGAGCGCGGCCACTGTCAACGCTCGTTCGCTCACCTCCAGCAAATCCAAATCGCAAAAAGTAAGCGAAACTCCGCACGCCAGGAAACGCTTGAGCCGATTGGCTCGCAGCCGCGCCCGGACAGGTCGCTTGGTTACCGCCAGCCGCCGTCGCCGCCATCGTTATTATGAGCATTTCACCGCCAATTCGTACATGGACGACGTCACCGAAGGTGACGTCGCAGCGGGCGAAGATCCGGTTGTGCGCCAAGCTGCCGTCGACGCGCTGGGCAATATGAACGGCACGCTGCTCGCGGTCGAGCCAACTAGTGGACGAATTTTGACGATGGTAAACCAAAAATTGGCACTTTCGAGCGGCGCGCAGCCCTGCTCAACTATCAAGCTGTCGGTGGCGCTGGCCGCTTTGAGCGAAGGCCTGATCACCAAGGACACCGAGATCAAATTGGGCCGCCGTCGCCGCATGAATCTGACGGAAGCCTTAGCCCATTCTAATAATCCCTACTTTGAGGCTCTGGGTCGCCAGCTCGGTTTCGAGAAAGTTAGCTTTTATGCGCACCAGTACGGGCTGGGTGAACTGGCCGGCATCAACATTCCAGGTGAGCAGCTCGGCACTTATCCCGACGAGGAGATTTCTTCCAAGCTGGGCGGCGTCGGCAAAATGTGCTCGTTCGGTGAAGGGGTTTCCATGACGCCGCTGCAACTGGGCGCGCTGGTTTCCGCCATCGCCAACAGCGGCACGCTCTACTATTTGCAGCATCCCACCACCGCGGAAGAAGTTGCCAACTTCCAGCCAGTGGTCAAGCGGCGCCTCGACATTGCTCCGCTGATTCCTTCGATTTCTGACGGCATGGCGGGTGCGGTGACGTACGGCACAGCGCGCAATCTGCGCGTCAACTTCAACGAGGAAGAGATTCTAGGCAAGACGGGAACCTGCTCCAAGGCGGGCACACGCTACGGATGGTTTGCCTCCTACGCTAAGACCGACGTAGGCCGGATTGTCGTGGTCGTCTTCCTCGAGGGCGGCCGTCCGACATTTGGTCCCAAGGCAGCGGAGATCGCCGGCCGCATGTATCGCAATCTCTACGATCACAATTTCTTCGCAGCCCAGCCAGTTCCGCCGACGAGCACCGCGGACGTGAAGCCGGTGGCAGCGACCCAGTAGCGGTGGTCAACCCTCAGCCCTTCAGCAAAGGCCTCTCAACAGAGAGGCTTTCTTAATTGGCAGGCTGCGGAAAATGTGCCGCAAGTAGCTAAGGGCTGAGAATGCCGAGCAAGCTGGACAGAAATTTCCCAGGATAATCGAGCGCGGTGAGCAGCACGCCCGTGCCTCCTTTTGGGGGAAGGAAGCGGTTGGGGGAGTTGTATCGAAACTTCTCCGGGAAAACAAGGATTATTAGACGAAGAAACGCCCAGCCGTTCGGCTGCCGTTGCGTTGAGCCTAAAGCTTTCCTAGGCTAACCTTCGAGCCGGCGTAAACGGCATCCAGCGTCGAACATCCCAGCTCCGATGCTCAGAATCCTCAGCTTCTATCACCCATTTGCCGTTCAGGAGATAGCCGATGGCCTCGACCACTGAGCCATCCGGGAGCATGCAGGCCAGAACACATTCCTCACCTTCGTTTGGGAGGCCATCATGAACCGAGGTCCAAGGCATAATAGAACCCCCGTTAACAATCGGCTGGCGAGAGCTTGCGCCCTGCGCGCCGCCCATAACCGTCACCTCACAGGGTACTCCAGCTCCAAAGGGAAGCCAAGACCGAAAGCAGCGGGCGGGCTTTCCAGCCGTAAAACAACACAACGTCCGGCCTCCGGCTGGGCGGCTTGCACGGGACTTATCCTCCGAGGAATCTGTCTTTAGCCTGCGTGGGCACGCCCAGGTTTCCTTTCGTGTGACACGCGCGCTGCCGCATTTTCACCTCTCTTTCTGCTGTGATCCGTGCCAAATGGTGCTGATCGTAACCCGCTTGCCTTGCACTCGATAGAGAACGATATAGGGAGCGCCTCCGATGACCAACTGGCGGATTCCGGGGTCGGCTCCGCCCCGGCCCAGATGCGGATGATTTCGTAGAGCCGGATGTAGTGCCCGGATTTGGTTTGCCGGTCTGCCTGGCGGATTTCTGCCAACATTCGTTCCTGATCGGCCACGTAGGACTCCACTGCGTCGGAGATCAGAAAATTCGAGCTGCGGCCGGAGGACTTCGCCAGCTTCGCCAGTCGTTTCTTGGTCTCCGGCTTCAGCCGGACACTGAGGGTTGCGCTCCTTGTGTTCGCCATAAACACATCTTAGTACGCCAAAATAAGGCCGGGTACCCGGATGCTCCTCCGCTCGTTTTTTTAAGGGTGGGATTTTAGGGGGCACAATGAGTTCGATGACTCTTTGGCCGGGCAGCGCGGATCTTCATCGGTCGAGGCTCTTTAGGTTCTTTCTCGCGAGCTGGGTGTTTGGATGGTCCTTGCGCAAGGCCTGCTCCGATATTTTCAGCGCCCACTCAAAATGCGCCCGCGCCCACCATGTCCCCCAGGCCCTGAAGCACGCCGTCGAGGGTGGGATTATCCACCACCAACAACGCCCAGTCACTCGGCTGGGCGTTTTGACGGAAAACTGAAGGCTAGGGCCTGGCGTCTCCGAGCCTACCTCTTCCGCTCGTCTCCCGCGATCAGGCCGTCCTTGAGGAGGACGACGCGGTGGGCGTAGTCGGCGATGTCGTGCTCGTGGGTGACCAGCACGATGGTGTTTCCCTGCGCCTGCAGGCGGTCGAGCACGGCCATGATTTCGTTGCCGGTTTGCGAGTCCAGGTTGCCGGTGGGCTCGTCGGCCAAAATAATCGAGGGCCGATTGACCAGCGCGCGGGCGATGGCGACCCTTTGCCGCTGGCCGCCGGAAAGCTCGTTGGGCTTGTGCGTCATGCGCGATTCCATGCCCACTGATTTCAGCGCTTCCTTGGCGCGCTCGATCCGCTCTTCGGCAGGCACGCCACCGTAGATCAGCGGCAACTCGACATTGTGCAGCGCGGTGGCGCGGGCCAGCAGGTTGAAGGTCTGAAAAACGAATCCGATTTCCTTGTTGCGAATGCGGGCCAGTTCGTCATCATCGAGATCGCTGACCAGTTGGCCGTTCAGCCAGTACTGGCCTTTGGTGGGCGTATCCAGGCAGCCAATCAGGTTCATCAGCGTAGACTTCCCCGACCCGGACGGCCCCATGATGGCGACGTATTCGCTGCGTTGAATGCGAAGGTTGACGCCACGCAGCGCATGCACCTGCTGCTCGGAGTCCATGTCGTAGGTCTTCCACAGATCCTGGGTGCAGATCATGCAGGAGTCTGGGGCCGCCGACACCTCGGGTTGCGCAATGTTGATGACTTCTGCGGTGGCCATCTTCTTCTCCTGGTCCTTTCGGGACACCTTGCCCGCTCCGATCTTCTCTACTCCAATCTTCTCTACTCCAATCTTCTCTGCTCCGATCTTCTCTGCTCCAATCCTAGCGGCTCTGTATTGGACGAGCCATTGGGGCGGTGGTTAGTCAAAAGCTCGGTCGTTAGTCGTGGGTCGTTAGTCGTCGGCAAAAAACGCGTAGGGGCTAAAAGCCCGTTCTTTTATAACGCGTTTTACGGCATGGCTAAAGTCATGCCCTCCCGTAGCGACTAAAAACTCACGACCATTACGAGCCCTCTTCTTGCTTCTTTGGAGCGGCGTTATCCACTTTGACGCTGGCCCCGGGGC
>Ga0070697_100004123_pt1 | contig 11136 bp, 10 predicted proteins | sample KBSK1501metaG_FD_65475 | JGI IMG/M metagenome (GOLD analysis project Ga0070697, IMG submission 65475) | Corn, switchgrass and miscanthus rhizosphere microbial communities from Kellogg Biological Station, Michigan, USA - KBS K1-50-1 metaG | ecosystem: Host-associated > Plants > Roots >... | reverse complement strand
GAAGCCTCGTCATGAGCCTTAATCTCAGCCGGATGGCAGAGTCGTCAAGGTCCATCTCGACCTGGTCGCCGCTGCGGGTCGGCGTGTTCCGCGCGATATGGATCGCCGTCCTAGTCGCGAACGTCGGGACCTGGATGCAGACGGTCGGGGCGCAGTGGCTGCTCGTCCATTTGCCGCACGCGGCAATCCTGGTGGCGCTTGTACAGACAGCTGACTTCCTACCTGACGTACTGTTCGGCCTCGTCGGCGGCGCGCTGGCCGATGTCTTTGACAGGCGCCGGCTTTTGATCGTCGTGCAGCTGACTATGGCCTGCGTTGGTGGTGCCCTGACCATCCTGACGTTTGTCGGCCAGATGCCACCGTCTTTGCTCTTGATCTTCACCTTCGCCTTGGGCTGCTCTTCGGTATTCACCAACCCCGCGTATCAATCTCTGGTCCCAGAGCTCGTCGCCCGCGATCAGCTCAGGGCAGCGTCCTCACTCGGATCGATCAGCGTCAATCTGGCGCGGCTGATCGGTCCGGCGCTGGCCGGGGTGCTCATCGCGAGGATCGGCGTTACCGCTGTATTCGGGCTCAACGCGCTGACCTACGTGTTCTTTGCCGTCGTCCTTGTCACCTGGCGCCCGCCCGCCGCTAGGGCTGCGGAGCTGCCGGAGCGGTTTCTTTCCGCGATCCGTGTCGGCAGCCGCTACGTCCTCAACGCGCCGGTCGTGCGCAGGATCCTGCTTCGGGCCGCCCTTTTTCTGGTCCCGGCGAGCGCGCTGTGGACACTCTTGCCTCTCGTTGCCACCCGGCGACTTGGACTCGGAGCCGACGGCTATGGACTGCTGCTTGGGGCGCTCGGAGCCGGCGCGGTGGCCGGCGCCTTGATCCTGCCGCGGTTCAGGGCACGTATCTCGGCGAATTACCTGATCGCGGCGGCCAGCGCGATCTACGCGCTCGTCTTGATCCTCATCGTCATCGTGCCCAACCCAGCGCTGGCGGTGATCGTCCTATTGCCGGCCGGAGCAGCCTGGATCGCCGTACTGTCCGACATCAACGCGGAGCTTCAGCTCTTCCTGCCGGCGTGGATCCGCGCCCGCGGGCTGTCCATTTACCAGATGGTCCTGTTCGGCGCCCAGGGCGTCAGTGCCGTGATGTGGGGAGCGATTGCGGAACCGTTCGGCGTGCAGGCCGCATTCCTGATCGCAGCCACAGCGATGGTGGCCGGGGCGGCGAGCTTACGCGTCTGGCCGTTTCTCGAGACCGCTGGCATGGAGCGTCGGACGATGGCGTATTGGCCCGAGCCACACCTCGCCTTCGAGACGAAGCTCGACAGTGGGCCTGTTGTCGTCAAAAACAGCTACACGATCGCCTCGGAAAGGGAGCAACCATTCCTGGATGCTATGGCTCGCGTCCGCCAGTCGAGGCTTCGTACTGGCGCAACCCAGTGGGGACTCTTCAGGGACGGCGAAGTTGCGCACCGATTCGTGGAGCTCTACGTGGTGCCCTCGTGGGATGAGCACCTGCGCCAGCACCGCTACCGAATCACCGGCACCGACCACGAATTTGAAGAAACGGCCGACGCTCTCTCCGATCCGCCGCCCGAGGTGTCGCACCTGATCGCGGTGGACGACTTGCCCTGATCCCTACTGAATCGCTTGTACGTCACCCCTGCTTGCATTAGTTGCAGCCAGCGCCACCGTGGTAGCCAGCGCGCGAGCAAAACCCTCACTCAGTGGAAGGTGGCCATTGATGAAGCGGTGATACAGCGCTCCATAGAAAAGGTCGAGGATCAGGTCGGGATCGGTGCTGCGCGGGATTTCGCCGCGCGCTGCGGCACGAGAGATGATGGCGCGCCGGTCGTCTCGCATTCGATGAAGCACGACGTTTCGCCAGGCTTCGGCCAGCGCAGGGTCGATCAGAGTTTCGGCCAGGAGTGCTGCGAGCGTCCGGCCCGCGGGCGTGCGGGTTACGAGGCGAATCCAGTCCCTCGCGCTGACGAGCAAGTCGCCGCGTAACGTGCCGGTGTCGCGAACCGGTATTCCCGCCAGATAGTCGTCCAAGAAGGCATCCAGGGCAAGAGCCGCCTTGTTTGGCCATCGCCGATAGATCGAAGCCTTGCCTACCCCGGCCCGATTCGCCACCTCCTCGACGGTCATGACGGTCAGGCCCTGCTCGGCGAGCAGCTCGCGGGTCGCCTTCAAGATCGCCACCTCGGCTTGCTGGCTGCGTGGCCGGCCTCGGCTTCTGACTTTCGGAATAGGTACGGCGGCCATTGCGTTGAAGTATACGAAACGATACGGCTCGTCCGAAATTCGGAGGTAAGGAAATGAAGCAAGTCAGGCTTGGAAAGAGCAACCTGCAGGTCTCCCCGATCGCGTTCGGCGCCTGGGAGCTGGGAGGAGATTGGGGCGCCACGGACGAGACGGCCGCGATCGAGACGATCCGGCACGCCGCCGACGCCGGGATCAACTTCTTCGACACCGCGCAGGGCTACGGGTTCGGTGCGTCGGAGGCGCTAATCGCCAAGGCGCTCGCCGACCGGCCTCGCGAAGAGATCGTGATCGCGACTAAGGGCGGCTTGAGGCCGACGCCAGGCGGCGGAGTCGAAAGGGACGCCAGCCCCGACTGGGTGCGGCGTGGCGTCGACGAGAGCCTGAAAGCACTGAACACCGACTACATCGACCTCTATCAGATCCATTGGCCGGACGCAAAGGTTCCCTTTGCACAGACGGCAGCAACCCTCGCCGAGCTCGTGAAAGACGGCAAGATCCGCCACGTCGGCGTCTCGAATTTCAACGCGGCGCAGATGGACGAGTTCAGCCAGACCCTACCGGTCGAAACGCTTCAGCCGCCCTACCACCTGTTCCGTCGAGAGATCGAAGACTCGATCCTGCCCTATACGCGCTCGCACGACATCGGCGTGCTCGTGTACGGACCGCTCGCGCACGGACTCCTCACCGGCGCTCTAAAGCCGGGCACCACCTTCGCGCCTGGTGACTGGCGGGCGAAGAGTGATGTCTTCAAGGGCGATGAGTACCGACGCAACCTGCGCATCGTCGAAGCGCTGAACCGCTTCGCTGAGAACGAGCTCGACACCTCGGTCAGCCGGCTGGCGATCGCCTGGACGCTGGCCAATCTCGCTGTCCACGTCGCGATCGTCGGGACGCGCAACCCGAAGCACATCGACGACGCGATTGCCGCGGCAAGCCTGAAGCTCGACGCCGACGCGATTCGGCGTATCGACGAGATAGTGGCGGCCGAGGTTCCAGTCGGCGGACCCAGCCCGGAGGGCATGTGATGGAAGGGCGAAGAGTCGCGATCATCGGCACCGGAATCATGGGCGGCGCGATGGCGGAGCGCCTGCTCGACCAAGGCTTCGCGGTCGACGTCTGGGACCGCACCGCCGCGACGGCGGCCCGCATTGCGGAACGCGGCGCAGTCGCACACGGGCAACCTGCGGACGCGGTTGCGGCGGCAGACGTCGTCATCACGATGCTGCCGACGGCGGCCGTGCTCGAGGACGTGATACTCGCGCAGAAAGTCCTGGACGCCATGCGGCCCGGTTCGGTTTGGGCGCAGATGGGGACGATCGGGGTGGACGCGACCGATCGGCTGAGCACCGACGCCGCGAACCGACGGCCTGACGTCGACTTCGTCGACGCGCCAGTCTCCGGCACACGAGGACCAGCGCGCAACGGTCAGCTAACAATCCTGGCGTCCGGTCCGGATCGTGCACGCGCCGTCGTTCAGCGCGTGTTCGAGGCGCTCGGCCAGAAGGTCATGTGGCTCGGGCGCGCCGGCATGGGGATGCGTATGAAGCTCATCCTCAACACTTGGCTCGCGTTCGAGATCGAAGCCGCCGCAGAAATCCGCGAGTCAACAGAACGACTTGGCGTCTCGTATGAAGCGCTCGTCGACACGGTGCGCGGCGGTCCGATGGCGTCACCTCTGGCGCTCGCTAGGCTCGCCAAGATGCAGAAGGGCGACGACAGCATCGACTTTCCGCTCGAGTGGGCGCTCAAAGACCTGGACCTCACGATGGGGGCCACCGGAACGGACGCCATTCCCGTCGCAGGCGCCATCGCGGAGCGATGGCGCGGCCTGGTGGCGGACGGATTCGGCCGCCGCGACGTGACGGCCGCGCGCCTCGGCTTAAGACCCGACCTCACCAAGGTGGCGCGATGAACGGCATCGGCATTGTTCTGCTCACCACCTTTCTCGCCTCATCGGTCGAGGCGATCGAGATGGTCACGATCGTGATCGGAGTTGGGGTAACCCGTGGCTGGCGCTCAGCGGTGCTCGGCACGGTCGCCGGATTCGCGGTGCTCGCGGCGATCGTGGCGTTTCTTGGAGCGGCGCTGGCCGCGATTCCGATCGGGCCGCTTCGCCTTCTCGTCGGTGCGCTTCTTCTGCTATTCGGCCTGCAGTGGTACCGAAAGGGAATCGTCCGCGTGGCCACGCGGGGTCTGGCCGGTATGCAGGTCGGCGCGGTGGAAGATGACGAGGTTCCGAGCGCCGGCATCGACTGGACATCGTTCCTGCTGGCATTCAAGGGTGTACTGCTTGAAGGGCTCGAGGTTGCGCTGATCGTCGTCTCGTTCGGCGCGACGGCCGGCCAGCTCGGACCGGCCATCGTGGCCGGAGCCGCCGCCATAGTCGTGGTCGGTGCCATCGGGCTTGCAATCAACCCACTGGTTGCACGGATCCCGCGCAGCCTCCTGCAGCTGATCGTCGGGACACTGTTGGCGTCGTTTGGAACCTTCTGGGCGCTCGAAGGCCTCGGGGTCAACTGGCCTCAAGGTGACCTCGACATCGCCCTGTTGCTCACGTTCTATGGAGCGTCTGCGGCAGCGTCCATCGCGGTGGAGCAGCGCGCTCGTCGCAATGGGCTCCGGGTGGCGCTGTCATGAGCATCATCCGAGGCGCTCGCGCCCTGGTCCTCTTCTTCTATCGGTTCGTGGTCGGCGACGACCCCACCGTGGCGGCCGTGGTGCTCGTTTCACTAGTCATGACCGGCGCGCTGGTCGTGCACGCGATCAACGCCTGGTGGCTGGCACCGCTCACGGGGGTGGTGATGACAAGCGTCAGTCTGTGGCGGCGACGCGCAGCTCTCACTCGCGGGCACTGAGCTGCGGAAGGGCGAACTCGTGGGCCCCGGAATGAGCCACGGCCTCACGGTCCAGACCTGTGGGTCAGCCCGCTCGGGACGCTACATCGCCACCCGTCGCCGTCCAGCGATGTCAGCTTGTCCCGCGACAACACGCTTTACGCAGCCGCGGTTTTAATGCTCCGTAGGAAATTGTGATACGGCGGTATGCCGGTGACTCGAAGACAGGTCTCAAATCGCCGATTTTGAATACGAAAATGGACGCGGGCCCGGGATTTGAACCCGGGGCCTCACGGTCCCGAACCCTGCCTAGGTCGTGTCCTCCCGTGTCCCGCCCTTTCCTCCCGTCTCCTTCGGTACTCGATTTCGCACGGCCTCGTGTCCTCGCGTGTCCTCCGGTGTCCTCCCGGTTCCGCGAATGCGTGACCTTTCTGTGACACGGTTGGTCGCCATAGCGCGGCTGTTTCCGTCCTAGGCGAGTTCTTCGACGATCGCGCGGAGCCACTCGCGGTACGCCACTCGATCTCGGAACAGGGCGCGGTGATCAGCGCCCGCTCCGAAGACAAACGCCACGAACGAGCGCCGGCAACTGGGAGCACGCGGACCATCAGGAAATTGGTGTTTCGTCGATTCAGGTATTCCGCCTGTGAGGGGACCTCTACGGCGGGGGCGAGTTTCTCCACGAGCTCCGCGAGCTCACGGACGACGGTGTGCTGCCGATTTGGTCGAAATGGTTCGGAGACGATGTGCTGCGGAGCCTGGTGCATGACGATCGGCATTGGCGCTCAAACGAACTCGAGCTACCGGCGGTGCCCTCGTCTTCTTCGAAGCGCCAATCTCGGCTCCCACGCGATGGTGCGACATCGAAGGAGCCTATGTCCTGCTTAGCGAGGCTTATCGATCCGAGGCGCTCAAGGCAAATTCACTTGGGTGGCAGATCTTCCAGCGGTTAGGAGGCCTTCTCGACATCGCAAACGACGAAGAGGCGATCGCCGACATCCTTGTGAGTCTGCAGTGAGTGCTGGTGGGAGGTCGATATCGGGAAAGGCGGAGTGGACACCGTCGTCCACTCCGCTAACCCGAACTTGTCGGGCCTTCAGGCGGCCACGAACCGCCGACCGACTTCGCCCGCGATCGGCAGCTTCTTCTTGTAGACCACGTTGTTGCTGGCAGACATGATCTTCGTGTCAAACGCCATCTGGACGACCATCGTCGCAAACGCCTTCGACATGAACGTGAGCACGGCGGGATCGTTGTTGCTCAAGTTGTCACACCAGCGGAACGGATTGTCCACGCATCCTCCGTCGAAGCTCGGGACGTTGCCTTCGTAGTTGCCCAGGTAACCACCGAAGAGGTCGACTTCGTGCTGGCTCTTGCAGCAGTCCTGCCCAGTCAAGAGACCGCTGGCCGGAATTCCAACGGCGTTGAAGTTGATCGCGTCGGTTCCGGACGGCGACAACAGCTCGTGGTTGAGCCCGATGGAGTCGAAGTACGCGATCGCTTGATCGCGCGCGATTCCGGAGGCCTTGTAAACGCGGTTTGGGAACGTATTCGAAACGGTGCCGCCGAAGAAGTCCGGCGCCGCCGGATCGAGCACCCCGATGATGTAGTTCGGGGTGGCCGTGACGTCCGCATCGAGGTCATACCCGATGTGACTCATTTCAGCCGAGCTCAGATTGTTGATGTAATACGTGGAGCCCAGAAGGCCCAGTTCCTCGCCGCCAAACCAGATGAACCGCAGCTTGTTGGTCGGGTTGACGTTCTTCATCATCTGCGCGATGTCCAGGATCGTCGCCGAACCCGAAGCGTTGTCGAGCATGCCTGCGCCGTAGATCGCGTCGAGATGCGCATCGACGACCAGTGTGTGGTTCTTATCGCCACCCTTTGATTCCGCGATGACGTTGTAGTCAGGAGTGTTCGGCCTCACGATCGCCGGTATGCTGAGACTCATCACCGGCGCGGCTCCAGCCTGATACTGGTTGAAGAGGTCGAGGCCGATGTCGAAGGACGTGAACGCCACCGGGATCGTCGGGATGATCGGATTGCCGTTGGCATCGACCAGACTGCCGGCCAGCACGCCGGTGCGGCCGGGGTTGCCCTCGTTGAAGATGATGACGCCGGTTGCGCCGGCGGCTTGGGCATTCAGGACCTTGACGCCGAAGAAACACGAACCACGCTGGATCAACGCGATCCGGCCCGCTGTGAACCCGTTGAAGTCAGCCGCCGTGCAGCCGCTCGACGAGCTTGGGGTTGCAGTCGGCGGAATGATGATGCCGCCGGCCGGCTGAAGGGCGGCGTTCAGCGCGGAGCCTGTGCTCTGCCCAGGGTTCCACTGATCGCTCAGCACGTAGTCATGGGCCGCGGGTGAGACCTCGCTCAACGTCGGCTGGCCCGTGTACGCGTAATAGGTGAACGTGTATTCCTGGATCGTGACGTCGTATCCGGCGTCTCTCATCGCCCGCGCCACATAATCCGCCGACGCCTTGTAGCCGGGCTCACCCGAGTTGCGCGACGGCATCCCGTCGGCGGGGCTCGGGTTGGCGTCCGCGATCGCCTGGAAGTTCTGCATGTGTTTCCAGAGATCAGCCGTACGGACGCACTCTATGAGCTTGCTCGGAGTGTCATTTACGCGGGCGAGACACTGAGCTGACGTGAGTGGCTTGGCGGATGTGCTCGCGCTCGCCGCGGGCGCCGGGAACAGCGCCAGCGCAGCAATGCAGAACACAGCCAAACGCGAATACAGTCCTCGCGATGTGAGGCGTTGCGGCATGAAGACCCACCCCCCTGCAAATACGGGCTTCGGATGCTTTCGCTCCATCCTAAATCGGCAAGGCGAGAAAGACAATCTTCAATTTTCAGAACGAGGCCTATGAACAAAGAGACGCGCATGAGGGCGCCAGAGGATCCGGCGGCCGAGGTCCAGGTCAAGGGGTTGCGGATCGCGTTTCAAAGCGAAGGCGAGTAGACGGCGGCCCGAGGGCTGCGTCTCGGTGATGCAGCCCTCGGTCGGACTAGTTTTGCCCGACCCACGCGATGTGGTCGAAGGCAACTGAGTTTTCTAAGGGATCGGTAGTCTGGCCACAACCTGTTGCTGATAGTGGCCACCATTGCTGCCATCGTCATATGTGCGAAACCGGCTGCAATTTGTGATACGGCTGTGAGCCGGCGACCCCTGCGCACCAGCCATGAAGCCATCATCGTATTCAGATTTTGGTCGGGGGCCCGGGATTTGAACCCGGGGCCTCACGGTCCCGAACCCTGCGTACGTCGTGTCCTTCGGTGTCCCGCCGGTTCCTCCAGTGTCCTTCTGTCTCAATTTCGAGGGCCGTCGTGTCCCTCTGTGTCCGTCCACGTCCTCCTGGTTCCGCGAATGCGTGACACGGCAGTGATCCGGCGCTTGTGTCGCGAACGGCAAGCGCAATCGCGTCAGATGTTCGGTCTCGGCACCTGCTTCGTACCAGCGTGGGCGATGTGGTCATTCAGCTCGGTCGAAACGGCGCCCGGCTCGATGAGCACCACACGGACGTTGGGGCTCTGAGCTCCTGTAGTGTCCGTGTGAAGAGTCTGAGACTCAAACACTACCGTGCCTGACATGGCCCAGACGCGACTGCTACGGCCTCTGCGCGAGAGCAACATCGAGTTTCGGAGACTCCTGGAGCTCGCGCTCAAGTAGATGTGCGGTTGCCTGAGGCTGGTCGCACGACGCAAGGTGACCGGCGTCCGGAATTACAACGAAGCTTCCACCAGGCACGCGCCCAGCCGCCGTCCGGCCCTCCTCTACCGTAGCGAAACCATCAAGTTCTCCCCACACGAACGCGGTTGGGACCTTGAGTTGAGGTAGCTGATCGGCGACGACGTAGCGGGAGCGAAAACCGCGAAGAGTGAGGCCGGCCCGGAAAAGGGAGCTGATACTCCGCTGGTGCCTTCGTGAATGAAGGGTTTCCAATTCCAACAACTCCGCGGGCATCCGCTCGATGTGGGCGACTATGAGCTGCGAGAAAAACCTGCGGGTGTTCTTGAGGCTCGGGCGCCCGACGGTGAGACCGAGCACAGTGCCGACGATGGGAGCGACCATGAGGCGCATCATGATCGGCAGTTCGCGATGCATGCCCGGAAAGAAGCTGAGAACGATCAGCTTGGACACGCGCTCGGGATGGGCGAGCGCAAAGCAGACCGCCATAAACCCTCCAAAGGAGTTGCCAACTAACGCAGCCCGCTCGAGTCCCAGCTCGTCGAGCAAAGCGCCGACGAACTCGACGCTCGCCTGCCGGAGATCGCAGGGCAGGTAATCGAAGGGGTCTGAAAGGCCGTGCCCGGGCCTGTCCGGCACGATGACGCGGAAGCGTCTCGAGAGCAGGGCGGCGACCTCGATGTGTTCGGCCCCGATGCCTGCGCCGCCATGCAGCATGACCACCGGATCCCCGCCACCCCCATCCAAGATGTGAACCCGGGTATGGATCGACTTCAAAGACAAGGAGCTGGAACGCGCGTCGAAGCCCGATCTATTCAGCAGTTGGGCCTGGAGTCGACTGTATGTGTTGCTGTAATCCTCGGCCTCCCTTTCCTCGCGCCTCGCCCCGTTGATCTCGCTCGTGCTCTGCTGCATTGCGGCCTCCTGCGCTTCTGGCGCGAACTTGACATCCGACCGGGGAAGTCATTTGGCTAGATCAGTGTTCTAGCGATCTTTCAATAGAACAATGTTCCAGTAGACTTGTCAAGTGGTAAGGACATATCGGAAAGTTTCCCGGGCGGAGTCTGAGGCGGCAACCAGGCTCCGGATTCTTGAAGCCGCCGTCGCCGCGGCTTCCGGCGGCAACGGCTTCCGGGTGCGAGAGATCGCCGCCGCCGCGGCCGTCACGGTGCAGACCGTCTACTCTCACTTCGGCTCCAAGGGGGCGTTGATCATGGCTGTCGCGGGCGAGATTTCGGCCAGGCGCGGGCTCTATGAAAGGATCCGGCGCGTCTGGCAACAGCCAGACGGGACCATGGCTCTATCCGAGATGATTGAAACGACACTCGGCTTTTGGAATCGCGCCTGGACATTCATCAGCTTCTCGTTGGCGACCAGGCGAGTAGATGCTGAGTATGCCGCCCAGATCCGGCGCTTGGACGACTCCCGCTTAGCCGACCTGCTCCGGATCACGGAGCGCCTTCATGAAGAGGGCATCCTCCGACCAGGTCTTACGCCGAAGACGGCAGCCGCCCTTGTTTTCGCGCTGACCGCGCCCAACATGTATGAGGAATTGGTCGCGACCGGCAGAATGCGATTCCGAGCTGCCGCCAGACATCTGCGGGAGGTCGCGCTCAATTCGGTCGTAGATCCAAGTGCAAGGCCTCGCGATCTAGCTCCCCCGGCGTGGACCCGATTGAACCAACGATTACAAGCCGACCACCAGGCCGAAATTGGTCGGGGGCCCGGGATTTGAACCCGGGGCCTCACGGTCCCGAACCCTGCGTATGTCATGTCCTCCCGTGTCCCGCCGTATCCTCCAGTGCCCTCCTGTACTCGATTTCGCCGGCCGTCGTGTCTTCGCGTGTCCTCCTGTGTCCTTGGGGCTCCGTGAATGCGTGACATTTCTGTGACACGGTTTCCGCTGGGAGCCTTAGTTCGAGAGTGGCCGAAGCGTGGATCGACGAGGAGACCGGCGGGCGACCGCATACCGTCCACGAAGCCTTTGGAAATCTGAGTTAGAGACCAGAAACTGGCGTTCATCCGAGAACTGGCACCGCGTTCATGCCGGGCCGCGACGCTGAACTAGATCGCCTGTGCTTCGCGGAGCGGGTCGGGAATGCGGCCGCCGAGTCCAAGCAGGACGGCTCCGGCCAGCACCGCGGCAAGCGCGCCACCCCACCAGATGGCGTCTGGCGAGGTCTGCAGGAGAAGGCCACCAATCGCCGGGCCGAGGGCCAGGGAGATGGTGAAGGTCAGACTGTAGAGAGACAGGTAGCGGCCGAGCAGATGGGCTGGAGCCATGTCCGCGACCAGTGGCCCGAGAACGTTAGTGTGTACGCATTCGCCGATTGCGAAGACGATCGCAACGCCG
>Ga0070697_100004122_pt1 | contig 11137 bp, 10 predicted proteins | sample KBSK1501metaG_FD_65475 | JGI IMG/M metagenome (GOLD analysis project Ga0070697, IMG submission 65475) | Corn, switchgrass and miscanthus rhizosphere microbial communities from Kellogg Biological Station, Michigan, USA - KBS K1-50-1 metaG | ecosystem: Host-associated > Plants > Roots >... | reverse complement strand
TGAACTGACTCATCTGGCTGCTCAACTGCAAATTCGCGCGCTTCAGCCCTGACATGTCTCCCGCACGCATTCCTATCGCAACCTATCGTCTGCAGTTCAACAAGGACTTCCGGTTCGCAGATGCGTGCACGATTCTTGATTACCTGCACGAACTGGGTATCTCGGATATTTACGTTTCTCCGATCCTGGGCAGCCGCAAAGGAAGCGAGCATGGATACGACGTGACCGATCCTACGCGCATCAATCCCGAGTTGGGTTCGGAAGAGGAGTTGCAAAAACTCCAAGACGAATTGCAAAAGCGGGGCATGGGATTGGTGCTCGACATCGTGCCCAATCATATGGCGGCAAGCCTGGAGAATCCCTGGTGGATGGATGTTCTCGAGAACGGCCCGCAATCGGCGTTTGCCGGCTACTTCGACATTGAATGGCACCCTGGGTCCCAGGGTCTCGATGGGAAAATACTTCTTCCTGTCCTTGGGCGGCCATTCGGCGAAGTGCTGGATTCCGGCGAAGTCAAACTGGTATTCCAGGAAGGCAAGTTCTTCTTCCAGTATTTCGAGTCTTACTTTCCGCTGGCTCCCCGCTCTTATCACGAAATTCTCAGTCACCGCGTTGATCGGCTGAAGCAGACTCTGGGTGGAGATTCCCCAACCTATCACGAGTATTCCGGCATTCTTGCTTCCCTCTCACAGATAGCAAATCTCGACCGTCGCTCGGGCGAAAGCGCTGCTGACCGGCGCTTGCGATTTGAAGCCGCGCGAAACCGTTTGTGGGATTTGGCCAAGAGCAGCAAAGAAATTTCTGATTTTGTCGAAGACAACCTGCGCGAGCTCAACGGCATTCCCAACGATCCAGCCAGCGTTAGCAGCTTGCAGCGCTTGCTCGCGGAACAACACTACAAACTCGCGTACTGGCAGAATCTGAACGAAAGCATCAATTACCGCAGATTTTTCACCATTGCAGATCTGGTGGGAGTCCGCGTCGAAGATCCAGTAGTTTTCGAAGCCACCCATGGCAGTCTTTGCCGGCTGATCTCGAAAGGCCCGTTTACGGGGCTTCGCGTCGACCACATCGACGGACTTCGTGACCCATTTGCTTACCTGATCAGGCTGCAAGAGCGGCTCGCCTCACCAGACGCCCCTGCTAGTTCTCCCACCAGCTATGTGCTGGTGGAGAAAATCCTCTCACGCCATGAGAGCCTACCGCGCGACTGGCCAGTCAGCGGAACCACCGGATATGACTACTTGAATCAAGCCAATGGAGTCTTCGTCTGCCCGGAAGGAGCAAAACAGATAGAACAGATTTATTCCGCCTTCGTCGGTCGCGAGCACAAATTTGCTGACGTGGTTTACCAGAAGAAGAAGCTCGTCATGAGCACTCTGCTGGGCGTGGAGATGCGCACCCTCGGGCAGCGACTGGCGGAGCTTGCCTCCCATGACCGTTATGCGCGGGAACTGCCTCGCGGCCAACTGGTTGAAGCTTTGATCGAAGTCACGGCTTGTCTCCCGGTGTACCGCACTTATATTCGCACGATGGAGGTGCCTGAGCTTGCTGCCAGATACGTAGAGCGGGCGCTCGAAGAAGCCCGCCATAGGGCTCCACACCTGAGTTCTGCTGGTTTTGCTTTCGTGCGTGAAGTCCTGCTTTTGCTGAATCTTCCTCACGTGCTGGCTGATCAGCAGGAGGCGAGATTAGCCTTCGTCATGCGGTGGCAACAGTTGACCGGCCCGATTGTCGCCAAGGGGGTAGAGGACACAGCGCTGTACGTTTACCATCCTCTGCTGTCGCTGAACGAGGTGGGCGGCGATCCACAACCGTCCGAAGCTACCTCGGAGGAAGAGTTCTTCTCATTTCTGGAAAGACGCCGGCAGAATTGGCGGGATGGCCTCAACGCCAGCACCACTCACGACAGCAAGCGAAGCGAGGACGTTCGTGCTCGTATCAATGTCCTCTCCGAACTACCCCACGAATGGCAAGCGCACCTGGAATTGTGGGCGAAACGGAACTCGAAACACAAAGAAGAGATCGAAGGCCGCGCGGTGCCTGACCGCAACGAAGAATATTTTCTTTATCAGACGCTGCTTGGAATGTGGCCTATCGACGAGCCGGATTGCAGAACGTTGCTGGAAAGAGTTCAAGCCTATCTGATCAAAGCGACCCGCGAAGCCATGGTTCACACCCGCTGGACGCGGCCCAACGAACGGCATGAAGATGCTCTCCGGCGATTTGCCAGGACAATTCTTTCCTCGGAGGAGAGCGCGGACTTTTTGCAAGACTTCCGCTCTTTCGTAAAGAAGGTCGCTTATTTCGGCATGATCAACAGCCTTTCCCAAGTGCTGCTCAAGATCACGTCACCCGGTGTACCGGATTTCTACCAGGGGTCGGAGCTCTGGGATTTGCGGCTGGTGGATCCGGATAATCGTCGGCCAGTAAACTTCGCGCGGCGCATGGACTTGCTGGAGACTCTCCATGGTGCGCAGTCCGAAGTCCAGGATTCAGAACGGTTGGCGCGCGATCTAGTCGACCGCTGGCAGGATGGTGGAGCGAAACTGTTCTTGCTCGGAAAAGCCATCCGGCACCGGCGAGAGCACGCACATTTGTTTCGCGATGGCGGCCTCTTGCCGCTTGAGACGACAGGAGATCGTTCACGAAACGTCGTCGCATTTATTCGCAAGAACAATGCAGAGTCATCCCTGGTCGCAATTCCGCGGTGGCTTTCGCAGGTCTCAACGATTTCTACCAGTGCTCCAACCGCTCAGAATTGGGAAGACACCAGGATCGTCCTACCAGATGGCTCCCCGGTGAACTGGCGGAATGTCATCACCGGCGGGATGTTGACGACTGAAAAAACAGGAAACAATACCTACCTAACACCGGAGAAGTTGTTCCACGACTTTCCGGTAGCACTTCTGAGTGCAGCAGATTAATCGGTCCAGTGGATTAACGACGATGTGTCGGAACGAGAAGTCCAGAACGCCGAATGGTGGGCGCTATCGGATTTGAACCTAGCGCGCCTTTAAGCAAACAGAGGTACTTGCGCGACTCGGGTGGCAAACTAAAAACCGCAACGGAAGCCAACGGAACAATTACTGGACACGAATTGGACACTCGCTCGGGGCTACGAACTCGCCTGAGCAGTACCCTGCTCGCAACCGCCAACTAAATCACCACCGACCCGGCAAGTTCTGCGAATCCCGCCACCTGTCCGGCTGCCAACACATTCATTATATGGGGGAGGAGTCGTTGGTCGTTGGTCGTTGGTCGTTGATCGTTGGTCGTCAGTCGCCAGTCGTCAAACCTCGGACTTCGAACTTCAGCCCTCACAGCCTTGCTGGTGTCCCGTGGCTACTCAGTTCGGTAAATTCTGTTCGAGTTCCTGAATTTTCCAGAAAGCGTTGGGCAGCCTGTCCTTGACCGGCGGCAATGGCAATAGCCCCTGGTGCGGCTCGGTCTGGTACCAGAAGGCTACGCTGGTGTAATCGTCCTCCCGGTCGTTGGCGTGACCATGTTCAATCGTCGCGCGGAGAGACTTCTGAAAATAGATGGGGTCCTCGATATGGAAACGGTACATGGTATGGCTCCCCGTCCAGTCCCGATTCCCCTGCTGGGAATAGCCGATAAACGGATAGTTGAATTCCTTCTGGAACATCCACGCGTTGTTGAAGTAGTCTTCCATTCCGGTTCCGTTGATGGATTGCGCGGGCGGTTTCTCCATCAACAAAAAACATGTCGTCGCCCTCGCCCCACCATCCAGTGGAGAGCCCAAACACGTTCAGGATTGTTCCCACAAATTGGCCCTTGCCCTTCGCCTCCATGAACACGTAGTTGTTCTTGCCATGCACATTCTTGCCGCCTGATTCAGACTCAGGAATGGCCCGTGTCACCTGGCGCCTCCATTGGGCATGAAAACGGCCTTTGTTCGACACGCCCCGCGCATCGCTGAACTCCTGGTAATCGATATGGAAGTAGAGATTAGGCACGTCCTGCACTCCCTCATTGGTCAAGGTGACACGCGCTCCATTCCAAATGCCATCTCGAAGTAACAGTTCATGGCGCGATCCTGCACGGTGATGGGACCACCAGGATTGGTATTTCTGGCCGCGATGTGCGCCGGGAACATCTTCGTACTCGAACCCGGTTCCGAAGAAATCTCCGATAGGAACTTCCACGCTCGGCTCGGTTTCGCCATCCCATGTACATCCGGAGCACCAGCTCGCGCAAATGAAAGGGACTGGGCGAGTTGATGGTGAACCAAATATGCCGGATGGAGCCTGCCCCGTGTATATCCGCGAGCTTGACCGTGGACTTGGCCTTCACTTCGACCCAGTCCGCATTGCCGCCGGAGCGGTCGGCACTTGACGCTCGCCTCGAAACCGCGTCCGCCCAGAGTAGTTGCGTGGGGAGGAGGTTGGCTTGGGGCCACAGTTTGGCGCGCGCACAAGTGCAGGAGATTTACCGCTGTCTTCAGTGGTGTCCTTACAGCTGCGTTTGTGATCGCACTCTACCTCGCTGTTCTTCGACCGTCTCTTTCTCTGCGACTGGCTGATGCAGTTCCGGCTGGATCATACGGGATATTGGCAACTTGCAACCAGCTCGCGAATCGCTTACAAGGAGTATGCCCCGCCCTCCGGCGAATTCGAGATTGTGGAATTAGCCATGCAATTCGCATACGCCTTGCTACGCGGAAGCTCGGCGTCTTGACGCTCCTGCGAAAAAAGAACGTCAATGGCAAGATGCATTTTGATGAAGGAGAGAATATTCATGGTACGTGGAAACGACGTTCTTTCCGGACTTCTCTTTTGCCTTACCGCGGTGGTCGCACTTCCACAAACAATTCCATCGATCCCTGGGCTTCCACGCACACTCACCTGGCAGAACATACCCAGCTCATGGCACATGGACAAGGCGAATGTGCTGACGATCTCTGCGGGAGCAAAGACGGATTGGTTCGTCGATCCGTTTGACGGCACAGTCGCCAAGAACGCCCCGATCCTACTGTTTACCCCTGATTCCGATTACGTCTTCGGTGCACGAGTTACGCTGAAATTCATCACTAAATGGGACGCCGGCGCGCTCATGCTCTGGGGCGACGATCATCACTGGGCGAAGCTCTCCTTCGAGTTGTCGCCAGGGAAGAAGCCCACACTCGTTACCGTGGTCACGCGAGGCCTCTCGGACGATTGCAATTCCAGCGAAGTGCAAGGAGATGCCGTCTATCTGCGGCTTGCGAAGAGCGGCAGGACCTATGTTTTCTACTTTTCGACACACGGACGCGATTGGCAAATTCTTCGCACGTTTAGCTTGGATACGGAGCTTCCCATCCGCGTCGGTTTTGAGGCGCAGTCTCCGGCAGGCTCAGGTGCCGTGGTGAAGTTCTCTGCGATCACCTATGATCCCCATCGCATCGGCAACATCTACAAATGACGGCGGCGGACCACATTCAAACGACGCTGGATATCTACACCCAAGGCGGGAGTGGCGCAGGATGATGCGGCAACCCCGACAAGCCCAAGGACTGCGAGTGCGCCAAAAAAGAGGTTCCGGGTCTCGGAGCCGTTGTTCCCTGTGTATGCGCGGCTGACAATTCGCCCTAAATCACTCGCGACCGCCAATCGAGTTTCCGAGGAGAAGTAACGCAGCTACGGCAATCTCGCGTGTTCCCCCTTTGGCCTCTTTGAGCAGACGGACGCTGGGATTGGCGTCTTTCCAGAACGCCAGAAAGTCTCTGTAAATGGCGAACGCCTGCGCCGCGCGGCATCGGCATCGGGCGTTTGCTTGGAAACAAGTTTTGCGGATGGCGAAGGCTCAATTAAGCCTTCCTTAAGGTGATTGTATCTAGCTTTCTGACCAAGCCTTGCGCGGTCACTCGTCCGCGACGATTGAGATGTACGCAATGCTTGGAAGGCTTTTGTGACACGCGACGGGTTGGCGTCCCTGAAGCGCTATTATGGCTGGGTCCGTGGACGCCCGAAGATAGTCGGACACGTGGAACAATTGTTTCTTAGGAAACGTGCAGTCAGACGCTGGGCAGCCGCGTAGTGTGCCGTCCCATTTAATTCTTCACAGCGCTGCACCTTGTCGAGAATAACGTCCGCCGTAGCCTTCCAGAGGAAGGGCTTAGGATTGTCGTTCCAGACGACCAACCACTTGTAGATAGCGCGCTCCAACTCTTGAACACTGCGAAAGGTTCCTCGGGATCATCCGTTAGGCAACTTCCGATGACTTTCCCATTCAGGATGTTGAAAGCAGCAAACAGTGTGGTCGTCCCATACCGCTTGTAGTCGTGCGTCTGCCGTTCTGGCAACCCCGGCCGCAAAGGCAAGATGGGAGCGCTGCGGTCCAACGCCTGAATTGGACTCTTTTCATCCACACAAAGCACCAGGGCTCGATCCGGAGGGTTGAGGTAGAGCCCGACCACATCCCGCACCTTCTCTTCGAACTTCGGATCGTTGGAAATCTTAAACTTTTCGACGCGAGTGGGCTGTACGTCATAGCGTTGCCAAACCCGCTGCACCCTCATCCGGGAAATTCCCAGCTTGCGGGCAAGCCCGCACGCTCCAGTGGGTACCGTCGGGGGCTTCAGCGTTGTGTCCAATATCTTCTGTTCCAACTCCGGAGTCAGCACGGACCGTGACCGGTTCCGCTTTTGCCGCCGGCGAAGGGCCTCGACGCCTCCGCCGGCCAACAGCGCGCGAGCAGCAATCACGCTGGGACGGGACAAGCCGGTCTGCTGTGCAATCGCCTGGTTAGGAACACCCTGGCTGGCCAGCAGGATGACCTCACACTTTCGGGCCAGCTTTTGCGGCGTGGTCCCGGCACGAAGCAAGGACTCCAACTGGCGCTTCTGGCCATCGTCGACCGCCAGTCCGGCGGCACCGGGGAACATACCCGCATTAGAACCCGCATCCCGTTGTTGTCAAGTATTATATGGGACGGGACAGTAGATTGGGCAAGAGATGTTTATTGGGCACAGGGTTCGCAGCTCTACGGTGCTGATGCGAATGTTGATTCCAAGAAGGGCATCCGGGGATGGCTGCTCTTTGTGGTTCCGGGAGTGAACTCTATCGACCCTGGGGAAAAAGCTGAACTCAAGCTATTAATCAGAGATTCATGGGGAGGGCGACACACGATTAAGGTTCATCAATCGTTTCGAAGGCTTTAATGCACCGTTTCACGATGAACTCATAATCTTCCGGCCCCAGAGTTCAGCAAACCACTTCACAGACCTCCCGCAAAAAACAGGACGCACGGAATGAGTACTGTCGATTTGCTTCGCGCCGTCTTCTGTTTTGTGCTTCCTTACGCCCCGACAACTCCAATCTCCTGCGTTTCGGCTGAAAGGGGGCGATGCCGTTCATCGAATCCCTTGACGATTAGCCAAATGGCCAGAGCAAGGTAAGCGGGAGCCAATGGCATGGCCAATCGCGTCTCGGGCGGATATCCCAATAGGCCCCGCAAGCTGACTCCTGTGATCTGAAGCACGCTCGCCACGGCTCCAAACCCGGCCAGTGCGCGCGGAACGAGACGGAAGCGGAACAGCAGACTGTAGAGCAGCAAGATCCAACTACCCACGACAAGCAGGCAGGAATAATGTGCCCACTTCCGAGCCGAGCCGACCACGATAGCCAGCGCTTGGAAAGTCTCGGCCTTCGCGGTGCCCGCCCTTGCATAGTCCTGGCTCAGAGAAAGCATGGACAGGATGTGTGCGTTGTCCACTGCCTGCAAAGAAAAACTGGCCGCTGCGAGCGCTAGGAGGCAGAACGCCATCGCGGAGCTGTACCGGCGAACGACCGGCAATACGGCGCCGGCGATCCCGATTGCGATCGCGCTGCCCACGAACAAGAGGAGAACTGCAGCGCGTACCTGATTAGCAACGCCCGCTGCACTGGTAAGGAAGCCCCGCGGGTTTACCAGCGGATGCAGCAAGATGAACGGCACGATAAGTCCCGCCGCCAAATGTAGGAGCAACAACACGCCGACGATTCGGCCAACGCTCTTTTCCGATCTCATCCTCGCCTCCCAATCACCTCGGACTGCTCCTTCCATCGCTCGCCATTCACGCCCATCGCCAGCGGCCACAGCGTCGACGCCCATCTCCAACGATGCCGGGGAGCATGTTGTACGGCGAGAGATAGTTGCGAGCCGCGCTGATATAAAGGTCAGCCGGCCCAGACCGGCAAACATCATCAGCACGCCTAGGATGCGGGGCAGGAAGATCGACCTGAAGATCAGGTAGCCGATCAGGGGGCAATAGAACCCGAAAAATACCAGGCCGTTGATGCGGAGGGGGGCGAAAGGAGCTAAGCGCCCCAACGGCGCATCCCACCAGGCCGAAGCATGCCGCGAGCAAAGAGACGCTCCGGTTCACTGCCTTGAACAGGTGATAGAAGAGCAGGATCACTGCGACCTAGGACGCCGTGGCAGCGAGGTTGGCTACAAGCCTGCCGTTGACCGACATGAGGGCGAGCATTCCCGTCACAAAGGTAAGCAAATAAAACACACCGGCAATCCTGGCCTTGAAACGCGGCGATGCTTCTGCCATCCACTCCAGCACGACTGCTGTGTTCATAATCGTTTCTCCTTACGACGAAGACGATGCGAATCAGATCGGTCCCTGAGAGCGGCGCAGCCGGACCGCTGCCGCAAGGAATGCCGCGGCGACTGCCAGGCCGATCCACAGACCCGGGCTGATCAGGAACTCGCCCGGAGTGAAGTGCATCAGCGGATCCATCGAGAGGCTACCCGTCATGAAGTCCCCACCGCCCCCACCACCGATCATGCGGTTGGCCAGCATCGTGCCGAAATGCGTAGTGTTGAACGCAATCTTCTCGACCACGCCGATCGCAAGCAGTGGCAAGCCGGCCCATAAAAATGGCACGCGCCGTGCCCACGCTGACACCAGCAGCAGCCACCCATAGATGGGCGCGTACCAGAGCCCATGAACAGTGAGGAGGTGGTAGAGCAGCATCAGCCACGTCTGGAACAGCGACCCGTGGGCCCATAGCGTGGTGACACTCAGACCGCTCCCGAGCAGGACTGCGGTGCTCACCAGCAGCATGATCCACTGCATCACAACGGTGATCGCGAAGGTGACCAGCGGGAGGATTACGACCGGGGTGATCGCCTTCGAGAGCACGGTCGTGAGATCGGAAACCGGCAGCGACTTCCAGAACAGGATGCTGCGATCTCGACGTTCTCCGTACAGCGCGTCGAGACAGTAGAACACCCCGACAACCAGAGTGGTCAGCATCATCAGACCCGAAGCGATCAGGTACGGCTGCGCGATCAACTCGTGCTGCCGCATGGGGTCGAGCGCTGACGCGGCGCGCATCTTGCCCGGCAGATGGATCGTGCTGATCAGGAAGCCGAACAGAAACACTGCCGCAACCGCCAGCGGCGCGATATAGATCGAACGGTTCTCCCACAATTCGCGTCGCACCGACCAATACATGGGACGAGCCGCTGGCATGACCGCGGGCGCGATTACCTGCGATTCGATGGGAGACCCGGGTATGGCGTTCGATTCCGCATTCATCTCGCTACTCCTTGTGCACGGCAGGCCTGATTCTCCATCACGGCAACGAACAAGTCGGCGATGCTGGGCGTGCGCACATCGCCAAGCGCGGCGAGTTGCTGGCCATCGACGCGATCGAACAGCAGGATGCTGCGACCGAGCACCTGGCGCTCGTGCATCGGCTGGAGCGCCCGTGCCGCGGCGGCCTTCTCGGGGTGCACCACCACTTCCACATAGCGCGACTCCACTTCTTCCATGCTGCGGTCGAATACGATACGGCCGCGGTCGATGAACATGACATCGGTGAGGACGTTCTGGATCTCTTCCACCTGGTGTGTCGCTACCACGATGGTGCGGTTGCGATCGAAGTAGTCGTTCAACAGGGAATCGTAGAACTGCTTGCGATACAGGATGTCGAGGCCTAGCGTCGGCTCGTCCAGCACCAGCAATTTCGCGTCAATCGCCATCACCAGCGCGAGGTGCAGTTGGGTCACCATGCCCTTGGACAATTCTCTGACTTTGCTGGAGCGTCGGATCGTGGTCTTGGCAAGAAAACCTTCCGCCTTGGCACGATCGAATCGCGGGTGCACACCGGCGACGTAGTCGAGCGCCTGCGAAACCCGTATCCAGCGCGGCAGCACGGCGACATCGGCAATGAAGCAGACATCGCGCATGAGCTGATCGCGCTCGCTCCAGGGGTCGCGTCCGAGCACGTTAAGTTCCCCCTGATATGGGGTGAGGCCGAGAATCGCGTTCAGCGCGGTGGTCTTGCCTGCGCCGTTGGGACCAACGAGTCCGAGGATGCGGCCCTCTTCAACCCGCAGATCGACGCCGCCCAGCGCGACCGTTGTGTCGTAGGCCTTGCGCAGACCGCGGGCTTCTATGCATGCCATGGCTTCAGCGCTCCTCCTCCGGGGGATCGGGCTTCGACGGCGCGGCCTTCAACGACGGCCGCGAGTCATTCAGGAGCTCTTCCGCCTTCAGGCCAAGCCGCTGGATGGTGGCCTGGATCCTCGGCCACTCTTCGCCCAGGAACTTCTGCCGCTCGCCCTGCAGCAACAGGCTGCGCGCGCCGGCATTGATGAACATGCCGCGGCCGCGCCGCGTCTCGACCAGGCCCTCGTCCACCAGCTGCTGGTAGCCCTTGAGGACCGTGAGCGGATTCACTCGGTACTCAGCCGCGACGTTGCGTACGGAGGGCAGCGGATCGCCTTCCTTGAGCACTCCGTCCAGGATCATCGCGACGACACGATCGCGCAGCTGGCGGTAGATCGGCTGATTGTCGTTCCACTCACGGTCCATCGGTTTTCCACGTAGACCTTAGCAGAGATACCGCGCACCTTAGTTGGTCCGGTGCAGGTCGAAGTGGGCGTGGATCGGCTTGTCCTTCATCATGAACGTCCAATCCTCGGTGTGATGGTTGGCGTCGATGATGGTGAACACCGAATGGTGCATGTGGTACTCCGTGCTCCCGCTAATGTCCTTGAAGTCGAACTCGACCGACTTGCCGTCGGGCGACATCTTGCCGGTCATGCGCGGCCGGTTCCCCGCGTCGCAATAGTGAACCAGCGTGAGCTGGTCTCCGTCCACGTAAAGCATCGTGACCGGATGGTCGTACTTTGT
>Ga0070697_100004118_pt1 | contig 11143 bp, 5 predicted proteins | sample KBSK1501metaG_FD_65475 | JGI IMG/M metagenome (GOLD analysis project Ga0070697, IMG submission 65475) | Corn, switchgrass and miscanthus rhizosphere microbial communities from Kellogg Biological Station, Michigan, USA - KBS K1-50-1 metaG | ecosystem: Host-associated > Plants > Roots >... | reverse complement strand
TTGCTGATTCTCGGCGTGGCCTACAAAAAAGACGTGGACGACCTGCGCGAATCGCCTTCGCTGAAAATCATGCAACTGTTGCAGCAGCGCGGCGCGCAACTCGATTACAACGACCCTTACTTCCCGCAAATGCATAAGATGCGCCACTACAATTTTGAAAACATGAAATCGGTTCCGCTCTCCAAGGACACGCTCGCCAAATACGACGCGGCCATCATTGCCACCGACCATTCCAGCTACGACTACCACGCCATTGTGGACGGCTCAAAGCTTGTGGTGGATACCCGTAATGCCACGCGCCGCGTCGCCCGCAACCGCGACCGCATTGTGGCCTGCTGACCCTAGGACCACACTTCGCGTTCCTTCTGTATCGCGAGTTTTTTGCGGTTCGTCGCTAAACAGGCCTCAGCCGGACGGTTTGAATTGTTCGTCAACAGTAACGTGCTCAGCTGAGCACAGCCAACTGCGATTCTAGTACTCATAGTCCTTACCGATCCCCTATCCTCGTTTCAGGCGCGTCGTACTTTCCGATTCGTCTGTACGAAATACTTTCCCGAACGCACTCGATCTTTGTAACACCGTTCCTGCTTGCCAAGAAGGATGTCCGTTTTGTGTCGATACGTGTGTGTAAGTCACCTGCCAGCTCAGCTGGTTCAAGAAGGAGTTAACAACATCATGAAGTCCCCGCTCAAGCGGTTTCCCGTGTTTTTGCTCGCTGTTTTGTCCACCCTGTTAGTTGTTGGTTGTAGCGGGTCAAGGGGCACAGGTTTTGGCGGAGGCGGTTCCGGCTCCGGTTCGGGGTCTGGTTCAGGCTCCGGATCGGGTTCCGGCTCTGGGTCGGGTTCCGGCTCTGGATCCGGCTCGGGCTCAGGTCCATTCAGCATCGGCGGATCGGTCGTTGGAGTGACCGGCACCGGTCTCGTGCTTGAGGACAACGGCTCGGACGACCTGACGATCGGCGGTACGGGCACGGTAAACTTCACGTTCAAAGCCCTCGCAACGAATTACAATATAATTGTCAAGGCGCAGCCAACCGGTCAAACGTGCAGCGTTTCGAACGGTTTCGGGAATGCCACGGCCAACGTAACGAATGTCCAGGTCATCTGCGCGCAGGTCTTCAGGGTTGGCGGCACGGTTAGCGGACTTCTCGGATCGGGTTTGACTCTGCAAGACAATGCTGGAGACGACCTGGCCGTAAATGGAACCGGTACGGTGAACTTCACGTTCGCCACACCCCTGCTAGCCGGCGCGACGTATGCGGTGACGATCTCGAAGCAACCCGTGAGCCCGGGCCAGACTTGTGTGGTTTCAAATGGCGGCGGCACGATCAGCGGCAGCGTGGCTACCGTGCAGATCTCATGCCCACAGCCAAAGTTCTCGGTGGGTGGAGCCGTCACGGGTCTGGTGATCGGCAATGGTGACACGCTGGAATTGCAGGACAACGCCGGCGACAACTTGTTTGTGACGGGCGATGTGCCCTTTACCTTCCCGACGTCGTTCAGCTACGGCACGACGTACAGCGTCACCGGATTTCTTCCTCCTACAAGTCAGAAGCAAGTGTGCAACATTTTCTTTGCTACGGCGGTAGTCGTTGGAAACGTTTCCGACGTTCTTGTGGATTGTCAGCACAACGATTGGGCCTGGATGTTTCCTGACGCGCCGGGTCTAGACCTATACGGGACCGCGTCGTTACCGGTGTACAACGGAGTTAATCCCATTCCGGAACCTCCTTTTCCCGCTCCTAACGGGAACACGCCTGGCGGAAGAGATTTCGCTATGGCCTGGACCGACAAGAACCACAACCGCTGGTTGTTCGGCGGCTTTGGTTTTGAAGCTAAGCATCCCAACACCGACGGCGTGCCCGGCTACCTGAATGACATGTGGGTTTGGCCAACCACCCCTAGCACCGGGAACGACGAAGGCTGGTGGCTCCCGGGCGCCTGGATTCCCTCGGATCTGCCCATCACTTGTGACTCTACTGGGTGCTACGCGGATACCAGAGCGTTGCAGTTCAAGAATGGAGGTGCCATCTACGGCACCCAAGGAAGTGGTACGGCTTGCAGCCTTACCGTCGCCGGATGCACGACGCCGGGCGGTCGCTGGGGGGGTATTACCTGGACCGACGCCTCGGGCAACCTGTGGATGTTCGGTGGCCAAGGCTTCGATAGCAACGGCAGCTTTGCACTTCTCAACGACGTTTGGGAATTCGATATCACTTCCGGTCCGTGCGGTTGGGATCAAAGCACGGGTACGGAAATCTTCACCAAGTGCACGTGGATCTGGCAGGGCGGCTCGAAGACGGGCAACCAGGCAACCACCGGGTCCTTCCCCGGCGGTCGTTGGGGCGCGTCCACCTATACCGATGCCGTCGGAAACGTTTGGATGTTTGGCGGACAGGGATACGATTCGGCAGGCACCGTGGGCCTGCTGAATGACTTGTGGAAGTACAACATCGCCGCTAAGACGTGGACTTTGGTTTCGGGTGGCAGCGTGCTCTCGAACCAGAACGGCACCTATGGCACGCAGGGAACAGCCGCATCCGGGAACGTCCCTGGCGGACGGCAGACCAGCGTATTGTGGACGGATTCCACCGGAGCGATTTGGCTTTTCGGCGGCTTCGGCCTGGACTCGAAGGGCACAAGCGGCGGAACCGGACAGATCGGCTCAGTCCTCAATGACCTGTGGAAGTATGATCCGAATTCGGGCTTCTGGGGATGGGTTTCGGGCAGTAATGTTGCCGACCAAAACGGCACATACGGATCGCAAGCGATTTCGAATGCGACGCTAAATGAAGCGGCGACCAGCGTTCCGGGAGCGCGCTGGGGCTCCACGGGATGGGTCAGCCCCGACAATGGCAATCTGTTTCTTTTTGGCGGCTTTGGGTATGGCTCCGACAAGACACAGCCGACCGGCTTCCTGAACGATGTGTGGGAGTACGACTTCGGCACCGGCCAGTGGATCTGGTGGAAAGGATCCACGGACGTCAACGATCCGAGTACGTATATCAACAGCCCGGTTAACTTCTTCCAGCTCAACTATACGAACAACCATGTCGGAGCCCGGCGCGGCTCAGCGTGCTGGCTGCCTGACCCCCTCGGGTACGTCTACTGCTTCGGCGGAGAGGGTTACGCTGCGGCCGGAGGCCCGTACGGACACCTGAACGACGTCTGGCGGTATCTGCCATTCCCGTAAACTTAACCGCACCAGTCATTTTTCGGACAAAGCACTGGAGGCATTGATGGCTCAATGCCTCCGGTTTTTTTGCCGGGTGCTCCAGGTGTCGCTCTTACACCCGGGTCTTCCCCGCTGTATTCCAGACTATTTCGACAATCCTCAAACCTGCGCGACCGGCGCCGTCGCCGGAACTGCGTTCGCCAACCAGCGCCGCCAAACCAATCGTGCCGGCACATACAAAATTACCATCCACAAAAGGGCCACCGGCCCACGCCCGATCAAGAACAACAAAATCGTAGATAAACTCTCCGCTGCTTCGCCAAAGCCCGCCGCCGCGGCTGCATGCAATTGCGCGCCCAGCGATTCCGCGGGCGCGCTGACCACTTCCCGCAAGGAAAACTGCACGTTGGCAAAAATCACCTTGTGTTCGGAGGCATCCCGCTCCGCTTGCAGCCGATTGACCTCGCCACTCGCATTGGCGATCTGCCGCTGCAGTTCCCGCACGTTGCCATCGGGATAGGTCTGCTTCTTTAGCAATTCCTGCAAGCGCCGCAGCGTGCCCTGCACATTGCTCAAGCGCGCTTCCATGTCCGCCCGCTGTTGGGTAATTTCGTCCGCCGCTTCCTCTTCCTGCTCCACATCGCCCAGCGATTTCAGCTCGCCGACCGTCGCGCCCAACTCGGCCGCCGGAACTCGCAATGTGGCGGAAAGAATGCTGCCCTTGCGCCGCCCCGCCATGCGCAACTTTGCTGCATAACCACGGTGCCTCTGCAGAATTTCCTCCAACGATGTGCGCGACTTGGCAAAGTCGTGGGTCGCCACTGCAAGTTCCGCAGTATGCGCCATCAATGGAGTGGCATATGGCAGTGACACTGCGCCCAGCCTGTCTCCCATGTCCACTCGGGATGTGGCAGATTCATTCTGCGCTTCTTGCAGGAGTTTCTGCTTATCGTTGTCCACCAGGGGATCCGGATTCGCCGAGGGAACGCTGGGCCAATTCTCAACCCGTTGAAACCCGGCAATGGGCGCATTCGAATGCCTTACATGCGGGCGGTCCGCCTGCCCCAACAACACCAAGCACAGCACAGCGGCAAGCACCAGCAGCAAACCGCGTTGCGTTTTAGATAGCCCGCGAAACTTCAAGACCAGCATAACGATCGCGTTCCTCATGGGACACCTCCTTCGGCATCCCCATTAGAACGACCCAGCCTAGTTTTCTTGCAGGCAAAGTTCAGAAGCAAGTAATTAAAGAACGGCCGCGCTATTGCTCGTCACTCGTCTGGTCAGAGGTGACTGGATGGTCTGCTTACACCGGCCGCTGATCTCTGGTCGCTGGTGCGTGGTCTCTAGTCTCGAGTCATTGTCTCTTCGTCAACTCTACCCGCGCGGCGGCAAACGGCAGCACCGCCTCCAGCAGCACCGGCGTCCGCGCCGCATCTTTCGCCAGATACACAGTAAAATGCGCGTCCTTCATTTCTTCGCCATTGTCAAAGACCCTGATCTCGACCGTCGCAGTCGAAAACTTTCCTGCCGGCACTTCCACTTCCGCCGAACCGATTTTTTGCGCGCGAACTTCATAGAGCTTATGGCCGTCGTACACCGGGCCATGCACCACGGGAGTCTTCGCCCAATCCACCGACCTCAGGTACTGCATCATGCCTAACGGATCGCGCGTTCCCGGCAGGACGCGTGCCTCGGACACACCGGCAGACGCGGGCTCGCGGCCCGTCGCCGTCATACGCTGCACCGATCGCACTTTCTGTCCGCGTTCGCTGAGGCGCATTTCGTACTGCACACTGGCAAAATTCCCCGGCGCGCTATAGGAATCAAATTGGTCATCCAGTTCAAACACCATGCGCAAAGGATTCTGCGTGCGCGCAAACGCCTGCAAGTGCCAGGCATCGGTGCCGGCTACTTCTTTGCGCCCGCCCACCACCAGCCGCAAGCTCGCTACGTTGTTGACCTTCGCAACGCTGCTGGTAAACTCCAGCACTTCTCCGGACGTCGGCGTGAATCCTGGTGCCGGCACCGCGTTCAATGCCGGCTTTGACGAGCTGGCGTTTGCTGTCGGATTCGGAGGAACCGCAGCCGCAGTGGGACCTGCTTCACGTGCAGCGCCGGAGTTCGCCGCGGGCGGATCGGGAGTGAACTCAACGACCGTCTTGTTTTGCCCGCCGGCATGCAACCACACAAACGCCGCGGCAGCGCACATTACGGCAAAGATCACGGCAAGCACGGAAACAACTCTGCGGCTCATAACTTTCCTGCGACGTGGTCCCTATTGGAAATCCTGCAAAACGGGCTTTCGTCGTAAACTACAGTGTCACGCGAACCTAGCTTCCCAGGCTGCGCTGCTTCAGGTTACCAGAAGCATTTTCGCGCGTCTTGAGGAAGCTCTCTGCATGTTCAAGCGGGCCGACTGGCTCGGACGGCGGGATCGCGAACGACGCACGGAGGAAAGATCGAATGCGATACGTCGTTACAGGTGGCGCGGGATTTATCGGCTCCAACACCGTCGATGAACTGGTTCGCCGCGGCGAAAGCGTGGTGGTCCTGGACGATCTCTCCGCCGGCAAGGAAGACAATCTCGCTGAAATCCGCAACAAAATTTCTTTCATCAAGGGCAGCATCAACGATCTGGAAGCCGTTCGCCGCGCCATGCGCGAAGCCGATTACGTGCTGCATCTTGCCGCGCGCACTTCCGTTCCCCGTTCGGTAAAAGATCCGCTCGAAACCAATAAGGTGAACATCGAGGGAACTCTGAATGTTCTGGTCGCGGCGCGTGACGCCAAAGTGAAACGTGTCGTCCTCGCTGCTTCTTCTTCCGCTTACGGCGAAACACCCACGCTTCCCAAAACTGAAACGATGCAGCCGGACCCGATTTCTCCCTACGGCGTTACAAAATACGTTTGCGAACTTTACGCGCAAATGTTTGGGAAAGTATACGGCCTGCAAAGCGTCAGCTTGCGCTACTTCAATGTTTTTGGGCCACGCCAGGATCCCAGTTCGCCATATTCCGGCGTCCTTTCGAAATTCTGCACTGCCTTCCTGGAAAAAACCGAACCAGTTGTTTTTGGCGACGGCGAACAGACTCGCGATTTTACTTACATTGATAACGTCGTGCAGGCAAATTTGCTGGCCTGCGAGGCTCCGGCCGCCAGCGGAAAAGTAATCAATATCGGCACCGGCGCACGCACCTCGTTGAATCAGACGCTGCAACTGCTGCGCGAAATCAGCGGCAACGAACTGCAGGCGAAATACGAAGCGCCGCGCGATGGGGATATTCGCGACTCGCAAGCCGACGTGACGTTGAGCCGCGAACTTCTGAAGTACGAGCCCTTGGTGGATTTCGCCGCGGGCATACGCCGCACCTTTGATTGGTACAAAGACTCCGAAGCCAAAGCAACCGCGGAGTAACTCTCCGCGCTTCCTGTGCCAAATCGTTTCGGAAGATCGGCGTTCTCAACGTCCACCGTCGCCATCGTCCTCGGTATTTCCGCCATTGCCGCGCGGCGCGGGCGGCGCGGGCACGATATGAGGAATTCCCGCCTCATTCATCTTCTTGTTAAGGGCCGTCAGGTCTTCGTCGACGATTTTCTTCACTTGCGCAGAAGCATCAGTTACGAGCGGCGTAAGTTCCGCCAGCTTTTCTTTCTGCTGTGCGCCTGGCGCAGCGGCAAAGTCGTCAAGGTCTTCCATTAAATCCTGCACCTGATTGGGAAGAGGCTCGGGCTTCCATTCGAACCGCGGCCCGGCATTGCCCAGACCTTGCGGTTCGCGCTGGTACTTCAGGGCAAGCGAATCGACCTTTTTCTGCAACTCGTCCGCACTTCTCACGACGTCTTCCGGCATTTTCCTGCCGTTCGCCTTCGCAGCCTCGCTTTTCCAATTTTCACGAGCCGTTTTCAAGGCGCTCTGAATGCCGAGAATCGTTTTGCGGTCCTTGTCGTTGGATTTTGCCAGCGCGTAAAGTTGCTCGATGGCGGCACGCCGCGTGGCGCGATCTTCAGCGCTTAATTGCAGCCGCGGATCGTCCTCTACCATCACGCTCTGCGTAGCTAACTTATCGCCGGCCGTAATTTTGATTTGGTATTCACCTGGCTCGACGTACGGTCCGCGCGGCCCGAAACCGTAGCCTGCGGCGATTGCCTCCAGTTGTTCCGGCGTGGGTTCGGCGGGTGGGTTGTAGCGCAAATCCCAATTGGTGCGATTGACTCCAGCGCTACCCGGCGCTTCGAGTTCGCGGATCATTTTTCCGTCCTTGTCCGTAACGACGATTTTGACTTTTCCTTCCTTTTTAGGCTCCTGCTTTTCTTCTTTCTTTTCAGTAGACTTCTCCGTGGTTTCTGCGGCCGGAGTTTCGACGGGTTGTTGCGAAAGTTTTGCTGCCGGCTTAGCTTCCGGCTCATCCGTTTTGGGCTTCTGCGATTCCGCGGTTGTTTCTTTCTTTCCCGCGGAGTCTGGCTTGGGCTCCGAAGGTGGCAAAGCGGATTTCAGGTAATAGTTAATGACCGCGCCGGCAGGTGGATTCTTTGCCGCGAAAGCCTTTTGTCCGGTGCTCCAGCGCCGCGTGTAGATGTGCCAAACATTCGCGGCGCGTGGCGGGAAGAATGTCAGTTCGCTTGCCGCAACCGTTGCGTCCATTTTCTCCAGTGGAGTCAGGTCGTCGAAAATCCAGATGGAACGCCCGTGCGTTGCCAGAACCAGATCGTTTTCGCGCGCTTGCAGTTCGATGTCGTCCACGGGAACGGTGGGGAAATTGTTCTTAAAAGTGGCCCAGTTCGCACCGCGGTCCCATGAAATCCACAAGCCAAATTCCGTACCGGCAAAAAGCAGATTGGCGTTGCGCGGATGTTCGCGTACAACGTGAACCGATCCTGCAGTATCGGGAATGCCGTGGCGGATCGTCTGCCAGGTTTCACCGTAATCCGACGTGGCAAAAATGTAGACGGCGTAATCGTCGGTGCGATGCCCGTCAAACGTCACATACGCGGTACCTTCCGCGTATCGGGAAGCGACCACGCGGCTGACGTAAGTTCCGCGCGGAACGCCCGGCACCTGTGGCGCCACATTTTTCCAGCTCTTACCGCCATCGCGTGTAACCTGCACGTTGCCGTCGTCCGTGCCCGCCCATAACACATCGGCCGTGACGGGCGATTCGCTGATAGTAGTGATCGTCGGATATTCCTGAACGCCATCGTGGCGCGAAAGAGTCTGCTTGTCGGGAGTCTTGCCGAAAATTTGCAGTTTATTACGATCGATGCCACTGGTCAGATCATTCCCTAGTCGCGTCCAGGAATCGCCGCGATCCGTGGACTTGAAGAAATAATTTCCACCGTAATAAATCGTGTTGTGATCGTGCGCCGAAACGGCCACCGGCGAATTCCACTGAAAGCGATAATGCGGTTCACCAACTTTTGCTTCCGGTTTGATTGAGCGTTCCTGCGCGCTGCGCAGGTTGCGCCGCGCAAGATAGCCATCTTGTGATTCGGTGTAAACGATCCAGGGTTCGACGTTATCGATCTGCGCGTAAAAACCATCGCCACCGTGAATCAGCCTCCAATCTTCATTGCTGATGCCATCCCGTCCCAGCGTTGCACTGGGTCCGCACCAACTGCCGTTGTCCTGCAGACCACCGCAAATGTGATAGGGCTTTTCGTTGTCCAGGCCGATCTCGTAAAACTGGCCGATGGCGATGTTGTTCAGAAAATCCCAGGTCTTGCCGTCGTCGTAGCTCCAGTGAATGCCACCGTCGCTGCCCGCGATGATGTGGTTCGAATTGGAAGGATCGATCCACAGCGCGTGGAAATCTCCGTGGATTTTCTGCACGCGCCGCGTGGTGAAAGTTTTGCCGCCGTCCTCAGAGAAAAACATCGCCGCGCCCAGAACCCAGATACGCAAGTCATTGTTGGGATCGACCCGCACTTGGCTGTAATAAGAAGGCCGGGGATCAGTGTCGCTCATTTTCTTCCATGTTTCGCCTTTATCTTCGCTGCGGAAGATGCCGCCTTTCTCATGCTGTACAAGTGCGTACACAATGTTCGGATCTTTCCGGTAAATATCGAGCCCGATGCGTCCGGTTTCGCCGCCATTCTCGTAGGGCAAGCCCTTAACGAGTTTTTTCCAAGTCGCTCCGCCGTCCGTAGTTTTGTAAATGGCGCTTTCCGTACTACCGCCGTTGAAACCGAACGGAGTCCGGCGCCGCGTGTAAGCCGCTGCGTAAAGCGTGTCCGGGCTTTCAGGATCCATCGCGATGTCGCTGACGCCAGTATCGTCGCTGATTTTCAGTACCTGGTTCCAGTTCTTGCCGCCATCGGATGTTTTGTATACGCCACGTTCCGGATTCGGCCCCCAGAGATGGCCAAGCGCTGCAGCGTAAACCACGTCGGGATTTCTCGGATGGATGACCACTCGTCCGATGTGGTGCGTTTCCGCTAGGCCCATGTTTTTCCAGGTTTTGCCGGCGTCGCTGGATTTATAAATTCCGTCGCCCCACGAAGAACTTTGCCGGTTATTCGGTTCTCCACTGCCGACCCAGATTACGGACGGATCAGAAGGCGCGATCGCAATGTCTCCGATGGTGGACACGTGTTCCTTATCAAAAACAGGCTCCCAGGTTGTGCCGTTGTTCGTCGTTCTCCACACGCCGCCGGAAGCGACGCCCACGTAAACAATGTTTGGATTGCTTTCTACCGCTGCGAAATCATCAATGCGGCCGCCCATGACCGCAGGCCCGATCTCGCGGAACTCCAGCGATTTGAATTTGTCCATCGAGGCTGGTTCGGTGTTCGACGTCGGATTTACGTCTGCGGATGCTGGTTTGGCTTTGGCTTTTTGCTTTTCTTTTTGACCAGTGGCCGGGCCTGCCACTAGAAAAAGAAATCCGCAGAAGGCCAGAGTTATCCGAACAAGCTTCTTCGACATGGTTCCCCCAAGAGTAAGTTTCCACTGAACCCAGAGCGAGCGGCGCATCATACCGCTCTGAAGGCAACGATGCAGCAATGAATTTGCGACAAAAGGAGTCGGACACCAAGGAGAATGCTTCGCGCAGTAAATCGAATGGCGTTTGATCGGCCACTGCGGCCTTTTGCGATCAGGAATTATGGCAAGAGCAAGCCCGTAGGCCGGAGAATTAGAATCTTACTTCCTGATCCCCGCTGAACCGTCAAGAGCCCTCAGAAGCAGATTCGCTTCATAGCAATCACGAAAGAACGGCCGGCGATTGACGGCGCAAAGAGCGAGGGTGGCCACGAGCTGTTGCTTTGCTTCCGGCTTTTTGCTTGCGGCCGCGAACGCCTCGGCAAGTGCGTGTGAGTGCGAACGTCATCGGAACCCAGACTAACGGCAATCTCCGATTCCTCCACTGCGCGCAGAGGATCTCCGGCGACCTCGTAGAATTCCGCGCGGTTAACCAGAATGTTTTGCGCAGAGCAAGGCGCCCAGTGCAAGCGCAAGACACACCTAGCGCGGCCAGGTGCTGGCTTTGTTCCAGGGAAATAGTGTGTAGACCGATGCCAGAAAGGCCGCTGTCACCGCCATGTCGTGGTCACGAGCGAGCCGTGCGCGATCAAGTTAGGCTCAATAACGGTGAGCAGGAGAGCGATCAGCCCTGCCGCCAATCCAAAAAACTCAATTCCAGCGAGATACAGCACGCACGCGAGAGGGAGGCTGCAGTTCGCAGCGGCCATTCGCGCAGGCATAACAGTCTTATCGATTCCGTTTTGAATCAGAAAGATTGGCCCGTCGGTGAAAGACTTGAGTTTGGAAGTGACAGTCGAACCGCAGGCGGGTGGAGGCGTCCAGAGTCGTCTGGAATGAAGCGGCCATGGGGCAATCAACTTCAGCAAAGGCGGGTGTTCCGGGTTAATCGCAAAGTCGCCGCATTCCCAGTAGCGATATCCGGCGAGGATATGGACTTGCTCGTCTATGGTTACGCTAGTCCGGCTCGCGTGCAAATAGAGTTCGCAGG
>Ga0070697_100004117_pt1 | contig 11143 bp, 8 predicted proteins | sample KBSK1501metaG_FD_65475 | JGI IMG/M metagenome (GOLD analysis project Ga0070697, IMG submission 65475) | Corn, switchgrass and miscanthus rhizosphere microbial communities from Kellogg Biological Station, Michigan, USA - KBS K1-50-1 metaG | ecosystem: Host-associated > Plants > Roots >... | reverse complement strand
CATTTCGGCCATCGGCAGCGTATGTGCAACAAACGCCACCCCAGCCGGCGGCAGCACCTTGTACGAGTCCACCTGAAAGGCGAATGTCGAAAGGTTGGACGAAAGCGAAAACTTCAGCACGAAAAAAGGCCAGAAATGCTGGTTCGGCAGGAACAGCTTCGAATAGCCCGCGTAGATGAAAATCCCGCCAAGCAACAGCCGTCCAATCAAGATCACGACGCGCCGAAAATTAAGAGGACTGGATTGCATCATTCGTGTAAACCCGGCCGACCCGGCCAAATCTATTTTTGGGAAAGCAGTTGATCGAGAAACTGTTTGAGGATGTCATAGCTCATCACTCCGGCGTACGGATACGTCTGGCCTTTGCTGCGGAACACCGTCGTCGGTGTCTGGTTGACTGGGACCAGCTGTCCGGCTTGCTTATCCTTATCAATCAGAGGCTCGAGCGTCTTTCCATCCACCAGCGCTTGCACTTTCTTCATGTCGGCTGCGCTCAGCGCCGCTGCCACCGTTCCCTTGACGTCGCCGTTGGCTTCCCATTTCTCCTGATTCTGAAATAACGCTTGTTCCACGGCGTCGAACTTACCGATGTGCGCCGCTGCCCTCACATAGCTGGCTGCCACTCGCGAATACGCATGCATCGGCAACGGAAAATCGCGATGGATCAAATAAACTTTCCCCGTGTTCACGTAGTTGTCCATCAACAGCTGATTGGTCGTCTTAAAAAGCTGCTTGCAGGCCGGACACTGAAAATCACTGTAAACCTCCATCGTGACGGGAGCCGTTTTCGAGCCAAATGCGCAATGCGGATCCACATCTGCAACGCTGGAAACCTGCCCAGGCACGCCAGCAGAGATCGACCCAGTCAGCACTCCGAGTCCCACGGTTCCCAGCAGCACCGACAAGCCAGTTATAAGAAGCCAACGATTCACGCTATCCCTCCGATGAACCACACCCAATATGCCACATTCTACCCGAATCGCACTCGTTCCGCGGCTCACCCGCCGGAACTTTGTCTAGACCAGTCACGTACACTGACGTCGTCCCTAGTCTTCCGTGAGTCTTCGTTGCCGTTGTAGCGGCCGCCTTCTGAGGCGGGCGCCCTTTTCATAAGCCTTCAGCATTCCAACTCCTCGACAAAGGAGCGGGCCGGTTCGGATTTATCTCCAGGACCGGCCCGCAGCGCCTTCTCTACGCCGCGCTGTTGGATGCCAGACAGTCACGAGAAGTTTGTCGGGCGACGCTCAGTAAATCCGTCGACCAGTACCCGAATCAATCGTCCGTAAGTCTATGAATATAAGCACACTATTCTCCTAATCAACAAGCTTGACATCAATGCACTCAACCTTTATACTCGCTGCCGCATCGAAATCGAAGTCCCCTGGAACCATTCTACGGTTCTGCGACGCTTTCGGCTCCGTCGGCAGCGACGTTCGGTTCGCAATAGTGACGTTCGATTCACAGACTTTGGCTTAATGAATAGGGAGATTGCAAATGAGTAAGATTATCGGAATTGACCTGGGAACCACGAACTCGGTCGTTGCCGTCATGCAAGGCGGCGAACCGGTCGTGATCCCCAACCAGGAAGGCGCTCGTACCACTCCGTCCGTGGTGGCCATCACTAAAACGGGCGAACGCCTGGTCGGCCAGGTAGCCAAACGCCAGGCCGTGACGAATCCCGAAAACACGGTGTATTCGATCAAGCGTTTCATGGGCCGCCGCTTCGACGAAGTAGGCACGGAGATGAAGCGCGTTCCTTACAAGGTAGTGAAGGGCGATCACGATGACGCCCGCATCGAGATTTCCGGCAAGGTCTACAGCCCGCCCGAGATTTCCGCAATGATTTTGACCAAGCTGAAGAACGCCGCGGAAGATTTCCTCGGCGAAAAAGTCAGCAAGGCGGTCATCACCGTTCCCGCTTACTTCAATGATGCCCAGCGCCAGGCCACCAAGCAAGCCGGCGAGATCGCGGGCCTCGAAGTGGTTCGCATCATCAACGAGCCGACTGCTGCGGCTCTTGCCTACGGCCTCGAGAAGAAAACCGACGAAACCATCGCCGTGTACGACCTTGGCGGCGGCACATTCGATATTTCCGTTCTCGAGGTCGGCAGCGGCGTCGTCGAAGTGAAATCCACCAACGGTGACACCCACCTTGGCGGTGACGACGTTGACCAGCGTATCGTGGATTGGCTTATTGACGAGTTCAAGAAAGCCAACAACATTGACTTGAGCAAAGACCGCATGGCCCTGCAACGCCTGAAGGAAGCTGCGGAAAAGGCCAAAATCGAGCTCTCTCAAATGATGGAAACGGAAATCAACCTGCCTTTCATCACCGCGGGAGCCAGCGGCCCGATCCACTTGCAGGAAAAACTGACTCGCACGCGGCTGGAGCAATTGATGGCGGACTTGCTCGACCGCTCGATGAAGCCCGTTCAGCAGGCTCTGGAGGACGCGAAGCTTTCGCCGAGCAACATCGAAGAAGTCGTGCTCGTCGGCGGTTCCACACGCATTCCGAAAGTTCAGCAGCTGGTCCGCAACTTCTTCGGCGGCAAAGAGCCTCACAAGGGCGTGAACCCGGACGAAGTCGTGGCAGTCGGCGCGGCCATTCAGGGCGCGGTGCTTGGCGGTGAAGTGAAGGACATCCTGCTGCTCGACGTGACGCCGCTTTCTCTCGGCGTTGAAACTTTGGGCGGTGTGATGACCGTGCAGATCCCGCGCAACACCACGATCCCGACGCGTAAGGTCGAAACGTACTCGACCGCTTCGGATAATCAGTCTGGCGTCGAGATCCACGTGATGCAGGGTGAACGCAAATTCGCCAAGGACAACCGTTCACTCGGGACCTTCAAACTCGATGGCATTCCGCCCGCTCCTCGCGGCGTGCCGCAGATTGAGGTTACATTCGATATCGACGCCAACGGAATCCTGAACGTTTCGGCTAAGGACAAGGCCACCAACAAGGAACAGAAGATCACCATTCAGTCTTCTACCGGCCTGACCAAGGAAGAAGCGGAAAAGATGCGCGTCGAAGCCGAATCGCACGCCGAAGACGATCGCCGCCGCATGGAAGAAGTCGAAGCGCGCAATCGTCTGGACGGTATCGTATACCAGGCAGAAAAAACGATTAAGGAAAACCGCGACAAGCTGCCCGAAGCCGACGTGAAGGCGGCCGAGGAAGCGCTCGAAGAAGCGAAGAAAGCCATGAGTGACGGCGGCGAAGGCAACACCTTGCGCATCCGCACTGCAACCGAAAATGTGGAGCGTACGCTGCACAAAATGGCAGAAACGCTCTACAAGAATGCCCAGGGTGCACCGCAAGGTGAAGCTGCCAACGCGGCCGGCGCAGGCGCGGCCTCCGGCGGCGCGCAGGGACCAGCCGGGGCCGGAAAGCAGCCCGGCGACGTCATCGACGCCGAATACGTCGACGTTGACGACAAAAAACAGCCCAACTAAGTTCGCCACAAAATGTGCACTATAGTTCCTATCGGCTATAGTGCACATTTATAATTTTATTGTTATCAGTTACATAGAACATGCCGACCACAACCAAAACCGACTATTACGAGCTGCTCGGGGTCTCGCGCAAAGCCTCCGCGAAGGACATTCGCGCTGCTTTCCGTAAACTCGCGCGCAAGTATCACCCCGATCTCAATCCCGGCGACAAAGCCGCCGAAGAAAAATTCAAACAGTTGCAGGAAGCCTACGACGTTCTCTCCGACAGCAAGAAACGCCAGATGTACGATCAGTATGGCTTTTACAGCGAAAATGCTCCTACCGGCGACTACGGCCAGGGCGGCGCCGCTGGCGACAACGTCAACTTTGATTTCAACGGTTTCGATTTCAGCGGTGGCAGCGGCGGCACAGGAGCGGGCGGAGGCGCAAGTTTCCGCGATCTCTTCAGCCAGTTTTTCGGCGGGCGCGGCGGCGTAGGCCTGGAAGAAGAAGCTGAGCCCGGCAGCTCTCTCGAGTACAAACTGGAAATTGATTTTTGGGACGCGGTGCGCGGCGCCGTAAAAAAATTGCAAATCACGCGCATGGACACCTGCGAAACCTGCCACGGCACTGGAGCCATCGGCTCGCCGCAAACCTGCCAAACCTGCCAAGGCTCCGGCACGGTTCAGCAAGCTGCTGGCAAAATGCGCTTCAACGTGCCCTGCAGTCGCTGTGGCGGCACTGGAAAACTTCGCACCGCGTGCAAAACCTGCGGCGGCGAAGGCCGCGTGCGGCGAACTGAAACGATTGATGTGCGCATCCCGGCCGGCGTCGCTTCTGGCGGACGAGTGCGCGTTCCTGGCAAAGGCAACGCCGGAACCATGGGTGCTCCCGCGGGCGACTTATATCTATTAGTAGAAGTTCGTCCGCATCCATTCTTTGAACGCCGTGGCAACGATCTCCACACTAAAGTTCCCGTTACCGTAAGCGAAGCCACTCTGGGCGCAAAAGTCGAAGTTCCGACCATCGATGGGCGCTCGATCGTAAGAATTCCGCCCGCCACCAACAGCGGCAGCACGCTGCGCTTGCGCGAAAAAGGCGTGCCGAACGCAAGGAGCGGGGCGCGCGGCGATCAGTATGTCGAAATCCAGGTAATCGTGCCCAAGCCGACCGACGAGCGCGTCCGTAACATCATGAAAGAATTGGAAACTGTCGCGCCCGACGATCCGCGCAAGGATTTGTTTACAAAGGCAGGAGTTTGAATGTAAGGGCACGATATATCGTGCCCTCTGGCAAAAACTAAAGTGTCGCCCAGACGAAAAACTCGCGCCAAAGCCGGCTACATGATCAGCTCGGTAGCCGAACTCTATAAGTTGCATCCGCAGACCCTTCGTCTTTACGAACGCGTCGGCCTGCTGAAACCATCGCGCTCCGAAGGCAACACACGCCTCTACACCGACGAAGATCTGCAACGCCTCGACGTGATCCTCACGCTCACGCGCGATATGGGAGTAAACCTCGCCGGCATCGAAATCATCCTGAACATGCGCGAAAAAATGTTGGAAATGGAAAAGCAAATGTCGGAATTCGCCAGCGTAGTCCAGCAAGAACTGGCTCGCGTCGCCCATAACGTCTCACAAGAAAAACCCTCCCGCCACGCCATAGTCCCGCGTTCCCGCATCATCCGTTAAATTATTTCCGGTCGTATTCTCTTCTCGGCGAACTCTGATGTGTCTCTGTGGCAATCCGAATTCTTTTTTCTTTCACAGAATTCCACACAGCACACAGCTTGCCGTTCGTCTCCCGCGCCCGTATGCTCGTTCTACGATGCCGCTTGAAAATTGCCAATTCTGCCAGGGAACCGGCTGGAAGCTCGTCGCCCGCCCCGACGGCCCCGGAAAATTCGCCGTAGCCTGCGATTGCAGCACCGGCGAACGCGCGGTCCTCGCCATGAACCGTGCGCGCATCCCCAAACGTTACGAACATTGCGACTTCGAAAGCTACGTCACTGATCTCGCCGACGGAAAAGTCTGGACTGCGCAACACGCGCAATCGCTCAAGCAGGCCAAGCTCATCGCGCAAGGCTTCATCCGCGACTATCCCGGAGCCAGCGAAAAAGGCCTACTGCTGATGGCCCCGTCTGGCGTAGGAAAAACGCATCTCGCGGTCGCCGCCTTGAAAGAATTGCTGCGCCGAGGCCATCAAGGGATTTTCTGCGATTACCGCGAACTGCTGAAAGAAATTCAAGCCAGCTACAATCCGCAAAGTGAATCCACGGAAATGAAAATACTCGAGCCTATTCGCAATACCGAAATTCTCGTTTTAGACGATCTCGGTGCCAGCAAACCGTCCGCCTGGGTTCTCGACATCATCGGTCTTGTTCTGAACGCCCGCTACAACGAACGCCGCGTAACCATTCTCACCACAAATTTTTTCGACGAATCACCCTCCACCGAGCCAGCACCGCGCCTGCCGAATGGCCAACGCATTGCCGTGGTCAAAGAAGACTCCCTCGCCGATCGCATCGGCGCCCGCATGCGTTCCCGCCTCTATGAAATGTGCCGCACCGTCGAAGTCTTCGCCCCCGACTTCCGCCGCGAAATCCGCCAATCCACCCGCGCCCGGGCGTAATCTGCAGCTCAACTTGGTTTCATTCCCAATTAGCTACCATAAACACTTATTCTTTATTGAATACGATATGATTAGAGAGATGAAGTACATCTTCGGTTGGCTACTGATCTTACTGGTCATCATTCTTTTTGGCAGTTGGCGTGCGCTACTTCGTCAAGAAACAAACACGAAAGAGACGGGAAGCGGGCTATCAATCGACTTTGTATTCATATTCGCAGGTTCTCAAGCCAGGCATGACTCGGAAAGAAGTCGAGGACTATCTTCGAGCAAAGAAACTCGAATTCCGACAGATGTGTTGCGTGGACACCAAAGAATTTCGAAAGATCCCGTGGGCTGACTTAGTAAAAATCGGCGAGGAAGACGCTCCATGATATTGCAGCTCAACTGACGTCTGCTTGGCCTTGCAATTTACTAAAGGTGCGCAATTCAAAGAGGGGATGTGGCGAGCCGATGACTTGGATACACTGAAAGCCGTGAGCATACACCGCTCGCTCGAAACCTGCCTGTAAGGGAAAAAACTACCAGTTCGACGCTTTCGTTTCGTTGACACGCATCCATTTTGCCCTGTATTCTTGCACGGTTGCAGCGTTCGCAACGCCTGCAGCATCTATGTGTCCTGTGGCCTAAAAAACGGTCACTAGTCCTTTAGAGCTGGTCCCGCGATCCGGTCTGGGGTGGCCTCATCGCTTCCCCGCCCGTGGCGTGAACCGGCAGCCTTGCATTACCCATCGGGGCAGTCCCCCAGCAGGGAGTCCGCAAGGAAGTATCTCGAACACGCTGGCTTGTCTGCGCCCAGTTGTATTCCCGGCGCAGCGGCCAGAATCCAACACTAGGGATGAAAAATCCCGGAGGCCGACAACCATGTTTTCCGACCATGACAACCCAGTGACCGCAGCCACCGCAGCGCCTGCGCACGAATCGCAATCGCAAGCATCACCTCAGGAGACACCGCAGGCATCGTCGCAAGCAAGTTCGCAAGAAAATCCGGCGGAGCGGCAGCAAGCAGCAACGCAGGAGCATGCAACCCCAGCGCAGGCGAATGCGGAAAACAGCGCAGTGCACGAAACGCCGTCGCAGCGGACTGAGCAAGATCCCCAGTCGGAAACTGTGCCGGAAAGTCCCGCTGTCGCGGCGCAACCGGAAGCCGCGGAAGTCCATGCCAAGGCTGAAGCCCACGCCGCGCAATCAGCGACCGACGCCGAAGCCGCCGCTGCCGCCGAGGAAGCTGCCAGCACCGAGGAGATGAGCAAGCTGCTCGACCAGTATGACGAGCAGCACGAATCGCCTGCGAACAACGAAATTATCGAAGTAAAGGTCATTGCGTATACGGAACATGGCGTGGTTGTGGACATTGGCCAGAAAACGGAAGGCCTGATCCCCGCCGCGGAATTCTCCGAAACGGAAATTCCCCGCCCCGACCCCAACGCCACTATCGAAGTGCAGCGCACCGGCGAGAAGAAAGACGGCTACGTCATCGTCTCGTACCAGAAAGTGCTGCGCCGCCGCACCTGGGAACGGCTCGACGAAGCGTACAAGAACAAGACTACGCTCACCGGCAAAGTAGTCGATCGCATCAAGGGCGGTGTTGTAGTCGACGTCGGCGTTCGCGCGTTTCTTCCCGGCTCGCAGTACGATCTGCGCCCCACGCCGAATCTCGACGCGCTGGCCGGACAGGAACTGCAGGTCCGCATCACCAAGCTGAATCGCCGCCGCGGCAACGTCGTCGTCAGCCGGCGGGCAATTCTGGAAGAGGAACAGCACGCCAAGCGCGGCGAATTGATGGAAAAGCTGGCCGAAGGCCAGACCGTGCACGGTATCGTGAAAAACGTCACCGAATACGGCGCGTTCGTGGATCTCGGTGGCATAGATGGCCTGCTGCACCTCACCGACCTCAGTTGGGGCCGCATCAAGCATCCTTCCGACGTGGTGAAGCCGGACCAGGAACTTGACGTCATCATTCTGAAATTCGACAAGGAAAAACAGCGCGTCTCGCTCGGACTGAAGCAGCTTTCGCCCGATCCCTGGGTGAACGCAGCGGAAAAATATCCTGCGGGCGGCAAGTACAAGGGCAAAGTCGTCGGCGTGGTGGATTACGGCGCGTTCGTCGAACTCGAGACCGGAATCGAAGGCCTGGTTCACGCCACGGAAATGAGCTGGGCGAAAAAGTCCGTCAATCCTTCGAAAATCGTCAAGGTCGGCGAAGAAGTAGACGTCGTCGTGCTGGACATCAAGCCCAGCGATCGCCGCGTCTCCCTCGGTATGAAGCAGGCGCAGCCGGATCCCTGGCTCTTGACCGCCGACAAGTATCCCGTAGGCACTATCGTTACTGGAAAGGTGCGCAACATCGTCGAGTTCGGAGCCTTTATCGAAATCGAAGACGGCTTCGACGGCCTGGTGCACGTCAGCGACGTGAGCTGGACCGAACGAATCAAGAATCCGCATGAGGTCTTCAAGAAGGGCGAACCGGTCACGGCAAAGGTTCTGCGCGTGGATGAAGACAACCGCCGCGTTTCCCTGGGCATGAAACAGGTGAACGACATCTGGGGCGATTGGTTCAAGCAGCATCGGGTCGGCGAAATCGTGAAGGGCAAAGTATCGCGCATCGCCATGTTCGGTGCTTTCGTCGAACTCGGCGAAAATATCGAGGGCCTCTGCCACAACACGGAAATCACCGATCGCCGCCGTGGCGACGATGGCAGCGGAATGAACCGCACCTCCACCGGGCCGCTGAAGAGCGCTGGTCCGCTCGAACCGGGCAAGGAGTACGACTTCAAAATCATCAAGATCAGCCCGGAGTCGCGCAAAATCGCTCTCAGCTACAAAGCCGCGGTCAAGCAAGTCGAGCGCCAGGAAATCGCGCAGTATCGCTCGACGTCGAAAACTTCTTCCACCGCAACCATCGGCGACGTGCTGAAACAAAAACTTTCTTCACGATAAACCAGCATCATCCTATATGGGGCCGGTCTACCGTTTGACTGGCCCCTAATTTTTTGTTTTACCTGCAGGCCAGTTTAATGATAGGAAGTGTGCAACCTTTATTACGCAGCTTCCCGTAAGCCCTTCCCTGTCATGGGTCTGCGGCGTATCATCAAGGGACTAGCGAGCGAGGCGTGGCCACGATGACCAAGCAACCGACGTTGACGAAAGCCGATTTGATCGAAGAAGTGTTGAAGGTCACGGAGCTCCCGCGCAAGGAGTCCGAGACCATCGTCGAAACAATTTTCGACAGCATTATCGAAGCCATTCAAAAAGGCGAAAAAATCGAGATTCGCGGCTTCGGCAGTTTTCGTACCCGCCAACGCAAAGGCCGTGTGGGTCGCAATCCGAAAACTGGAGAGAAAGTGGAGGTTCCCGCCAAGCGCATTCCCTTTTTTAAGCCCAGCAAGGAATTAAAAGATTTTGTGAACAGCGAACAAGCCGCCGCGATGACTTCCGCGGCGGAAGCCGGCGGCGCCAGTTCCGGCAACTCGACTCACTCCTGATTTTGCAATTTCTTTCCGATGCGAAGCCCCGCCTTGTTTTAGGCTTTTCCTCGCGAGGATACTCACTCAATGGATTTTCTGTGGACGCCGTGGCGCTACCAATACATTGCACAAGCCATTGCCGGCAAACAGCCTGAATGTATTTTCTGCGATGCCGCCGCGCGCACCGACGATGACGTAACGCTGATCGTTCACCGCGGCGCTTCCTGTTTCGTCATCCTCAATCTTTATCCCTACACCTCCGGCCACGTTATGATCGTGCCGTATGCACACGTTGCGGAGTTGTCCCTGTGCGATGCTGCCACGCTGAACGAAATCATGCAGCTCGCGCAAATGGTGGAAGCAATTCTGCACAAGCTGTACAAACCTGACGGCATGAACTATGGAATGAATTTGGGACGCGCAGCCGGCGCAGGCGTAACCGGCCATCTTCATCTGCATGCTTTGCCACGCTGGGTGGGGGATGCAAATTTTATGACCGTGACCGCAGAAACGCGCGTGCATCCGGAATCGCTCGCCACCACCTATAAACGCTTCAAAGAGGCCTTCGCCGAGCAGCCGACGAAAACGTGAACTTCGGTTTTGTAGGGGTGCAGTACCGCTGCGCCCTGCGCGCCCAGGCGTAAGATGGCTCGGCGCTTCGCAAGAATTTCGTTGTCGCTGCGCTACAATATCAACGCAGCATAGGCATTCCGAGCCTGCTTGCCGCAGGCAGGGAATCTTTTTTCTCCGGAGTCAGCGTGGATCTGCAACTTACCGAAGATCAATTGTTGCTGCAAAAGACTGTCCGCGAATTCGCCGAAGCTGAAGTAAAACCGCGCGCCCGCGAACTCGATGAGACCGGGCACTTCCCGCGCGACCTATTTGCAAAAGCCGCGGAACTTGGCCTGACAGGCGTGGCCATTCCGGAAACCGAAGGTGGCGCGGGCTTCGATCACATTTCCTACAGCATCGTGATCGAGGAGATTTCCCGCTGTTGCGCTTCCACTGGCGTGATTCTCTCGGTGCAGAATTCACTCTACTGCGATCCCATTCACCGCTATGGCACCGACGAACAAAAAAAGAAATTCCTTCTGCCATTCGCGCGCGGCGAAAAAATCGGCTGCTACGCGCTGACCGAGCCGCAAGCCGGATCAAACGCCGCAGCTCTGCAAACTAAAGCCGTAAAAAGAAACGACCTTTACGTTCTAAATGGCACTAAAGCGTGGATCACTAACGGTGGCGCAGCCGATGCCGCAATCGTCTACGTAAACACCGAGCCTGCAAAAGGCGAAAAAGGAATCACCGCGGTAGTGGTAGAAAAAGGCACGCCGGGATTCAAAGTCGGCAAGGAAGAAAAGAAACTTGGCATCAGCGCCACAGCATGCAGCGAACTGGTCTTTACCGATTGCGAAGTGCCTATGGCCAATCGCATCGGCAGCGAAGGCGAAGGCTACAAAGTAGCGCTCTCGACGCTGGACGGTGGCCGCATAGGCATTGCCGCGCAAGCCGCAGGAATCGCGCAGGGCGCGTTCCAAGCCGCGCTGAAATATTCCAAGGAACGCCTGGCATTCGGCCATCCCATCGCGGAATTTCAGGCCATACAATTCATGCTTGCC
>Ga0070697_100004115_pt1 | contig 11146 bp, 8 predicted proteins | sample KBSK1501metaG_FD_65475 | JGI IMG/M metagenome (GOLD analysis project Ga0070697, IMG submission 65475) | Corn, switchgrass and miscanthus rhizosphere microbial communities from Kellogg Biological Station, Michigan, USA - KBS K1-50-1 metaG | ecosystem: Host-associated > Plants > Roots >... | reverse complement strand
CAGAATCAGGGGTCCTGCCTCGGCTTGCAGTGCGGCGCTGACTGACCTATGGGCCGCGTCATTCCGATTCATGCTGGCAATGACGCCACTGGTGTCAACGATTAGTGACATCGTCCTTTCCGAAGCCGGACGCCAGGAGCGTGTCGACGCGCTGGGAGAGCTTTCGAGGTCCCGCGGCAATCCCGAGAGATCTCAGCCGAGGACGCTCCACCGAGCGCGTGTAGCGCCCGATGGCCTCTCGGATCAGCTCAGCCTCTGATCGACCGGTGTGCTTGGCGAGCCGCTTGAGCGCCCGGAGGTCACCCTCCTTGAGATAAACAGTCGTCTTGCGCATACCAGCTATTGCTACCATATATGGCAGGCCTGATTCTAGGGCGCGGCGGATTTTGCAAGGCGCTGCGAGAGCTTCTCCAGCGCGCGATACAAATCTGGCTTGAGGTCCAGCACGGGTCGCAGCGGATCGGTTTCCAGGGAGCGCATCCTCTTGGCCACGTTCGCCAGCGTGAACTGGCGCGGCTGTAGCTTGGGGTTGACCTCGCTCCAGCGCAGCGGCGTGGAAACCGGCGCTCCGGGAAGCGGCCTCACGCAGAACGGCGAAGCGAGAAGCTTGCCGTGGCCGTTCTGAAGGTAGTCGAGGTACACGCGCTTGCCGCGGTCGGCGATGGTCCGGGTGATGGTGGCGATGTCCGGCAGCTCCTGCGCGATCACGCGCGCCACCAGCTCCGCCAGCGCCGTAGATTGAGCGTGCGTGCACTGTCCGCCGAGCGGAATCAAAACATGCAGGCCAGCGGATCCGCTGGTCTTGGCGAAGCTGGGCAGATTCATTTCTTCGCAGAGCGCGTGGACCGCGCGGGCGACTTCAATCACGGAGCGGAAAGACGCTTCCTTGGGATCCAGGTCGAGGATGCACCAGTCGGGCTGTTGCAGGGTGCGGGCGCGGGCGGACCAGATGTGGAGCGGAATCGTTCCGAGGTTGACGAGGTACATCAGCGAGTCCTCGTCCTCGCAAACGAAGTGGGCGATCTCCCGCCCCTCATCGCTCCACATCCGCTCCGTGCGGATCCAGCTCGGGACGAAGGCGGGCGCATCCTTCTGGAAAAAAGACTTCCCGGAGATCCCATCCGGATAGCGGGTCAACACCACCGGGCGATCGCGCAGGTATGGCAGTAGCCAGCGCGAAACGGATCGGTAGAACTCGATCAGATCTCCTTTGGTGTAGCCCTCCTCGGGCCAGAAGACTTTGTCCAAGCGGGTGAGATTGATCCGGCGCTCGCTCGGCGGAGTCGAAGCCAATGACGAAGGCACAGCGGCCGGCGGCTCTGAGTCTCGATGGGCGCTGACGCACTCCTCCGGGCGCTTGTCGTCGCGCATGCGCACGAAGACGGCCAATCGGAGAAGCTGCTCCTCCGTCCACTGCTTGAATCGGACCTCGCAAACCAGCCTCGGTTCAACCCAGACGTGGCCCCGCTCGTTCGGGATCGGCCCGGAGCATGCGGGCGATGCGCGGCGATCCGGCTCGAGCGCGGCCCGGATCTCGGAGAGCTGTCGATCGGTGAAACCGGTCCCTACGCGGCCCGCATAAACGAGCTGGCCGTTGCGAAAGAGCCCGAGGTTCAGAGCGCCGAAGCCCATCCGCGATCGCTCGGGCTCGGTGAAACCTACCACCACGAAGTCCGCGCTTCGGTCGACGCACAGCTTGAGCCAGTTGCTGGATCGACCGGCGCGATAGGGCGAGTCCGCCTTCTTGGCCATGATTCCTTCGAGCCCGCGCTTGCGGATTTGCTCGAAGAGCTCCTTGCCGTGCTCCTCGACGTGATCGGAGAAGCGCAGCGGTCCGGCCATTGGCAGGAGCCGGCGCAGGAGTGACTTTCGAAAAGCCAGTGGCAGCGGGCGCAAGTCGAAGTCTTCCCACGCCAGCAGATCGAACGCGAACAGCGTCGCGGGATATTCCACGCTGGCCCGCTGGATGTCCAGCGTGCGAAGAAGTTGGCTGCGCTTCTGTAGCCGCTGAAAGCTGGGGACGCCTTCCTCGTCGAGCGCCACCACCTCCCCGTCGAGGGTGAAGGACTGAAACGGGAGCTTGGCAACGGCGGCGGCGATCTCCGGAAACAGCGGGCTCGCGTCGCGCCCGCGCCGGAACACCAGCTGCGCGCTGGCGCCGTTTCGACCGGCGAGCAGGCGATATCCGTCGTGCTTGAGCTCGAACAGCCAGCCGGGCGATGAGAACGGCTCGTCCCGCGACTCGGCGAGCATCGGCTGTATGTCCACGGTCCGCACCTTCCTGCGCGGCGCCTTGGCCCGCTCGAGCTCGCGGCGGATCTCCTCGGCGGGGGTCTTTCCGTCGCGAAGCTGCTCCACGGTGAGGTTCGAAAGGATCGACTCCTCCGCGGGCGGCCGGGCGTCGGCTCCGGCCCAGGCATCGGGCTTCTTGATCAGCAGCCACTCCTTCGGGCTCCGCTTGGTGCGGACCAGCGTCCAGAGGCCGCGCATCTTGTAGCCGCGCAGCTCGAACAGAAGCTTGCCCTGCTCCAGGCCCTCCCCAGGGTCGAGGTGGGGTATCCACGAGCCGCGGTCCCAGACGATCACCGCGCCGGCCCCATAGTTGCCGGGCGGGATGATCCCCTCGAAGTCCGCGTATTCGACGGGATGGTCTTCCACTTGCATAGCCAGCCGCTTCTCTTTGGGGTCCAACGAGGGACCGTTGGGGACTGCCCAGGACTTGAGCGTGCCGTCCCACTCGAGCCGAAAGTCGTAGTGGCGCCGCCTGGCGTCGTGCAGCTGGATGACGAACAGCTTGGAGCCCTGCAGCTCGCCCGTCCCAAATGGCTCCGGCGTCTGCCCGGCAGAGCGCTTTTTCCGGTATTCCTCCAGTTTGGGTTTTACAGGTGGGGGATTCGCTGACATAGACTTGCTGATGCTAGGTTAATCCCATGAGTGCACGCGCGATTTCTACAGGTACCGTTTCGTTTGGGCTGGTCTCGATCCCGGTGAAGCTTTACTCGACCAACCAGTCGAGCTCCGGAATTTCTTTCAATCTCCTGCACAAGAAGTGCAGCAACCGCCTCAAGCAACAATACATCTGCCCCAAGGACAACGAGACCGTCAGCCGGGACGAGATGGTGAAGGGGTACGAGTTCGCCAAGGACCAGTACGTCGTCTTCACCGACGAGGAGCTGAAGGCGATCGAGGAGGCGGCGTCGAAGGCGATCGAGATCGCGGAGTTCGTTCCGGTGGACAAGGTGGACCCGGTTTATTTCGAGGGCGCGTATTACCTCGGTCCGGATAAGGGCGGCGACCGGGCATTCCGGCTGCTGGTGGAGGCGATGCGTCAGACGCGTCAGTGCGCGGTCGCCAAGCACATCTCCCGAGGCAAACAATCGTTGGTCCTGGTGAGGCCCTTCGAGAACGGGCTGATCATGCAGCAGCTGCGTTATGCAGATGAGGTCCGGCCGTTCTCCGAGATTCCAGTTGGCGAAGCCGAGCTGAGGGAAGCGGAGCTGAAGCTGGCCATGCAGTTCGTCGGGCAGCTGTCCTCCGACACGTTCCAGCCCGAGAAGTACGAGGACGAGTACCGCAAGCGGCTACAGGAGATCATCGACCGCAAAGCCCAAGGGCAAACGGTGACGCTGACGCCCGCGGAAGCACCCAAGGGTCAGATCATCGATCTGATGGAGGCGCTCAAGGCGAGCCTGGGTCAGCAGGCCAAGCCCTCCGGAAAGGCCGAGGCAGCCGAGGAGCGCAAGCCGCCGAAGCGATCTCCGCGCGAACCGGCCGCGGAGGAACGCCGAGCAGGCGCCGGAGGCCAACGCAAGGCGAGAGGCTCGAAGAGCTAAGGCGCCATTCATTCGGCCGGGCGTGCTTGCACATCCAGGATTGGCTGAGCGCGTGCCGCTCGGCCCGGCGAAGTCTGGCGCGTCGAGCTGATGTCTTTGCCGCTCGACGTCAAGCGCTTGACTACACGTGCGGTGTCGTCCTATTTCAGCGCTGCCCGTGCCCGCGGGGGGAAGCATTCGATCGATGCTATGAAGGGCGAGCGATTTTGGCGATCTTTGGATCGCGTCCTGCGTGATGTGACTTCTGGGCTGCTTCGAAAGCAGCTCGAACATCATCAATACGTCTCGATCATTGCGACCTTTCTTGCAACTTGTCGTCTACCGTAACCTCGACAATGCGCGTCTGTATTTACACAGCGATTTATGGAAACTATGATCCGCTCAAGGCCCAGCCGGCGCAGAACGTTCCCACGGATTTTGTGTGTTTCACCGAATCCCGTCGATTAGGACCTACTCGCCCGTGGACCATTGTCTACAACAACCGCCTGCCTGGCCTGCATCCGCGACTTCGCGCCAAGTATTTTAAAATTTTGAGCCACCGGATTTTCCCGAATGGTCGGCCGAGCCCTGCGGAGGGATTTGCATTCTGCCTCCGCCGGCACTTCAGGCGATACGATTACCTCATTTGGATCGATGGAAGCGGCCAGATCAAGAGCTCGGACTTCGCAGCGAGGACAGTCTCGCAAATCGGTCCATCTGGTTGGGCAATGTTCAGCCATCCGGAGCGAAACTGCATTTATGACGAGATGCAGGTCTCGGCGACAATGCCGAAGTATCAGAAACTGCCGATGGCGGCACAGATCGATAGCTATCGGGCGGAGGGTTATCCCGCGGCCAACGGACTCGAGGCTTGTGGCGTGATCGTGCGAGCCGCGCGCCGCAAGGATCTTTCCGAGATCAACGAAATGTGGTGGCTGGAACAGTTGCGCTGGACCTATCAGGATCAGCTTTCTTTGCCCGTTGTCCTCCACAGACTCGGTCGAGGCTGCGATACTCTGGAGGGAGACCTGTGGCGAAATGACCTGATTGGGTGGGCACCCCATGAAAATATTGATTGAGGCGACACTGAACTACCGAAACATGGGGGATCTCGCCATGTTGCAGGTATGCTTGCGCAGGCTACGCTCTATTTGGCCCGACGCTCGGTTCGTGACCTTCACCTTCGATGAGGAACGTTTGGCCAATGTCTGTCCGGGAGCCATCGGAATACCAGCCGAAGCCCGTAACCTTTGGTTTGCGCGCTATCGCAATTTTGGGAGCCTCTCAAAGATCATCCCCGCGCGATATCAGACGCTGGCAGCGCTATGGAGGGCGCTGGTTGACAAAAGTGACAAGGTATCCAGTGACTTTATCTCCACTCTACGAGACATCGACCTGTTCGTTATTTCCGGTATGGGATCGTTTCACGACGCGGGCGGGCAACCGGCAATGAACATGCTGGAAACAATCGCCCTGATGAAACTACTGGGTATTCCCAGCATCGCGTTCAGTCAGGGGATCGGCCCGATCGACAGATCCTCCACGGTATGGCCGGCGGCACGAAGGTGTCTCCCCTGTTTGGATCTGATCGCCTTGAGAGAAGGGCGGACCGGTCCAGCACTGCTTCAGCAATTGGGCGTGCCTTTGGATCGGATAAAGATAACCGGGGACGACGCAATTGTATCAGCCTATCGGGAATCGGGACCGTCGCTGTCCAATCTGCTCGGTGTGAATCTTCGGGTGGCCTTCTACTCTGCTATCACCGAGGACCAGGCGCATCGGCTGTCGAAGATGATCAGCCGACTGGCCACAACCTTGGGCGCAGCGTTGACGGCCCTGCCTTGTTCTCACGTGCCGGGGGAATCGGATCTCCAGACGTTCACCAGAATATTTCCGGGGTTGCAGACGCGAGCTCTCTCCTCCGGGTTCCAAATGACGCCGGAATGGATCATCGAGGAAACTGGTCGCTGCCGCGTCGTCATTGCCGGCAGCTACCACACGGCGGTTTTTGCACTCAGCCAGGGCATTCCAACTATCTGTCTTGCGCTCTCCCAATACTATCAGGACAAATTCCTCGGCCTCGCTGCGCAATTCGGGCCCGGGTGTCACGTCGTCCGCCTAGATAAAGGGTATGAAGCGGCTCTTGTGCAGGCAGCCACGCAAATGTGGCGGACTTCCGACTCTCACCGGAAGTCGCTCCTCAGCGCAGCCCGCGCGCAGATCAAAGCTGCGGAGCGCACTTGGAACCAGGCTAGCGCTCTCATTTGCTATCGCCGACGCGGTAAGTTACGCGCTGGATCCCAAATCAGAGACGGGCCCGGACGCTCGTACCCGGAATCCTAAAGCGGTCGCTTCCGGGACAGTGACCCCGCAATTTGTCAAGAATTTGGTAGCAAAATCCACGACGCGCTTCTCCAGCTTGGGAGTCGGCTCGCCCCACTCGGCTAGGTTAAACAACCGGTCAAGGCGATAGAAGCCGTTCAGGCTCCTCGCGGTAAGGATAGTTGCCCTGGAAGGCGCTGCTCTTGCCGCGGTAGGCCTGTTGTCAGCCGCGGGTGTTATGAATTGAGCCATCGTGGCTCCATCCGCCAAAGTCATTCAGCTTCAACCGAGGTCGCAGTCGTCGACGGGCCCGGGCTACTCCGCTCGCGAGGTGGCGACCCTCCTCGATATCCCGCCGGAGAAGGTGCGCGGTTTCGTCCACGCGCACTTCCTCGAGCCGGCGCGGGCCGAAAACGGCGAGTACCGGTTCACCTTCAGGGATCTCGTCTTACTGCGCGCCTTGAAGGGCCTGAGCGAAGCGCACATCGCGCCGCGCCGCGTGCGCCGAGCGCTGGGGAAGCTGCAGCAGCAGCTACCCGGTGAACGGCCGCTTTCCGGCGTGGCGATCACCGCCGAGGCCGATCGGATTATCGCGCGGGACGGCTCGTCCCGCTGGAATCCGGAGTCGGGTCAGACAGTGTTCGACTTCGACGAGGGTCCACCGCCGGTGGAGCCCGTCCGGCGGGCACCGGAGGGTAGAGCAGCGCTCTGTTCTACCTCCCTATCGGGTGGAGGCCAGGGTGCGCCAGCGGAAGGGTTGAACGCTGATGCTTGGTACAAGCGTGGTTGTGAGCTGGAACCCTCCGTGCCCGAGCAGGCCTCCGAAGCGTACTGTCGCGCGATCGAGCTCGACGAGAACCATGCCGACGCGCACATCAACCTCGGGCGCCTGTTGCATCACGCGAGGCAAATTCGAGCGGCGGAGAAACACTATCGCCTTGCTTTGGCGGCGCGGCCGGCCGATCCGGTCGCTTCATTCAATCTGGGAATCGCGCTGGAGGATCTTGGGCAGACCGACGACGCTATGCAGGCCTACCGGGACGCGATTGCGGCCGATCCCGAGTGCGCGGACGCCTATTTCAACCTGGCGCATCTCTACGAGCAGGAGGGGATGCGCGCCAATGCGATCCGATATCTGAAGACATATCGGACGCTGGCCAGGAAGCGCTGAGAGCCGGTCAAACCAAAACAGCCTCAAATGCATCGGGCAGACCAATCCAGCCTGCTCGATCCTGTTCTTCGCCGTGGAACAGGAGGCTACAGCTCAACGGTTGCTTATCATCCGCGCGATATCGCCGCGCCAGCCGAGCGAAAGCCCGACGATGTTCGCGGTGCCTTTGTATGTTCCAGGGAACGCCGGGGCAGTGCTGGTGTTGCTGGTCAGGATGACCAGCTGGTAGGCCGCGTCCACCGAGAAGTGGCCCCAGCGATATCCGGCCCCCGCCGCGATGTTGACTCGGTTGAAGTCGGGCAGGTCGGGAGTGATGGTGTCGTTCGGGCTGGGGGTTGGGTCAATTAGAAGGCCGAGACGCGCGCGCCACTGCTCGTTGATGTTGTATTCGCCGCCCAGGTGGTAATTCCAAACGTAACTCCAGCGCTTGGGCAGGTAGGTGGGGGGCGTCGCCGGGTCGCTGAAGGTGATCGTCAAATCGTGCACCCTCTGCCAGCCGTTGTATTCGACGTCAAAGGCGAGCCGCAGCTCAGGAATGGGCCACACCGCGACCCCTAGGCCACCGACCGCGGGCAGGTGGATGGTGGTCGACGCGCTCTGATCGTGCGCGCTGGTCTGAAATTCGGGCGGGACGTTGTTGAAGTGCGCTTTGCCCGTGATTTCGAAGCTGGCGGGCGTGCGGAATGATCCGCCGAAGGATAGCACGTTCGGAATGGCATCCACCTGGATGCCTGCATTGCCTCCCCATGCCCATCCTCCCGCGCCGAGCTCCACGCTCCCCTCGGAGGTTACAAAATTAAGCGCTCGGTTCAGCCTTGCGATGGCGCGGATGATCTGAATTCCCGCACCCAACCGCACGCGATCGTGAAGCCGAACCGCGACGGAAGGGTTGATGAAATACGTCTTCAGCTCGACGTTCTGAACCAGCTGCCTCCCCTTCCAGTCGGAAGGCCAGTCCACGACCAGCCCAAATGGTGAGAACTCTCCGATCCCGACGCTGGCGAAATCGTTGATCCCGTAGGACGCATAAAAATTCGGCGGCGGGACCACTCCGATAGTGGTCTTCGTTGAAGCACCATTGGCCGGATCGGTGTAGCTGATGGAGGGAATCACCAAAGTATCGCCCAGCTGAATATCCAGCACCTTTCCGGCATTGATCATTCCGGCCGGGTTGTAGAGCACGGCGGACGAGTCATCCACGTGCGCCCTCATGGCCGTCGCCATCGCCGTGGCGCGCGCGCTGTGGAGATCGATGCCGAAGGCGGCGCCGAAAGCGGAGCCGGACAGGCACATCCCGAGACTGACCACGGTGCCGAAAAACGCTTTCATCGAGTCTCTCCTCAGGGAGGGCATGTAACGGCAGAGGGAATCACTCCGGTGTTCAAATAATTTGCAACTTGGCACTGGGCCTTCCGTGTCGAGGTGATGTCAGCGAAGTTGAGCAAGAAGCCGTGCCGCGAGCCGGGAGGAAGTGCACCATCGGATGGATCGAATAGGAATACGTCGAGTGGACTTGTAGCCGGCGGTGTCAACGTGGTTCGTAGATTTGCCGCATTGATCAGCTCAACCGTCGTCGGATTCGGCACTGTCTGATCCCGCGTAATGTACTGGACGAACGCGGCGCGGTCATTCGGGAGACCGGCGCCGTTCTTCAGGCTGAAGGACATGTTCTGCGGGTCTGCCGGATCGAGAATCCATTTCGCAATTCCGATGAAGAAGTCAAAAGCCGGTGACCCTTGGGCAATCCCCTGGCTCGCGAGCGTTGCCAGGAACGCAGCTTTCTGCGCGGCAAATGACGGCGAGGTGGACAGGATATTGACGGGATCACCCCCGGGCACGTTCACCACCACGCGATGCACATCCGTGGCTACCGACGTGTACAGGGTGCCGAGAATTCCGCCGAGGCTCTGTCCCGCGTAATTGACCTTGTCGCCGTTGAGCGTCGCGCCAATCGCTGCACTCAGTTGGAGGTTTAGGCTGCCGGGCGTGGCGTCGGAACCCTTGATGATTCGCGTCAGCTGAGACAAGTCGACGACCTGCTGCCGGAGGTTATCGCGTGTCGCAAAGAGATTGGTGAAACTGATGAGGTTCCACCCAGAGATCACCGGGAGCCCAGTAGTCACGTCGCGGCGGAAATCGCCCCCCTCGCACTTGTTGTCGGAGAGGCACACGCCCTGACCCGTATCAATGCAGGCCAGGTCGGCGCTCGGCGAGCTGAACGTGCACGGGGTGAGGCCCGCGCTGGTTCGGTCTCTTGCCACACAGCGACCGGTCGTTTGGTCACACATCTGGCTCAGCGGAGCGGCGCACGCGGCGTCGTCTGTCGTCGTGCTCAAGGCAGCTCTGGAGCCGATGCAGGACGTGCGATCGCCGTGCCACATCACGTCCGTGGCGATTGTCACGTGTCCCGCAGCTGCAAGAGTGTCAGCGAGCGCCAGCATATCGGTTCGAGCCCGCCCGAGCCCGTGCCCGAAGATCGTCACGGGATATCCTCCGGAAGGCGGAGCGGTAATAGGGATGGTGAAGATCAAGAGGATCTTTCTGATCGACGGAGCTGCGGGATTCAACGTTCCTCCAACTCCGGTCAAGAGGACCGCAGCGGAGATTTCACCTATAAAAATGTATTGAATGTTTGCGCTTGGGATCGGAGGAGGAGGTCGGAGCGCGGTCGTTCTGTCAGCGATGAAGAATGGCAGGGCCGTTGCCGGGGGTAACGAATTGGGGAAGCCCTGCAGCAGCTTGAGCGCGCTCACCTCGGTTTGAGTGGTGAAAGCCCAGGCGAGCGCGATCCTCGATCTCGTCAGCTGCAGCGGAGTCGCAGCGACCAGGCTATCGATGAAGGGCTTCAATCCCACGCGGAGGGCCTCGAGCTGTAGCGCCTGTGCATCGCTGAGGACACTCACCGTCGACCTGCCGCCTTCGACGAGGGGGTTCGCCAGCCGCGCCAGCGCGAAGGTGGTGGACGGAATCACGTTCCGGCCGCTGGTGTCCTTGAGGTTGGTGCTGATGAAAACGCCGTACCTCGTCCGCTCGTCGAGCGGAACGTTGGGCACGAACTGAAGCTGCTGTGGGTTGTTCGGTGTTCCGCCGTCCGGCAATAGGCTCGGCGTACAAGCGGGATCAGTGCAAGTCCGGCAATCGAGATCGAGGCAAGCCTTCACTGACGGAACGGTGGCCGGATGACCTGCATCGGCTGAGGTGAGTCGTAGGAAGCCAGTGCTGCTGGTCAAGGTGGTCGGATCGATCTTGCCCTGATTCAGCGCGCCCAGTGGATCCGAGTTTTCCGAAATGATCGGCGCGGTGGTGGAGAAACCGTCGAGTGTGTTCAGCCCGGCATAGAGCGTCTGTTGAAGGGGCGACCCGCCGTCAGGGATAGGTAAACTGACGAGGTTCGTCGAAGGGGAGCGAACCACGTCGTTGGGGAAAGGGATGATGTTGTTCGATGGATCGAACGTCAGGATCGGACGCACCGTGACGGTGAAAGTCCAAACCAGCGCAACGTCGCTGCGACTCACGCCCTGGCTCTCGAGGAAGTCGAGCGTCGGCTTGTAGAGCAATCGCAGCTGCTCCAACTGCACTGCCTTGGCGGCCTGGTCCTTGATGCGAGCGGCAGGATCTCTCTCGCTGGAAGGAATGAGCTCCGTTGTCGCATGGCACTCCGGATTCACGCTGCCGTCCGGTTCGAACAACCTGGTGCAGGTGACGAGCGAGGTATTCAAACGCGCAAACGCCCAGACCGATGAACCGACGACCGGCTCTCCGGCGGAACCCTTCAGCCCGTTCGCTCCGCCGATGAGCGCAACCGCGAACATCTTCCCGTTTTGCCAACCGGTCGGAGGCG
>Ga0070697_100004114_pt1 | contig 11146 bp, 9 predicted proteins | sample KBSK1501metaG_FD_65475 | JGI IMG/M metagenome (GOLD analysis project Ga0070697, IMG submission 65475) | Corn, switchgrass and miscanthus rhizosphere microbial communities from Kellogg Biological Station, Michigan, USA - KBS K1-50-1 metaG | ecosystem: Host-associated > Plants > Roots >... | reverse complement strand
TCTTACTATTATGAGTTTCGGCTGGTACGATGTTGAAGAAGCAGCCAGTCATCAGCCTAATGTCGTTGTGCTCGGTGCCAACAATAGTGTGATTCGTCAGAGCGCCGCGGTTTGAACGGACCGAGTTTCGGCCTGTCAAATCTACGACGAGCACGCTTGGGCCGGAATGGGCCCTCAGATGTGCTTGCAAGAGCACATGCATTCTCGATTTTGGGTTTGGGTCGGGCTGTACTTCATCTCATCCGCTTTCGCGGATTCGGCCGAGACTTCGAAGATAACTGAAGTAGTTGTTTATGGCGATCGCGCTCGGATCTCTCGCGAGATAACGGTGAATGTACCTGGGGGAGACTCTCAGTTTGAGTTAGCCGGTCTTCCTGGCGACTTGGACGAAAATTCTGTCGGAATTGCCGTTCGATCCGGCGGTTCTGTAATCATTCGCGGGATGGACGTCCAGAGGGAGTTCTTGAGCGAGAACGCGGATGCGCGCAGCCTGGATCTCTTGAAGCAACTCGATCAACTGCAGAATCAGAAGCGAGCCCTTCAATCGCAACAAGGTGTACTCGAGGATAAAAGGGAATTCTTTCGCAAGGTGAATAATAGCGGGGATCGCAACGATAAGCAGGTGTTCTCGTCTGACGAACTCAAGAAGCTTTATGATTTGTATTCGGGGGAACTGGCGGCGATTGCCAGCGAGTCTCTCCAGCTCGACGCGGCGGATCGCAAACTGAACCCTGAGATCGAGCGTATAGAGAAAGAACTCAGCCAACTCAGTCAAAAGAAAGAGCAGCACCGGGTTTTGGTCAGCGTTCAGTCCCAATCTGCTGCCGAGCTTCGCATCGAACTACGGTACGTGGTTCATAATGCTTCGTGGCTTCCAGTTTACGAAGCACGTGTGGACACCTCCAGCGGCAGGGTTTCGCTGATGTATGACGCGATGATTCGCCAGCGGACCGGTGAGGATTGGACCAAGGCGAGACTGACAGTATCCACCGCTCGTCCGGAACAGAATAATCAACTGCCGGAACTGGAGCCTAAGTACTTGCGATTCTCGCAACCATTGCCGGCGTCCGCTCCTCGCTCGATGGCCTTCAACTCGGAGAGGCCCCTACCAAGTGCGACTCCAACGGCGAAAGAGGAGGCAACCGAGCAAGATAACGTCGCTCAAATAGAGAGCGCGCAGCTGGAAAGCAACGGACTTTCGGTGACCTACCAGGTGGCGGTACCTGTTACCGTTCCGTCCGATGGACAAGCGCATCGAACTAATCTCACGCAAATTGATTTGAGCGGTAAACTGTCATACGCGACGACCCCCCGGTTGGAACCGGCCGCGTTCGTGAAAGAGCATCTAACCAATACCAGCCCCGATCCGCTGCTGCCGGGAAAGGTGAATCTGTTTCGAGATGGTGATCTGATCGGGAGCCTGACACTGCCGCTCATTTCGGCCGGAGCGGAGTTTGACCTATTTTGCGGCCGAGATGACGCAATAAAAATCGAATACAAGGAATTGGTAAATCGCGATGCGGAAATTGGAATTCTATCGCACCGGAAACAGAATCAGCGGAAGTATCAGATTGCTATCCAAAACTTTCGTAAGAATCCAATCAAGCTAACGGTTTACGACCAGATTCCGATCTCCCAAGATAATGATATCACCGTGACACCGGGGCAATACTCCACCAAACCAACCGGTGTCGACAAGGATAGCGGGAAGATCACCTGGGATCTGGATTTGCCCCCCAGCGAGAAGAAAATAATCGAATTTGACTACACGGTTGAATGGCCAGCGGGAAAAACGATTGAGTAGGGGAGCCGCCGGCTTGTCAGTCCTTCTGAAAAAGCGCAGCAAAGGCTCCGTCCATATTATTCTGGAGCGGTCCGACTTTACGAGATTCCAGGCAGGATAGTTGCGGAAATTGGTTGAGAATCTCCGAGACCACCTGCTCGTTTTCTTCCGATTCAATGCTGCAAGTGCTGTAGACCATCCGTCCGCCTCGGCGCAGATACGGCACGATATTCTCGACCATGCGGAGCTGCAGATGAGACATTCGGCGGAAATCATCGGGGGTGAGCCGCCAGCGTACATCGGTGCGGCGCCGAATTACGCCGGTATTGGAGCAGGGGGCATCTACCAATATCGCATCAAACGTGGGACTCCCCACTGGAAGCGGGCTCCTTAGCCAATCCACTAGGATCACTTCGGTATTGGTTACTCCTAACCTGACGAGATTTTGCTGTAAACGAGAGAGGCGCAGGGGTTCGTAGTCTCCGGCAAACAGTTGCCCTCGGTTCTGCATCAATTGTGCAAGATAGCAGGCCTTTCCGCCAGGAGCAGCACACGCATCGAGTACTCGCTCCCCCGGTTTCGGAGCGAGCAGTTCGCAGGGAATCAGTGTACTGGGATCTTGCACATAAACCACGCCAGCCGAGATCCACTCGGATGGAAGATGCTCTACCTCGAGACAGTCCTCTCGATCGGGCAACGGTTTTGCACCCGGGACGCTATGCAACAGCTCGCCTGGGGTCACCCGCAGCTCATTCGCCCGAACGTAAATTTTGGCCGGCTGGTTGTTCCAGGCACAAAGCTGAGTGGCTTCCGTTTCACCCCATGCTCCCTGCCATTTGAGATAAAGAAATTCCGGATGAGAATAGCGAACGTGTACTGGCGCGTGTTCGAGTTCTTCGAGGACCGCCTCTTTTTCGGCAATTGATTTCCGCAGAATAGCATTCACCAAAGTTCGTGCTGGCCCGGCAATATTTACCGTTTCGTAGACAGCCGCGTGTGCGGGAATCCGCATTTTGTAAAGCTGATACAAACCAAGCCGTAAGACTTGACGAGTCGCGGCGTCCAATTTGTTTGCCCTGAATCTACGGATGACAAAGTCCAATAGGGTACGATTTCGGATTACTCCGTAAAAAGTCTCGGTGACAAAGGCTCGATTACTTTGCGGAAGGTCGGATTGTTCAAGCGTTCGGTGCAGGACTCCATCGGCAAACTCTCGGCTGGATTCCCAGCGCTGCAGCGCCTTCAAACAACAGATGCGAGGATTACTGGCTGCCATAAACAACGCGCACAAAATGTTCCTTCCCCTTCCGTTGGCCCGGATGCTGAAAGTTAAGGTTCCATAAAATTTAACCGGTGCCACCGGTTTTGGGGAATGGCTTTGCAAAGGAGAAGCGGCCGGATCCTCCAAATGGTCCGGAAGCCAGGTGCGGCTGCTTTGCCGATGCCGCAAGGTTTGCCGAAACACCCCGCTGGGGGCGAACCACTGGCGTGGTTGGGGCTGCCCTATCGCCGGAGTAAGAGCGTTTAAGCCAGAGCGGCCTTAGTCATTGGACGCCCGATCGCGTAATAGTGAAAGCCGAGATCTCTCATCGTTGCCGGGTCGAATAAATTCCTTCCGTCGAAAACGATTGGCGTATGCATACGGCGGCGCACTTCGGTCAGGTCCGCGTTGGCAAAATCCGGCCACTCCGTCGCTAAAATTAAAGTTTCGGCATCCTCCACCGCCTCGAGCGCGGAATTGGCCAGACGAACTCCTGGACAAAGATTAAGTTCTTGTACTTTTTCGTTGCCTTTAGGGTCGTAGGCCATCACCTGAGCGCCTTCTCGGAGAAGATCGTTTACCAGATCGACCGCTACCGAGTTCCGGACGTCATCGGTATCGGGTTTAAAGGTAAGGCCCCAAACCGCGATTCGTTTTTCTTTCAGCACCCATAGGGTTTCACGTAACCTCTTTACGAAGCGCTCCCGCTGATACTGATTTATCCTCTGGACTTCCCGGAGGAGTTGGAAAGGTTCGCCGATTTGTTCGCTAATGGCAATGAACGCGGCAATATCCTTGGGAAAGCACGACCCACCGTAACCGAGACCGGCGTTGAGAAAGCTGCGTCCGATTCTTTTGTCCGCTCCAATTCCATCGGCAACCTTTTCGATATCTGCTCCACTCGCTTCGCAAATGGCGGACAGCGCATTAATATAAGAAATCTTGAGGGCAAGAAAGGAGTTGGCTGCGTGTTTGATCAACTCGGCGCTATTGATGTCCGTTACCATGATTGGCGCCATGAACGGTTCATAAACCCTTTTCATGATCGCTAAAGCGCGCTCGCTGTTTGATCCGATCACAATGCGATCGGGTTCCAGCAGATCGGCAACCGCGCAGCCCTCGCGAAGAAACTCAGGATTGCTGACAACGTCGAAATCGACATTCACCTTGCTATAGCGCCGGATTGTATCGGCCACTTTTTCTCCGGTTTTCACCGGGACGGTACTCTTGTCGACGATTACCCGGTATTCTTTTAGTACTGAGGCAATTTCGCGAGCGACCCGCTCGATATAAGTCAAATCCACGCTGCCATCGATTTGCGGGGGGGTTGGAACGGCGATGAATACGACTTGAGAGTTATCGACCCCTTGTTCAATGCTGCCGGTAAATTGCAGGCGGTGGGCCGAGACGTTCCGCTGAACCAGCTGGTCGAGACCAGGTTCATAGATCGGGATTTTGCCATTCCGGAGGGCTATCACTTTGCGTTCATCATTATCAACGCAGATCACCTCGTGGCCAACTTCCGCGAAGCAAGCGCCGGTGACTAACCCAACATAACCGGACCCGATAATCGCAATTTTCATAAGGAATCTGAAATCAAACCTGTTCCAATAACGCCGTTTCCCCGTATGTCCAGCGAAAGCTCTTGTCTGGGTCTTATAGACCGCTGCTCGGATTCAGGTCGATCGGTAAACCAAATCGCGGCAAATCTTTGAGCGTGAGGATTAACTGAACGCCGACGTCTTGCTTTCCGCTGCCGTTGTCGCGGGTAATTAGCCCGAGAGAGGCGACCCAACTGCTTAAATCGCGATGGATGATATATCGCTGCTCTTGGAAGCGACCGATCTGAGCCTCGTAATTCTCGTAAATGCTGAATCCCCAGTTATCGTTGATGCGATAGTAAGTTTGCAGGAAAATTTGATGGCTATTCGCGAAGTTGGGATTGTGGTCCAGGTAGAGGTCGCCTAATGAGATATCGAGGTTTGGCGTAACCGTCCAAGAAAGATACGTATTGATCTCCCAGAACTGCCGTTTGCTGAAAACCGGTAGCTGCGAATTTACAACCAGAGCGAGCCAAGGTACCGGGCTGAACCGGACATTATTGACAAAGTCAGAGTAGTGGCCAGTCTGAGAGAACGGATTTTTGAAGTTGATATCGAAATAATTATCGACCTCCAGCCAGTTGATGGTCTGGTTATCGCGTCTGGTTTGCAGGCGATTCCGAAGACCGAGTCGCCAGATGGTCCAATGGTCAATCGAATCGGTCGCAACAAATTGGGGGAAATCAATCGGTGGTATCTGAGAGCTTGGAATGAAGCGATCAAAAGGAAGTATATCGTTCGGCTTGAGCGTCGGATTCGAAACCCAGGAGAAGTTGGTATAGGGTTGAATGACGTGGCGCAATCCATCCAAGCCCAGCCATCGGATCTGAACGCCTTCGTATGCCCGGGACAACTTGAACGAAGCCTCCACGCCGGCGTTGAACAAAAACCGCGTTCTTGCCCCTTGGCTCTGAACCGTACCTTCGGCCGGAAACGTGTTATTGAATAACGAATCCGCCTGGGTGAAGTGCCCGGTAGGGTCGTAGTAAGTACCTCGAACACCGACCCGCGGGACGACCGAAAGCCATCCAAAATAAGTCTTTGGGTAGGTAAGCTGGTGGAATGTATCAAACCGAAATGCGGCGTAGTTGGGATTAGGCGAGGCAGGCAACCCGGGCGCAATCACCGTAGTTGCGATAGACGGGAACGCTTCGCGCAGGTAACCGGCGCTGGTGGTCGCCTCATAAAAAATGGGTGAATTGAATAAGGGCGTGCGGGCCACTTCCCAGGAAAACTCGGGTAACCGCTCAGTGGTCTGAAAAAATGGGTTTACCTGGTAACGGACGAAACCGCTGAGCGTGTATGCTTCTCCCTTTTTAATGACCTCGACAAAATTGTCTGGCTGAGGGTTGGTCTCGAATTCAAATGGATAAAAATCCTGGAGCAGAAACGCGTCACTAAGTTTATTTACCTCGACTACCGCCGAGATATCGCTGGTGAGAAACGTCCGCGACTCGTAACTGATCCGGTAGCGGCCGGGACTAATCGGCGGTCGTCCCAAAGACGTCTCGTTCAGGTTAGGCTCCTGATCATTGATGAAAAAGGTCTTTAAGGTGCCGTAGTTCTCGTCGTTGTCGCCAAAACTATACTTGAGATCCAACCCAATCGAGGGACCCCGCAACGTGCTGTAGTTAAGATGGAGAGTCGCGTCGGTATAATCATTCACCGGGAACTTGATCAGGGTGAACAAGAACGCATTGTAGGTGCTGTTGTACCCAAAGCTCGGTATAATTGAGAATTCGTCGTTCAGCGACTGATAGAGGTAGGGGAACCAGAAGACCGGGGTTGTGCCGACATATAAGGTGGCATTGGTAAAGATGACCCGATCATCCGGGTAAATCCGCATGCCTTTGGCTTTAAGGTGGTAGTCCGGTTTGGACGAATCACTCGTGGTCAACGAGCCATTATAGACTTTGTATTCGTTCTCCTGAATGGAGGAGAGATTCTCTCCGATAAATTCGAACGGCGTCTTGGCCCCACCAAAATCCGCTGCATTCAGTTTCTTGGTTTCGAGGTTGTAGACGGCGCGATCGCAAACAAAGGCATAATCGCCTCGATAAACGCGTACGTGACCTTTCAGAAGCACATCGTGAGTGTCCGGATTGTATTCGGCGTACTCGGAGTAGATCGCCACATCGCCGTAGTGAATAACCACGTGATTTTGGGCAATGGCGACGCCGCCTTCAAATTTGGTTTCGCCGGCAGTAATCTCGACCGGAAATTCGCCAAACTTCGGGAGCTCCGTAATGTCCTGTTGGGCGCGACAGATTGCCGTGAACAAAAGCAAAAGAGAGAAGGCGATTAGCCGGCCAAACATGGGAAAGATCAGAGCATTGAAAATGAATCCCAGCGAATCGCGGCTAAGCGATAAAAGCAAGGAGAAACCTTTACTCGGACGACCAGGCGCAAAGCCAAAGCGGCTAGCAAAATCCCGCTAGCCGATCGTTGCTAATCCGAATAGCCGTTCGGGTGCTTTTCGTGCCATGCCCACGCGCTCTGCACAATTTCGTGGATGTCCTGATATTTCGGTGTCCACCCCAACTGTTTTTTGGCTTTTTCCGATGCAGCGACCAGCCGCGGAGGATCGCCTGGCCGCCGCGGTTTTTGCAGAACCGGAATTTTGTGTCCGGTTACCTGGCGGCAAGCTTCGATGACCTCAGAAACGGAGACCCCTCCACCGGTTCCCAAATTGAAATAGCCGCTATCGGCCGTGGAAAGGGCAAGGATGTGGGCCTGGGCGAGATCCCGGACATGGATATAGTCGCGGATACAAGTGCCATCTGGAGTGGGGTAGTCGGTACCAAATATCTCCGCATGCGTGCTATGCCCAAGAGCGACGGCGAGGATCCGCGGGATCAAATGAGTCTCTATCCGGTGATGTTCACCAAATCGCTCGGACGCTCCCGCTGCGTTGAAGTAACGAAGGGCAACATATTTGATCCCGTGAATTCGCTGGAACCAGCGGAGGATCTTTTCGAACATCAATTTTGACTCTCCGTACGGATTAATCGGATTTTGCGCGGTTTCTTCGTCGATTGGCACTCGTTCCGGGATACCGTAGGTGGCGCATGTAGATGAGAAGACAAAGCTTTTCGCTCGTGCCTCAACCGCCGCGTGCAGCAGGTTAAGGCCACCGTAAACGTTGTTATGAAAATACTTGTATGGATTCTCCATCGACTCGCCAACCAGCGCGTTGGCAGCGAAATGCAATATCGCCTCCGGTCCGGTTGAGCCGACCGCGGAAAGGACCGATTCGGGGTCGCGCAGGTCTCCAGCGATTAGCCGAGCACGAGGATCGACCGCCTGCCGATGCCCCTCTGAACAATTATCGAAAACAGTGACTGCGTGTCCGAGGTTAAGCAGTTCCTCAACACAGACACTCCCGATGTAACCGGCCCCGCCGGTGACGAATACATTCACAGCGCGTGACCCTAGCCGGATTTTCGAGGCTGCCTAGCGAAAAAAGCCGGATGCGCTCTGATCGAAGGCACCCGGGTTCATTAGCGCAGTCGCACCTAGATTTTGGATTGAAGAATGGATACCATTCTTCGGATGTAGTCGGCGCGACACCGCGGGCGCAGAATCTTCAGACTGTCTTCGTAAGAACCAAGCTCGAGCAGCTCGATCGTTACATCTCTTGAGCCCCAGCGGTTCATCATTGCGCGGCTGGGCATATAAAGGTCGATCGTGTTCTTCCCCACCAGGGCTGAGCCGTAGTCGTCAATGACATAAAGCTGTTTTTGGCCGAGAATCTTGAACTTGGTGCCTAGAGGGAACCTGGACCAGTCAGCGGCCGCGCTATTGCATCCGCCGACGGCTAATTGGGTGCCAACTGCATTGCTCCTGCCATATCGGCGATGGCCGGACTCCGAGTGCGTATACGCGGTCGTCCTTACCTGGACGGTTTTCAGTGAGCCTTTGGTGGACGCCGCGTTTTTGTTGTGAAAATCATCGAGAGCACAACTGGTAACCAAGAACGACAATCCCACCAATGACAGGTGGACCAATTTCATAAAGCCCGGAAAGTTCTTGTTTCGGTGGGGATGTCAACAGATATCTTCAAATTCCACATTGTCGTGAAACTGTCGGAATTAGGGGAGCGAATCCAATTTCGCGACAAAACGTAGCCGATTTTTGCCGCTCGTTGACCGGTATTATGCCGAATCGCGTTCCGTTTGGAAGGAAAAAAATGGGCGAAACGGAGGATCGGCCGCCACGATGCGATGACAGACTAAACTCTGGGCAGGTTATGCCCGTTAATCTATGCCGGCGATACTTTCTTCTTTGATATCGCTAAACCGCGCAAATGCGCAGATACCGCGTTGAGAGGATCGGATGAAATTCCAGAACTCCTGGACCGAAGCCGACCAAGTTGTTTCCGCTGCACGTGCTATGGCCTCGGTGGTTTTCAAGCCTGAATGATACAAGAGTTCATGCGCTTTTTTTACCTCGGTTCGCAAAGCCGAACCGAATCCTGCCCGGCGCAGTCCTAGACTGTTGATTCCCACAATGCTGTTCATTCCGACCGCGATCGAGAAAGGAGGGATATCTTTGCTGATTGCTGCAGAACCGGCCACCATTGATATCGTTCCGATCCGAATCTTCTGGTGAAATACCGCGCCACCGCCGAGAAACGCTCGGTCGCCGACCTGGACATGACCTCCGAGCAGCACGTTGTTGGCTAGAATGGCATGGTTTCCAATCTGCGCGTTATGTCCCAAATGCGCCCCCACCATCAGCAGATTGTGAGAACCGACTATGGTGGCGCTCCCGGGTTCCGTACCGCGATGAATCGTACAATGTTCGCGGATGACATTTCCGTCCCCTAGCTCCACCCGCGTCGAAGAATTGCGATCAAAGGCGAGATCCTGTGGCAGTCCTCCAATGACGCTGCCATAGCCAATCACATTTCCGGACCCGATTCGAATCTCTCCAGTCAGGATTGCGTGGGCCTGAATCTCATTATCCGGGCCAATGACTATTGGGCCTTCGATTACTACGTAGGGCCCAATCTTTGTCCCCGGCCCAATTTCGGCACGTGAATCGATAATTGCGCTCGGATGAATCATTCCGAATTAATAGAATGCAGCCCGGCGGTCTGTCGAAACATTCGAAGAAATGAACGCGCTCGATAACGCAAAAACCTGGTCGGACGCGTTCGCAGCAGGTAGTAGCTCCTGCCGATCCACGGCCAGGCGGGATCGAACGGACTGACAACTAGTGCACCAAGTCTGAGGCTCGGATAGAAGCGTTGGGAGCGCCGCCGGATGACTCGCAAGGCGCTGGCGAGGCGAATAGCTGAGGTCCTATTTAACGAGCCAGCAACGCGGCGAGGCGCCGGCGCCGCCCCAACCCGGAGGGCTGCGCGGATTTTGGCCGGGTGCTTTGTTGCTCGTCGGTCAAAGACCACAGCGGGTATTCTCCCTCCTACCGCCAGTCCGGCTCGGACCGCCGCGCACCCAGCCAAAATTCGCAGCAGCGCTGCTATCCCAGCCTCAGACTTGGTGCACTAGTTACCGAATTGATAAAATCAAACGAATACTCGATATTTCTAACCTTCAGTCCTGACTTTGAGCCATTCGTCATAATCGGACTGCTAAATGCAAGAAAATGGGAGACAATCGATTCATGAAGAAATTGAATGCTTGGCTGGCGATACCTTTTCTCTGCTTAGCCCCTTTTGCCGTAGCTTCAGCGCAGTGGCATGGCTGCGGCGGGGGTGAATTTCTTGGCGGTTTTGGCCGGGAGTCGTTGGACGATCTGGATCTTTCCGAAACTCAGCGGCAACAGGTTCACCAAATCTTCCAATCTAATCACGACGCATTCCGGAGCGCCTTCAAAGCGGTGTTGGAAGCGCATCGAGACCTCAACTCAGCTATGCAAGCGACTGCACCGGACGAAGCCACCATCCGGGCTCGAACAACCCAACTGGGAAACGCAATGGCTAATCTAGCGGTTCTAAAGGCGCAAATTCGAACTAAAATCGTGGCCCTCCTCGATTCTGCACAACAGCAAAAATTAGCTCAGACTGAACAGGACCAGGCCAAGAGGACACAAAAGATGATCGATCGAATGAGCCAGCCCGGAGAAGCCGGTGTCGAGTAGTCGGCCAGGCGTCGGAGCGAATGGGCGACGCGGCGAAAGGGCGAGTGGACGAGGAGATCTGTCGGCGCGATCTGCCCACTACGGCAGGGCGAAAACCTCGGCGCGCTTAGCAGGTACGCCCTTTGGTTATGCTTCCCCATGCGCCGGGTTTGAGCCATTTCGTGCCCGCTGATTAGAGTGATTTTCGGTTTGTGACTAAACCGGGTCAATCGGTAGGCAGGTCTTCAGACCGCCTGCATCATAAGACTTTCCATCCCAGGCTAAAGCGAGACGTCACGTTTCTGAGACCCTCCTCCGTGTTGTCCGCCAATAGCCATGTTTGTGTATTACCCCAATTGAGGCGTACACCGAAATAGCAATTATCAGCGGGTAACGAATGGCTCAAACCCGGCGCAT
>Ga0070697_100004113_pt1 | contig 11147 bp, 10 predicted proteins | sample KBSK1501metaG_FD_65475 | JGI IMG/M metagenome (GOLD analysis project Ga0070697, IMG submission 65475) | Corn, switchgrass and miscanthus rhizosphere microbial communities from Kellogg Biological Station, Michigan, USA - KBS K1-50-1 metaG | ecosystem: Host-associated > Plants > Roots >... | reverse complement strand
GTCGGCCTGGTCGGCGACGTGGATCACCTGGACACGCTGAACCTGCGGGGCATGCCGGGGGTCAGCGACGTGGTGCGGATCTCGTCGCCGTACAAGCTGGTGAGCCGGGAGCACCACAGGGAGCGTTCGGTCATCAGGGTGGCGGGCGTGCCGATCGGACCGGACACGCTGACCGTCATCGCCGGCCCGTGCGCGGTCGAGACGGCCGAGCAGACGATGGCGGCCGCGCTGATGGCGCGGGCGGCGGGCGCATCGCTGCTGCGCGGCGGCGCGTACAAGCCGCGCAGTTCACCGTACGCGTTCCAGGGGCTGGGCGAGACCGGGCTGAAGATCCTCGCCGAGGTGCGCCAGGCGACCGGCCTTCCGGTGGTGACCGAGGTGGTCGACCCGGGCGACGTGGACCTGGTGGCCAGCTACGCGGACATGCTGCAGGTCGGCACCCGCAACATGCAGAACTTCCCGCTGCTGCAGGCGGTCGGCGGGGTGGGCAAGCCGGTGATGCTCAAGCGCGGCATGAACGCCACCATCGAGGAGTGGCTGATGGCCGCCGAGTACATCGCCCAGCGCGGCAACCTGGACATCGTGCTGTGCGAGCGCGGCATCAGGACGTTCGAGAAGGCGACAAGGAACACCCTGGACATCAGCGCGGTGCCGGTCGCGCAGCGGCTGTCGCACCTGCCGGTGATCGTGGATCCGTCGCACTCCGGCGGCCGCCGCGACCTGGTGCTGCCGCTGTCCCGGGCGGCGATAGCAGTCGGCGCGGACGGCGTCATCGTGGACGTCCACCCGAACCCGGACTCCGCGTTGTGCGACGGCCCGCAGGCGCTGGTCGAGTCCGACCTGCGCGAGCTGGCCGCCGTGGCCGCGCACCTGTCCCCGCTGGTCGGCCGCACCCTGACCCCGGCCCCCGCCGTCCCGCGCGAGCCCGCCCTGGCTTGACTCGATTTGAGGGGTTAGCGGGTTAGAAGGGTTCTGACTGGCGGTATTCCTGCGCGCCCGCGGCCAGTTCCTCGGCCAGGACCCCGGCGTCGAGCCTGACCTCGATGCGGCGCAGGTCGTCGATCCGGGCCCGGGTTTCCACCCGCCGCGGGGTGAGCAGCGTGCAGCAGTCCTGGTCGGGCAGCTCGGAGATGGCCAGGGTGCGGATGCGGCGAGCCTCGGCCATGATCTCGGTCTTGTCCCAGCCGATCAGCGGGCGCAAGATGGGCAGCTTCACCGCGTCGTCCAGCGCGGTGATGTTGGTGAGCGTCTGGCTGCTGACCTGGCCGAGCGAGTCGCCGGTGACCAGCGCGGTGGCGTCGAGCCTGCGGGCCAGCGCCTCGCCGGTCTTGAGCATTAGCCGCCGCTGGGCCACGATCAGCAGCCGGTCCGCCCCGGAGGACTTCAGGGCCTGCTGGGCCTTGCCGAACGGCACCACGAACAGCCGCGACCCGCCCTGGAACCGGTCAAGCCCGCGGACCAGGGCATAGGCCTTGTAGATGGATTCGGGGCCGGTCAGCGGCATCCCGGAGAAGTGCAGGAAGAAGCAGCGCAGGCCGCGACGCATCATCCGGTAGGCGGCGACCGGCGAGTCGATGCCGCCGGACATGAGCACGACCCCGCGGCCGCTCATGCCGACCGGCAGCCCGCCCTGGGCGGCCATGCCCTCGGTGAAGACGAACACCTCGTCCTGGTCCACCTCGATGAACACCGTGGTGTCCGGGCGGGACAGGTTGACCCCGAGTCCGTGCGCCTCCTGGATCTCCCGGCCGATCAGCACGCTCAGCTGGGACGAGGTGAGCGGGAACCGCTTGTCCCTGCGGCGGGCGCGTACCGCGAACGTGCCCGAGCTGCCCTTGGTCAGCGCCATCGCCGCGGCGGAGATGGCCTCGGGCGTCTTGGCCACCCGCACCGGCACGCACACCCTGGCGATGCCGGGCACGTCCTGCATCCGCTCCGCGATCTGGCCCGCCGCCTGCGCCCAGCCCGTCTCGCCGCGCTGCTCGCCGTCGGCGACGCGGAGCAGGATGACCCCCTCACGCTGGCACAGCTGGACCGGCACGCCGAGGTCCCGCACCGCGACGCGGATGTTGCCGTGCAGGATGCGCTCGAACTGCTGCCTGTTCCGTCCCTTGAGCACGATCTCGCCCAGCTTGAGCAGCACGCACGGCTCATCGGCGCCGTGCTCATAAGGGCGCTGCGCGGCGGCGGGGAAGTCTGGCACTCCCCTAGTCTGCCAGCAGATACGGGTTTCGTGGGGCCTGCCGGAGCTGAGAAGCGGGTGCTAGCCCCAGTGTTTCCCTGGCCGCCCGCCGTTAACGTGGGCCCGTGAGCATCTCCGATGAAGTCCGGGCTTCGGCCGCGGCACACCGCGATCTCGGCCCCGGCTACGACGTCGCCGTGGCCGAGGGTCTCGTCGAGCGCATCGGCGAAGAAATCGACAAGCGAGTGGACGCCCGGCTGTACGGCCAGGCGCCCTACCAGGCTCCGCCGCCGCGGCCACGGCTGCGTCGTGAGCCGGTGCCGGGACGAATCGGGTTCGGCGCCGTGGTGCTGGGCCTCGGTTCGATGGGCATGGCCATCGGGGCCACGGCGACCGTGCTGCATCCAGGCGACTCACCCGGCCATGTCAGCGGCGGCGCGGCGGTGCTGATCGCGCTGATCTGGCTCGTGATCGGGGTCGTCAACGTCGCGTACGCCCGGTACCGGGCGTTATCCGGGGCATGTTTGTGGTGATCCCCGGCACGCTGTAGCGTGCGCTCATGGGCAGCGACCAGGATGCGGAGATCCGCGCTTCCGTGGCTGCGCACGCCGACCTCGGTCCCGGCTACGACGACGCGGTCGCCGAGGGGCTGGTCGAGCGCATCGGGGCGGAAATCGACAAGCGGATAGACGCACGGCTCGCGCAGTCTGACGCTGCGGGGGCTCCCGGATACCAGTCTCCTGGCTACCAGCCTCCTGGCTACCAGGGGCCTGCGGGGCCGGCCGACGCCCAGCCAGGGGTCCCTACGCCGGCCGGCCCCGCCGGATACCACGGCTATCAGGGGTACCAGGGTTACCTGGGGCCGGTGCTGCCGCCCGGGTACCAGCTGGGCCCGCCGCCGGTACGACCGTCCCAGGTCGGAGCGCGAAACGTGGCGACGACCGTCACCGCGCTCGGCTCCATGGCGATGGGTGTCGCGGCCACCGCGATCGTCGCGCACGCCGCCACTGTCGGCGGCCGGGGCTTCATCATCCTGCTCATCTGGGTCGCCATCGCGATCATCAACGTCGCCTACGCCCGACGTCCCTGACGCGGCTGACCGCGATCGAGCAGCGGCTCAGGCAGTCGCCGTCTGGCTGACGGCGCACAGGAGCCGGTTGTCGCCGCGCTGCCAGAGGGTGCCGACTTCGGCGAAGCCGGCCGCCCTGAGGGCCTCGACGTGGGTGGCGAGCAGGCTCGACTGCGACTCGTGGTGCCCGGCCTCCACCCGGCGGCGGGCGCGTTCGGCCACGTAACCGGCCAGCACCGGATCGGCGGCCGCGGCGTCCCACCAGTCGTGCCAGTTCTCCGGATGCCCGCCCGGGAAGCGCCGCTTGTCCTCGCGCTGGCGCAGCGCCTGGTCCAGCCGGGCCAGGACCGGCGATTCCTTGGCGTCAAGGGTGAAGTGGTCGCCGTCGAGCAGCAGGCCACCGGGGCGGAGCACCGCGGCGAGTTCGGCGTACAGGGCGCGCAGCTCCGGCTCGGGCAGCCAGTGCAGCGCGGTGGTGCTCACCGCGACGTCCGGCGCCCTGTCTCCCAGGCCCAGTCGCGCCGCCCAGCCGGGGACGCGCAGGTCCAGGTCGTCGAAGCGCAGGCCGGGCACGTCCTGGTAAGCCGCCCGGCCCAAGCTCAGCGACACCGGATCGGCGTCGATGCCGATGACCGTGGCGCGCGGGAGCCTGGCGAGCAGCCGGACCCCCAGCGAGCCGGGCCCGCAGCCGACGTCGAGGACGAGCGGGTCGGGTCGTCCGGTGCCCTCCTCGACCGCGTCGATGAGCGCGGTAAACCTGTCCTCGCGATCCGGCAGGCTCTCCTCCTGCTGGCGGTCCCAGCGCTCGATCCATTGCCGGGCGGTGTCGCGGTCGAGTTCGGGCATGGGATCGCCTCCTGGATCGGGCAGTTACTGGCTAAACTACCTTTGACAGTCACAACCCTAGATTTGGAAATGTAACTGGTCAAGTGAATTTCAACAGTCACATGGACATCGTGATCAGGGTGGCCGTGGACCTGGTCAACCTGCTCACCCCGGGCGAGGAGCGCGGGCGCCGTTACGCTCCGCCCGAGGGAGACGAGCGGACTGCGGCCGCCGGCGCGGTGCTGCGCGACGCCGGCGGGCGCGAGGCGACCTGGGAGGAGGCCGCCGAGCTCTGCTTCGTCGCGGCGGAACTGCGCGGCGTCTTCGAGGCGGTCAGCACCGGCGCGGTAGACGAAGCGGCCCGCCAGGTCAACGCGCTGCTCTTCCGCACCGGCGCCCGGCCGGAGCTGGAACGGCACGACGGCGAGCCCTGGCACCTGCATTTCCACGCCGCCGACAGGTCCCTGCCGAACGGCTGGGCGGCGGGCTGCGCCACCGGCCTGGCGGTCGTTCTCGGCGGCTCCCGGTACGACCGGCTCGGCGTGTGCACCGGGCCCCGGTGCGACCGGGTCTACGTGGACATCTCGCGCAACGGCACCCGGCGCTACTGCTCGACCTCATGCCAGAACCGGGTCAAGACCGCCGCGTTCCGGGCCCGCCTGGCATGAGCCGGCATGGATTCCGGGGGCGCCGGAAATGTCGTACCCCCCTCGTAATGTGTGGTCCATGAACCCACCACGCAGACGCCGTGCCAACCCCGCGGACGAGTCGCTGGGACCCAAGGGGTCGAAGGGCCGGTGCAGGTGCGCGGAGTGCGAGGCGCTGGCCGAGGGCGCCGACCTCGACCCGGAGGCCTGCATGCAGGCGGTCGCCGAGGACATCCGCACTGTCGGCTGGTCGGTCTCCGCCGTCCTCGGCGATGAGATCGCGCCGCCCTGGGCCTACACGGTAGGACTGTGGCTCAGTCACCTGGGACCCGAGCTGACCATGTTCGGCCTTCCGGTCGAGCACATGACGGTCATCCTGAACTCGATCGGCGAGCGCATCGCCCACGGCACGCCGATCGAGGCCGGAGACCTGATCGACGGCATCTGCCCATGCTCGCTCGCGATCCGGCCGGTGCACGAGAGCTGGCGGATGACCAGTATGTTCGCGGTCTCTGACCGGTATCACGGCTACGTCAGGCCGCCTTACCTGCAGGTGGTCTGGCCCGATCGCCGGGACCGCTATCCGGGTGACCCGGGGTTCCAGTTGAAGTACGAAGGCAGGCAGCCGCTGCTGTGGCTGCCGCGCGACGACAACCCGCCCGGCGTCTGGACCCGGATCGATCAGCTCTGCTGACCCTGGCCCGGCGGAATAAAAGAAGTTGCCGGCGCGCTACGCCGCTGGTTAGCGTCGGATGGCCGGCCGGACCGGCCGACGCTATCGGGGTCTCGGGGTCTGGCCAGGCGCTAACCCGGAAGGTCACGGGCTAGCTGGAAGGGGCAGGGCCGATGTCGCGGGGCGGGTTCCTCAGCCGGTTCCCCGTGCTCGGGATCCGGGATTTCCGGCTGCTGCTCACCGACCGGCTGATCGCGCCTGCGTCGGTCGGGTTCTCCATCGTCGGCGTCTCCTTCGCCGTGCTCAAGGCGACCAATTCCGCCGCCGACCTGTCGTACGTGCTCGCCGCCCAGATCGCGCCGTCGCTGGTGTTCGCGCTCATCGGCGGCGTCGCCGCGGACCGGTTCCCGCCGCAACGGGTCATCGTCGCGGCCAACCTGCTCATGGCGCTCGGCGAGGGAACGTTCGGCCTCCTCGCGCTGACCAGCAAGCCCCCGCTGTGGGCGATGATCGCGCTGGAGGCCATCACCGGGACCGGCGTGGCGATCTTCTACCCCGCCTCGCAGGCGCTGCTCCCCCGCCTGGTCCCGCGTGACCTGCTGCAGGAGGCGAGCGCGATCAGCCGGCTGGTGATGAACGTCGGCCAGATGTCGGGCGCGGCTCTGGCCGGCCTGCTCGTGGCGGTCGCGGGGGCCGGCTGGGCGCTGGTGCTCTGCGGCATCGGCATGGTCAGCACCATTCCGATGCTGCTGGCCATCCGGGGCTCCCAGCCGGTGACCGGGGAGGCTTCGTCGCCTGCCGGGACGAACGCCGCCGCCCGGAGCATGCTGACCGAACTGCGCGAGGGCTGGTCGGAGTTCCGTTCGCACACCTGGCTGTGGGTGATCGTCGCGCAGTTCTGCGTGGTGATGATGGCCTGGTACGGGGCGTTCTCCGTGCTCGGCCCGGTGGTGGCACGGGAGCACCTCGGCGGCCCGGCCGGCTGGGGCGCGATCACCGCGGCGGATGCTTTCGGCCTGATCGCGGGTGGTCTGGCCTCGCTGTGGTTCACGCCACGCCGGCCCATGCTGTTCGTGGTGCTCACCGGGGGCGCGATCGCCATCTCCCCCCTCTCGCTGGCGATGGTGCTGCCGCTGCCCGCGGTGTGCCTTGCCTCGTTCGGCCTCGGCGTGTTCGTCGAGATGATGATGGTGCAGTGGACGGTCACGATGGCGCGGAACATCCCGCCGGACAAGCTGGCCCGGGTCTCGTCTTACGACGTCCTCGGCTCGGTCATGGCGATGCCCGCCGGGGCGCTGATCGCCGGCCCGCTCGGCGCCGCGATCGGGATCTCCCGCGCGCAGTACGCGGCGGCCGCGGCGATCGTCGTGGCGTCCGCGCTGGCCCTGCCGCCGCGCGACATCCGGACCAGCCGCGGCGCTCTGCCAGCCGAGGATCAGGTGGCCCTGGAGACCCTGGAGGATCAGGTCGCCCTGGAAGCCGTTCCCCGCCTGTCGCCCGGGCCCGTTCCCGGGTAACGGGTCCGCGACGCCGGAACGGCGGGTGCCCCCGTGGTACCCGCCGTTCCGGCCTGGGGTTTCAGACGTTCTTGCGGTACGAGCGGAACGTCGCCACCGACACGGCCACGCACGCCACCGCGAGGACCAGCAGCCCGCCGCAGCGCACCCCGATCGCGGCCCAGTCGGGGTGGGCAGAGACCGCGCTGCGGCCGATCTGCACCACCCAGTTGAGCGGGTTGCGCGACGCGATCGCCTGCATCCAGCCCGGCATCAGGTCAGTCTGAATGAACGCCGAGGACAGGAACATCAGCGGCAGCATGAAGAACGTGTACACGCCGATGATGGCCTCGCGCGAGCGCAGCGTCATGCCGACCGCGTTCGACAGCGCGCCGAACACCACGCCGACCAGGATCGACGCCGCGACCATGACGGCCACCCCGGCGACCCCGCCGTGGTAGCGCGCCCCGCCGGCCAGGCCGAGCGCCACGATGATCAGCGTCTGCACGGTCGTGCTGACCGCCTGCTCCGCCACCGAGGCGTTCATGATCGCGATCCGGCTGGCCGGGGCGGCGAGGAACCGGTTCAGCGTGCCGCGGTCGATCTCCTCGATCATCGTCATGCCCGCCCACATGTTGTTGGACATCGCGTTCATCGCGATCAGCCCGGGCACCAGGTAGTCCAGGTAGGTGCCGTGATAGGCGAAGCCAGGGATGTCGATGACCCGGCGGAACAGCTGACCGAACAGGAACAGCCAGATCACCGGCTGGATGACGCTGAACGCCAGCACCCACGGCTGCCTGACCAGGGCATGCAGCTTCCTGCCCGTCAGGTACCAGGTGTGCGCGATGGTGGTGCCGAACGGCACGGTGTTCGGCTGCGCCGCCCGGAATCGCCCCCTGGCCTGCGGGGCCTGCGGGGTCGAAGGGCCCGGATTGATCTGTATGGTCGTCATCACTTGCTCACCCCTGCGGTCTCGAGCTCGTTCGCATGTCCGGCGCAGTCGGGGCCTTCCGACTCGCTGTAGCGGCGACCGGTGTGCCGCAGGTACACGTCGTCCAGCGACGGCCGCGCCACGGCCACCGACGCGGCGTTGACGCCGGCCCGCTGCAGTTCGGCCAGCACGACCGGGACCGCGGCGGCGCCATCGTCACTGCGGGCCGATACGTCGCGGCCGGCGATGACCACGTCCCGCACCGCGGGCAGGGCCGCCAGCACCTGCCGGACCCGGGCCGGGTCGGCGTCGGCCGGGAGCTCGACCTGCACGGCGTCGCCGCGCAGTTCGCCCTTGAGTTCGTCGGGCGAGCCCGAGGTGACGACCCGGCCGCGGTCCACGATCGCGAGCCGGCTCGCCAGCCGGTCCGCTTCCTCCAGGTAGTGCGTGGTCAGCAGCACGGTCATCCCCTCTCCGCCCGCCAGTCGCGCGATCTCCTGCCACATAGCCGCCCTGGATTCCGGGTCCAGGCCCGTGGTGGGCTCGTCGAGGAACAGCACCGCGGGCCGGTGGATCAGCCCGAAGGCCACGTCCAGGCGGCGCTGCATGCCACCGGAATAGGTCTTGACCAGCCGTTCCGCCGCCTCGGTTAGCCCGAAGTGCGCGAGCAGCTCGTCCGCGCGGGCGCGCACGGCGGCGCCGCGCAGCCCGTACAGCCGGCCCTGCAGGATCAGGTTCTCCCGGCCGGTGGCGGTAGGGTCGGCGCCGGACCGCTGCGCCACGACGCCGATCATGTGCCGGACCTGGCCCGGCCGGGCGAGCACGTCGACGCTCTCGACGCGTGCTTCGCCGGAGTCTGGCCTAGCTAGCGAGGTGAGAATCTTGACGGTGGTGCTCTTGCCCGCGCCGTTCGGGCCGAGCAAACCGTAGATCATGCCGCGCGGGACGCTGATGTCCAGCCCGTCCAGCGCCCGGATGCCGTGTTTCTTGCCACGGACGGCGTAGGTCTTGACTAGCTGACGCGCCTCGATGGCGCAGTCGGTCGTGCTCACTGGTGTCTCCTTGCTATCCTGCCCGCGAGGAGAAACCCGGCTACTGTAGTAGGTGGGACCTCGGGTTTCGCGTGTCGCGGGATCGATTGAGGTTGACGGCCCCGGCCGCCGGTGTTGCCGCACCAGGCCGGGGTCGTTTGCTTAGCCGCCTGCCGCCGGTTCTCCTTCCTGGTTCAGGGACGGGATGAGCTCCGCGGGGAACTCCCCGGTCTCGTGGTAGCGCCGCCAGGCCTCCAGCCCGGGGAAGGTGCCGTCGGTGAGCTCCGTGAGCAGCCCGCGCACCCACTCCGTCTCGGCCCGGCGCGACGCCAGCTGATACTCCGACTCGATCAGGAACAGCCGGGGCAGCTGGGCCTCCATCGCATCCAGCATTTCCTGATGCGCGGCGGTGGCCTCTTCCAGCGCCTCGAGCCGCTGCCGCAGCAGGCCGATCAGCTCATCGGGCGACAGGGTTCCGCATTCCCCCAGCGCCGCCTCGAACCTGGTGTACTCCCGCTCGGGCTCGCTGAGCAGCTCGCGCAGCCAGTCCTTCAGCTCGGCGCGGCCCGCCTCGGTGATCCGGTAGGTGGTCCGCTCCGGCTGCCTGCCCTCCCGGCCCACCTCGACAGCCTCGATGAACCCGTGCTTCTCGAGATTCTGGACCACGGTGTAGAGCGAGCCCCAGTTGATCTTGATGGCCTGGTCCTTGCCGTACTCGCGTAGCTTCGAGGCCATCTCGTAGGGGTACATCGGCCGCTCCGTCAACAGCGACAGCAACGACAGCGCCATCAGGTTGCTGACCTTGCGCCGCGCTGTCTTCCGCGGCTGGGCCATTCCGGCATCTCCTCGTATCCGAGTCTCCGTGTCCGAGGACTCGTTCTCAAGTACTCGTAGACGAGTATACGCACGGGCGCGTGCCGCCCGCAACCCTTATCCCGAACGGTCGGCGGTTCCCGCCGGGCTCCCCCGGCGGCCCGGTGCCGACTGGCGATGTCCCACGAGGAACTTCAAGCGGGGCGCAGAAAGCCTTTCAGCCTCTGCGGCACCACCCGTGTCAGAGGCTTAGCGCATGGATGCCGCTAAGGTCGCGGGGCGCGTAAGGAAATAACCCGCGTCGTTCCCGGGCAAGGGTGCCCGCATCAGGTGCCGCAGCTGTCACGGCGCCCGTGATTTCAGGTCACCGCACCCCCATGGTGGTGTTGTGACACTCGGTGATCCGCCCGGCCGCACCGGCCTGTTCCCGCGGGGCTGGCGTGACGGCTGAGGTGACCGCCAGGCGGCAGCCAGGATCGTGGATCGCTGCACCCCTGATCAGGGGTGCAGCGATCCACGATCACGCGACTACGCGCGGAAGCCAGCGAGTAAATAACCGACGCGCCCCTGGAGCTGCATGAACGCGGCAACCATGCGGTATGAATGGGGCCCGGGCGGGGGTGGGGTGAGGAAGCAGGAACGGGGGGCGGGTCAGCCGAAGAAGACCTCGGCTTCGGCGTAGCGCTGAGGCGGGACCAGCTTGAGCTGGCTGGTGGCCTCGGCCAGCGGCACCCGGATGATGTCCGTGCCGCGCAGCGCCACCATCACGCCGAACGCCTCGTCGTGCACCGCCTGTACCGCGTGCACGCCGAACCGGGTCGCCAGCACCCGGTCGAACGCCGTCGGCGTGCCGCCGCGCTGGATGTGGCCCAGCACCGTGCAGCGGGCCTCCTTGCCGGTCCGCTTCTCGATCTCGTCGGCCAGCATCTGCCCGACGCCGCCCAGCCGCACGTGCCCGAACGAGTCGAGTTGCTCACTCGCGGTGGCGAGGTCCTCGCTCACCGGGTGGGCACCCTCGGCGACGACCACTATCGGCGCGAACCGGGTCTGGAACCGGTGCTGCACGTAGGCGCAGACCCGCTCGATGTCGAACGGCCGCTCCGGGATGAGGATCACGTTCGCGCCGCCCGCGAGCCCGGCGTGCAGCGCGATCCACCCGGCGTACCGGCCCATCACCTCGACGATCAACGCCCGGTGGTGGCTCTCCGCCGTCGTGTGCAGCCGGTCGATCGCCTCCATCGCGATGTTCACGGCGGTGTCGAAGCCGAACGTGTAGTCGGTGGCGCCGAGGTCGTTGTCGATCGTCTTCGGTACCCCGACGACGGGAAGCCCCTGCTCGCCGAGCCGGGTGGCCACCCCGAGCGTGTCCTCGCCGCCGATCGCGATCAGCGCGTCGACGCCCAGCCCGGCCAGGTTGTCCTTGATCCGCTCGATGCCGTTGCGGCCGCCGCCGGGGTTCTTCAGCGGGTTGGTGCGG
>Ga0070697_100004111_pt1 | contig 11149 bp, 8 predicted proteins | sample KBSK1501metaG_FD_65475 | JGI IMG/M metagenome (GOLD analysis project Ga0070697, IMG submission 65475) | Corn, switchgrass and miscanthus rhizosphere microbial communities from Kellogg Biological Station, Michigan, USA - KBS K1-50-1 metaG | ecosystem: Host-associated > Plants > Roots >... | reverse complement strand
TTTCTTGGAATCGGAAATTCCGCCGTCGCGGCGCAACGATGCGGCGTTAAAGAATTTATCGGCTTCGAGATTGACGAGGCCTATCTCGCGGAAGCCCAGCGACGGATTGGGTAGCGCACGCGTCTCGCGTGCTGGTTCCGGCGTCTCGCCGAAACAATCTTTTCCGAAAAGTTCGCAGTAGCGAGGACGCCATCGGCCCGAGCCGGACGGGCGGTGGCGCGTGAGACGCCCATTCGACTGTCGCTCACGGCAGGCAGTGCGCTACCCGGACTGGAATTTCTCGAGCGATTTCACCAGATTTCCCGGCAATGGCCGGACGCGATCGAAAATGCGCGAGGCCAGCGGCTTGGCCGTGGCATAACCAGCGGCGAACATTTCCAAGCGCGCATCCAGGTTGTCGATGTAATGAAGGGCCATCGCCTCCGGCGTCTTTGGACTGACCGGCGAACCAAATTGCGGCTCGCCGTGATGCGCGCCAATGAGATGAAGCAAATGCAATCGCACGTCGTCGGATGGAGGCGTGAAATTTTTCCACGCCTCGGCATTTTCTGAGAAGATTTTTCTCCAAAGCGAATTGACTAATTCCAGACCGATGGAGATGTGGCCGATCAATTCGCCACGCTCGTCGTAACCCATGGTAAATCCGCTTTCCGGCAGCTGGTTTTCCCAAAGTTTGCCGGCATCGTGGAAGAGGATACCCCCGAGCAGAAGGTCGAGATTCAACTGGGGGTACAACGGCGCGATCCTAATTGCAACTCGCATCATTTGTGCCGTGTGCTCAACCAGCCCGCCGCGCCGCGCATGATGATAGTTGCGCGCTGCGGCGGTACGACGAAATCGGTCGCCCCATTCGCTTAAAAACGAGGCGCACAATATCCGCAGACGAGGATCGACAATCGATGCCGCCGTCTTGGTGATGAAATCGGAGTCGGCCTTTTGTCTCGCGCGCAAGTCGGCCGGCCCTTGCAGAAGTTCGTCTCTCTCCTGATCGATCAGCGGACGCACCGTCCATTTACGTGCTTCGAGGCCGTACTGCGAATGCTGATGAAATTCGGCGGTGAGCTCGATGAATTCTTCACCGGCGAGGGCGCTGCACATTTTATAGGCTGGGTTATCGCTCCACACGCGCAGCGTCATGCGATCGCACGCATCCACCAGCACCAGCTCGCAATACGGCTGTTGCTCTCGCGTCAATTTCGGCGCCGCGCTTTCCACTTGCACATGTGCGCGGGCCGTAACCGGGTCGCTTTGGGCGGCTCGGCGGATCTCAGTGAGCGTCAGCAGTTGCATGTCGATCCAGCGAAATTTCGATCTGGCTGGTGCTTGGTCGAAGCGCTCGAATGCAAATTATTGCTTCGCCGCTTCAATCACTCCGCACGCGATGCGCGCGCCGGAGTTACCGGCCGGATCTGTTTTCAAATCGTCATCTTTTTCGTGCACCACAATGGATTTTCCGATGATCGAATTGGCTCCCGTGAGTTGCACTTTGCCTTTCCAGTCGAGATGCGCTTTGCCGGACGCGTCCGCGTCGACATTGCCCAAGTCACCGGCGTGACGCTCAGCCGTGTTGCGTCCGCCGTGATGTTGATGCGTCGGATTAAAATGGCCGCCGGCTGACGCCGCATCCGGCGCCGAGCAATCGCCTTTCTCGTGAATGTGGAAACCGTGCTTGCCTGGTTTCAGGTTCTGAATGTCTGCTACCACTTGCACGTCGTCGCCCACTTTCGTGAACGTAACCGTGCCAGTGACTTGACTTCCGGATTTTGGCTCGAGGTTCGCGACCGCTTTCGTGACATCTTGCCCGTGCGCGAAAATGGTGAGCGCGTACAGCATTGCCAAGGAAATAAACGTTGTTTTCATGCCAGAACGGTACGGCGCTTCTCGGCAAAATGAAACTCTCAATCCATCAGCCGCTGCTCAATTCCGCCATAGGCGTCAACCCGCCGGTCGCGCAAAAATGGCCAATGGGTACGATGTCGGTCTACCGCGCTCCAATCGATCTCTCCAATCACGATTTCCTCCCGATCGACCGAGCCTTTTGTCACGATCTCACCATCGGGACCGCAGATGAAACTTTGCCCCCAAAATTCAATGCCGTCGCCGCCGCCCGGTGTTTCGTGCCCGACACGATTTGCCGCCGCGACATAGCAACCGTTCGCAATCGCATGACTGCGCTGGATCGTTTCCCAAGCGGAGTGTTGGGCGGCGCCAAACTTCTTTTTCTCTCTCGGATGCCACCCGATCGCCGTCGGATAAAAGATAATTTCTGCGCCACGGAGCGCGGTTAGTCGGGCAGCCTCCGGATACCACTGATCCCAACAAATGCAGACACCGATCTTGCCGCGCCGCGTGTCCCATGCCTGAAAGCCGAGATCGCCGGGCGTAAAATAGAATTTCTCATGATAAAGCGGATCATCTGGGACATGCATTTTGCGGTATTTGCCCAGCAACTTTCCATCGGCGTCGATTATTGCTGCGGTGTTGTGATAAACACCGGCGCTGCGTTTCTCAAACAATGAGGCAACGACGACCACGCCAAGTTCCTGGGCAAGATCGCCGAGGACGGATGTCGATTTTCCGGGAATTTCCTCGGCCAGCTCAAAATTTGTGTGGTCCTCGGTTTGGCAAAAGTATTGCGAGCGAAAAAGCTCCGGCAGGCAAACAATCTGTGCGCCCTGGCCGGCCGCAGACCGAATGAAATCGATCGCGTGCTGAAAGTTCTTTTCCGGATCGGCGGCGCACTTCAGCTGCACCAACGCGACTTTCGTGTTGTTCGGATTCATAGGTCAGTTTGTTCGCGGCGATGGAGTCCCAGTAACACCGGGCTTTAGACCGGTGTAGTCGCCCGCGCAACCGCTTTGAGCCGTTTCAACGGCTTCCTCACTGGTCAAAGCACCGAAAGCCATTGAAACGGCTACGACAGCAGTTTGTCTCCCGCACCTGGCTGAAGCCAGGCGTTAATGAGATGCGGGGCCCTGGAACTATTTCACCGACTCGGCTGGGACAATGTCGATCTTTTCGATCACTACGCGTTTCGTCGGCTTGCTCATTTCGCCCATGCTGTTTCGCGTAACGGACGTATCGCCGATTTTCTCCAGCACGTCGTCGCCTTTAATCAATTTCCCGAACGTGGTGTATTGGTGGTCGAGCCGCGGTACACTGGCGAGGCAAATAAAAAATTGCGAGCCGGCGGAATTCGGGTCGGATTCGCGCGCCATCGAGATCACACCGCGTTCATGCGGGTGATCGTTGAATTCGGCTTTGATCTTGTACCCAGGTCCACCTTCGCCGTATCGACCTTCTTTACTCGGATCCTTGGAAAGCGGATCGCCACCTTGAATCATGAAGTCTTTCACGATGCGATGAAAAATTGTGCCCTTGTAAAATCCGGCGCGCGCCAGCTTCTTGAAGTTCTCAATTGTGTTGGGAGCGGCGTCTTTCCAAAACCGGATGACCATGTCGCCCTCGCTCGTTTTTATCACCGCGACTTCGTTTGCACTTGGATTCATAGGTTTTGTCTCGTCCTCGCTGCGAATGACTCGCACGGCAACGGCCAGACACAACACACAGCACCACAATGTCAGTTTCATTCGATGAGGGTAATGTTCAACACCGAACGTTCAACGCCCAACATCCAACGCCCAATGCAGAATCGCGCTTTGCCTTCGTCTTTTCATTGAGCGTTGAGCTGCCTGCTCGCGAATCAATTGGGAGTTGGGCGTTGGACGTTGGACGTTTGTTTCGATTTTTCGGCGTGATATTCCTGTAAGCTGCGCACGGCGAGCTTACTTTTCTGGAGCGAGCGAATCCCGTTCACACTGGCCTGTGCCGCCCGCACCGTTGTCATGATCGGAATTTTCTGGGCCAGCGCCGCGTTGCGGATCATGACCTCGTGCTCACGCGGAATTTTCCCGCTCGGCGTGTTGATAATGAAATTGATGTCGCCGTTTTTAATACGGTCAAGCACGTTTGGCCGTCCTTCGTGCAGCTTGAAAACCTTTCTCACTTTGACTTTCGCTTTAGCCAGAGTTGCGGCCGTTCCACTGGTGGCGATGACTCCGAAGCCAAGCTCTACAAATTCGCGGGCTACTGGAATGACTGCTTCCTTGTCGCTGTCTTTCACGCTGATAAAGGCGTTTCCTTTGGTTGGCAGCGCGGGCGGCGCAGCCATCTGCGATTTAGCGTAGGCCAGCCCAAGATCTACATCTATTCCCATCACTTCCCCGGTCGATTTCATTTCCGGCCCGAGCGAGATGTCGATGCCTTGATACCGCAGAAACGGAAAGACCGCTTCCTTCACCGAATAATGTCTGGGCACGATTTCCTGGGTAAAACCGAGCTCAGGCAAGGTTTTTCCGGCCATTATTTTCGCCGCCAGTTTCGCCAAAGGAACGCCGATGGCCTTGCTCACGAATGGCACGGTGCGGGAGGCGCGCGGATTCACTTCCAGCACGTAAACATCGTCGCCTTTGATTGCGAATTGAACGTTCATCAAACCACGCACGTTGAGCTCACACGCCATCGCTTTGGTGGCAGAGGCGATTTCGTCGAGAGCTTTTTTGGGGAGCGAAAATGTAGGGATGACACACGCGCTGTCGCCGCTGTGGATGCCGGCTTCTTCAATGTGCTCCATAATCGCCCCGATGACCGTTGTTTCGCCGTCGGAAATGCAATCGACATCGACTTCGATGGCATCCTCGAGAAAACGGTCGACCAGCACTGGCCGGTCTGGCGTCACCTCGATGGCGCTCGCCATGTACCGGCGCAAATCCTCTTCGTTGTAAACGAGCTCCATCGCCCGGCCGCCGAGAACGAAGCTCGGCCTGACCAGCACGGGGTAGCCGATCTTCTTTGCGATCGCGACCGCCTCGTTCGTGCTCACTGCGGAACCACTTGGTGTTTGTCGCAGCCCGAGTTTATCGAGCATCGCCGCGAACAGTTTGCGATCCTCCGCCGTTTCGATGCTTTCAGGTTGCGTTCCGAGGATCGGAACGTTTGCCGCCTTCAGGCCATCCGCCAGATTGAGCGGCGTCTGGCCGCCGAACTGCACGATCACGCCTTCAGGCTTCTCCTGGTCGAAAATATTGAGGACGTCCTCGAGTGTAAGCGGCTCGAAATAAAGCTTGTCGCTCGTGTCGTAATCGGTCGAAACCGTTTCCGGATTCGAGTTCACCATGATGGTTTCGAAGCCGAGCTCGCGCAGCGCGAACGCTGCATGCACGCAGCAGTAATCGAACTCAATGCCCTGTCCGATGCGGTTCGGGCCGCCGCCGAGAATCATTACTTTGCGTTTGCCGCTCTCGCGCCGCTCGTTCTCGTCGCCGTAGGTGGAGTAATAGTACGGTGTGTAAGCTTCAAATTCCGCCGCGCAGGTGTCTACTAGTCGATACGTCGGCAAAATCGACATCCGCTTTCGGACGGCCCGCACACCGGCGGGCTTGAGGTAGTTAGCGTAGCCAAGCTGGCTGTCGGAAAAACCGAGCTTCTTGGCACGGAGAAGTTCATCGCTATTATCAAAAATGACCGGCGCGATTTGGTCCGCAGTCAATTCAATAGCGCCCGGTTCGGTCAGCACCCGGGCTCGATGGGCCGCCAGAGCGGATTGTTCGATTTCGCCCTGCACTCGCACGATCTGCTCAATGTTTCGCAGGAACCATTTGTCGATCTTGGTCAGGTCGTAGACTTCGTCGATTGACGCGCCCTTCTGGAACGCTTGGGCGAGATAAAAAATTCGCTCGGCATTTGGGATCGCGAGCTTTAGGCGCAGCGTTTCAATATCGACAGGCTTGTCCGCGCCATCGCCACAAAGACCGAAGCGTTTGATCTCCAATGAACGCAACGCTTTCTGCAGCGCCTCTTTGAACGTCCGTCCGATGGCCATTGCTTCGCCGACGCTCTTCATCTGGGTCGTGAGGGTGGCATCGGCCTGCGGAAACTTTTCGAACGTGAAACGCGGCACTTTAACGACGCAATAATCGATGGTCGGTTCGAAGCACGCCGGCGTCTCGCGGGTGATGTCGTTTTTAATTTCGTCCAGGGTGTAACCGACCGCGAGCTTGGCCGCAATTTTCGCAATCGGAAATCCGGTTGCCTTTGACGCTAGGGCGCTCGAACGCGACACCCGCGGGTTCATCTCGATCACTACCATCCGGCCGGTCTCTGGATGGACCGCGAACTGAATATTGGAGCCGCCAGTCTCCACACCGATTTCGCGAATGACTGCGAAGGCCCTGTCGCGCATCAATTGATATTCCTTGTCCGTCAGCGTCTGCACTGGCGCGACCGTGATCGAGTCGCCGGTATGGACGCCCATCGGATCAAAATTCTCGATCGAGCAAACCACTACGCAGTTGTCCATCCGGTCGCGCATCACTTCCATCTCGAATTCTTTCCAGCCAACCAGCGATTCTTCGATGAGCACCTCATTGACCGGGGAGAGATCCAGGCCGCGGCTCGCGATCTCTTCGAGCTCGTCGCGGTTATAAGCAATGCCGCCACCCATTCCGCCGAGCGTGAACGCGGGACGAATAATGAGCGGGAAAATGCCGATCTCGTTTGCCACGCGCTGGGCGTCTCCGAGCGAGTGCGCCACCCCGGAGCGAGGAACATCGAGCCCGATACGCAGCATTGCTTCCTTGAACAATTGTCGATCTTCCCCTTTCGCTATGGCCTGGGCATTGGCGCCGATCAGTTTCACGCCGTGTCGGGCGAGAGCGCCACTGCGGTAAAGCGCCATCGCCGCATTAAGCGCGGTTTGTCCGCCCATCGTTGGCAATAGCGCGTCCGGTTTTTCGCGTTCGATAATCGCTTCGATCACTTCCGGCGTGATCGGTTCGATATAGGTACGATCCGCGAATTCCGGATCGGTCATGATCGTAGCCGGGTTCGAATTTATCAGGACGAGCTGGTAGTCTTCCTCCCGCAGCGCCTTGCACGCTTGCACGCCGGAATAATCAAATTCGCAGCCTTGCCCGATCACGATTGGGCCGGAGCCGATGAGGAGGATTTTCTTGAGCTCGTTGTTCCGCGGCATCTGCGCAGCGGGACATTAGATGAAATTGCGTCAAGGTCACGGCGAAAGCGGAAGACGACCGTTGCGGTTGTCATCGTTACCGACAGTCCCGGCGGTTGGACCGGCCCGAGGCCCGCTTACCATGGCAGGCGGGGACGCCTGTTTACGCCACTTGCGCTTGCGCCATGCGTTGTCGATCTAGCCAAACTTTACAGATGCCTTTGATCCGCGTGAGCACGTAATAAATCGTCTGGCTGCGGATGCGCACCAGCTCCGCGCCGACAATGCGCGTCACGAAATCGCTCGGAACATCCAGAATCTCCTGCGGCGTGCAGCCTGCGAGCCCTTTGCATAGAATCGCGGTCATCGACCGGGTAAGCGTTTGCACTTCGGGACCGAGGGTCATTCGGATTTGCGCTTTGCCCCCTTCATCGACATGGAGATAGACCCCGACCGTGTCGGCGCATTCCTCGTCCTTGCGCACATCGACAAGATCGAACTTTTCGCTTTCGCGGGGCTCCTGTCTCTTCGCATTGTCGGCGTAGGAAACAAGCGTCTCGCGCCGCTCGTCTTCAGGTAGCGACTCAAAAAGGTTGATGATCTTGTCCAGCTTCGTTGGGTACATGGAGAATCCTAGAATCTACCGCGGATCACCCGCCTTCGCCACCGCTACGGCCCGGCGGGCGCGGATTTCATGTGGAGGTTTAGGCCTCTTGGCCTGACTGGGCCGGCAGCCTTCCAGCTGTCGTTTTGCCAAGAAGGTTCACGTTCTGTCGAGCACGTTAGCGATCGGCAAGCTGGAAGCTTGTCGGCGAAGTCAGCCAGGATGGGCTCACTTCCAATCGTGCGTCCTTATCGATTGGCGCACCGACTTTTTCCTCATCTCGCTCCGTCCGGGGAGGATGATCAAGCCTTTTTTGAAACGCTTCGACTTCAATGCGCTTGGCTTGCACGACACCGGAGAATGTACCGAGCAGATTTTCTTTCAAATCGAATACCTTCGTTTCAAATCTGCCCCGGCCTGCAGTGAAATTCTTGTTCACCCTCAAGTTAGAGCTCATTTTCGAAGTGCCAATCAGCTCGCCGTTATCATCACGCCGGAGATAAACGACGGTAAGAGAAAATTCGTCGCTCCCAAGCCTGATCCAACCACCGTGTCCTGCACTCGCGGCCGTGGCAACAGATGGAGTTTCAACAACCTCTCCATTCGGAGTACACGTGAGCAAGGCTTTGATGACTTGCGAACTTCCCTGGACGGTCACATCCACGACCCATGAGCCTTGCAATGGCTGACCGTTTCTCGGACTGGGTGCGGAGTTTAGATTCGCTGCGACCAAAACACCGAAGGCAGCGATTGAAGCGGCGAGAATAAATATCAGGTTTGGTTTGATTTGCATAAATTTGCTTTCTTTTGGTGATCCCGAGTCTTTGGATTGCCATAAGAATTGTCAATTCTATGCGACATAAGGGGCGCGGCTGTCGTCTTTGTGGCTATGCCCCAGCCGCCAAGGCACTCAAGGCAAGTGCGCTATCCAACTAGGCGCTCTTCTCGATTGGCGCGGCGACTTTGTTGCCCCACTCCGTCCACGAACCATCGTAATTGCGGACGTTGTTTAGGCCTAACAAATATGTAAGCACAAACCAGGTGTGGCTCGATCGTTCGCCGATCCGGCAATAAACAATCGTATCTTTATCCGGCTTTACCCCGGCGCCGTCGACGTAGATTTTGCGCAGCTCATCCGCTGACTTAAACGTGTTGTCATCGTTCGCCGCCGTTTTCCAGGGCACGCTTTTCGCGCCCGGGACATGACCGCCGCGCAGAACACCTTCTTGCGGATACTCCGGCATGTGCGTGATCTCTCCCTTGTATTCGCCCGGCGATCGCACATCGATCAGCGCCTTGCTCGCCTTGCTTTGTGCCAAAGCTTCATCAAAGAACGCTCGAATCTCTTTATCAAAGCGTTTCTTCGGCACTGGATAATTCGATTTCGGATACGAAGGTTTCTCCCTGGTCATCGCCCGGCCGTCCGCTTTCCATTTGTCGCGGCCGCCGTTTAAAATTTTCACCTTCTCATGTCCAAACAATCGGAACGCCCAGAGCGCGTAACACGCCCACCAGTTTGCCTTGTCACCGTAGAAAATACAGGTCGTCTCCGGCGTGATGCCGTTCTTACTGCAAAGCTCGGCGAATTTCTCTGGTGTGATGTAATCGCGGATTATCGGGTCTTGCAGGTCGGCCCGCCAGTCGATATGGACGGCGCCCGGAATGTGGCCGGTATCATAAAGGAGCACGTCTTCGTTCGACTCGACGATTCGGATGTCTTTATCCTGTGAATGTTTCTCCAGCCAATCTGCATCGACCAGAGCTTCGGGGTGTGCGTATTGAGAAGGGTTGATTGCCATAGGACCAGAAATTTCCGTCGGCTTCCGCATGCGGGCAAGAATTTTTGCTGACCATAGTGCAGTCAGCCTGCTCGCCGGTCTCTGGCGAGGGGGAATCGACCGAGGGATTTACTTCTTTCCGGTCGGGACCATATCCAATTGCGCGAAGAGGAATGAGTAGATGTCCGCCTGCTGCTTGATCCGTTCGCTCAGGGCGGTGCCGATTCCGTGACCGGCGCTGGAACTCGTGCGGAGCAGGATCGGATTGTTTGATTTGTTCGCTTCGTCGAGTCGCGCCAGCATCTTGCGGGAGTGATACGGTGCAACCCGCCCATCGTTGGCGCCGGTCATAAATAAGATCGACGGATATTTTGTCTGATCGACCACGTGGTGATACGGCGAATAAGCGTAGAGCGCTTTGAACTGCTCAGGATCTTTTACCGTCCCGAATTCGGTGACATTGAATTCGCCGTTCGGCGCCAGCTCTACTCGCAACATGTCGTAAATGCCCACCGCGGAAACCACCGCGCGCATTAAATCGGGATGCTGCGTGATCATCGCACCCATGAGCAGGCCGCCGTTGCTCCCGCCCCGGATGGCGAGTCTCTCTGGCCGCGTCCATTTCTGGTTGATCAAATATTCGGCCGCAGCCGCAAAATCATCGAACACGTTTTGTTTCTTGGTCAGGTTGCCGGCCTTATGCCATTCCTCGCCAAATTCACCGCCGCCCCGAATATTGGCCACGACGTAAACACCGCCGCGATCGAACCAGAGCCGGCGGGTGAAGTCGAAGTTCGGCGACATGCTGATGCTGTATCCGCCGTATCCGTAAAGCAGGGTCGGATTGTTTCCATCAAGCTTCGTGCCTTTTTTGCGCACGATATTCAGCGGCACTTTCGTACCGTCTTTCGACGTCGCGAACTCGCGCGTTACTTCGACGTCTGCAAATGAAACCGGCCACGTGTCGACCAGAGCCGTTCGCGCCGGCGCTGCATCTCCGGCGACATGGAACCATGCCGCCGGCTCGGTGTAGCTGACATCGTGGAAGAGAAGCGAATTGTCCTCCAGTGATTCCATTTCTGACACGGCCGATATTTCTGGAATCGGCACAACCGTTTCGTCTTTGCCGTCCAAGCCAAAGCGACGAATCCGCGATGGGCCACCCAGCAAATCAGCGGCATGAAGTGCGTCAGCTGTTGGCTCGAGAAACTCAACGACGGCGTCGCTCGCCGGCACAATCATCTTGGCGTTCGTCAGTTCGGGGTTGTCGAGTGAAAGCCGCAAAATTTTTCCGCGAGGCGCATCGGCCCGCGAAAGTAGATAGAGCGCGTTGTCTCGGCCCAACCGCGCGGATTTAATCTGGTCGCTGAACCGCGTAATCTGCTTCCAGTTGCTGTCCGGCCCCAAAAGATAGTGCGCAAAATCTCCTCCGTCGCCGTTGGCCACGGTGGCGAGAATGTATTTGCCGTCGCGCGAAGCTTCGAGCTTGATCTCGGCGATCCGCGGGAAGTCTTTGCCGATGGAATATGTGTCTTTGCTATCGACCGTGCCGAGTTTATGAAAATAGACCTGCTGATAGAAATTCAGGTCCGCCTCCGGCCGCTCGCCTTTGCGCGGGAAACGCGTGTAATAAATGCCGGTTCCATCCGCCTTCCAGGCGGCGCTTCCGCCGGCTGTTGGGTATTGCACGTGCACAATCGAGTCCGGTAGCGCCTTGCTTGTGTCCGTTTCATAGATGTGCAGCGTCCCGTCTTC
>Ga0070697_100004109_pt1 | contig 11151 bp, 12 predicted proteins | sample KBSK1501metaG_FD_65475 | JGI IMG/M metagenome (GOLD analysis project Ga0070697, IMG submission 65475) | Corn, switchgrass and miscanthus rhizosphere microbial communities from Kellogg Biological Station, Michigan, USA - KBS K1-50-1 metaG | ecosystem: Host-associated > Plants > Roots >... | reverse complement strand
TCGGTTGATTCGGGAACGGAAGGACCGTTGGTGACGGCGCTTCTTGTTAATGCTGTATTGCTGAGCCTCTTCGCGGTTCAGCATAGTGTGATGGCGCGCCAGTGGTTCAAACGTGCCTGGACGAAAATCGTTCCTGAGCCGGTTGAGCGCAGCACCTACGTGCTGCTGGCAAGTCTGATTTTGTTGCTGCTCTTTTGGCAATGGCGACCGATGAAAGGAATCGTTTGGGATGTGCACAACCCAGGTGGTCGCACGCTGCTGCAAGGCTTGTTCTGGATTGGCTGGGGGTTGGTTCTTGTTTCAACCTACCTCGTTGATCACTTCGGTCTCTTCGGCATGAAACAGGTCTACAATTATTTGAGACGGCGACCGGATGAGCCACCGCCTTTCCAGATGCCGAGCTTGTACAAGATGGTGCGGCATCCCCTTTACCTCGGATTCATCATCGCGTTTTGGAGTACGCCCCGCATGACGGCGGGACATCTCTTCTTCGCCGTGATGACGACCGCTTACATTCTCGTGGCTATCCAGTTCGAGGAGCGCGATCTTGTGCGCGCCTACGGCGAAAACTACAGAAAGTATCGAGAGCAGGTCTCGATGCTCTTCCCGCTTCGCCTACGAAAGAAATAACTCGCGCTACTTCGTCGTCGACGAAACAGTCTTCAAATCGAGCTGGACCGCCGCACCTTTTTGCCAGGCGTCAGCGCCCGGATCCAGCTTTACATCCGGAATGTCGGCACGTGCCGCTTTCTTGGCATCAGACGAGCCATACAGTTTATCACGTTCGGCGACGATCTTCGCCTTTGCTTGGCCGTCGGCCGTAAAGCCCATCATGAGTTGCGGAATGCCCAGGGGCAATTTGTCTCCGCGATCAACCTGCCAGGTGTGCCAGGTTTTTCCGTAGGTCCCGATTAACACCTTCATGAGTTCTTTCTCCGCCGCGTCCGCCATTCCCGGAGCCGTCAGCACACCGGACTTCACCTCGTAGTTATGGCTATGCCAAAGCTTTTTCTCTTCCGCGGGCAACGACTCGAAGATCTTTGCGCTGACAATGTATTCAATACCGATCAAACGCGCCCCCGGCTTGTCGGAATCGTAAATGACGCACTCCAGAACTTCATTGCTAAGGTGCGCACAATAATGTTCGGCGATGACCTGCCGGCTCATGTCGCCATTGTAAAAATGGACACCGCAAACATGTGCATGGATATCGGTGATCGGCGGAAAACTTGGCGCCGCGCCTTTTGTTTTCTCCGATGATTGAGCGACGGCCGCCGCCGCGATGAAGAGAGATGCTAGTAACAGACTTAGAGTTTTCATATGAAAAATTAGCTCCTTCCGTTTGTTGTTTTGAACCTGAACGTCAGTTTACGGAACTGCTAATGCCCGGGGCAAGACCCGAATTTCGGAGATGGTTGAATAAAGTGGCGCGGGGCCGCGGCCGGAGCAGATTATAGGGTGCACCAGATTGCCGGCAACAGGGTGGATTGGAAGGCGATCCGCGAGGATTTCCCGATCCTCCACGAGCAGGCACACGGCCATCCCCTCATCTACTTTGACAACGCGGCCACGTCGCAGAAACCGAGACACGTGCTCGACGCGCTTCGCCATTACTACGAGCACGAAAACGCGAACGTGCATCGTGGTCTTCATGAGTTGAGCTCGCGCGCGACGGAAGCTTACGAAAAATCACGGAAGCGTGTCGCGAGCTACGTCGGCGCCGCGACGGCTGATGAGATCGTCTTCACGCGCGGAACTACCGAAAGCATCAATCTGGTGGCGCAAGCTTGGGGCGGGAAATTCCTTCGCGCCGGCGACGCGATCCTGCTCACCGAAATGGAGCATCACAGCAATCTGGTGCCCTGGCAGTTGTTAGCCGAGCGAACGGGCGCGCGGCTGCGTTTCGTGCCGGTGCGCGATGATGGCACGCTCGCGCTCGATCAGCTTCCTGCCTTGCTCACACCCGAAGTGAAGCTTTTCGCGTTCACGCACATCTCGAACTCGCTCGGAACCATCAATCCAGTCGCTGAGCTTTGTGCAAAAGCGCAGGCCGTGGGCGCGCTCACGCTGGTGGATGGCGCACAAAGCATCGGCCATTTGCCGATCGACGTGCAGAAATTGGGTTGCGATTTCCTTGCTTTCTCCGGACACAAGATGTGTGGGCCAACCGGGATCGGCGCGCTTTATGGGCGCGCCGAAATTCTCGACGCCTTGCCGCCATGGCATGGTGGCGGCGAGATGATTGTCAGCGTCTCTCTGGAAAAAAGCGCGTTCAAGAAACCGCCACACCGGTTTGAGGCTGGGACGCCCAACATCGCTGGCGCAATCGGTCTCGCCGCCGCGATCGATTACATCGAAAAGATTGGGCGTGCGGAAATTTTTAAGCACGATGTCGATCTGGCAAACTATGCGACCCGACGGCTCGCTGAATTGCCCGGCATCCGCATTCTCGGACCGTCGACCGAGCGTGGCGCACTGGTTGGTTTCGTCATGGAAGCGGCGCATCCGCACGATCTCACAACGTTCGCCGATCAGTATGGATTGGCCATGCGCGGCGGGCACCATTGCAATCAACCACTTATGCGAAGATTTGGTGTGACCGGAACGACCCGCGCCAGCTTCTACTTTTACAACACGACCGCCGAAATCGATCGCATGATAGAAATCCTTCACGCCGCCGTGCGTTTCTTTTCGTGAGTCCGGAACTGGAAGAACTTTACCAGGAAGTTATTCTCGATCACTCTCGGCGGCCGCGGAATTTTGGAGATCTCCCTGATGCGACCGTGCGCGTGCATGGCGATAATCCCTCCTGCGGCGACGAGATTCATCTCGGCGTGAAATTCGGCGCGAGCGGCGAGTTGCAAGATATCAAGTTCAGCGGGCACGGCTGCGCCATCAGTCAGGCATCCGCCTCCCTCATGACCACAAAATTGAAAGGGAAAAGCCGCGCTGAAGTGATGGAGACGTTTCGCGCCTTTCACAATTTGGTGACAGACGAAGTGGCCGAAGCGCCAAAAATGTTGGGCGACCTTCGACTGATGCAAGGCGTGCGAAAATTTCCGCAGCGGGTCAAGTGCGCGATGCTGGCATGGCGGGCCGTGGAGCAGGCCTTGCAACAAACCACGGGTGAATCAACCATCTCGACCGAAACGGATTTGGGCTCGTCGTGACGCGGACCTCCGGTCTTCGGCCGCTTCAGCGCTTGAACCGCTCAATGCTTCAACGCAGAGTGCATCACATGCCGACGAATGTTCTCGGAACAGAATTGAAATGCTGTTGTCGCGATCCTATGACCGGCTTTTATCGGGACGGGTACTGTCGCACCGGTCCCGAAGATGTCGGGTTGCACACGGTCTGCGTCAAAGTCACGCGAGAGTTTTTAGATTTCTCCGTCCTCGATGGCAACGATCTCGTCACGCCAGTTCCGGAATGGGGGTTTCCCGGTTTGAAACCGGGAGATCGCTGGTGCGTTTGCGTCACGCGCTGGAAATCCGCGCTCGACCACGGGCGCGCCGCCCCGATAGATCTTGAGGCGACCCACTCATCCGCGCTCGAGTTCGTCACGCTCGAGGAATTAAAGGCGCACGCGGCGAAAGCCTGATTTTGTAGCGGCGGTCTCTGACCGTCAGTCGAATAATGCGACGCTCATAGAGCGCCCCTACAGATAAGCCGACCGCCGTTGCAATCTCTGTTCTGGAAATATGACGTCTTCCCATCCACGGTATCGGCGAATTGAAACTGCCGTTTAGTTTATTTCTCGCGCTGCGCTACTTAAAGCCGAAGCGCACCTTTCTCTCCATCATCACCCTGATCTCGATCCTGGGCGTAACGCTCGGTGTAACGGTACTCATCCTTGTTATCTCAGTCATGACGGGCTTCGATCGCGAGTTGCGACAGAAGGTGATCGATTTCGACGCGCACATTCTTGTCAGCACCGAAGACATCTTGCACGACTGGCGCGCGCTTAAGACCAAGATCGACAATACGCCGGGTGTGGTCGCGACCGCACCGTTCATTCAAGGACCGGTCATCGTCGAGTTTGAGAATCGTCGGCTCGCGCCGATGATCCGCGGGGTCGATCCGGCCCAGGAAGAAAAGGTAATTCCCCTGCGCAAGTTCGTTAAGCAAGGCAAACTCGATCTGGAAGGCGAATCGGCTGTGGTCGGCGTGGAGCTCGCCCGCAAACTTCGAGTTAGTGTCGGCGACAAGATCACCATTTATTCGCCGGGAAACCTTAGCCAGGTTCTCGATGGTATTAAGAAGCTCGAGAACGCCAAAGGCGCAGAAGAAAAGAAGGCGATCGATGAATTGCGCGATGTGATTCTGCCAAAAGAACTCACCGTCACCGGTATTTTCGAAACCGGCCATTACCTGCACGACTCCGAGTTTCTTCTCGTCCCAATTTATGTTGGCCAGGAATTGTATGGTCTCGGCGATGCCTTACACGGCATCACGGTGAAAACGGACAATCCCTACGGCGCGGAGCGAGTGAAGAATGCGATCGAGCAATTTCTGGAGCCACCGGAATTCGCTCAGACGTGGATCGACATGAACCGTCAATATTTTGAAGCAGTGCGGTTGGAGCGGACAGTTATGTTTTTCCTGCTCTTCTTTATCGTGGTCGTGGCAGCCTTTGGCATCATGAGCACGCTCATCACTGTGACCGTGCAGAAACGCCAGGAGATCGGAATCGTGAAGGCGCTCGGCGCAAACATTTCCCAAATCATTTGGATTTTTCTCGGTCAGGGGACCGTGGTCGGTCTTTTCGGCACTGTTACTGGCCTCGGTCTAGGCATGACGCTGATTCGTTATCGCAACGAATTCAGCCAGTGGCTGGCTTCCACTTTACACATCGAGATTTTTCCGCGCGAAGTCTATCAATTCTCAGAGATTCCTGCGCAGGTTGTACCGCAGGACGTCTGGATCATCTGCATCAGCGCGTTTTTGATCTGCTCGTTCGCCGCGCTCATCCCAGCCTACTTTGCCGCGCGGCTCGATCCTGTTAAAGCGTTGCGCTACGAGTAAGAAAAATATCGACCACGCGAAACGCGTAGTCGTAGCCGCCCGGCCATTCGCTTTGCCGCGGACCGGCGACATTGAGGATGTCGATCTTGTGTTCGCGCACGAAATCGACAACTAGCTGAGCGGCGCTTTCCGGCGACACTTTGGCTGCGACTATGACTTGGTGCGGGCGCTCCTGCTTAACGCAACACTCAACGGTGAATTCCGTTCCGCCGCGAAGTTCATCCAGGTAGATCACCACCGTTCCGTCAGAATCTTTGACATTCGCCAGGGTACGAGCGGCGACACTTTCCTCGTCGCTTCGCTCCAACTCTTTCATTGGATAACGATCCGGAATTCTGCCGAATTCATCGAGTCGCCCCTCCGGACACCAACCGCCACAATCGACTCCGTGCTTCATCGCGGCATCGAGGGCGGCGCGGTCGACGCCGGTTTGCCCGCCGGAAATGATTTTCAAGTTCACCGCAGAAGACGCTGAGGTCGCAGAGTAAAACTAAAAATTATCTTCTCTTCTTTCATATCCCACTTTTCTCTGCGTTCTCTGCGATCTCCGCGGTAAATCTCCGGGTTCAACTAACAGGGAGAGCTTGTCGCTCTTCGCGGTTGCGTGCGAATGGATTGAAGTTCGTGTTGTGATCGTAAACGTCGATGCCTTCTGCGCGTTTCAGACTGTTCACCACCCAATACGTCACAGGCGTCAGCAGGACTTCGTATAACACCTTTGCCAAATAGCCGGAGATCATCAGTCGAAAGATGACCGACCACGATGTCGAGCCAGCAAACGCAATCAGCATGACGGTTGTGGTGTCGACAAACTGTCCGGTGATTGTCGATCCTACCGTGCGGGTCCAAAGCCATTTGCCATCCGTCCAAAGTTTCATCTTGGCGAGCGTATATGAATTGGTGAACTCGCCCAACCAGAACGCGACCAGGCTTGCCAGCACAAAACGCGGGACCACATAAAACACGGCCTCGAATGCGCTTTGGTTATGAAATTCCGGGGCGGGAGGAAACCATGTGACAAAGACTCCAACGATCGTCATCAGAATATTGGCGAAGAACGCTATCCAGATGGCGCGGCGGGAGGCGCCGTAGCCGTAAACTTCGGTAAAGATGTCGGCGAAAATGTAAGTAAGCGGAAAGAGCAATTGTGCGCCGCTTACCCGCGCGGACGGGACGAACGGAATGCTGCAGATTTTTTGCCCGACCAAATTCGAAATGAGCAGGATAACGACGAAAACGTGGACGAGCAGATCGTAATAACGAAAACTGCTTAGTCGCGCGTCGCGCGCTGTCAGTCTACGGATCATTTATTGCCGGCGGTTTTAGACAGGATTAACCGGATTTTGAGGATTGGTTCAGAAACTTTCCGCCCGTGAATCCTGTTAATCTTGTAAATCCTGTCTAGTTTTCTGCTTAGTCGCCAGTCGGAATAATGTCGGCGCGTTCCACCATTAGGATGACGGTCCTCTCCGGCGCGCGCGTCCGATGTTGCACACCGCGCGGCACAACGAAACCCTGACGGGGAGCAAGATCGACCGTGCGATTTTCGAGGTCGATGAACAAACGCCCGTCGATCACGTAAAAGAATTCATCCAGCTCCTTGTGTTCGTGCCAGTGATACTCGCCCTGCACAACTCCGAGCCGCACGACCGCGTCGTTCACCTGGCAAAGAGTTTGATTGTACCACTTGTCGCGGCATTCGTCGGCGAGTTTGCCAACGTCGATCAACTCGAGCGGTTTGTGGAGAACATTTAAAAAAGTATTGTAAGAATCTCGCGGCGTTTCGGTCGGCATTTCCGAAGCTGGCGCAACAGTTCGGTTTTGTCATCCGCTCCGAATTTTCTCCACTCCTGCAAATTCTTCGTGTCCTTCGTGATCTTCGTGGTTAATTTCAGCCGCCTTAATGGACGAAGACCGCAAAACCCTAGAGCAACGCGCCCAGATGACCGACATCGAGCGTCTGCGTCACTCGGCTGCGCATGTCCTGGAGTTTTGTCATTCCGAGCGAAGTCGAGGAATCTCTCATTGTTATGTCTGAGGAACGCAAAACTCCTGAAATGCGCGCAACGATGAGCGATATTGAGCGGCTTCGCCATTCCGCCGCTCACGTTTTGGCCACCGCCATCCTCAAGATCTGGCCGGAAGCGCAGTTCGCCGCCGGACCGCCGGTCGAAAACGGTTTCTATTATGATGTCGATCTTCCACACCGCATTTCGCCGGCGGACTTCGAGAAGATCGAGGCCGAAATGAAGAAGGAGATCAAAGCCAATCATCCGTTCGAGCGCATGGAAGTTTCGCGCGACGAAGCGCTTGAAATGGGAAAGAAAGGACGGCTCGCGGCGTTAAACGATCGGAACGATCCTTCAAAGTTCAAGATCGACATCATCGAAAACATTCCGCCGGGCGAAACGATCTCCCTCTATCGCAACGGCGAGTTCATCGATCTTTGCGCGGGGCCGCACGTCATGCGCACGGGAAACATCGGTGCTTTCAAGCTCACCAGCGTTGCCAGCGCCTATTACAAAGGCGACGAAAAGAATCCGCAGCTCCAGCGCGTTTACGGCACTGCGTTCAAGACCAAAAAGGAACTCGACGACTATTTTGCGATGCTCGAGGAAGCGAAAAAGCGCGACCATCGCAAGCTCGGGAAGGAATTGGAGATTTACATCATCGACGACGATGTCGGTCCCGGTTTGCCAATGTGGCTCCCGCGTGGCGGCGCGATCATCGACGAGCTAGAGAAACTTGCACGTGAAACTGAGTTTGCGGCCGGTTATCAACGGGTTCGTTCACCGGCCATCGCGCGCGAAAGCCTCTACAAAAAGAGCGGCCACCTCCCCTACTACGCCGAATCGATGTTCCCGCCGATGGAGCTGCAAGGCGAGGGACAAGAGGGGTTAAACGTTATCGAGTTAAAAGAGCAGCAACGCCGCGCTCTCAAAGATTTCCAACACGCCGTGGAGCAAGTTGGCGTGGAGCAGGGCCTCGAATTCGATATTACTTGGCACCGCGATGGCACACTTTCGTCATCGATACCCCTATCTTCAATCGTCGAAAAAGCACTCGATGCGAAAAACTCGGCTGCGCGATCGAAGATAATTGGTGCTCTCGAACGGCTCCTTGGCGTTGCTGCGATCGACGTCGGATTGCTATACAAAGAAGACCGCTACTATCTCAAAGCGATGAACTGCCCGCATCATCACAAGCTGTTCGCGGCGGTGCCGCGGAGTTATCGCGACCTGCCGTTGCGGCTGGCGGAGTACGGGACCTGTTATCGATACGAGCAGAGCGGCGAACTGTTCGGACTGATGCGGGTGCGCTCGATGCAAATGAACGATGCGCACCTCTACATGACGCCCGACCAGTTCGAGTCGGAGTTCAACGCGGTAAACGAGATGTACCTGAAGTATTTCAAGCTTTTCGGGATCGACAAGTACCTGATGCGCTTCTCGACGCACGACCCGGCCAAGCTCGGACAAAAGTTCGTCGATGAACCGGAGCTTTGGAAACAAACCGAAGTGATGACGAGAAACGTATTGAAAAGTTCCGGGATTGATTATGTCGAAGTACCAAACGAAGCCGCCTTTTACGGGCCGAAGATCGACGTGCAAGCCTGGAGCGCGATCGGTCGCGAGTTCAGCATTGCGACGAATCAGGTCGATTTCGCGCAGCCCAGGCGTTTCAATCTCGTTTACAAAGACCGCGACAACACTGAGAAAACTCCGCTCTGCATTCATCGCGCGCCGCTCGGCACGCACGAGCGTTTCATCGGGTTCCTGATCGAACATTACGCCGGCAACTTCCCGCTTTGGTTATCGCCCGAACAGGTGCGCATCCTCACCATCGGAGACGACGCGAAATTGCTCGATTATTCCATGTCGATCTTGAATGAACTGCGCGCCCACCAAGTTCGCGCCGAGATCGACAAAGGCACCGATCAGATCAACGGCAAGATCCAGCGCGCCGAGCAAATGAAAGTCCACACCATGTTTGTGATCGGAAAGCGCGACTTGGAAGCCGACGCCGTCAGTGTTCGTGTCCACGGCAAAGGCAATCTCGGCGCCAAATCGCGCAACGAGGCCATCGCGGACGTCCTTCTTTCGATCAAAGAACGCCGCGCGTAATTACACTGGGCGAGCCGGAACGACCCGAGTAACGTACTTAAATGGATCTCCCCAGCGCACTGAAAAAGCATTTCGGCTACGACGAGTTTCGACCGCTCCAGCAAGAAATCATCCGAGACGCGCTGGCCGGGCGCGATGTCTTTGCGTTGATGCCAACCGGCGGTGGGAAGTCGCTTTGCTTTCAATTGCCGGCGTTACTGCGCGATGGACTAACTATCGTCGTTTCACCGCTGATCTCGCTGATGAAGGACCAGGTGGACTCGCTGCGAGCAAGCGGGATTGCGGCGACCTTCTTGAATTCCACGTTAGACCGACAGGAAGCAGTCGAGCGCTTGCGGGGATTAAATCGCGCGGCGTATCGGATGCTTTACGTCGCGCCGGAGCGGTTGATGCTGGATACGTTTTTGGAACGCGCCCTGAACTGGAACATCACTCAGATCGCCATCGACGAAGCGCATTGCATCAGCGAATGGGGCCACGATTTCCGGCCGGAATACCGGCAATTGGCGAAGTTGCGAGCGCATTTGCCGGACGTGCCGATCATGGCGTTGACGGCCACGGCCACAGAACGAGTGCGCGCCGATATCATCAAGCAACTGAAGTTGCAGGCTGCGCATTGTTACGTCGCCAGTTTCAATCGGCCGAACCTGACATATCGCGTTGTGCCAAAAACCTCCGCCTACGATCAGTTGCTGGCGCTGGTGCGCAGACGTCCTGACGAAAGCGGGATCGTTTATTGCGCGAGTCGAAAGACCGCCGAGACGTTGACGAAAAAACTGAGCGAAGACGGCATTAGCGCCAAACCGTACCACGCCGGACTCGAAGGTCGGGAGCGCGCGAAACATCAGGAAGCTTTTTTGCGCGACGACGTGCGCGTGATTACCGCGACGATCGCGTTTGGGATGGGGATCAACAAGCCAAACGTGCGCTTCGTCGTGCATCACGATCTGCCGAAAAACATCGAGAGTTATTACCAGGAGACCGGGCGCGCGGGCCGCGACGGGTTGCCGGCGGATTGCGTGCTGTTCTTCAATGCGGGCGACGTGGTGAAGCAAAGAAGATTCATCGAAGAAAAAAGCGAACACGAACAGCGAATCGCGCTCGAGCAATTGCGCGCAATGGTCGGCTACGCGGAAACGCGAGAGTGCCGGCGGGCCACGTTGCTGCGTTACTTCGGGGAAGAATTCGGCGAAAAGTCCTGTGGTGGCTGCGATAATTGTCTGAGTCCGCGCCAGACGTTCGATGGAACCGTGCACGCACAGAAATTCCTATCATGCGTCCATCGCATCTATGCGAAGCAGGGATTCGGGTTTGGATTGAATCACGTGGTCGAAGTCCTCACTGGCGGGACAACCGAAGCGATTCGGCAGCGGAATCACGATCAGCTTTCCACATTCGGAATCGGGCGCGACGTGCGGCGCGAAACATGGCAGGCGATTGGACGCGAGCTTCTGCGTATGGGATTGGTCGCGGCCGCGCCCGGAAAATTCGCGACGCTGCAAATTACCGAGGCCGGGCTGGCTGCGTTGCGAGAACGGAAATCCATTACGTTGACGACACCAGCGGCGATAGAGCCGGCGAAACGAAAGAAGAACCGGGCGGGCGAAATCAAATGCGATGAAGAACTGTTTGAGCGATTGCGAATCCTGCGACGCAAACTGGCCGATGAGCGCGACGTACCTGCGTACGTAATTTTCTCCGATATATCACTGCGCGAAATGGCGCGGCTGCAACCAACAACGCGCTCCGACTTCCTGGGCATTGCCGGAGTGGGCGAGCAAAAGTTGCGGGATTTTGCAGAGGGATTTACGGCCGAGATCAGAGATTATCTTTCACTTCGTTCAACGCCATGAAGCGCGCCCACGGCACAACCATTTCGACGCCCCTTGCGCCGGCCTACGCAAACCGAAAAAGTCGTGACATTCACTCCGACAACGGGTCGAATGCGGAGAACGAACCTGCCTTAAATGAAGCCATTATCTAAAATCATTCTTCTCATCGT
>Ga0070697_100004108_pt1 | contig 11154 bp, 9 predicted proteins | sample KBSK1501metaG_FD_65475 | JGI IMG/M metagenome (GOLD analysis project Ga0070697, IMG submission 65475) | Corn, switchgrass and miscanthus rhizosphere microbial communities from Kellogg Biological Station, Michigan, USA - KBS K1-50-1 metaG | ecosystem: Host-associated > Plants > Roots >... | reverse complement strand
TCGCAAGATCGACATCGGCAAGCAAGTCACGCTCGCCGGTTGGGTGCACGTTTCGCGCGATCACGGTGGCGTCATCTTTATTGATCTGCGCGATCGCGAGGGTTTGACGCAAGTTGTCTTTCGTCCGGAAGAAAACGCGGAGGTGGCGAAACGAGCGCACGGTTTGCGCAGCGAAGATGTGATCCAAGTCAAAGGCCCAGTCGCGGCCCGTGTTCCGGGAACCGAAAATCCAAAGCTTCCGACGGGCGACATCGAGGTTGTTCCGAACGAACTGCGCGTCTTGAATCGCGCCGACGATTTGCCGTTTCCGATCGATGCCGAGATTCACAACGAAGATTTGCGGCTGACGTATCGTTATTACGATCTGCGTCGCGCCCATCTCGCGCGCAATTTGCGTTTGCGGCACAAGGCCACAAAAGCCACGCGCGATTATCTCGACAGCCAGGGTTATATCGAAGTGGAGACACCGATCCTTTCCAAGAGCACGCCGGAAGGCGCGCGCGACTTTCTTGTGCCGAGCCGATTGATGCCGGGAAAATTTTATGCGCTCCCGCAAGCGCCGCAGCAGTACAAGCAGCTGCTCATGGTCGGCGGGGTCGAAAAGTATTTCCAGATCGCGAAATGTTTTCGTGACGAAGATTTGCGCGCCGATCGGCAGCCGGAATTTACGCAGATCGACATCGAAGCGTCATTCGTCACGCCGGACGACATATTCTCGCTGACCGAAGGAATGCTGGCGGCCGTTTTCAAAGCCACGCGTAAGGTCGAAGTCAGAACGCCGTTTGATCGGCTAACGTATCGCGAAGCGATCAGTCGATACGGCAGCGACAAACCGGACCGGCGTTTTGGAGTGGAGCTTGTCGATCTGGGCGAAGATTTTAAGGCGAGCGGTTTCAAAGTTTTTCGCGGAGCACTCGACGCCGGGGGCGTGGTGAAGGCGATCAACGCGAAGGGATTCGCCGGGATCACGATCGGTCAAGTCGACGAGCTGACCGAGATCGCGAAAACATTTGGCGCAAAAGGGCTCGCGTTTATCAAGATCGAAGGCGGCGAATGGAAATCGCCAATCGTGAAATTTTTCAGCGACGTGGAGAGAGCCGCACTGCAATCCAAATTAAAGATCGAGGAAGGCGATTGCGTCTTCTTCGCGGCCGACAAATGGGAGATCGCCTGCGAAGTGCTCGGGCGAATCCGATTGCGCATCGCGGAGATTCAAGATTTGCATCGCACCTCTGTTAACCGCCCGTCCGGCTCGGACTCCGGCTCGGACCTCGATTTTCTTTGGGTGACGGATTTCCCGCTACTGCAATGGAGCGCGGAGGAAAACAAGTGGAACGCAGTGCACCATCCGTTCACACGCCCGAAAGCCGAAGATATGCCGCTGCTGGAGGCGAAGAAATTTGGCGAGATTCGCGCCGAAGCTTACGACGTCGTTTTGAACGGCGTGGAAATCGGTGGCGGTAGCATGCGAATCTTCGAGCCGGAATTGCAGGAAAAGATGTTCGAGGTCCTCGGGGTAAGCGCACAAGATCGACAAGCACTCTTCGGTCATTTGTTGCGCGCGCTGCGACTTGGAGCGCCGCCGCACGGTGGCATTGCGCTCGGTCTCGATCGTCTCGTCATGCTCATTTGCGGCGAACAATCGATCCGCGAGGTGATGGCCTTCCCGAAAAACAATCGCGGGATGGATTTGATGACGCAGTCCCCGGCCGATGTCGATCCGCGGCAATTGCGCGATTTGGGAATCAAGCTGGCGTCGGAGAAAAAAAGCAGACAGGATTAAGAAGATTTACGCGCGACGTGCGCTTCGGCAGCAGCAATCTGATTCGGTGGCGTTCGAAACAGAACAGCAATCGCGAGAGTGACAACGCAGCCGACAAAGACGAACCACGGCCAGGAAATTTTCGGCCACCATTCCGGCATAAACCATCCGAAATTCCATTGCGTCGCTACCAGTTTGCCCTTCAAGAGCGCAAGAATATCGAACGCCGGCATCGAGACTTTACACAGCACGAGGACGGACGTAATGCCGGCCAGCATTGCTACGACATTGGAGCGATCGGCTCCACGGCCGCGCGTCAACATCCCGAGCAGAAAAATTCCGACTAATGCGCCGTAGGTGTATCCAAGAATTCCAATGGCGATTGGGATGATGGTGAGCTTTGCGTCGTGAAGGACGGCGTTCGCCGCCATCGTCGCGACAATAATCATGAGAACGCCAAAGATGGCGGTGGCGATTCGCGCGGCGCGAATCGCCTGACGATCAGTCGCGCCGGGGCGGATGTAAGGAAGATAGAAATCCTTGGTGAAACTGGTGGCGAGTGCGTTAAGCGCGGCGGAGGTCGAGCCCATCATGGTGGCGAAGACCCCCGCAATGATGAGCCCGCGAAATACGACCGGCATCTCATGAATGATGTAATGACCAAAGATCTCGTTGTCCGCGGCTGGCAGAGTCGTGCCTGGAACGACCGCATAGTAAACTGATAGAAGGATGCCAACAGTGAGGAATGCGCCGGCGATCGGCAGATCCATCACGCCGCTCAAGATCAACGAGAGTTGAGATTTCCGGTGATTGGGTGCGGTCAACATCCGTTGCACCATGTCTTGGTCGGTGCCGTGCGTTGCCATGGTCAGCAACGTCGAACCGATGAACGCGGCGAAAATTGTGTATGGCTCTTCGAGCATTGCTTTGAACGCCGCGCCAAACGGCAGCTGCGGGTTCCAACCGGTCTGGAAAAGTTTAACGTTGGAGAGCCCGCCGAGATTCGTTTTGACGGTTTCGAATCCTCCGGGAATATGTCGAAGCAGAAGAAAGATCGCGAAAATGACGGAGCTGAACATGAGCACGGCCTGAATCACGTCCGTCCAAACGACGGCTTTGATTCCGCCGGCGGCGGTGTAGATCGTCGTGATGACGGTGACAAAAATAATTCCCCAGACGTACGTGTTTAGATTCACCGGCAGCGACGGGAAGAGATAACGCCAGATTACCACCATGATTGCGCCACCGAGATACAGCCGGACGCCGATGCCAAGCACGCGCGTGAACAGGAAGATGCCGCTCGCCATATTCTTCGTTTTCGTGCCGAACCGCACAGTCAGAAACTCATAGACGCTTTGGACACGGTAATCGTAGTACGGTTTGATAAACGTGAATGCGATGATGATGCGGGCGAGGACAGTGCCGATGGCCAACTGGCCGTAGAAGTAACCCCGGGTCTTGAATCCTTCCGCGGGCGTTCCGAGAAAAGTCGCCGCGCTTGTTTCCGCGGCAATGATCGACGCGAGCACCGCCCACCATGGAATGGAGCGCGAGCCGAGCGAGAAATCCTCCAGGTTCTTGTTTCGTCTTCCCGCCCAAAGCCCGAGCGCGACGATGCCGATGAAGTAGCCGAGAAGAACTGCGGTGTCGATCGCCAGGCGGGCGTTCATGTCGATCTTACTTATCAAATGACGAATGACGAATGTCGAATGACGAAGGAAACTCGAATGCTCAAACGATCAAATCGGTTTCGGGCTTCGTCATTCATTCGTCATTGGGCATTCGTCATTCGTCATTATCTTCATGCAAATGATTGAGATCCCTGCTCCTGACTTCGACTTGGCCAAGACCCTCGACTCCGGCCAGGTCTTTCATTGGGAAAGGATCGGGGACGGATTTTGCGGCGCAATCGGCGATAGAGCGGTTTATGTAGAGCAGTGCGAAGACGCGTTGCTGGCAAACGTGGCATCGGCTTCCAGCCGATGTCTTGAAGAACACGGGCTGGATGCCCGTGCTACAATTCGGTATTATTTCTCGCTCGATCATCCGCTCGCGCAGATCTGCGCTTCGTTTCCGCAGGATGCGACCATGAAGGCAGCACGCGATTTCTGTCGCGGGTTGCGCATCATCCGACAGCCGAAGTGGGAATGTCTCGCTACGTTTATCTGTTCGTCGATGAAACAAGTCGCCCACATCCGGCAGATCTCACACGCACTGCGGCGCCGCTTCGGCGAAACGCGCAAGATCGACAATCATAGCGTTTACAGATTTCCGTCGGCCGCGCGACTGGCGAAAAGCTCGGAGAGAGGTTTGCGCGAATGCGCGCTTGGGTATCGCGCGAAGAACCTGCTGGCAACGGCGCGTTTGGTTGCGAGTCGCGATACCGATCTTGAGAAATGGGCGGCGCTGGCCGACGCCGATCTTCGGGCAAAGCTTTGTGAGCTGCCGGGCGTGGGCGCGAAGGTTGCTAATTGCGTGATGCTTTTCGCTTACGAACGTCTGCGCGCCTTCCCTATCGATGTCTGGATCGAGCGGGTCTTGCGCGAAAACTACTTTCCGCGGGCGCGAAAATTGAACGCAAAACGGCTGCGAACGTTCACACAAGAGCACTTTGGGGAACACGGCGGCTATGCCCAGCAATATTTGTTTCATCATGCGCGTATGAATTCACGGATTAATGGAGGGCGCCGCGCTGTCGACGCCAAGAAAAATGGGACACGACCCGCCTTCGTCCCGCAATCGCGGGACTTCGGCGCGGCCAGCGGTGCGTGTCCCTCCAAAATGACAAAGGCCCGCGCGTAAACTAATGTTTGCCCCTGAATCGATGACGACGTCGGAGTTCATGATTGGCCAGTCGGCGGACGATGCGCTGGAGAGAAAGCAGGAGTTCCGGAAGATTTTCTGGGCGCTTCTGGCCGCGCTGCTCGTTCACCTGGTGGTTGCTTACGCGATCGCGGTGTCGGGAGGATTGTTCTCCTCGCATTCCGCGATGGAGGAGGACAAGCCGATTGAGCTGACGTTTGTCGATCTGAACAAGGCTCCGGCTGAGCCGAAGAAGAACACGATGTTCATGGAAACGCCGGATTCGAAAAAAACGGTCGAGCCGCCGCCGGAAAAAACTTTTGAATCGAATGCGAATTCGAGAGCCGCCAGCGACCAGCCGGCCACGGGAGACGCGCCGTTGCCATCGCAGCAAGGGAAAGATCGTCCCAGCATGGACCTGGATACGCATCAATATTCGCTGGCCAATCCAGGCGCTCAGCCGCAGCCGAGCGTAAAGCCGGAATCGAGTGCCCAGCCATCGGCAACTCCAACGCCACAACCGACCGTCGCTCCAGAACAGTTTGCCATGTTGCGCGCGACACCTACTCCCAGTCCGGAGTCGCGGCCGAGTTCAACGCCGCAGCAGCAGGCATCCTCTTATCAACGCTATCAAGAACGGACTAAACTTACCGGGCGAATCACAACCCGCGGGATCTCTTCAGTGAATGCATTAGGGACTCCGCTCGGTCAGTATCAAAAGGCTCTTTTCGATGCCATTGGTTCCCGTTGGTACGCGTCTGTGGAGGGACACCGGGATTTAATTTCTATTGGTACGACCTACGTAACCTTTGTGGTTGATCCGAGCGGGCGTGTGAAGAATTTCAAAATCGTCGAAAATACAGGAAATGAAACGTCGGCCAATGTGGTCATTCAGTCCGTGCAGGAAGCAAAATTGCCAGCTATGTCTGAGGAGCTTGCGACAACCGTTCCTCCCGAAGGTTTGACGATTGAAATCCCATTCACCATTTTCGCGAACCGATGAATACCATCCGATTGATAGCGGAAATGCCCGAGTCGTTGCAGACCGTGACGGGATTTTTTACCAAAGGCGGCGTCTTTATGTGGCCGCTGCTGGTTTGCTCGATCGTGGCGGTGACGACGATCATTGTGCGCGCCTTTGCGTTGCGCGAAAAAAATGTGCTACCGCTCGTGATCGAGAGTGAAATGGAACGGCTGGTGCCGGGTGCGAGCCCGGAACGGCTCGCCCGCATCGTGCATCATGATCCGTCGTCGCTGGCGCGCATCGTGCGCGTGGCCCTGCAACACCTGCGTTGGCCGCGCTCGGAGAACGTGGAAGCGGTGCAAACCCGCGCGCGCCACGAAATGGTGCGGCTCGAGAGAGGCCTCGTGCTCCTTGAAGTAATTACCGGCATCGCCCCACTCATCGGCCTGATCGGGACCGTTTCCGGATTGATTCACGTCTTTGCCAGTCTTGGTTTGAGCGCCGCCGCAGCCGACGCGAAACAAATCGCGCGCGGCATTTCCGAAGCGCTCAGTTGCACGATCTTCGGGTTGGGCATCGCCGTGCCCGCCTTGGTCGCATTTGTTTATTTTTCGAAGAAGGTGGAAGTGATGTCGGTGGAAATGGAATCGCTCGTGACCGATCTGCTTTCCAAATGTTACTACGGACGCATCGCGGGCGAGACGCCTCCGCCCCGACAGGTAGTCCCGGCGCAGGCGCCGCTCGTGTAAAGTAGTTTCAGCTATGAAATTTGCCGTCAAAAAGCGACGGGCGCCCTCGATCATCATCGTTTCGCTCGTCGACATTCTGACCATTCTTCTGATCTTTTTTGTCGTCTCGACGACGTTCAAGAGGGACCAGCCGGAAGTTCAGATCAATCTTCCCGAATCGAAGACGGCGACAAACGTGCCTGCGGAACTCGAACATGCCCTCGTCACGGTCGATGAAAACGACGAAATCAAACTGGACGGGAATACGATTGCTGCGGACGAACTGGAAAATGCCGTGCGCCAGCTGCCGCCGACGCGCAAATCTTCGCTGGCCTTGCAAGCGGATAAGAAAGCGTCGTTTGGGACAATTATTAAAGTGATGGACGCGTTGAAGCTGGCCGGCGTGAAGAATCTGCCGGCCTTTACGCGCGAAGGAAAATGAGGTTATCGATCTTGCAGTACGGCGACCCGATCTTGCGGGCCAAAGGCAAACGCATCGACAAGATCGACGATCGCATTCGCGAACTGGCCGCGAACATGCTCGAGACGATGCACGAAGCCAACGGCGTGGGACTGGCGGCGCAGCAAGTGGGCGAAGCGGTGCAACTGACCGTGCTCGATGTCTCGCAAGCTGAAGACCGGCCCAGCACAATGCGTTTGAATGGCAAAGAAGCCGATCCGAAAACGCGGATGCCGCTGATTCTGATCAATCCGCAAATCGAGTTGAGCGATGCGACGGAAACAGGAACGGAAGGCTGCCTAAGCTTTCCCGAGATCACCGGCGCAATTCAACGCGCGGCATCGGTGACGGTGCAGGCGGAGACCCTGGAGGGTGGAAAGATCGAGATCGAAGCGGGCGGCTTGCTGGCGCGCGCGCTGCAACACGAGATCGATCATTTGAACGGGATTTTGTTCATTGATCGGATGAGCTCGGCCGCGAAAGTGGCCTTGGCGAGCCGGCTCAAGCGCATGCAGAAAGAGACCAGGCGTGGTCGCGCGAAAGATTCGCAAGCAGTCTCTGAGACGACACTTTAGTGCCGGCCGTCATCCGCTTTCGCCAGGCTACAGCGTGATAAATAGACCGCCGCTAAGGCGTCAGAGCGCTTTGTAATTGACGCTGATCGTCCGGTAAACGTTTTGGCCGCGTTCGGCCGAGAAATAAAAGAGCTCGAGCATGGTCGTGCCAATGATCCATTGGTAACCGACCAGCGTTTGAATGACTTCGGAATCGTTGTCGCGGGTGCGCGAAACCAGTTTGCCGGTGCCGAATTTCCCATCGAAGTAGCGCCGGATCTCGCCCATCCGAGTGTTGTACCATTCGATCGTTCGATCGGCGTACTCGTATTGCAGTTCGACGCCGAAAAGCGAACCGTTTTTGAAAGTAAAAAGCGTGCGCTGCAGGCCGGGATGCACCAAACCTTCAACCGTCCAGACATCGCGGTTCTCTTTTTTATCGCGGGCAACGATTTTTGCCTTTGCGCCATTGAGGACTGCTTCGACGCGCGCGGTCGAATCGTTCCAACGAAACCCAAATGGCGGCAGAAGTTCCTCGGCAGCACGCGTGGAAGAGGCGACGGCAGCAAAAGCGAGCAGAAAAAGAAGCGCGATCGGTCTTGGCCTGCGGCACTTGCGTCGAAAAGGAGACCATCGCGGTATTCTTTTGCGCGGTCTTTGGATTTCTATTTGATTCGACATCTATTTTTCAACGGAAGGCGCGCCGCCAGCCGCTCCGAAGGGAGAGAAAATGCGCGCACGCGTCATTTCGGTCAACTTTACCTGCGCGCAACGATTTTTCGTTTTTTTCCAGTCTCGTTTTGCTTTTTCAGTCAAGATTTTTTTGCGTCGACACAAAAATAAAATTCAGATTTTTTCTTGTCGATCGGGCCGACGATTTCTAATCTCAAGCCGCTGGCAGGGCGAGAAGGCAGTCAATGTGAATAAGATGTGAACAGCTTGAGAAATTTTTGCACGCCTAGAATGAACCACTCCACCGCCCCAAGGAACTCCCTCGCAAGACAACCTATCGATCTTACGCACGTTAGTCCGATCGTTTTCGCCGTCCCGGTGGTTTTGCCCTCGTATTTCGTACATTTGCTCTTGCGGTTGCTTAATTTTACCGATGGGAAACGCCCCGTAGTTTTAGAGAGCGCTCTGCTTTCCAGAAGGCAATTTCCCTCGCTAATGCCCTTTGTGGCGATTGTGTAACGCTGTTAACAAGTTCGGTATGGACGAGAATTGTACTAACCTGTGGCAAAAGCTGTCGGCGGCCCTCAAACCGCAGGTGAGTGCCGATACTTTCAAGCGCTGGTTCTCCGCCGTTGAGCTGGTCGATGCGACGGAGGGCAGTCTGACCTTTCGCGTTCCGAATAATATTTACCAATTCTGGATCGAGAGTAACCACATGGCGGCGTTGCAAGCGGCCATTGTGACCGCTTTCGGTGCGCCGCGCGAAGTTAACTTTCTTTCGCCTTCCGAGCCGGCGGATGATACGGCCGCGGCGGACGGGAACAGAGTCGAGGAAGACAAATCCGATTCGGGCCGCGGTGCGAGACCGACCGGCAGCGCGCTTGGCCTCAACCCACGAAATACATTCGAGTCTTTTGTGGTGGGCCCGAACAACGAGATCGCGCATGCCGCCAGTCTGGCCGTGGCGCAATCGCCGGCCAAGACTTACAACCCGCTTTTCGTCTACGGCGGCGTCGGTCTCGGCAAGACGCACCTTATGCAGGCGATCGGCCAATTTGTTTTGGCGAAGAAGAAAAACACCAGGGTGATGTATCTTTCGAGTGAGCTCTTCATCAATGAATTCATCGATGCGATTCAGCACAGTAATCTGGTCAAATTCCGCAAACGTTATCGGCAGGCCGACCTGCTTTTGATCGACGATATTCAATTTCTCGGGGGGAAGGAGCGTTCGCAGGAAGAGTTCTTTCACACGTTCAACACGCTGTTCGACGGGCACAAACAGATCGTGCTTTCGAGCGATCGCCCGGCTTCCGAAATTTCGAACCTCGAGCATCGCTTGGTTTCCCGCTTCGAATGGGGTTTGACGGCCGAGCTGCAACCGCCCGATGCCGAGACGCGCATGGCCATCCTGCGCAAGAAAGCGCGCACCATGCAGATCAAGCTGCGGGATGAGGTTCTTGAGTTTTTGGCGAACCGCATTCGTACAAACGTCCGTCGTTTGGAGGGCGCGCTCATGCGTGTGGCTTCATTCGCTTCGCTTAGTGGCAAGGAACTAACCAACGAGGTAGTCGAACACCTGCTCAAAGATATTTTGCAGGAAGAGGCGCGCCACTCCATCACGATCGAGCAGATTCAACGGCGTGTGGCCGAACATTTCGACGTGCGTATTGCCGACATGACAAGCAAGCGTCGCCCGGCCAACATCGCTTTTCCACGGCAAGTGGCCATGTATTTGTCGCGCGAGTTGACCAAGGCGTCCTTGAATGAGATCGGCGATGCTTTCGGCGGACGCGATCACGGCACGGTCCTACACGCTTGCAAACTCGTGAAGAAGCGGATGAAGGAGCAGGACGCCTTGCGTCAGACGATTTCTTTCATCGACAGCTCGCTAAAACGCTGAGAATCGGCTCGTGACTTTACGGTTGCCGAACAAAATCGGAAGCCTTACATCTTAATCGCTCTACTAGCTCATGAAATTCAGCGTTACGAAAGAAAAGCTGCTCGAAGGTCTGCAGCAGGTTCAAAATGTGGTCAGCACACGTACCACGTTGCCGATTCTTTCGAACGTTTTGCTTCAGGCAAACGGTAACGAAGTCCATCTCACGACCACGGATCTGGATGTCGGCGTCCGCGGGAGTTTCGAAGCGGAGATTGAAAAGGAGGGCGCTACCACCCTGCCGGCGCGTCGTCTCTTCACGATTGTGCGCGAACTGCCGTCGAGCGAAATCCAATTCGATGTCGATGGCAAGAATGCCGCTTCGATTCGCAGCGGTCAGAGTTTTTTCAAGATCCTCGGGCTGCCGGAGGAAGAATTTCCGCCGCTGCCGAAGTTCGAAAACGCCAAGGTCGTTACCATTCGGCAAAAGGATTTGCGTGACGGGCTACGCAAGACTGCCTACGCGATTTCGACCGACGAGACGCGTTACGTGCTGAACGGGGTGCTCTTTAGCTTCAAGGAAAACAAACTCACGCTCGTGGCGACGGATGGCCGACGCCTTGCCATGGTTGACCTGGAACTCGAATTTCCGCGCAGCCATGAGGCCGACATTATTGTTCCGACAAAAGCGGTCACGGAATTGCAGCGCCTGCTCATGGACGACGGCGAGGTCAAAGTCAGCGTTGGCAATGGACAGATTGCGTTCGACTTGAACAAGACCTTGCTCGTTTCCAAATTAATCGAGGGCAATTATCCGAATTACCGTCAGGTGATTCCCTCAGAGACGAAGGAGCGCGTCACGCTCGAACGCGAAACCTTTTTGAATTCTCTCCGGCGCGTTTCGTTGCTGGCCAGCGAGAAATCGAATTCGATCAAACTCAACTTCAGCAAGAACAACATTGAAATCACAGCGAACACGCCCGAGGTCGGCGAAGCGAAGGAATCGCTACCCGTCACCTACAAAGGCCGGGAGTTTTCTATCGCGTTCAATCCCGAGTTTCTCATGGCGCCGCTGCGCAACTTAGTCGAAGACGAAGTGTTTCTCGATCTCATCGATGAGATGAGTCCGGGAGTGTTGAAAATTCAAACGCCATTCCTTTACGTGTTGATGCCGATGCGCATCAGCTCCTGATTCGCTTCGATCGTTTGAGCGGCGCGGGATTTAGTAGTGCGTGACGGCCAGAGCGAGAACGACGATGCCGTAAAGCAACACGATGCCGTGCACGAATCGCCACCGCGTATTGCTGCGGCTGCCCCAGTTGATTTGATCGCGCAA
>Ga0070697_100004107_pt1 | contig 11156 bp, 13 predicted proteins | sample KBSK1501metaG_FD_65475 | JGI IMG/M metagenome (GOLD analysis project Ga0070697, IMG submission 65475) | Corn, switchgrass and miscanthus rhizosphere microbial communities from Kellogg Biological Station, Michigan, USA - KBS K1-50-1 metaG | ecosystem: Host-associated > Plants > Roots >... | reverse complement strand
GGGGCGGGGAAGAATGCTGCGAATAAGTCTGTCGAAAGCCTTCTGGCTGAATTCGGAGTGCTGCGTTTAGCGGTCATTCGCCGCATTGAGGGCCCCAAAGCACCGGCGGCGAAATTTGACGCCAAATATGCGTATGTCGTAGATGTCTGCGTGACGCGGTTCAACGAGCAAATTGAGGAGATTGAGCGCTGGCGCAGTTCCGAAATCGTGGGATTCAGCGCCGCGCGTCTCCGCGCGGAGGCGCGCGAAGCGGAGCTCAATCAGGCAATTGTGGAGCTGAGTCGCGAGGACTTCCTGGCTGGGAATTTCGATTTGAAGTCGCTTTTCTCAGCGCTGTTTGACCGATTCTACACCGAAGATTTTGTCCTGTGGCTCGGCACGGGAGAGGCGAATGGACGGACGGCTGCGTTCCAGCGCATGGCAGACGTGCTCGAACCGATCAATACGTTGCTGGAGATGGGTCTGGCTTCCATCGTCTCTCTTCGCCCGATCGCGAGAACGCAGGACACCGAAGGGAATTTCATCACCGATTGGGAGACCGTTCTCGGAGGAACGTACTCGACAGGCAGACCCGTTCGCTGGCGCACGGTTCGGGCATGGAGGAGTCAGATGGTCATTGCGGAACGGATCGAGGATCTACCATCGCCGAGGCCGTGAGTCAGTCCGATGCACACGTCGGTCCTCGAACGCGAGGAACTGCGGATCTTCGAGAAATTGATTTCGGGGTTCGATTCACTCACTGAGTCACAAATGAACGCTGTGGGAGTGACGCCGGAATGGTCCGCGAAGGATTTGCTCGCGCATTTGGCCTACTGGGAGCGGGCCGCGGCCGAAGAGGTTCGCGAATTCGAAGGTGGAAGGTCGTCAGCAAAAAAGCGCACGCGCGCGCAGATCGAGCGTATTAACCGCGAGCTCGTTTCCGCAAATCGGGCCACGCCGCGGCATCTTCTTCGCGAGGAACTGATCCTTGCAAGGAGCGAAATCGTGGCAGCGATGAAACGAGCGCCCGAGGAACTGGAGGGAAGGTCTCCGCTCGCACGCATCGTTTACTCTCAGTGCGTGCGGCACAGGGGGCATCACCTGGAACAACTCCACGCATGGATCGCCCGTCTTGGTAAATCTTCGTGAACGAAAAGGAATGAGTGGGTCAACCCAACTCGACGGAGCGGACGCCGGGCCAAGGTCTTCTAACAGAGCGCCGTACACTTCGCTTGTGGATCCGGGGGGCGAGTGGCATTTGTTCGGTTCCCGACTGTTTTCGAATATGGACCTCCGTTCCTCCGCGTTCAAAAGAAACTTCGTCCACAGCCAATTTCATCAAGTGGATGCCGCGCCCGTGTTCGGCATCCAGGTTTTCGACAGCCAAAGGATTAGGAACATTATTGGGGTCGAATCCATCTCCCTGATCCCTGATGACGATGAACACTCCCTTGGCGCCTTCGCAGCAGCAACGGACATGAACCAGCTTGCGAGCATCCATGCGATTGCCGTGGAGTACCGCGTTAGTTATGGCTTCCCGAAGAGCGAGTTCAACGAACTCCTCCTTTCCGGGAACGCAAGCAGATCGGGCGATCAGACTTATGAGCCAGTCCACAAACGGTGAGATCAGGTCGACCTTACTCCGCAGCCAGGTGTGCACCTCCAGCGGAGCACCGGAAGGGGGTTTGTCTAGCGCCGACTGCAGAGATTTGAAATTGCCTACCCAAATCATTTTCTGCAACCTCCCAGCGTCACTCCTTCGCGCCGTTAAGAAAGAACAACATCGTCACGGGAGTTGTGCCTTTGTTCCGCCACGCGTGGCGCGTACCGTTTTGCACGACGACATCGCCACGCTTGAGATGGATGGTCTTAGCGTCATCAAGCTCCAGCCAAATCTCGCCTTCATAAACTACGGCGTAGTCCACGGTGTTCGTCTTATGCATCGCAGGATCATCTTTTTCAAAGTGATCGGCTAACCCTCTGAGGCGAATGAGAGCCTCGCTGCGAGCAGCTTCACCGTCAAACGACGGGTCCGCAAAAACCGAACCTGGAGGAAACGTCACGAAGTGAAGACTGGTGCCTCCAGGTCCCGGAACGACCGAGTCGGGATAGCGGTCAAACCTTTGCTCCTTGCTGAGGTCCGGGATCGCTGAGTTGACCCAAATGAGCGTGTGCTCGTAGCCGGGGACAGTCTTGAACTGGTAGGCTGGTAATGGTTCGTCGCTTTGAACCACAGCCTTCCCGTTTACATTTACCGTGACTACACGCCGGTAAGTGCTCGACCTCTCACCGCGCTTGGACAACTCTTTTTTGCTAGAGGCTCTTCCATTCATGGCGTTTCTCCTTGCCACATCAATATCGTCACTCGGCCCTCCCGAACAATCCCACCAAGACAGTCTCCCGGCCTTTCGGCTAGATTTGGGCTCTGCCGCCGTCAACGAACAGTTCGATACCCGCGACGAAGCTGGAGTCATCCGACGCCAGAAACAACGCGACCTTGGCAACTTCCTCAGGTTCTCCCATGCGTCCCATCGGGATAGTGGATACGATTCGTGCAATCACGTCGGCGGATTGCCGATTCGCCAGCGGAGTATTGATCGGACCCGGACTGACAACGTTTGAGCGAATACGACGGTCCTTCAGATCTGTAGTCCAGGTTCGCACGAAGGAGCGAATGGCAGCCTTACTCGCGGCATAGACACCGAAGGCGGCCGTACCCTTAACACTCGCGACAGAGCCGTTGAGAATGATAGAGCCCCCGTCATTCAGTAGCGGTAAGGCTTTTTGCACCGTGAACAGGGTTCCCCTCACATTGATGTTGAAGAGTTTGTCGAAATGCTCTTCGGTGACCGCCCCAAACGGAACAAATTCGGCAACGCCGGCGTTGGCGAAAACGATATCGATCCGCCCCTTCACTTTGGAGACCGTCTCGTAAAGACGGTCCAGGTCGGCGGGTTTGGCAATGTCGCCCTGAACGCCAGAAACATTGCCCCCGATCGCCTCCACTGCCTCGTCGAGTTCTTTCTGGCGCCGGCCCGTGATGAAAACATAGGCGCCCTCTTTGACGAAAAGCTTAGCCGCAGCCAACCCAATTCCTTCTGTGCCGCCGGTGATAACGGCGGTCTTGCCTTCAAGTTTCTTAAGCATTGCTTTTCCTCTGCTTGGCGATTTCTAGTGAACGATTTATGCTCTGCCTTATTTGTCCTTTGTGAAGTCTTTCCAAGTGCCGTCATTCTCGTGTTTTGACGGGATCGGAAGGTTAAGGGATGACGCGCAGATCGCGAAGCCTACTGAGCTGCCGCCTGAAGCTCTGGTGCGTGTCGATGCAATCCGCAAAGCCTGCTTGGCGAATCTTGATTGTGCTCAGGATTGTCTCTTCACGGAAATTGAGCATCCAGTCCACGAACGCCCAGTTTGCAATCTGGTCGTAGGGCGTGGCATGCAGGCCGTAGCGGGTAACCATGGAATCCCACAGAGGACCCTTCTCACTCATCTCAGAAACAGTGGACATCGCAAGGGGCTCTGCGATGGGAAGGTCGTAGAAGGCGGCGAGTTCGTTCCACAGTTGCCTCCAGCGATAGACATCTCCGTTCGACACGTTGAAGATTTGATTGCGTGCTTTGTCTTCACCTAAAGCCCACAAAGTCGCGCGGCCGAACAATTCTGCGTCCGTCGTCTCCTGGAGAGTGTTCCATCCCTCTTTGGTGCCAGGAAAGCGCAAGGGCAACCCGAGTTCGCGAGTCATCGCGGCGTAGGTCGCGAGACTGGTAACTAGGTTCATTGGCGAGTTTAGGCTTGGTCCCATGACCAGATGGGGACGCAAGACCGTCCAGCTAGCTCCGTTTTTAGCGGCCCAGTCAGCCACAATGTCTTCCTGCTGGTGGTAATGGATCGGCGCAATGAGACGTGGCTCTGTCTCTTTAGCTGGAGCGTTGAACGCCCCAAGACTGAAGCCGTAGGACTTCGCACCGCCGGCCAGCACGATGCGCTGAAGAGGCACATTGCGCGCTGCGAGGGCGTCGAGAGCATTTCTCAACATTCTGGCATTCGGCTCAACAGTCTCGGCCATCGTCGGTTTTTCGACATAGGCCGCGAAAACCAGATCGGTCACCTTATCAAGAGATGAAAAAGCTGTCGTCGTGCCCACACGGTCCATGAGATCGATGCTGATGTGAGACGGTGCGGCCTGCGTCCGGTAGGTCGGCGGGGGTCGGCGCGCAGCTGTGGTGATCCCCCATTTTGGGTTCTCTGCGACGGCGTCGATAACACCTGTACCCAGGACGCCATATGGACCGACAAGCAGGATCTGGCGTTCCGCGGCGCGTGTTTCAGAAGTAGCGGGCATATTTCTCCGTTATTTGTACTTTGGGAAAGTCTTTCCGAACATAGGAGCGCCGCTTTTCGATTGCTTTTCTGTGGCCTCGTCCTGAATGACATCCCAATGCTCGACCAGAACGTCATCGTTGATGCGAACGATGTCCGCCGCAATCCAGTTCACCGGCAGCCCGATGCCCGAAAAGCGCCCATGCACGATCACAAAATCTCCCTCAGCCACGATAGTTCCAGGTTCGTACTTCAACGTTGGCGGCACGCTCTTGATGAGATCGAACAGACCCTCACGACCGGGCGCGATATGAGCGCTATGTTGAATGTAATGAGGGGACCAATAGCGCTGGGCCGCTACGTAATCCCGTTTGTTGAAGAGGGTGTCAAAAGCCTCAAGAACGAGTGCCTTGTTCTTTGCCTGTTTAGTCTGGCTCATTGTTTTTTCCTTTTAGACAAAACGGTGTCTTACCCTCTCGGCATCTTGAGATCCGGTCGGTCAATCCTTGCTCACGCTGTGAAACGCTATTTCATCAACCCGCTCGGTATAGAACGCGACATGTCCCCGGATCTGCTCGACCGCAGGGAACGGATCCGCGTATGACCACACCGCATTGACTGATTTCTTTCCTCCTGCCGGAATGCTGTAGTAATTGCAATCGCCTTTGTAAGGACAATAGGTGGCGTGGGCTGTCCGTTCCAATTGCGAAAAATCAACATCCTCAGGTGGAAGGTATTGGACGGGCGGATACGAAGCTTCGCGGAGCGTCAGAGCGTTGCGGCTATCGGCGACCACCCGGCCTGCGACGGTCACGACAACTCGAGCGGGTTTGCGCTCGATGGAAATCGGATGATCTGGACCTGGAAGGATTACCTGTTTTTCTTTCATGTTTCGCTCTTTCGTTCCCCGACTCAGCCTTTGAGGAACTGTGTGGCTCTCCTATTTCATAAACACGATCGATGTTCGGCACCGCAGGCGCACGGCGTGCGTTCAGGCATTCATCCCGCCGTCCACGGTGAGATTCGCGCCAGTGATGTACGAGGACTCCGGTCCGGCGACAAACGCTACCGTGGCGGCGATCTCATCCACACGCCCGTAGCGATCAAGCGCCGTGGCGGCCTTCTGCGGCACTGCCCAATCACCCGAGGCGGGATTCAATTCCGTGTCGATCGGACCGGGTTGCACGTTGTTGACGGTGATGCCTCGGCTCCCGATCTCTCTGGCCAGCGCCTGAGTGAACATCTTTACGGCTCCCTTCGTGCCCGCGTATGGCACAAGACCGGGCGCCGCGACACGTTCACCCACGGCCGAACCGATCATGATGACGCGGCCGCCGCTCTTCATGTGCTTCAGCGCAGCCTGAGTCGCGACGTACACGCCACGAACGTTGATAGCAAGCACGCGATCCATCTCTTCCAACGTCGCCTCCTCGAACGGTTTCGGAATGGCCGTTCCAGCATTGTTCACCAGCACGTCCAGTCGACCGAAAGTTGCAAACGTCTTTTCGACTGCGGCTTTAACCGCGTCGGCATCAGCGGCATCCGCCTGAATCGAGATCGCTTTTCCGCCAGCGCGTTCAATCTCCTTGACGACGGATGCGGCTGCGTCCGCACCTTTCGTGTAAGTGATGGCCACGTGCGCTCCATCCGCTGCCAGACGCTTGGCAATTGCAGCACCAATGCCGCGCGACCCGCCCGTAACCAGTGCAATCTTTCCTTCCAGTTTCTTAGTCATTGTCTTTCTCCTATTCCTTCGATCTCGCTCTTTCCCTTGCTGCTGACTTTCACTGCCTCGTTGGATGTTGGCGTGCCGCGTTTGCAATATACTTAGTTAAGCTGGCAGCGATGCCTGACGAGTATGGGAGTGAAAAATGGAATTACGACACCTTCGCTATTTCGTCGCGGTCGCGGAGGCAGGAAGTCTGACGGAGGCAGCACAGCAGAGGCTGCACACTTCACAACCTTCCTTAAGCCGGCAGATTCGAGATCTTGAGAGCGAAATGGGCGTCCAACTGCTGACGCGCCGTGCTCGCGGAATCGAGTTGACGCCCGCGGGTCGAACCTTTCTCGATCACGCGCGCTTGGTGCTATCGCAGGTGGATGCGGCAAGCGAAGCGGCTCGCAGGGTCGCTCATCCCAGTAAGCCATGCTTCACGATGGGCTTTTTGACCGGACACGAATTGAGGTGGATGCCCGAAGCCTTGAGGATCTTGCGCGACGAACTGCCTAACATCGACGTGATGATCTCGAGCCAATACTCCCCGTTGCTTGCGGACGGCCTATCAAAAGGAAAAATCGATGCGGCATTTCTCCGGCGTGAGAGAGGTACGCCAGAGCTGGCGTACCGTGTTCTCGTCAAGGAGCCCCTAATGGTGGTTTTGCCCAGTGACCACCGTCTCGCAGCCTTCAAAGCCATCAGTCCAAAGGATCTGGTGGGCGAAACATTCGTGATTGTATCGAACACGGCTCCTGTGCTGCGGGCGGTTATCGACAAGTACGTGAAGCGCTCCGGAATCGATATCACGCCGGCTCATGAGGCGGACCACATCGCCATGGGAATGTCCTTGATAGCGTCGACAGGCGGCGTAGGGCTGCTGCCCGCTTACGCACAAAACTTTCTCCCTTCGTCAGTAACGAGTCGTCCTCTCAAAGGCGATGCGCCAACTGTCGATCTGGTCTTCGGCTACAAAAAATCGAACCAGTCTCCCGCCCTGAAGCTTTTGCTTTCGAGATTGGACGAGTTGGTCGCTCGTGCGTCAAGTAAGACCCCATAAACCGGAAATCCATTATGGCTTTAGCTGTGGGCTGGCAAAGGGCAGCCAAGTGTACAGCTACGTTTGAAGCGGGTCAGGCTCTCAGCCTCGGTGACCGCATCGAAGGAACGAAGCGCCGGTTCGTCAATTCCTCCTCGCATACGCCGAAAGCATCGCTCCTAAATCTACAAAGTATTGTTCAGAGAGGCTACCAGGAGCCAGCTGCCGCATCAGATAGGTTGATCTGCTAGCGCCACGAGCGGCTATGCGCACGTGGCGTGATGCCAGTAAGCATAGGTCGATCAAGAAATGGAGCCATTTGAGGTGAAGAGCGCGTGAATCGCATCAAAAACGCGCGTCACGGTGGCAGAAGCAGTCTGGGAGAGCGGAAATCCATGAAAACACAAAGTGCAAACAGGCTGTTCACATCAGTCCGAATAGGCTCCATGGAATTGGAGCACCGCGTCGTAATGGCTCCGCTTACACGTTCGCGGTCCGTTCAGCCTGGGGCAATTCCAGGAGATTTAATGCTCGAGTACTACACTCAGCGGGCCTCAGAAGGTGGGCTCATAGTTTCTGAAGCCACTCCGATTTCGATTGCGGGCGGCGGATGGTTCGGGGCGCCCGGCTTGTATTCGGACGAACAGGTTGCGTGTTGGAGAAGAATCACGAACGCAGTTCATGAGAAACGCGGGTACATGTTCTCCCAACTCTGGCACACGGGGCGCGCCTCGCATGTGGACTCAACGAACGGTGAAACCCCTGTCAGTTCTTCGGTCAACCCGGAGTATTGGCAGGATCCAACGATAAAAGAGTCGACGCCTCACGGATGGCAGCAGCCTTCGCCTCACCGCGCGCTGGACATCAGAGAAATCCCGGGCATCGTCGAGGATTACCGCAAAGCCGCCGAGCGCGCAAAGACCGCGGGTTTTGATGGCGTTGAACTTCACGCGGGTAACGGCTACCTGCCCGACCAGTTTCTTCAGGATGGGATCAATAAGCGAACCGATATGTATGGTGGTTCGATCGAAAATCGATCCCGCTTCTTGCTTCAAGTGATTGACGCAATGGTTTCCGTGTGGGGCGGCAACCGTGTCGCGGTGCGCATCGCTCCCAGCGGAACTTGGAATGGCGTATCGGATAGCAATCCGATTGCGCTGTTCGACTACGTGGCAAAACAACTAAACCGCTTTGGACTCGCCTACTTGCATATCATCGAACCGCGCATCAAAGGGAACGTCCTGATCGCCGAGGGGCAAGGGCACGTTGCCACAACGAGGCTGCGAAAGGTTTTCGCGGGAAAGATTATTGCGGCCGGGGGTTTTGAACCGGACACTGCCGAGGCTGCTGTTCGGGAGGGCGATGCAGATTTGGTCGCCTTCGGACGGCATTTCGTCGCGAATCCGGATTTGCCAAAGCGCATCCGGCTCGGATTACCTCTGAATGCCTACGACCGGGACACGTTTTACACGTTCGACGCTCGCGGCTACACCGATTATCCGTTTTATGAACAGCGGTCGGAGTCGCTTGCTTCAACTCTGTAATGGCAGACGAATGCCGTAAGAGGTTTCTAGCGTTGGCCGCAGGTCTTTGTCGCGCAGTTCGTGAAGATATTTGTGCCAGCCGGTGGGATACCAAGAATTGTTCAACGCGGCGGGACGGGTGGCGAATTAGCTACGCGTGGCTAATGAGTGTCGAGCCATTTGTGAATGTTCGCGACGGTATCCTCGTAGAACGTCCTGTAGAGACCGCGCGATACGTACCCGATATGCGGCGTCGCCAGTACGTTGTCGAGCGTCCGGAAAGGGTGAGACGGAGGCAGCGGCTCAATGTCGAATACGTCGATCGCCGCGCCGGCGATTCGCTTGTTCTTCAACACGCTGATCAAGGCTTGTTCTTCGACGATCGGCCCGCGCGACGCATTGATCAAGTAGGCCGTCGGCTTCATTCTCTCCAGCTCCGCGGCCCCTACCAGGCCGCGCGTACGGTTGCTCAACACCAAATGCACCGTGAGAATGTCTGCCTGCTCGAACAGCTGGTCCTTGGAAACCAGGATTGCCCCCGCGGCTTTGGCGGCCTCGGGCGTCATGTTCTGGCTCCAGGCAATCAAATTCATTCCAAAAGCGCTCCCAATCCGCGCGACCTGTGAACCAATCCGCCCAAGTCCCAGAACGCCGAGGGTCTTTCCACGGAGATCCGTGCCCACTGTTTGCTGCCAGCCACCGGATCGGATGGAGTTGCTCTCCGCCACGATATGTCGCGCGGAGGCCAAGATGAGCGCCCACGTAAATTCGATCGTCGGGTCCGACCTATACTCCGTGTGAACCACCGCGATCCCATGATCGCCGGCGGCGGCCACATCGATCGACGCGTTTCCAGATCCGGTCGAGGCAATGAGCTTGAGATTGGGAAGGCGCTCAATGACGTCGCGGGGCAACGGGGTCCGCTCGCGCATAACGCAGACGACATCAAAAGGCAGCAACCGCTCAATCACGGCGTCCCGATCGGCGAGGTGGTCGTGAAATATGGCAATGTCCGCTCGATCGCGGAGCACCGACCAATCGGCACTCTCAAGCGCCACATTTTGGTAATCGTCCAGAACAGCGATCTTGTACTTCTTCATTGGGATCCATCCCGCGGTGATTGATTTAGGCCTTCGCATCCTGCGACGAAGCCTCGATCTACTGAATCGTTAGTTTGTTTGTCAGGGTTTGATATTGGCCTTCGCGCCACGTTCAAGTGCCAAGAGGAGGTCGGCGGATGGGAATCTTTCCTTCATGGTGTGGATAAAGCTGTCCGGATCTTTGGCTTTTTTGAGTTCTTCGTCAAAAGCCAATAAATAGTTTTCCGTAAAATCTACGGCGGTAGTCGCGTCAAGGGGAGCTCCAACTTTGCTATGCCCAGGGATAACAACCGAAGGTTTCAATTCTCTGATTTTGCTTATTGAGTTCAACCACTTCTCTCTAGCCTTACTGTCCGTTTCTGCGGTGTAAACGTGCATGTTGTTGAACAGAACGTCGCCAGAAATGAGAACTCTCTGTCCAGGAATCCAAAGCATCGTGTTTTCATCGGTGTCGCCTTGGACGTCCTTAAAGAGCTCTATTTTTGAGCCCTCAAATTCAATAAAATTTCCGTCGAACTTTTCGATAGCAACAACTTGAGAGGTTGCACCTGAGCCCAAGATCTTTTTCCATTTATCTACTTTCTCTTGATAGACCTTGTTGATTCGGTCCGTTACCGCGGAATTCGCGATAATCCTCACTCCCGGGAACGCCTCCCTAAAAACCTGGAGACCAAGAAAGTGCGGCATGCTCGTGAGTAATGTAGATGATAGACAGAGACTTTTTAGCTTCTCTGATTTCCTGTAATACCTTTTCAGCACCGGTTTTTGTTAACTGCGCATCGACCAATATGACCTCATGGGTTCCCTCGATAATCACGGAGTTAGCCCAAAACTGATCGTCGGGAGAGGTGAACACCTTGATTGAAAAACCCTGCTGACCAGCCGCAAATGCAGATGGCCACGAAAGTAGAAAAAGGAGACTGATCACCGCTGTACCAACAGCAAGACGCTCCATAAGCACTCCTATCTTGATTATTCGCCGATGGTGATGAAGGCGGGCAAGTCGAGAGGGACTTTGGCCATGGTCCCAGCTTGATCTATCGGCTTGCCCCGCAGCACTACTATTTCTCGTCCCATCGATCGGTAAATACAACCTGCACCCAGTTATACCCACCCCCCTCCTTGCGCAAGCGGCCCATGGGAGGAAATACCGACGAATGCGGACTCGCGATCAAAACATCCGCGCCCGCGAGCTTAGGCAGCAATTGATTCCGCGTCGCCGCAGCCGCAGTCTGGTCAATGTCGAAACCCACCGTGATCTCGGGGTGCTGCAGCTGGACGCGCTGTGCATGGATGGTGTCGCCCCAAAAGAGGATTTTTTGTCCCTTTGACGAAAATTCATAGCCGGTGTGTCCCGGGGTATGACCAGGCAGCGGGAGGATTTGCATGCCGTCGACGATTGGCTCGGAGCCACTGAACGTGTGCCACTTACCGGCCTTGATGTACGGCGCTGCGATGGCTTGCGCACTCTGGAAGAA
>Ga0070697_100004106_pt1 | contig 11156 bp, 11 predicted proteins | sample KBSK1501metaG_FD_65475 | JGI IMG/M metagenome (GOLD analysis project Ga0070697, IMG submission 65475) | Corn, switchgrass and miscanthus rhizosphere microbial communities from Kellogg Biological Station, Michigan, USA - KBS K1-50-1 metaG | ecosystem: Host-associated > Plants > Roots >... | reverse complement strand
GCAGCGTATCGGACCAGATAGGGAGATCCGCACACCTCGCACACGCCGGGGAACCCGTCGGTGTCGCGCGTGCGCACCGGGTCACACGCCGAACACTCCAAGGTCCAGGGTGTCACGCGCGCTGGGGGGGGTGCAACCGGTCGAGAATCCGGTCCGCGAGCTTGGTGGAGAATCCCGGCAGCGCCGCGATCTCCGCGGGTGTTGCGGTCCGCACGCCCGCGAGCGAACCGAACCGTTCCAGCAGGACGCGCCGGCGCGCCGGGCCAACGCCCGGGATGCGCAGCAGCTCCGACGTGATGGTGCGCTGCGCGCGCCGTTTGCGGCTGTAGGTGATCGCAAAACGGTGGGCTTCGTCCCGGGCGCGTTGCAGGAGCTTGAGGGACGGGCTGCGCCGCGACAACCGCAATGGCTCACCGGAGTCCTGCAGGAAGATTTCCTCTTCCCGTTTCGCCAGACTCACGATTGGGAGGCGCTCGAGTCCCTGGGCGCGCGCGGCTTCGACTGCGGCGGACAGTTGGCCCTTTCCTCCGTCGATCACGATCAGGTCTGGAATCTGTTTGTTCTCCGCAATGCGGCGCGTCAAGAATCGGCTCACGACTTCCTTCATCGCCCCGAAATCGTCGATTCCTTCTACACCTTTGATCCGATATCGCCGGTACTCCGCTTTGCGAGGCCGGCCGCCTTCGAACCAGACCAGCGACCCCACCGTGTCCCGGCCCTGGTTATGCGAGATGTCGATGCACACCATCGCACGCGGCACGACCGGCAGGCCGAGATCGCGGCCCAGCGCAAACACGGGGTCGGCCGCACGCTCGTCGATGTCGAACGTCTCGATCTTGAAGCTATCGAGCAAGTGCCGGGCGTTCTGATCCGCGAGCTCGACGAGCTTCGCGGCGGAGCCGCGCTGCGGCACCACGAACTCGATGCCCGGCGCGAGCTCGCGCAGCGCATCAAAATCGGCGGGCGCAAACGGGAGCACGACGCGCTGGGCCCGCTGCTCCAGCGGCAGATAGTAGCCCACCAGGAACGTGCGCAGGACGTCGCCTTCGGGTGCATGCTCGACGTGCTCCAAAAAGCGGTGCTCGCGCGCGACAAGCCGGCCGTCCCGAATACGGAGGATGACCCCGACCGCGTCGTCGCCGTCGCGGGCGAGGGTGATCGCGTCGGCGTCGCCGCCGCCGACGACCTCGACCGTCTGCGGCTGCTCGAGTTGATCGAGCCACTTGAGCGCGTCCCGGAGCTGGGCGGCGCGTTCGTAATCCTGCGCATCGCTCGCCTCCCGCATCCGCTCCCGGAGGCGGCCCCGGACATCGAGCGTCTTGCCCGTCAGGAATAGGAGGACGTCATCGATCATGCGCCGGTAATCCTCGACGCTCTGATACCCGACGCACGGCGCCTTGCAACGCTCGATGTGATAGTCCAGGCAGGGCCGATCCGGCGCCTCTTCCGGCAGATGCCACGAGCAGGACCGGACGGTGAAGATCCTCCGGATGATTTTCAGCGTCTGCCGTAGGGTCGCGACGTCGGTATACGGCCCGAAGTAGCGTGCGCCCGGAATCGTCACTCGTCGGACGACGAGGACGCGCGGGAACGGCTCGCCCAGTGTCACGGCGATCTGCGGATAGCTTTTGTCGTCGCGCAGCCGGATGTTGAACTTCGGCTGGTTTTCTTTGATCAGCGTATTCTCGAGCAACAGCGCCTGCGCCTCGGTTGGCACGATGATGGTCTCGAGATCGGCGATCTGCTCCCGCAAGAACTCTCGCTCTGTGGTGCCCTGATCCTCGGCGAAGTACGCGGGCACGCGCGAGCGCAGATTGGCTGCCTTTCCGACGTACAGAATCTCCCCGGCGGCGTCTTTCCAGATGTAGACGCCGGGGCGTGCCGGAAGTGCTGCTAGTTGGCGGGCGAGCCGGTCAGAGATTGCCATGCGCGTTTTGCGTCGGGGTGGCGGAACGCCAAAGTGAGCGCCCCGTATGCCACTCCAAAGATACCCAGCACGGCAATGGCACGAGGGATGGGACGCCAGCCGACGGCCAGATAATCCATGCCGGTGCCGAGCAGGACCGCGATCAGCGCCGCAACCACCACGAGTCCGACGATCCGCCAGTCCGCGGTCTGCAAGATTGTCCCGATCCGCTTGTCGAGGTCGTACAGATGCAGGACGGTATTGAACGTCCCGCCGATCGACGAGCCGAGTGCGATGCCCGCGGGGCCCAGGCGCCGCATGAAGAACCACGACAGCACTCCGGAAATCACGAGCGAGGCAATCGCGATTCGCACCGGCGTGCGGGTGTCGCGCATCGCATAAAACCCGGAGGCAAACAGCTTCACGGTCGATTGCCCCAACAGCCCGATGCCGTAGGCAGCCAGGACACCGCCCACCAGCATCGTGTCGTCGGCGTCGAAGCGGCCCGTCTGGAACAGCGCGCCGACGATTTGCGGGCCGAAGGCCGCGAAGGCGAACGCGGCGGGGAGGACGAAGTAGGCGATGCGGCGAAAGCCCGTCGCGATCCGCGCGCGGAGCTGTTCATGCGCCGTTTCGGAGACTGCGTCACGGGCGAGATCGGGGAGCGCCACCGCAGTCACGGCCACGCCGAATAGACTGATCGGCAAGACCTGGACGAGCTGGGCATAGCCGAGGCTCGCGAGGCCGCCCTCGCCGGTGAACGAGCCGAGGAACGTATCGACGAGGCCCGACAGCTGCGCGACGCCCGCGCCCAGCACCAGCGGGAGCCAGGCGACGATCACGTGTCGCACGCCCTCGGGGGCGAGGCTCACGCGGAGCGGAATGCCTCCCAATAGGCGCCAACATGTCGGCAGCTGAATGGCGATCTGCAGCAGGCTGCCCGCGACCGTTCCCCACGCGAGCGCGAGCGAGAGCCCGTACAGCCCCTCGCCCTTCAACCACGCGGCCGCCCCGACCATCGCTGCGATCCCGGCGACGTTCCACAGCGCGGGCGCCGCGTACGGGAGAAAAAAGCGGCGGTGGGTGTTGAGAATTCCCAGGCACCATGCCGAAACGACCATCAGGCCGGTCATCGGGAACAGAATGCGGACGAGGACCGTGGTGAGCTCGCGCCGCGGTCCGTCGAATCCCTGCGCGACGGCGGCCGTGATCGCGGGCGCGAAGGCGATCCCGATCACGGCCAGAATCCCGCTCGCGAGCAGCAGCAGGCCGAGGACCGCGCCGGCCAGGGCGCGCGCGGCCGGTTTGTCCTTTTGCTCTAATGACGCATAGACCGGAATGAACGAAGCAGACAGCGTGCCTTCGCCGAGCAGATTGCGAAGCGCGTTCGGGATGCGGAGCGCCGCGCGGAATGCGTCGGCCGCGGCGCCGTTGCCGAAGTAATGCGCGAACACGCGTTCTCGTACATAGCCGAGTACGCGTGTGACAAGAATGCCGCCCGCTACCCGAGCGGCGCCTTTCAAGACGTAGGTTTCTTGCGGCGAGGATCTTCCAGCAGGCGCTGCACGAATTGCAGCTCTTCCCGCATCCCGGCGATGGTGCGGTTGAGATCCTCGATCTCCGTCTCCATCAGCTCGACGCGGCGCTGCATGTCACGGACCTCAGGCGCCGGTCCGCCATCGACCCGCCCTTCCATGCGACGCGCGACTGACTTGCCGAGCGGCGAATCCACGAGAATCGCGGCGACGGGAATCAGCAAGGCAACGATCAGAATGACAGCGAGTACCCACATGGCCGGATTCTATAAACCTGCCGCCCACCGCGCCACCTCGGCGTCGATTTCATCCAGCAGCGACAGGGAGTACCGCGCCAGGAACGACGCGACGGTCAGCACGCGCTCTTGTGGCTTGCCGTCCGGCATCAGCGCCGCCCGCGCGCGGGTGAGCTGGCTCACCAACGTGCCCTGCGTACGCTTCAGGCTGGCGATGAGTTTTTTCTCGATCTCGTTGGTGCCGGCCAGCGCCGCGTTGCGCGCCGACTGCACGGTCCGCTCCAGCGTGGGGTCGAGCTGCTGGACGTCGCCGCTGATTCTGGCGAAGCGCGCTTCCACGTCGTCGCGCAGCGCTTTGAGCGACTCGGCGAGCTCGGGCGGCAGCTCACCCTTGGCGATCCGAGCCTCGAGCGCGCCGGGCGGGCCGGCGAAGTCGGCGGGTGTGAGCCCGTGCTTGGCCAGGACCTTCTCGACCCGCGCCTCGATGATGATCCCGGACCAGCGTGGAACGTGAGCCTGCGGCGCGACGCCAAGACTCTTGAATAGCGGTGCGGCCTCCGGCAGGTACTCCATCTCTCCGGGGCCGCCGACGTACGCGAGCGTGGGAAACAGCGCCGCCTCGATCACCGGCCGCAGCAGCACGTTCGGCGACAGCCGTTCGGGTGTCTCGGCGGCGAGTTTTTCCAATTGCGCGCGGCTGAATTCCTCGCTGCTCCGGCGCGTCACGAAGCGGTTGCCGTCCTTGCGCAGCCGGTCGCGCCCGAGTTCCCCCTCGACCATCACAGGCGTCAGGCCGTCGGGCAGCGTGACGTCCAGCGCTTTCAGAATCCACGGGGCGGCCGCACGCTTGGCACTGCGGTCGTACGGACGAAAGACGGCCAGACCACGACCCCCGAGGAGCTGGTTCAGCGCCTGAGCGCCGGCGTCCGCCAGGTTCGCCTCGGGGCGATAGTACGCCTCGAGCCAATTCTTCACATCGGGCTTGCACTCGGCATCGGGGAGCGCGGCATCGAGCGCGGCGAGCGCCGCGCTGATCTCGGAGCCGAGCAGCTCGCGGAACAGCGACAACTGGGGCGCTTCATGCGGCCGGTCGCGCACCACGATGTTGACCAGCTCACCGTCGCGACCCAGCACCGCGGCGTGGTTTGCCTCGGCGAAATCGTGATCGTCGCCGGCGACCCAGAACACCGGCACGACCGGCACGCCGCGTTCCCGCTCGACCCGGTGCGCGAGCGCGACGGCCGACAGGGCCTTGTAAATCGTGTAGAGGGGTCCGGTGAACAGCCCGGGCTGCTGGCCGGTCGTGATCGCCAAGACGTCGCCAGCCGCGAGGCGATCGCGGCCTGGGCCGGGCAGGACGGAGGTGAGTACATCGGGATCCACGCGGCGCGGCTTGCCGGCGGGGAGCTTGCCCACCTGCATCGGCAGCGGCGTCGAAAGGATGCGGGAAATCATGCGGGCGCGGTCTGCGCGGCCACCAGGATCACCCGGGGTGCGTCGGGTCCGGCCGCGCCGCCGTCGTAGTCACCGAACCGCGCGACGACACGGAGGCCGGCGTCGCCGAGCAAGGCGGCCAGCTCGGCGGCGCTATACAGGCGCACGCGTTCTTCAAACCGGCGACCCTCATCCCGCAACTCGATCTCCTTGATGACGAATCGGTCTGCGCTGTCGATGCGGCGGCGTACCAACACATCGCGGCCCTTGGCCTGCTCGATCCCCTTGAGCGTCCGCCGGACCTGCTCGGCGTTGAGATAGTCGAGCACGAAATGACCACCCGGTGCGAGCGCCGCAGCTACCTGACTGACGACCCGGCGGTTCTCCTCTTCGTTCAGAAAGTAACCGAAAGAGGTGAACAGATTGACTGCCAACGTGAAACTGCCGGCGCGAAACGGCAACGCCCGCATGTCGCCACGGACCAGAGCGCCACCACTCCGCTCGCGCGCGCGTCGCAGCATCGCGCGCGACAAATCGAACCCCACCACGTGGCCGGCCCATCGCGCCAGCTCCGCCGCATGCCGTCCCGGTCCACACGCAAGATCCAGGATCCAGTCTCCGGACTCCCATTTCACGACGCTCCGGATCAGCGCGACGGCGCGCCGCGCGTCCTCATCGTCGCGATGTGGATAGAGGGCATGATATTCCTCGCCGAACCACTGCTCGAACCACTCGGTCATTCGACGAAGACGTCCGCTGAAAACGTGAAGACGCGGGTGGCCGGTTCCCGCCAGCTGCCCGGCGCCAGTCCCGCCTTGTGACATACCGCGTTGAGGAACGCCTCAGGCCCGAATCCATGCTCGACTGCCACCTGCGGCAGCAGCACTGCCTGCGTACGCCCGCGGCGCACCAGCAGGCCGTCGCGCCCGATCACCAGGCGCGGCAGATGAGCTGCCTCGACCAGCACCGGCTCACTCAGGACGGAGATCTCGATCCGGAGCGCGGGCAGCTCGTCGAGCTGCACCGCCGGGAAGCGGGGATCGGAGCGGGCAGCGGACACGGCGACTTGCCGGATGAGCTCGCCGAGCGGCTGATCGCCGATCACGTGGCCGATACAGCCCCGCAAGTCGTGCCCCTCGCGCTCTTCGAGCGTCACGAAGGCTCCGCGGCTCAGCCGAGCACCCGGTACGTCAGGCAGCGGCGGCGGCGGGCAACCCGCCAGCGCGGCCTCGATGGCGCCACGCGCCAGTGCGAGCAGTGCCGCGCGGTCGACCGGGGTGAGAGCAGCCTCAGGATCCGCGATGGTATGGCTCTCCTCGCCGGATCGTGTGCGCGCGGTAGAGCTGCTCGTACAGGACGACCCGCGCCACCTCATGTGGGAGCGTGAGCCGCGACAGACTCCACAACCGCTCGGCCTTGCGGAGCACCTCGTCGGGCAGCGTGTCGGCGCCCCCAATCGCGAACGTGACGTCGCGTCCGTCCATTTCCCACCGCCCTGTCCACTCGGCGAGCTGCCCCGACGTCCATTCCTCACCGCGCCGCGTCAAAGCGACGAGGCGCGTGCCTTCGGGCACCGCCCCGAGGACCCGCGCCTCTTCTTTCACTTCCCGCTCTTCCACCTTGGTGTAGTGTTGCAGCCGCTCGATGTACTCGTCACACGCGGCGCGGAGCGCTGGGTTTTTCATGCGCCCCACGGCGACCAGGCGATAGCGCATCAGGCATACATACCGCGCAACCGGTGCATCGCCGCCACGCGGTCCACCGCGACGATGTACGACGCGATGCGGTTCGCCACCTTGTGCCGGTCTGCCATCGCGATCACCTCACCAAAAGAGCGCACCAGAATCGCCTCGAGCCGGCGGTTCACCGTCTCCTCATCCCAGAAATAGCCACCGCGGTCCTGTACCCATTCGAAATAGCTGACCGTGACCCCGCCGGCGTTCGCGAGAATGTCGGGAATGACGAATACGCCCTTGTCTTCGAGAATCTTGTCGGCTGCCGCGCTGGTGGGACCGTTCGCGCCTTCGCAGATGATCTTGGCTTTGATCTGGGGCGCATTCTTGCGCGTGATGACATTCTCGGTTGCCGCGGGGATCAGCACATCGCAGTCGACGGTCAAGACCTGCTCGTGCGTGATCGTTTCGGCCTTCGTGTAGCCCGCGAGCTGCCGGTGCTCCCTCACCCACTTGATTAGGTCCTGGACGTCCAACCCCTTGGCATTGTAAAGCGCCGTGGACTTGTCCGAAACGGCGACGATGATCGCGCCTTCCTTGGCCATCAAGTCGGCCGCCACCGAGCCCACGTTGCCGAAGCCCTGCACCGCGACGCGGGTCCCTTTGAGGCTCATCCCCAACTTCGTCAGCGCTTCCCGCGTGACGATCATACAGCCGCGCCCCGTGGCCTCGCGGCGGCCCAGCGAGCCGCCCATCTCGATCGGCTTGCCCGTCACCACCGCGGTCACCGTGTGGCGCTTGTGCATGGAGTAGGTGTCCATGATCCACGCCATCACGCGCTCGTTCGTGTTCACATCCGGCGCCGGAACGTCCGAATCGGGCCCGAGGACTTCGATGATGGAGGATGTGTACCGGCGCGTCACCTTCTCCAGCTCCGCCATGGACATCGTGCTCGGATCGCACACGACGCCGCCCTTGGAGCCGCCGAACGGAATGCTGACCAGCGCGCACTTCCACGTCATCCACGCCGCCAGCGCCTTGACCTCTTCGAGCGTGACATTGAGATCGAAGCGGATGCCGCCCTTGGCGGGCCCGCGCGACGTGTTGTACAACACGCGGTACCCGGTATAGACCTCGACCTCGCCCGAGTCGCGGAGAATCGGGACCGACACGATGATCTGTTTTTCAGGATTGCGGAGCACCTTGTAGAGACCACGGTCCAGATTCAACAGCTTCGCGGCGTGATCGAACCGCTCCATCATCGCCTCGAACGGATTCTCCTCGGCGAGAAACGTTTGCTTGTCGGGACGAATAATCGCTGGTTCGCTCATACGACGCTTTTCAGGACCCCTTCCAGGACGCGGACGACGCCGTCTCCGTTGAATTCCCAGCGCACGGCGAGCTGCGCGACGAGCGGCTCCGGCGCATCCGCCGGCCACCGGCTCCGCAGCTTCACCGCGTCCTTCTCGGTGACTACAACATAATCGGCGTCTTTCGCGGCCCGCGCGAGCCGGGCCACGTCACCCGGGGGATAGGCGTGATGGTCTTGGTATGCCGTGAGTTGCACGCTGGCGCCAAAGGCGCGGACCTGCGCGGCAAAGCTCACGGGGTCGGCGATCCCGGCGGCGACGATCACCCGCCGCTTCGCCAGCGCCGCCAGCTCGACGCGCCGCCCCGACTTGAGGCCGGCCAGTGCATCGAGCGCCAGATGCACCCCCGCGACGACGGCGCTGGGCCAGCGCGCCGCAAGACGTCCAGCAAGCACGCGGGACTCGGCGACCGCCGCGCGCCGCCGCGTCACGACGATGACGTCCGCGCGGCCAAGGGCGCTCCAATCCTCGCGCCAGGGACCGGCGGGCAATGGCCAGGCCACGTGGCGCGGCGGCGAGCTCTCCGTGCTCACGACGGCGACGTTGACGTCGCGGGCGACATTGAGCCGCTGATAGGCGTCATCGAGCACCAGCACCCGCGCCCCCTGCGCGCGCGCCTGCTCGGCGCCGGCCAGACGGTCGGGGTTGGGCACGACGACCGCACCCGGAACCAGCCGCTGATGCACCGCCTGTTCATCGCCACGATAGCCCCGCAGCAGGACGCCCGGTTTGACGCCACGGCTCGCGAAGAACGCCGCGATCCACGCGGCCAGCGGCGTCTTCCCCGCTCCGCCGACCGCGAGGTTGCCGACGGCGATGGCCGGCAGCGGCAATGGACGTTGCCGCAGCCAGCCGCGGGAGTACGCGCCCGCTCGGGCGCTCATGATCGTGCGGTACAGGAACGCGACGGGCAGCAGCACACCCCGCGCCGCGCGCGCCGGCGCGGCCCCGCTCCACCATAGCCACTGGGCGATGCGTTGGGCGCTCACGACGTGCCGTTGACTTCGTGCAGGCTGCGCGTCACAGCGTCAATTCCATCGCGGAGCCCTGCTTTTTTTGCCCCGATGTGGATCGGTGCGCTATAGCGCACATCGATGGCGGCGAACGGCTTGGGAATGCACATACGATCCCAGGACCCGAGATACCACGCCGACGACGTCCGCGCGCCCGCGGCGATGATCGGGACGCCGGCGTGTTGTGCGGCAGCCACGGCGCCCGGTTGCACCCGCTCGCGCGGGCCGCGCGGGCCGTCCGGCGTCAGCGCGACGATCGCGCCCGCTTGCAAGGCGCGGACGATGCCGAGCAGTCCGACCTCACCGCCGCGCTGCGTCGAGCCACGCACCGACTTGTAGCCCCAGCCGTCCGCGAGATCGGCCAGGTACCCACCGTCGCGATGCCGGCTGATGAGCAACACCAGGTCTTCGCCTTTGTGCAGCGCGAGCAGCGGGAGGATCCGCGAATGCCAGAGCACAAAGATGAAGGGCGGCTTCCACGGCTGTACGCCGCTCTCGTGAAAGCGCCACGTCGCCGCGAGCGTCTTGATCGCGGGCAGCCCCACCGCCTTCGCGATCGGTTCCGCCCACCGCAGCTTCATCGAATCAAGCCGGCCGCCAGCTCGGCGACGCGGTCCGCGGCGCCGCGCGCGCCGAGGCGCTTGCGCACCAACTCCAATCCCTCGCGCTGGCGCAACGTCCGGGGATTGGAGGGGTCGAGCAGCGGCAACACGCCTTCGGCGAGTGCGGCGGGCGTTGCGCGACGCTGCAGGAACTCGGGTGCGACTTCGTAGCCCGCGACGAGATTCACCAGACCGACCCAGGGCACGCGCAACAGGCGAAACGCGATGAACGATGAAATCGGATGCACGCGGTAGGTGATGACCATCGGGAGATCGGTGATCGCGGCTTCGAGCGTCGTCGTTCCCGACTTACAGATGCCGGCATCGGCCGCCGCGAAGACGGGGACGGGATCGCCCTGGTGTATCACGATCGCGCCGGGATCCGGATACTCGGCGCCCGGCGCCCCCGCGACGACGATTTGGACGTCGGGACGCGCCGCGGCCACGCGGGCCGCCGCCTCCCGAAACATCGCCCAGTGCCGGTTCACTTCCTGTGCGCGGCTGCCGGGAAAGAGACCCAGCACCGGTCGTGCGGCATCGAGGCCGAGCAGCCGGCGCGCGTTCGAGCGGCCCGGTGGTTCGGCGCGATCGATGAGCGGGTGTCCGACGAATGTCGCGGCGACGCCCCGCTCGCGGAAGAACTTCTCCTCGAACGGCAGAATCACCGCGAGCTGCTTCACCGGCGCCAATTTGCGGACGCGTTTGGGGCCCCAGGCCCACATCTGCGGCGCGATATAGTACAAGACGGGGATACCGGCGGCAGCGGCGGCTGCAGCGGCGCGCAGGTGATAACCCGGGTAATCGACCAGGATGACGAGATCGTAGCGTTTTTCCTGAAACGACTTCTTGATGCGATTCAGCAGGCGATAGTGTGCGGGAATCTTGGCAAGCGCTTCGACGAAGCCGACGACGGAGTACGACTCCATCCGGTCCAGCACGCGGACACCCGCGCGCTCGAGCAACGGCCCGCCGAGGGCTTCCAGCTCGACGCCGGGCAGCCGGCGACGCAGGGCGGTGGCTACGGCGGCGGCGTGCGCATCCCCCGACGGTTCGCCCGCCGATATGTAGACCCGAGGGCTCGACGTCACGGCCGCGCGGAAGCGAGCGGCGATGCGTCGATGGCGTCGGCGACGCGATAGGCGAGGGTGAGGGCCTGCAGGCCGGCGGCGCCGGTGACCACGACGTCGCCGTCGCCGCGCACCGCGCTCAGGAAGCTCTCGAGCTCGAGTCTGAGCGGCTCCGCCTCGGGCGCCTCGAGCTTCACGTGGTCCACGATGTCTTCCATCCGGGTCGTGACCACACCTTGCCAGCCCGATTTCAGCTTGTAGAAATGGCCGTCGCCCTGCGCGAGATCGAGCGAGAAGTACCCCGTCGGCTGGAAGATGCG
>Ga0070697_100004105_pt1 | contig 11157 bp, 10 predicted proteins | sample KBSK1501metaG_FD_65475 | JGI IMG/M metagenome (GOLD analysis project Ga0070697, IMG submission 65475) | Corn, switchgrass and miscanthus rhizosphere microbial communities from Kellogg Biological Station, Michigan, USA - KBS K1-50-1 metaG | ecosystem: Host-associated > Plants > Roots >... | reverse complement strand
GGGCACCGCCGCCGAGGCCGCCACCGCGAGGCCCAGCTCGATGTCCTGCTGCGCGGGCGTGATCTCCGCATACGAGTCGGGCCGTAACAGGCGCATGTTCTTGTCGACGTCCAGCGCGGTCGGCGTCGAGGGGTATACGGAACCCATCGTGGACGCCTCGAAGCGCCAGATGTGGCCGGTGTTGAGCACGGTCGCATTGACGAGCAGGATGGGAATCTTCGCCCGCCGGCCCGGATTGTCACGGCGGGGATAGAAGCCGGGGTTCTCGGGCGGCGCGATCTTCAACTCCCGCATCTCGACCATCTTCCGCCCCGCCACCGCGAGGCCGGGCCGATAGAGCAGCTCGTCGTAGAGCTCCCCGATGCGGTCACTGCGTGAGTAGTTCGCGCGGATCATCCGGAGATTCTTAAGGGGGTTCAGGAAGGTTCGCATGCGAATATTCTTCTGGATCGCATCCACGAACTGGCCTTCGAGGTCCTCCACCAGCTTCACGTAGTCGGCGTCCTGGATGTCGGCGTCCTTCCTGGTTTCCAGCAACCGCTTCAGCCTGACGTAGTACAGGGCACCCAGAATGGATCCGCCCGAGACACACGACAGCACCTCGACCTGGCGGAGCAAGCCGCTCTCGGCCAAGTGGGCGAGCACCCCAACGTGAAACAGGGACGCTCGGAAACCTCCGCCGGAAAGGGCCAGCCCGAGTTTTGTCATGATGCCCCTACCTCTCGGCGCGCCGGGCGCGCAGCCGCCGCAGAAAATCCGTCGACCCGTCGAAGACGGTACTCGCGTCGGGACGATACGGGGCGGAGGCTAGATGACCGGGTCCCCGTGGTCAAGCACGCTCTTGTCCTTACCGGGCCGCGATCAGTAGATGCCGAGGTGCTGGCGCAGATCGACGTCGCCGCGGGTGAAATCGCCGACCGGGCCCTGGACGACGACGCGGCCGCTGTTGAGGATGACGATGTCGTCGGCCACGTCGAGGACCAGGCGGGCGTTCTGCTCGACGAGCACGATGGACAGCCCCTGCTCCTTCAGGCGCCGGATGGTCGCCATGACCTCGGCGACGATCTGAGGCGCCAGCCCTTCGGAGGGCTCGTCCATCAGGAGCACGCGCGGGTTCGACATGAGGGCCCGGCCGATCGCGAGCATCTGCTGCTCGCCACCGGAGAGCGAGCCGGCGATCTGCCGGTGCCGCTCCCCGATGCGCGGGAAGAGGGTCGAGACGGTATCGACCGTCCACCGCACGGCCGCGCCGCCCCGCGGCTTCCGGCCGGCCACCGCGAGGTTCTCGCGCACGGTGAGGCTCTTGAAGATGCGCCGCCCCTGCGGCACCAGCGCCACCCCCCGCGCCGCGATGGCCTCGGGGGCGCGGCCGGTGACGACCTCGCCGTAGACCGTGACCGCGCCCGCACGCGGCGGCAGCAGGCCCACGGTCACGCTCATGGACGTCGACTTGCCGGCCCCGTTGCGGCCGAGCAGCCCGAGGAGCCGGCCTTCGCCCAGGCGCAGCGACACCCGGTGCAGGACGTGGCTGTCGCCGTAGAAGGCGTCGACGTCGCTCAGCACCAGCGCGTCACTCGCCAAGGTAGATCCTCCGCGTGCGCGGGTCCGCCACCACCTCGCTGCGCGTGCCCTCGACCACCACTTCTCCGAGATGGAGGACGGTGATGCGCTCGGCAAAATCGAGCGCCACGTCCATGTCGTGCTCGATCATCACGGTCGTGACATCACGCGGAATCGTCGTGACCAGGCGCAGCACGTCGCGGCGCTCCTCGAGCGAGAGCCCCGCGAAGGGCTCGTCGAGCAGCAGCACCTTCGGATTCTGGGCGAGCGCCATCGCGATCTCGACGCGGCGCCGCTCCCCGTACGAGGTCTGGGCCACGGGGCGGTCGGCAAGGCCGTCGAGCCCGACCCGGGTCAGCACCTCGCGCGCGTGGGCGATGAGGCCCCGCTGCCGCTCCAGTCGGGCCACCGGATTCCAGCGAAGCGGGGAGAGGCCGAGCAGTGAGAGGGTGACGTTCCGCAGCAGGGTCTCCCCTGGGAACAGCGTGATGATCTGATACGTGCGGGACATGCCGAGGTGCGGGCGCCGCCAGCCCGCGACCCGGGTGATGTCCTGACCGAAGAGCGTGATCGAGCCGCCATCGGGCCGGAGCTCGCCGGTGATGAGACCGAAGAGCGTCGTCTTGCCTGCCCCGTTCGGCCCGATGATGAGCCGCCGCTCGCCCGACTCGACGGCGAGATTCACCGACGCGGTGACCAGCAGGCCGCCGAAGGACTTCCGGAGGTTCCGCACCGCCAGCGCGGTCATCGCCCGCCCGCGGTGGCCCGTCGCCACCAGCGCACCGCGCCCGGCACCAGCCCTTCGGGCATGAAGACCACGATCGCGACGAAGATCGCGCCGAGGACGAAGTTCCAGCGTTCGATGTAGGCGCTCGCCACGTTCTTCATGGTGACGACCAGCGCGGCGCCGACCACCGGTCCCAGCAGCGTCGCGGTCCCGCCCGAGATCACCATCAGGAGCGCCTCCGCGGACGCGGTGAGGGCCACCGCCTGCGGGCTGACGAACTGGTTGTAGTAGAGATAGAGGAGCCCGGCCACCCCGCTCCAGAAGCCCGAGAAGAGAAAGGCGAGGAAGCGGATCAGCCAGACCTGGTAGCCGAGCGCGTTCATGCGGCGTGCCTGATCGCGCGTGCCACGCACGCTCGCCCCGAACGGCGAGGCCACGAAGATCGCCATCGAGGCGATCGCGACGAGGAAGACCGCGTAGGTGGCCCAGTAGAAATGCGCCGGGGAGGCGAGGGACAGGCCGAACGGGCTCGGCCGCGCGCTGACCGAGATGCCGTTGTCGCCGTTGGTGATGCTGATCCACCGGTAGGCGACACCCCAGACGATCTGGCCGATCGCCAACGTGATCATGACGAAGCCGATTCCGGTTCCGCGCAGGGCGAGCCCCGCGAAGAGCGCCGCGGCCAGGAGCGTCAACGCGAGCGCCCCCAGGACGGCCGCGAGGTGGCCGTGGCCGCCGCCCAAGATACGCGCGGCGGTATACGCGGCGACCCCGAAGAGCCCGGCGTGGCCCAGCGTGACGAGGCCGGCGTACCCCACGAGGACGTTGATGCCGAGCGCGAAGATGGAGTAGAAGAGGATCTGGCTGGCGATGTTGACGTAGTAGGTCCCGTCGATCCACAGCGGCACCGCGGCCAGGATCGCGAGCGCGGCGCCGAGGGCGAGGCGCTTCACACCGCCGGCCGCCCGAAGAGACCCTGGGGCCGCACCACCAGGACGATGAGCATCGGCAAGAACAGCACGACGTAGGCGAGCTCGGGAAAGAGGGCCTGGCCGAAGTTGTAGAGGAATCCGACCACGAAGCTGCCGAGGAGCGAGCCCAGCAGGCTGCCGCTGCCACCCAGGATGACGACGACGAGGGCCAGCGGGAGCATCTCCTGGTCGAGCCCGGGGTAGACGGAGAGGATCGGACCGCCAATGACGCCGGCGAAGCCCGCGAGCCAGGCCCCGAGACAGAAGACAATGGTGAACAGGCGAGACACCCGGATGCCGGCGACCCGCGCCATCGCCGGATCGTCGACCCCCGCCCGGATCATCGCCCCGAGCCGCGTCCGGTCGAGCAGTGCCCACAGCGCCACCGCGAAGCCCACCGCGATCACGCTGATGGCGAGGCGGTAGGCGGGAAACGCGAGGCCCCCGAACGAGGCCACGCCGGCCAGCGCGCGCGGCGTGTCGATCCGGATGGGATCGCCGGTCCAGACTTTCAGGCAGACGTCGGCGACCATGAAGGAGAGACCCAGGGTCACCAGCACCTGCGCGAGCTCGGCCCCGGCCAGCCGGCGCAGGATGAGCCGCTCGATCGCGCCGCCGAAGGCGGCGACCAGGAGGCCGGCGACGACCGCGGCCGTCCAGAAGTCGAGGCCCCACCCGATCAGGGTCGCGGCGAGGTAGGCCCCGAGCATGAAGAAGGAGCCGTGGGTCAGGTTCGGGATCTTCATCAGCCCGAAGATCAGCGAGAAGCCGGCGGACAGGAGAAAGAGGAGGCCGCCGAGCGTGACGCTGTTGACGGCCAGCACGAGCCAGAGGCTCATGAGGGCGAGACGCGATCAGCCCTTGAGCGGGGGATAGTCGCGCGAGTACACCGGCTGAGAGAGGAACCACTTCTCGTCGTAGGTCCAGAACTGGCTCACCTTCGTATACGTCTTGATCGTGGTGTTGACGAGCCGGTCGCCCTTGCGCTCACAGCGCCGGATGTAGAAGTTGCCCACCACGTTGCCGAAATGGTCGAAGCTGAACGGGCCGCGCGGCGTGTCGGTGAGCGAGACGGCACGCAGCGCCAGGTTGAACGCCTCCCGGTCGTCGGTCTTCCCCCCCGTCTTCTCGAGCGCCGCTTCCGCCACCTGTCCGTTGATGTAGAGACCGGCCGAGTAGAGCCCGGGGATATTGCCGTAGTCGCGCACCATGCCGTCGATGAGCCGCTTGTTGCTCGGGGTGTCGAGATCGCCGGTATAGGCCGAGCACGAGACCATGCCGACCGCCTCGTCCCCGTAGCTCTTCAGCAGCGCATCGTCACACGCGGTCCCGCCGCCCAGCACCGGCAGCTTGAGCCCCTGGTCCCGGTACTGCTTCATGAACTTGAGCGGGTTGGATCCGGCGAAGCCCTGCACGACCGCGTCGGCGCCGCTGATCTGCGCGAGATAGGGGGTGTAGTCCGGCGTCGAGAGCGGAGGCCACAGCTTCTTCACCACCCGGCCGCCCGCGTCCTCGAAGACGCGCTGGAAACCCGCCATCTGCTCGTGGCCGAACGCGAAGTCGTCGGCGAGGGTGATGACGCGCTTGAACTTCAACTCCTTGGCCGCGTACTCGGCGAGCGGGTGCATGTTCTGCGACGAGGTCGCCGAGGCCCTTATGAAGTAGGGGTTGGGCCGGCGCTGGGTCATGTCCTCGGCGGCGGCGAGGCTCAGGATCGGCATCTTGGCCTGCGCCGCGTAGTCGGTGATGGCGAGCAGCTCGAAGGCGGCGAGGGGGCCGAAGATCATGTCGACGTTCTCGCGCTCGACCAGCTCCTGGGTCTTCGTCTTGGTGCCCGCCGGGTTGCCGCCGGTATCGGCCACCACGAGGTCGACCTTGCGGCCGGCCAGGGTGTAGTTGCGGTCCTTGAAGAAGCGGATCGTGCCCTGCTCCATCTGGATGCCACCCGCGGCCAGCGGGCCGGTCTTCACGGTCAGCAGGCCGATCCGGACCGGCTTGGACTGCGCCTGCGCGCGGGTCGAACGGATCGCAGCCAGGGCCGCGCTGCCGGCCAGGAAGGAACGGCGACTGAGAGTCAGCGACATTGCGGCCTCCTTGTTCGACTCACGCCTTGCGGGTCACCTCGATGGTCGCCGATTCCTCGGTCATCCGTCCCCCGACGGGCACGTCGCGGAGCTGATTCCAGACTCGATCGACCTCGGCGAGCACCGCCTCGTCCGGTCGCTCGATGTCGATGGGGTTCGCGGTCGGCACCCAGCACGGCCGCCCGGTGACCCAGAACACCTCGGTCCGATTGCCCTCGGGATCGAAGAAGTAGCAGCCGATGGCGCTCGCGTGATTCACGATCCCCTCGATCCGGTAGCCCTCGGCGATCAGGCGCCGCCGGAACGTCCGCAGATCGTCGAGGCTCGAGACCCTCATCGAGATCTGGTTGATCAGGTGCGGATCCGCCGCGTCGGGCCGGCCCCGCATGAGCGCGATCTCGTGGTCCACCGCGTCGGGATCCGCGCTCAGGAAGACCGCGCCGGCGCGCCAGTTCTGCTTGGTGATCCGCATCCCCATGACGTCCCGGTAGAACGCGACCATCCGCTCGAGGTCGCGTACGTAGATCCCGACGTGTCCCAGTCCCATCACCCGTGCCATTGAGCGCCCCCCTTCCCGTGGCCGAACATACTCCTATCGGCGGCCCCGCGCGCGCATCTTCGCTTCCGAGATCTTGAGGAGCCGGGCCGCGTTCAGGCCCATGATTTTGGCCCGGTCGGCTTCCTTGAGGAAGCCGCTCCCGCCCACGAACCCGCGCGGATCGTACATCCCCATGTCGTAGGGATAGTCGGTGCCCACGAGCACGTGGTCGGCCCCCCACAGGTTCACCAGGTGCTTGAGCTGCTCGCGGTCGAACACGATGGTGTCGAAGTACAGCTTGGCCAGCGACCGGCGGGGGGCCTTCTTGAGCACGGTGCGGGCATCGACGCGCGCGCCCCACACGTGATCCATCCGGGCCGGGTAGTGCGAGATGTAGCCACCCCCGTGCGCGGCCACCAGCTTGAGCTTCGGGAAGCGCTCGAGCACGCCGTCGAAAACGAGGTGCCCCAGCGCGACGGTGGTGTCGAGCGGGTTGCCGATGACGTTGGTGAAGTAGTGATCGGCGAGCCGCTCGCCGTGGGTGAAAGCCGTTCGGGTGCATGAACACGACCACGTCGAGGTCCTGTGCCTTCTTCCAGAATTGATCCCGGCCGCGCGAGACCTCCGCCCCCGCCACGTTCGTGCCGATCTCGGCGCCGCGGAAGCCCAGCTCCCGCACGCAGTACTCGAGCTCGGCCGCCGCCGCGTCCGGCGCCTGGAGCGGCACGTGGGCGAGGGCGACGAACCGGTCCGGGTGGACCTTCACGATCGAGGCGAGGTGCTCGTTCACCGAGCGGCTCATCTTCCTCGCGATCTCGAGGGGGAGCCAGTACATGAAGTGGAACGGGGAGGGGGAGATCGCCTGCACGTCCATGCCCATCTTGTCCATGTCGCGCAGCCGCTGCTCGACCGACGTGAGGCAGGCCCACACGTTCTCCATCTGCTTGCGGTTGGTCGCGCGCGACAGGTCGTTCGAAAAGCGTTGCGAGGGCTCCCGGTCGGGGGTGAGCAGGTGCTTGACCATCTCGTCCGCGGACGGGTGGTGGACGTGGCAATGGATGTCGACGCAGAAGTGGCGCCGCTTCCCGCCGGCGGCGCCCCGCGCGCCGCCGCGGGCGGCCGCGCCGGGACAGGTGAAGAGCATTCAGTTCTCCTTGTCGAGACCGGCCAGCTTCGCGGTCTCCCCCCAGAGACGCTTCGCCGCCGCATCGTCCTGCGCCTCTCTCGTGGGCGTGGAGAGCTGGCACTTGTAGAAGTACCCGCCGCTGATGGTGGCCACCTCGGGCGAGGAGGCCAGGTACACGAGGGTCTCCGCCCCCTTCTCGGTCGAGATCGCGAACAGCTGGGCCACCCGAATCGCGTAGGACAGGAGGCCGCCGCTCCGGTGGCCGAAGCGGGTGGCGACGAAGCCGGGGTGCAGGCTGTTGGCGGTGACGCCGGTACCCGCCCAGCGCCGCGCCAGCTCCCGCGTGTAGAGAATGTTGCACAGCTTGGAGAGACCATAGGCGGCCAGGCCGCGGTAGTTCCGGGCCGACTGCAGATCGTCGAAGTCGAGCCGCGCGCGCCGGTGGGACTCCGAGGCGGTGTTGATCACCCGCGCGGGGGCGGCCGCGCTCAAGCGCTCGCGCAGCCCATGGGTCAGCAGGAAATACGCCATGTGGTTGGTGGCCAAGGTCAGCTCGAGGCCGTCCTCGGTGACCCGACGTGAATTGAACACGGCGCCCGCGTTGTTGATCAGGACATCGACGCGGGGCTCCGCAGCCGCGATCTCCGCCGCCACCCGCCGGGTGTCCGCGATGCGGGAGAGATCGGCGTAGTGAACGCGGTGCGCGAGGCCCGGCGCCCGCTCGCGAAGGCGCGCCACCGCAGCCTCGCCGCGGCTCCGGTCGCGCGCGACCTGCACGATGCGCGCCCCCATCCCGGCCAGCCGCTCCGCCGTGACCTGGCCGATCCCCGAGGTGGCGCCGGTGATGACCACGACCTTGGCGTGCATGGCTCGTCTCTTTACCGCCGCGGCCGGGCCTGCGCAAGCGGTAAGATGACGGGCCGGGTCATGTCCTTTCTCGACACACGCGCGCGGACCGCCCCCCACGGCTTCGGCGAGCCCCTGAAGCGGCAAGAGGACCCGCGCCTGATCAGCGGGCGGGGACGCTTCAGCGATGACTTCACCCTGCCCGGGCAGGCCCACGCCCGGTTCGTCCGGTCCCCGCACGCGCACGCCCGCATCCGCCGGATCGACGCGGCGGCGGCCCGGACCATGCCGGGGGTCATCGCGGTCCTCACCGGGCAGGAGGCCGCGGCCGACGGCCTCGCGAGCATCCCGCATCGGCCGGTGCCGACCAACCCGAACGAGTTTCCGCTCGGCGGCCGGGACGGCCCGCCGATCTTCGTGGCCCCCTACCCGCCATTGCCCGCCGACCGGGCGCGCTTCGCGGGCGAAGCGGTCGCGATGGTGATCGCCGACACCGCCGCCATTGCCGCGGATGCGGCCGAGCGCGTCGCGGTGGACTACGAGCCCCTGCCTTCCGTGACCGCCACGCCAGAGGCGACGGCCGCGGCGGCGCCGATCCTCTGGGACGCCCTCGGCGGGAACGTGTGCGTCGATTCGGTCGCGGGCGACGCGCCGGCCACCGACGCCGCCTTCGCGGCCGCCGCGCACGTGGTGCGCCTCGACACCTGGGTGCCGCGCATCACCGGCGTGCCCATGGAGCCACGCGCGGCGCTCGGCGTCTACGATCAGGCGAGCGGCCGCCACACCCTCTATGCCGGATCGGGTGGCTCGGTGCGTCTCAAGACCGATCTCGCGGAGGTGTTGGGGGTGCCGGAAGACGCGGTGCGGGTGGTGGCCGAGGACGTGGGCGGCAACTACGGCACGCGCAACAGCTCGTATCCCGAGTTCTCCCTGGTGGTCTGGGCCGCGAAGCGGCTGGGGCGGCCGGTCAAGTGGACGTGCGATCGGCGCGAGGCCTTTCTCACCGACTACCAGGCGCGCGACCTCGTGTCGACGATGGAGCTGGCCCTCGACGCCGACGGCCGCTTCCTCGGGTTGCGTGGGGTCAACACGAGCAACGTGGGCGCGCACGCGGTGACCTTCGTGCCGCTCAACAAGGGCCGCGAGCTGGCCACCAGCGTGTACCGCCTCCCCGCCGCCGCGGTCCGCGGCCGCGCGGTTCACAGCAACACCTCGCCCCTGGCCGCCTACCGGAGTGCCGGCCGGCCGCAGGTGATGTTCGTCCTGGAGCGGCTGATCGACCTGGCCGCCCGCCGGCACGGCTTCGACCGGGTGGCGCTGCGGCGGCGCAATCTCGTGCCGCCCGGCGCGATGCCGTACACGAATCCCTTCGGCATCGTCTACGACAGCGGCAATTATCCGGCCGCCCTGGATCGCGCGCTCCGACTCAGCGACTGGGCCGGTTTCGAGACGCGGCGTCGGGAGGCCCGGAGCCGGGGCCGGTACCGCGGCATCGGGCTCGCCAACTACATCGAGATCGCGACCGGCGCGCCGCGCGAGCGTGCCCGCGTCACCGCGCGCCTCGACGGCTGGATCGAGGTGGTCATCGGCACGCTCTCGTCCGGCCAGGGCCACGAGACCACGTTCGCGCAGCTCGTCGCCGAATGGCTCGGGGTGGAGCCGACCCGGGTCCGGCTGATCACCGGGGATACCGACCTCGTCGCGGCCGGCGGCGGCTCGCACTCCGGCCGCTCGATGCGCCTGGGCGGGGTCGTGCTCGCGAAGGCGGCGGACCGGCTCGTGGAAAAAGGCGCGCGCCTCGCCGCCTGGTTACTCGAGTCGGCGCCGGCCGATCTGGTGTTCTCGAATCGGCGCTTCGTGGTGCGGGGCACGGACCGCTCGGTGGACCTGTTCGAAGCCGCGGCCGCCGCGCGGCGGGCGGACGCGCCGGAGACGCTGCGCGGGCCGCTCGACGGCGAGTGCGACGAGACGGTGAGCACCCCGTCGTTCCCGTATGGCTCGGCGGTGTGCGAGGTCGAGGTCGATCCGGACACGGGGGTGGTCGAGATCGTCCGCTACACCTCGGTGGACGACGTCGGCCGCGCCATCAACCCGCTGATCGTGCACGGGCAGACCCACGGGGGCATCGCCCAGGGCGTCGGCCAGGCGCTCTGGGAGCGCTGCGACTACGATCCCGAGTCGGGCCAGCTCCACTCGGCGACGTTCATGGACTACGCGATCCCGCGGGCGGACATGCTACCCGCCTTCACGACCGAGATCAGCGAGGTGGAGTCGACGTCGAACCCGCTCGGCCTCCGGGGCGGCGGCGAAGGAGGGACCACCCCGGCCCTCGGCGCGGTCGTCAACGCGGTCGTGGATGCCCTCGCGGAGCTGGGGGTGGAGCACCTCGAGATGCCGGTGACCCCCGAGCGCGTGTGGCGCGCCATCCGCTCGGCGGCGCGCTGACCGGGAGCGGCGTCAGGCGCGGCCGGTCAGCGCCGGGTCGACGTAGTCAGGGCGGACCGCATAGGGATACGGGCCCTCGACCGATTTGCCCTCGGCGAAGCGCCTCAGGCCGAACGCGTCGATGTCGACCGTCTTGGCGCGCCCATCGGTGATGAGCTCGGCCACGCAGGCGCCCACCGCCGGCGCGATCTTGAACCCGGAGCCGCTGAACGCGGTCGCGAGATACAGCCCGTCGATGCCGTCGACGCGCCCCAGGATGGCGTGGTGATCCGGGCTGTAGCCGTCGAAGGCGCGATAGCCGCGCGCCAGGGTCGCGCGCTCCATCGCCGGGATGCGATGCGTGAGCAGCTGGGCCCCGAGGGCCGCCGCGTGAGGCGGCAGCCCGGTCCCGAGCGTGTCCGGGTCGATGTCCCACTCCTGGCACGGCACGCCGACCAGGGTCAGGCCCCCGGCCTCCGGGCGGAAGTAGTTCCCCTGGACGTTGTCGATGAAGACCATGTGCGGCTCCCGCAGCGCGGGTGGCCGGGCCACCGCCACCGTGTCGATGGCCTTCGGCCGTGCGGGCAGCGGGAGCCCGATCTCCTCGCATAGCCGCCGCGACCACGCGCCCGCGGCCACCACGACCCCGCCGGCGTCGATGCGCCCGGCCGAGGTCTCGACCCCCAGCACCCGGCTCTCGCGGCGGTCGATCCGGGTCACCGTGGTCCACTGGAGGATCCGCGCGCCCAGCTCCACCGCGCGACGGCGAAAGCCCTCGACCGTCTCGGCCGGATTGGCGTATCCGCTGTCGGGTTCATAGGCGGCCGCGCCGACGTCGTCCACGTTGGCGAAGGGCTGGAGCTCCCTGAGCTCGGCCGGGG
>Ga0070697_100004104_pt1 | contig 11161 bp, 9 predicted proteins | sample KBSK1501metaG_FD_65475 | JGI IMG/M metagenome (GOLD analysis project Ga0070697, IMG submission 65475) | Corn, switchgrass and miscanthus rhizosphere microbial communities from Kellogg Biological Station, Michigan, USA - KBS K1-50-1 metaG | ecosystem: Host-associated > Plants > Roots >... | reverse complement strand
ACCGCGCGGCGGCTGGCTCCCGGGGTGGTCCCCCCGCCCCGCAGGCGCCGGCCGGCCAAGGGGGCACAGGAAGAAGATCCAAGGGGGGTCCGGGGGGATGGGTCCCCCCGGGAAGAGAGAGAAAATCATTAACCCGAACGGGCCGAGGTGTTCGCCCCGGTGTACGGTTCAGTGGACGCTAACGCCTTGTGATGCAGTTGTGACGTACTGGTAATTTCGCGGGCAGCAAAACGGCCTCGATACGGCGCCGGCAGGTTAGGGATGGCCCGTGAGTAGGTAGAGTCCAGTTAACGGTGCAGGAGGAGGTGAGGGCCGTGCCTACCAGAGATGACAGCGGGCGCAGCCGGCACGAGGATGAGGTGAAGAGCCTTACCGCTCAGATCTCCTTCCTTGACGAGGAGATCGCCGTACTACGGCGCAGGCTGGCGGACTCGCCCCGGCAGGTCAGGCTCCTTGAGGACAGGCTGCGCGAGAGCGAGGGCAACCTCACCGGGGTCACGTCCCAGAACGAGCGGCTGGCCGCGACGCTGCGCGAGGCGCGCGACCAGATCGTCGCGCTCAAGGAGGAAGTCGACCGGCTGGCCCAGCCGCCGTCCGGCTTCGGCGTATTCCTCCAGGCGAACGAGGACGACACCTGCGACGTGTTCACCGGCGGCCGCAAGATGCGGGTGAACGTGTCCCCGAACGTTGAGCTGGCCGAGCTTCGCCCGGGCCAGGAAGTCGTGCTGAACGAGGCGCTCAACGTGGTCATCGCCCAGTCCTACGAGACGGTGGGCGAGGTCGTCATGCTCAAGGAGGTCCTCGCCGACGGCCAGCGCGCGCTGGTCATCTCCCAGGCCGACGAGGAGCGCGTGGTCCGGCTGGCCGAGCCGCTGCTGCGCGCGCCGCTGCGGGCCGGCGACTCGCTGCTGCTTGAGTCCCGGTCCGGGTACGTGTACGAGCGGATCCCCAAGGCCGAGGTGGAAGAGCTCATCCTGGAGGAAGTGCCGGACATCTCCTACTCCGACATCGGCGGCCTGACCGGCCAGATCGAGCAGATCAGGGACGCCATCGAGCTGCCCTACCTGCACGCCGACCTGTTCAAGGAGCACCAGCTCAAGCCGCCTAAGGGAGTCCTGCTCTACGGCCCGCCCGGCTGCGGCAAGACGCTGATCGCCAAGGCGGTGGCGAACTCGCTGGCCAAGCAGGTCGCGGCCAAGACCGCGGCCGACGCGGCGACCGACGCCGGGGCCAAGGAGGGCAAGAGCTTCTTCCTCAACATCAAGGGTCCCGAGCTGCTGAACAAGTACGTCGGCGAGACCGAGCGGCACATCAGGCTCGTCTTCCAGCGGGCCCGGGAGAAGGCCAGCGAGGGCATGCCGGTCATCGTGTTCTTCGACGAGATGGACTCGATCTTCCGCACCCGCGGGTCCGGGGTGTCGTCCGACGTGGAGAACACGATCGTGCCCCAGCTGCTGAGCGAGATCGACGGGGTGGAGGGCCTGGAGAACGTCATCGTCATCGGCGCCTCCAACCGCGAGGACATGATCGACCCGGCGATCCTGCGGCCGGGCCGGCTCGACGTCAAGATCAAGATCGAACGGCCGGACGCCGAGGCGGCCAAGGACATCTTCTCCAAGTACGTGCTCACCGCGCTGCCGCTGCACCCCGACGACGTGGCTGAGAACGGCGGGTCATCGCAGGCCACCGTGGACGCGATGATCCTGCGCACGGTCGAGCGGATGTACACGGAGTCCGAGGAGAACCGGTTCCTCGAGGTCACCTACGCCAACGGTGACAAGGAAGTGCTGTACTTCAAGGACTTCAACTCCGGCGCGATGATCGAGAACATCGTCGCCCGGGCCAAGAAGATGGCCATCAAGGAGTTCCTCGACACCGGCCAGAAGGGCATGCGGGTCAGCCACCTGCTGGCCGCGTGCGTCGACGAGTTCAGCGAGAACGAGGACCTGCCGAACACCACCAACCCGGACGACTGGGCCCGGATCTCCGGCAAGAAGGGCGAGCGCATCGTCTACATCAGGACCCTGGTCTCCGGCAAGACCGGGACCGAGGCGGGCCGGTCGATCGACACCGTGGCCAACACCGGACAGTACCTTTGATGGCTGTTCGCGCTCAGGAAACCGTGTCAGCATGTCGCCTCGGCTCGTAACGGCATTAGGCTGCTTGGCATGAGCGTTCTTCGGGTGATGGGCACAGAGACGGAATACGGGATCTCCGTGCCTGGCCAGCCTGGGGCCAACGCGATGGTGACCTCATCCCAGATCGTCAACGCGTATCAGGCGGCCACGGCCGCCAAGGCACGCAGGGCCCGCTGGGACTTCGAGGAGGAGAACCCGCTGCGGGATGCGCGCGGCTTCGACCTGACCCGCGAGGCGGCGGACTCCTCGCAGCTCACCGACGAGGACCTGGGCCTGGCCAACGTCATCCTCACCAACGGCGGGCGGCTGTACGTCGACCACGCGCACCCGGAGTATTCGGCGCCCGAGTGCACCAACCCGCTGTCGGTGGTGATCTGGGACAAGGCCGGCGAGCGGGTGATGGCGGAGGCCGCGGCCAAGGCCGCGACCGTGCCGGGCAGCGCGCCCATCCAGCTGTACAAGAACAACACCGACAACAAGGGCGCCTCGTACGGCTCGCACGAGAACTACCTGATGCGCCGCGGCACGCCGTTCGCCGACATCGTCAGGTTCCTGGTCCCGTTCTTCGTCTCGCGCCAGGTGATCTGCGGGGCCGGCCGGGTCGGAATCGGCGCCGACGGCCGCGGCTCGGGCTTCCAGATCAGCCAGCGCGCCGACTTCTTCGAGGTCGAGGTCGGCCTGGAGACCACGCTCAAGCGGCCCATCATCAACACCAGGGACGAGCCGCACGCGGACCCGGAGAAGTACCGGCGGCTGCACGTGATCATCGGCGACGCCAACCTGAGCGAGGTGTCGACGTATCTCAAGGTCGGCACCACCGCGCTGGTACTCGCGATGATCGAGGACAAGTTCCTGGGCTCCGACCTGTCGGTCGAGGCCCCGGTGGCCGAGCTGCGCGCGATCTCGCACGACCCGGCCTGCCGCCGCCTGCTCACGCTCAAGGACGGCAGGAAGATGACCGCCGTCCAGCTCCAGGCCGAGTACCTCGAGCTGGCCCGCAAGTACACCGAGGACAAGTACGGGGACAACGTCGACGACATCACCGCCGACGTGCTCGACCGGTGGGAGTCGGTGCTGAACCGCCTGGCCGAGGACCCGATGCTGCTGTCGAAGGAGCTCGACTGGGTGGCCAAGCTCGAGCTGCTCGAGGGCTACCGGACCCGGGACGGCCTGAGCTGGGACAACCCCCGGCTGCAGCTGGTGGACCTGCAGTACGCCGACGTGCGGCCGGACCGCGGCCTGTACAACCGGCTCGCGGCCAGGGGCCGGATGGTCCGGCTCACCGACGACGCGACCGTGAACCGGGCCATCGAGAACCCGCCCGAGGACACCAGGGCCTACTTCCGCGGCCGCTGCCTGCGGCAGTACCCGGAATCGGTGGCGGCTGCCTCGTGGGATTCAGTGATCTTCGACATTCCCGGCCGGGAGTCGCTGCAGCGGGTCCCCACGCTCGAGCCCCTGCGCGGCACCCGGGCCCACGTCGGCGAGCTGCTCGACCGCTGCCGCAGCGCCGCCGAGCTAGTAGCCGCCCTAACCGGCCAGGAATAACCCACCCTTTCGCGCCACCCCTTTCCCACCACCCCTTTCCCACCACCCCAGCCCCGTACGATCCGGGGGGTACGCGGGGGCCCAAGCCCCCCGCGGATGTGTTGAGACTTCGTACCGATTTCAGCCGGCGGGATTGGGCGGGACTCCCACGGGTGACGATAGCGTTGGGAATGACGGAGGTAGGTACATGGCAACGAAGGACACAGGCGGTCAGCGGCAGACCACGAGGCGCGCCGAAGAGACCGAAGAGACCGAGACTGGCGGCACCGAGGAAGTCAGGGAGCGGCACGAAAAGCTCTCCGACGACGTGGACGCCATCCTGGACGAGATCGACGAGGTGCTCGAGGAGAACGCCGAGGAGTTCGTCCGGTCCTACGTGCAAAAGGGCGGCCAGTAACCAGAGCGGCCGCGGCGCCCGGCGGTTCGCCGTAGGCGGACGCGCCGGCGCCTCTCGCGTCCTATCGCGCTCTGGCGTGGCAGTAGGGTCGGTTGAGTACGTCCGCTATGACTACGAGAGGAGGTCCGCGTTGGGCTCGTATTTCGACGGCAGCCAGTCCGGCCCGTTCGCCGGTGACCCGAGAACGTCCGGCCGGGGGCAGGGTGCTGCAGGCGGTCCTCCGCCGGGTTTCCTGGGCCTGCAGAGCTCCTCGTTTACCGACTTCCTCGCCTCGCACTCGCCCGGGCTGCTGCCCGGGCGCGTGCTGCCCGGCGCGTCCGCCGACCAGGACCCAAGGGCCCCGGGGTCAGGGTCCCAGGCCATCCGCGACCTGCCGCACGCCACCACGATCGTGGCCGCGGTCTGCGACGGGGGAGTGGTGCTGGCCGGCGACCGCCGGGCCACCGCCGGGAACATGATCGCGAAGCGGGACGTGGAGAAGGTCTTCCGCAGCGACGAGTTCTCCGGCATGGGTTACGCGGGCACCGGCAGCGTGGGGATCGAGTTCGTCCGGCTGTTCCAGGTCGAGCTCGAGCACTACGAGAAGATGGAGGGCCGGTCGCTGTCCCTGGAGGGCAAGGCCAACCGGCTGGCCTGGATGGTACGGGGAAACCTGGCCGCGGCCATGCAGGGCCTGATCGTGGTGCCGCTCTTCGTGGGCTACGACGAGGACGCCGGCCAGGGGCGGATCTTCAGCTACGACGTGGCGGGGGGCCCCTACGAGGAGTATCGGTTCTACTCCATCGGCTCGGGATCCCTGTTCGCCCGGGGCGCGCTGAAGAAGCTCTACACCGACGGCATGCCGGCCGCTGACGCCGTGCTGGCCTGCGTGCAGGCGCTGTATGACGCCGCCGACGACGACTCGGCGACCGGCGGCCCCGACCTGACCAGGCGCATCTTCCCTGTCGTCGCCACGATAACCGCCGACGGCTTCAGGAAGCTGCCGGACTCCGAAGCCGAACAGATCGCCGAGCAGGTCGTGCGGGAGCGGATGACCCGGCCCGACGGCCCTGCGGCGGCGTTGCGGAGCAGTTAACGGCCCGCAGAACCCAGCCCATCTCGCTCCACGCCTAGGTAAAGGAAGCGTCCGCGGTGTCCATGCCGTTTTATGTGTCACCAGAACAGTCCATGCGGGACAAGGCCGACTACGCGCGGAAGGGCATCGCGCGCGGCCGCAGTTGCGTGGCACTGCAGTATGCGGGCGGGATCCTCCTGGTGGCGCCGAACCCGTCGAGCGCGCTGCACAAGATCAGCGAGATCTACGACCGGATCGGCTTCGCCGCGGTCGGCCGCTACAACGAGTACGAGAACCTGCGCAAGGCCGGGGTCACCTACGCCGACATCACCGGCTACCAGTTCGACCGGCACGACGTGACGGCGCGCGGCATTGCCAACTGGTACGCGCAGACGCTCGGTACCATCTTCACCGAGAGCCCGAAGCCCTTCGAGGTGGAGATCGTGGTCGCCGAGGTGGGCGCCCGGCCCGCGGACGACCAGATCTACCGGATCACGTTCGACGGCTCGGTGACCGACGAGCCCGGCTTCGTGGCCTTCGGCGGCCAGGCGGACCAGGTGTCCGCGGCGCTGAAGGAGCGCTACTCCGACGACATGTCGCTGTCGGAGGCGTTCGCCGCCGCGCTGGCCGCGCTCGGCACCCCGGGCAACGGCGGCGAGGCCACCGAGTTCGCAGCCGCCCAGCTCGAGGTGGCCATCCTGGACCGCGCCCGGGACCACAGGACCTTCCGCCGTATCCGCGCCGCCCGCCTCGAAGAGCTGCTCGCCGAGGCCCGCCCCGCCCCCGCTGACGAGACCCCCGCTGACGAGACTCCGGCCGGCGAGACTCCGGCCGGCGAGACCCCCGCCGGTGACTCCTCCGCCGAATCGTCCGGCTCCGCGCCCTCCGGCACCGGTCCCGGCTCATCCACCCCGCCCACCTCAAGCGGCCCCTCCAGCCCCAGCTCTCCCTCCGACACCGAGCCTCCCACCGGCCCCGCACCGGGCGGCTCCGATCGCGGCACCGGCCTGGGCGGCGGCAGCCCCCTCTAGCTCGCGTCCCCGCTGACAGGGCGTGGATGCCGCGCTCATGTCGCCCCAGGGGCGCGTCGGCTATCTACTCGCTGGCTTTCGCGCGTGGTCGCGTCATCGTGGATCGCTGCACCCCTGATCAGGGGTGCAGCGATCCGCAATCCTTGCTGCCGCCCTGCAGGCCACCCCAGCCGTCACGCCAGCCCCGCCGGGAACAGGCCGGTGCTGCGGCGGCCGCGGAGCGGCCCCAGAATGCCCCTACAGCGGGATGTTGGCGTGGTTGCCCTTCAGCTGGGGCGCCTCGGCGATGGCCTGGGCCAGCTCACGGCGCGTCTGGCTGGGCTCGATGATCGCGTCGATGACCCCGAGGTCCAGGGCGCGCTGCAGGCCGCCCGCGGTCGCCTCGTGCTCCTCGGCCAGCTGCGTCTCGGCCTCGTGCAGCTTCTCCGGCGGCACCGTGGCGAGGGTCCGCCGGTGCAGGATGCGGACCGCGGCCACCGCGCCCATTACGGCGACCTCGGCGCCCGGCCAGGCGAAGACGCGGGTCGCGCCGAGCGCGCGTGAGTTCATCGCGATGTAGGCACCGCCGTAGGCCTTGCGGGTCACCAGCGTCACCCGCGGGACCGTAGCCTCGGCGAAGGCGTGCAGCAGCTTGGCGCCCCGGCGGACCACGCCGTCCCATTCCTGGCCGACGCCGGGCAGGTACCCGGGCACGTCCACCAGGACCACGAGCGGTACGCCGAACGCGTCGCACATCCGCACGAACCGCGCCGCCTTCTCCGCCGAGGCGGCGTCCAGGCAGCCGCCGAGCCGCATCGGGTTGCTGGCCACGACGCCGACCGTGCGGCCGGCCAGGCGGCCGAGGATGGTCACGATGTTCGGCGCCCACCGGGGGTGCAGTTCGACGCCCGGCGTGTCGAGCAGCTTGCCGGTCAGCAGGTGCACGTCGTACGCGCGGCGCGCCGAGTCGGGCAGCAGCCCGGACAGGTCACGCTCCTCCGCGTCCTCGGCGATCTTGCCCTGGTCGCTGAGCATGGCCGCGAGCAGCCGGGCCTGATCGAGCGCTTCCGCGTCGGTCTCGGTCACCACGTGCACCACGCCGGACCGGCGGCTGTGCGGCTCGGGCCCGCCGAGCCGTTCCATGTCCACGTCCTCGCCGGTCACGGACCGCACCACATCCGGGCCGGTGACGAAGATGCGCCCTTGCCCGGACAGGATCACGATGTCGGTCAGCGCCGGGCCGTATGCGGCACCACCCGCCGCGGGCCCGAGCACCACCGAGATCTGCGGCACCCGCCCGGAGGCCCGGGTCATCGCCGCGAACACGGTTCCCACGGCGTCCAGGCTGGCCACGCCCTCGGCCAGCCGGGCCCCGCCGGAGTGCCAGAGGCCCACGATGGGGACACCACGCGATACGGCCTCGGAGTAGGCCGCGACGATCGCGGCGCAGCCCGCGCTGCCCATCGCCCCGCCCTGGACCCGCGCGTCGGAGGCGAAGGCCACCGCGCTCACGCCGTGCACCAGGCCGGTGCCTGCGACCACCCCACTGCGTTCCCCGGCTGGCAGGACCTCCAGCGTATCCGCGTCGAACAGGGCCGCCAGGCGCTCCTGCGGGTCGCGCGGCAGCACGGCAGGCCGGGCCGCCGGGCTCTGATCCAGTGCGGTCATGTGAGGTCTCCTCAGGCGGCAGTGAAAACCAGCGACACGTTGTGGCCGCCGAACCCGAATGCGTTGTTCACTACCGCCATCGGCTCGGAACCGCGCTTGCTGAGCGGCCGCGGCTCGGTGGCGACGTCGACCGGCACGTCCTCGTCCAGGTCCTCGAGGTTGATCGTGGGCGGGGCCACATGCTCGCGCAGCGCGAGGATGGCGGCCACCGACTCGATGGCGCCCGCGCCGCCGAGCAGGTGTCCGGTCATCGACTTGGTAGACGTGACGACCACGCCATCAACGGCCGGGCCGAGCGCCTTGGCCAGCGCCTGCGCCTCGACCGCGTCGCCCTCCGGGGTGGAGGTGGCGTGCGCGTTCACGTGCACCACCTGGGCCGGATCGACCTGGGCGTCGGCCAGCGCGCGGGTGATCGCCGCCATCACGCCGGCCCCGTCGGGCGCCGGGTGCGCGATGTGGTAGGCGTCCGAGGAGTAGCCGGCCCCGGCCGCGACGGCGTACACGGTGGCGTCGCGCTGCCGCGCGTGGGAGAGCGACTCGAGCACCAGCATGCCGGCTCCCTCGCCAAGCACGAACCCGTCCCTGGCCCTGTCGAACGGCCGCGACGCCCGCTCCGGGTCCTCGTTCCTGGTGGACATGGCTCGCATCACCGCGAAGGCCCCGATGTTCAGCGGCATGATGGCCGCCTCGGTGCCGCCCGCCAGCACCATGTCGGCCCGCCCGGAACGGATCATGTCGATGCCGTAGCCGATCGCCTCGGCGCCGGAGGCGCACGCGCTGACCGGCGCGTGGGCCCCCGCCCGGGCTCCCAGCTCGATGCTGATCCAGCCGGCCGCGCCGTTCGGCATCAGCATCGGCACCGTGTACGGCGAGATGCGCTGCCAGCCCTTCTCCCGGAGCATGTCGTACGCGGTCAGCGTCGATCCGATGCCGCCGATCCCGCTGGTGACGGCCACGCCGAGCCGCTCAGGGTCCACCTCGGGCGAGCCCGCGTCGGCCCACGCCTCACGCGCGGCCACCAGCGCCAGCTGCTCGCAGCGGTCCATCCGGCGGGCCTGCACGCGGCCCACTACCTCGACCGGGTCGGCGGCCGCCTCCGCGGCGAACCGGACCGGGAGCGACTCCGCCCACGGCTGGGTGAGGGATCGCACGCCGCTGCGGCCCGCCAGCATCGCCGACCAGGTCGACGCGACGTCCCCGCCGAGCGGGGTGGTCGCGCCGAGCCCGGTTACGACGACGGTCTCGCGCCCTGGGGTCACGCCGAGCCCCCGGCGTTCTTACTGACGTAGTTCACCACGTCCTGCACGGTGGTGAGGTCCTTCAGCTGGTCGTCCGGGATCTCCACGCCGAACTTGTCCTGGGCGGCGACGGCGATCTCGACCATGGAAAGCGAGTCGATGTCCAAGTCGTCGACGAAGCTCTTGCTCGGCGTCACTTCGTCCGCGGGCACGCCGGCGATCTCCTCGACGATTTCACCAAGCCCGGCGAGAATCTCCTGCTCGTTCATGCCTGTTGCTCCTTGTCTCATGTGTTCGTACGGGTCTGCGGCCCCATGGCGGGGACGGCGGGTCCAGCCGGCTGGGCTGGGCGCGGCTAGGGTACCGTGATCACCTGTGCCGCGTAGCACATCCCTGCGCCGAACCCGAGCAGCAGGGCGGGCGACCCCGATTTGAGCTCGCCGCGCTCGACCATCCGCGACAGGGCCAGCGGGATCGAGGCCGAGGACGTGTTGCCCGCGTGCACGATGTCGTCGGCTACGCGCTCGCGTGGCACGCCGAGCCTGCGCGCGATGGCCTCGACGATCCGCAGGTTGGCCTGGTGGGGGACGAACGCGGACAGCTCGCTCACCGCGACGCCGGCCCGCTCGCAGGCCTGCGCCGCGATCGGGTGCAGGGCCGTGGTCGTCCAGCGGAATACCGCCTGGCCCTCCTGCTGCAGGAACGAGTTGCGGTCAGCGATGACGATCTTCTCCGCCATGTCCCCGGCGCTGCCCCAGGCGACCGGGCCGATGCCGGGCGGCTCGCCGTCCGCGACCGGCCCGACGACGACGGCGCCCGCCCCGTCGGCGAAGATGATGCTGGTGGAGCGGTCCGTGGGGTCGACCCAGGCGGTCATCTTCTCCGACCCGATGACCAGCACGTGCCGGGCGGTGCCCGCCCGGATCGCGTCGGAGGCGTTGGCCATCGCGTAGCAGAAGCCGGCGCAAGCCGCGTTGAGGTCGTAGGCGCCGGGCGCCACGATGCCGAGCCGGTGAGCGACCACCGCGGACACGTTAGGTATCGACGCCTCAGTGCTGCAGGTGGCCACGATGACCAGGTCGATGTCGCCGGGGGACAGGCCGCTGCCGGCCAGCGCCTTGGCGCCGGCTTCGAAGGCCATGTCGGTCACGCTCTCCTCGGGACCGGCGAACCGGCGGCTGATGATGCCGACCCGGCTGCGGATCCACTCGTCGCTCGTGTCGACCTGGGTCGCGAGGTCGTCGTTGGTGACCACGTTGCCCGGCTGATAGCCGCCGAGCGACAGGATGCGGGCGCCCGCGGCCGGCGCGAACGGGGAACCGGAGGATGTCATGCGCCTTCCCTTCTTTCCGGGGGGACCCATCCCCCCGGACCCCCCTCGGGTTGGACGCGGATGAGCGGCTGGCCCTGGCTGACCGGATCCCCGTCTTCCACCAGCCACTCGATGATCTCCGCGGGTCTAGGGGCCCAGGGCGCGGCGACCGTGTGCTCCGTGCCGCGCGCCACCACCATGCCGAGTTCGGTGGTGAGCGCGACCGCGGCCCCGTCGGCGCGCCCCGGCGGCGAGCGGAACGTCCCCGACGTCGGCGCGACGATCAGCCGCCACTCCGGCAGGTGGGCGTGCCCGTGGGCGTCGGGTTCGGCGAGGTGCTCGGAGATCAGGTCGCGGGCGGCGTCGAGCTGCTCCGGCGTCTTGATCGCCAGCTGGGCCACGCCGGGCAGCGCCCGGCGGGCCAGGCCGGTCAGCGTCCCGGCCGGCGGCAGCTCGATCAGCGCGGTCACGCCGAGGTCGGCCATGGTCCGCATGCACAGATCCCAGCGCACCGGCGCGGCGACCTGCGCGACGACGCGCTCCAGCCACTCCTTACCGGTGGTGACCGCGGCCCCGTCGGCATCGGACAGCAAGGTCATGGCCGGATCGGTGACCGTGACGTCGGCCGCCGCGTCCCGCAGCGCGGCCACGGCCGGGGTCATGTGCCGGGTATGGAAGGCCCCTGCGACCTGCAGCGGGCGCAGCCGCGCCCCAGTCGGCGGGTCGGCCGCGAAGGCCTCCAGCTCCGCTAGGGTCCCGGCGGCCACGATCTGGCCGGCTCCGTTGACGTTCGCGG
>Ga0070697_100004103_pt1 | contig 11162 bp, 9 predicted proteins | sample KBSK1501metaG_FD_65475 | JGI IMG/M metagenome (GOLD analysis project Ga0070697, IMG submission 65475) | Corn, switchgrass and miscanthus rhizosphere microbial communities from Kellogg Biological Station, Michigan, USA - KBS K1-50-1 metaG | ecosystem: Host-associated > Plants > Roots >... | reverse complement strand
GATCGTGGACGATGCGATCGCCGAGGCGGTGGCGGGGTAGGCGTGCTCGATCGCTTCGCTGTGCTGGCCGACGGTCTCCACCATCCCGAGGGCGTGGCGTGGGACCCGGCGGGAGGGCGGGTGATCGCCGGTGGCGAGGGTGGGGAGCTGTACGGCGTTTCGCTGGACGGCCGCGTGGACCTGCTGAGCACCTCGGGCGGCTCGATGCTGGGCGTGGCCCTCGATGGCTCGGGACGGATCTACGGCTGCGACGCGGGTCAAGGTGAAGTGGTTCGCTTCGATCCCCGTTCCGACGAGCTCGGGACCTACGCTCGGGGCCCGGACGGGGACGAGCTCGACACCCCGAACATGCTGGCGTTCGACGATCGAGGATCCCTGTACGTGAGCTGCTCCGGGGAGGAGGACGAGGACCACGCGGGCATCCTTCGGATCGAACCGGATGGGGAGGCCGGGTGGTGGTGCCGCGACGTGGCTCGCTACCCCAACGGGCTGTGCGTGGCCGCGGACGGCCGATCGCTACTGGTGATCGAGTCACGTATGCCTGGATTGGTGCGCGTCCCGATCCGGGACGACGGCTCCTCCGGTCCGCCGGTACCGTTCGCCGAGCTTGCGGGAACCGAACCCGACGGCGTGGCCCTCGACGAACGGGGCAACGCGTACGTCACGCGATACCGGCCGGACGGGATCGTGCGGGTGACCCCCGCCGGCGCGGTCGAGGTCGTCGCGGACGACCCGCTGGCCCATGTGTTCGATGCGCCGACCAACCTCGTGTTCGTCGGAGCGTCGCTGGACCGGGCCGTGGTCGCGAACGTCGGTGACACGTTCCTGCTGATCGGCGATCTCGGCGTTCGAGGCCTGCCGCTCCGCTACCCGGAGCTGCCGTGACCGGTCGGGATCGGTTCGAGGGCCGCGTTGCCCTGGTCACCGGCGCCGCGCGAGGCATCGGGCGAGCGATCGCTCGGGCGTTCGTCGTCGAGGGGGCCGAGGTCGCCGCAACCGACGTCGTGGAGGACGGGCTGGCGTCGTTGCACGAGGAGCTCGGCGATCGGATCGCCGTCTTCCCGGTCGATCTGTCCGATGGCGAGGAGACCGCGGCGCTCGTCGGGGGCGTACTCGAGCGCTTCGGGAGGCTGGACGTGCTCGTGAACTGCGCCGCCCTGCAGCCCGACGGCCCCGCGCTGGATGTGAGCCGAGACGAGTTCGATCGCACGTTCGCGGTCAACGTCCGCGCTCCCTTCGCGCTGATGCAGGATGCATGCCGGCACTTCGTCGATGCCGGCGGCGGGGTCATCGTGAACATCGCCTCGGCCAACGCGATCCGCAACGAATCACCCGAGTCCGTCTACAACGCCTCGAAGGCGGGGCTGGTCGCGCTCACGCGGGCGTTCGCCCACGAGTTCGGTCACCTGGGGATCCGGGTGAACGCGGTGTGTCCCGGGGAGACGATGACCGCGGAGGCCGACGCGGAGATGACGCCCGAGGACATTGGAGTCATCCGCGAGTACCTGCGGCGCGTCCCGATGCGTCGGGTCGGACGGGCAGAAGAGCAAGCCGCGGCGGTGCTGTTCCTCGCCTCGGACGAGGCGTCCTTCATCACCGGCGAAACCTTGCTGGTGGACGGTGGCGAGCTATCGGGAGACTGGTACGACACGCGCGATGCTCCACCCATCCCGCCGGCCTGATCAGCGTCGCCGAGAGCCACCCTGCACCGGAGGTTCGCGGAGCAGGAGATGCGCCGGCTCAGGCGGCGGATCGGCCGCGACCTCCTCGATCGCCTCGATCAGCGCGTGGCATGACCATCGGAACAGCTCGGGAGGCATGTTCAGGGCCGGCTGCATCCGGTAGACCCACTTGCCCCACTGCGTGATGCCGAGCACCCCGCGACGGAGCGCGGCGAGGTGGACCGCTCGGTGGAAGGCGGGCGCCGGACGGATCGTCTGCTTGTCCTGCACGAACTCGACCCCGATCAGCGCGCCGGCGGCGCGGACGTCGCCGACCTGCGCGATCCGGTCCACGAGCGGGCGCAGCTCCTCCAGAGCGATCCGCTCGATCTCTATCACGTTGGAGAGCACGTCTCCTTCCACGATGCCGTCGATCGAACTGACGGCACCCGCCGCCGCGGCGGGCGTCCACGCGAACGTTCCCCCGATGTGCACGTCGCTCTCCCCCATCATCTCCTCGGTCCCGAGCAGGGCGGCGATCGGCTGTCCTCCGCCCGCGAAACCCTTGCCGAGCAGCATCACGTCGGGTTGCAGCCCCCAGCGCTCGCACGCGAACATCGTTCCGCACCTGCCCATGCACGTCTGCACCTCGTCCAGGATGAGCTTCCAGCCCCACGTCCTGCACAGCGCGCTCAAGCGGTCCCAGAACTCCTGCGACGGGATCAAGATCCCGCCCTCGCCGAGGACCGGCTCGATCAGCACACCGGCGATCTGCTGGGGCTCCACCTGATGGACGAGGACCCAGTCCTCCAGGTAATCGAGGTACATCGAGTCATCGAAGGGTCCTGCGCCTCGATGGAACGGCGCCCGGAACCGGTTCGGATAGGGGGCGAACACGAGCCCCGCCACGTACTGCGCGCTCTCGCTCGTGACCTCCGCCAGATCGGTCGACGCCCCCGCCGTCAGGTAGGTCCCCTCCCCGTGGTACTGGCCATAGAAGGTGAGGATCATCGGGCGACCCGTGGCTTCTCGCGCCAGCTTCACCCCGCTCTCGACGGCGAGCGTGCCGCTCACGGCATAGGCGACTCGGGTGAGCGTCGGCGGCGCGATCTCCACCAGCCGCTCGGCGAGCGCAAGGGCCGCCTCGTTCGGAACGTAGTCGGTGATCTCCATGCCGTAACGTCGCTGCGCGTCATCGAGCGCCCGCTGCACCCGATCCGGCGTGGCACCCAGCGGAGTGGAGCCCCAGGCCGAACAGTGGTCGACGTAGGTGTTGCCGTCGACGTCCTCGATCAGCCAGTCGGTCTTCCTCGCCTCGACGAACGGGACCTCGTCGTGGTCGGCCATCGATGCGATCACCACTCGGTCAAGTCGCTTCAGGAGCTCGCGGCTGCGGGGCCCGGGCAACGGCGTTCGGACCTGCGGAACGGTGATACGCGGGGGATGCGCTGTTCCCGACGCCATATGCAGGTCTCCTGTCAGAACGGCAGCTAGGAAACGGTCGACTGTCGACAGTTTGGGCTATCCTTTGCTCGGAGGCAAACGTCGATGAACGTCCCGGATGTCGTTGGGAACGAAGCAGCGGACGGCGACGGAAGCGGGCGGCTGGCACCGCTCGAGACACCGAGGTCCCTCGCCGAGGACGCGGCGGATCGGATCCGCGAGTCCATCCTCTCGGGGGGATTCCGCCCGGGCGAGCACTTGGTGGAAGCCAAGATCGCGCAACAGCTCAACGTGAGCCGCGGCCCCGTCCGCGAGGCGTTCAAACTGCTGCGATCCGAGGGACTCGTCGAGGAAGAGCCTCGACGCGGCACGTTCGTCGTGCGCCTCGAGGCCGACGACGTCCGCGAGATCTACCAGCTCCGAGCGGCGATCGAGGGCCAAGCGGCCCGACTCCTGGCCGAGAAGCATCCCCCTGAGGCGCTGGACGAGCTCCGGCGGCTGTTGGCCAACATCGAGGACGCCATCCGCGCCGGTGACGTCCGGGCGGTCTCCCGGTCCGATCTCGAATTCCATGGCGCCGTCTGCTGGCTGTCCGGCAACGGGAGACTGCACGAGGTCTTCACCCGGTACGTACCCATCTTGGGCGCACTCCTCAGGCTGGACGAGCGACTGTACGGATCGCTGCACCCGATCGCCGATCAGCACCCCGCCTTGTTGCGGACGATCGAGGCCGGCGACGGTGACGGCGCCGCCGCCGCATTCCGCAAGCACGCCGAAGACGCCGGCGAGCTCATCGTGGGTTACCTGGCGGCGCTGCACGACCGCTGACGCGACGCGGATCGACCGACGGCGCCTTTAGGTGTTCGGGATGAAGACCTTCAGGAGCTGGCCGCCCTCACCTTCGGCGGAATCGGGTTCGAGGCTGGGACCGGGCACCGAAACGCGCACGTCGCCGGCCTGCACATCGAGCAGCCACCACCCCGTGCCGAAGAGCGCGCTCGCGTCGATCACGCCGCTCGATTCCCAGGCTCCGGGTCCCCCGTCTCGCTTGATCGCGATCTTCCTCGGATCGGTCCTGGCGACCGCCTCGAGACTGGCATCGGCGAACCGGTAGACGAGGAGCCGGTTGTATCCGGAGTGCGCGTAGTTGCGATCCTCCTGGATCACGAGCGCCGTTGGGCTCACCGCCAGGTTGTCGGGGTTGAACATGTCATCGCCTGCGTCGCCGTCGAGAAGGACCTGCAGATCGGCTCGCATCGGCCGTGAGGGATCGATGGTCAGCTGGTAGATCCGGCCGCGGAAGGTCTCCTTGCGGGCGGCCCCGGTGTCGGCGAAGTAGACGACGCCGGGGTTCGAGGGATCGGCGACGGCATCCTCGATCCTCACGAAGTCGAAGGCTCCCATGGCCTGGCTCGCTGCCTCCAGCTCCTTCGGGGACGTGTTCATCCGCTGCGGGATCCGGACGAACCGGCCGGACAGGGTCTGCCCCGCGGCGATGTCGTCGGGTGAGGGGTTCGCATCCGTGTGACCGATCGGTACCCACGCGCGGAGACTGCCCGTGCCGTGGATCGCCCGGCGAAGCGTCGAAGACGTGTAGACGTACAGCTGGGAACGGCCCGCCTGACCATCCTCGGCGACCACGACGACCGAGCGAGCGAGGCCTTCCACCGGCACGACGTTCTCGTGGTACATGTGTCCGAACCACGGCGTCTCGATGTAGCGGCCCGTCGCCGAGTTGAGCGCGATCGAGCTCCCTTCGCGAGCCGATCTCGGCGCCTCCTCACCGGTGAAGAACCATGGGGTTCGGCCGACGGTCGCCAACGTCGCCGAGCAGAATTCCTCGAACCCTTCCGATCCGGTCACGGCGTACTCTGCCGAAACCACCGCCCCCGAGTTGTCGAGCGTCAGGTGGGAGATCCTGGCGTCCGACGGGTCGTCGTCCGCGAACGCGAGCTCATGGTTCATGTACAGCTCGATCGTGGAAGCGGAGCTCCGGAACGCTCCCAGGCCGTCGGGCACCCCACTCATCTGGTAGCCGCCGACCACATCGCCGGCCGTGAGCAAGGGTTGGATCACGACCCCGCTTGCGAGCGCGACGAGCTGCGGGCGTTGGGAGGTGGTGATGGGCGCACTCTGGGCGCTCGCCGGCGGTTGAGCGCCCAGCACCAAGAGCGCTGCCAGCACGGGAAGCATCCTGCCCTGCCGTCGGCTCATGAACTCCCCCCCATCGCCGTCGAGCCGGGCGAGCCTAGCCTGTTCCTTGGCGTTCAGTCAACGGTTGACAATCTACTATCGACTCCCATACGCTCGGTCGGTTCTCGACCCAGGGGGTTGGAGCGTGTGACCCGGAGGGTGCTCCGAACGATCGCGGTCGTCGCGGTGATGGGGATCGTCGCGGCGGCGTGCAGCAACAGCGACTCCGGCGGGACCACCACAGCCGGCGAAAGCTCGTCTCCGGCTCCGACGAACCCGGCCGAGATCACGGGGACGATCCGACTGCTCTCGTACACGGACGGATTCGATCCAGACTACATCGCGAGCTTCCACTCCGAATACCCGAACATCAAGCTCGAGACCGCGGCGATGGGGAGCAACGAGGAGGCCGTCGCCAAGCTGCAAGCCGGCTTCGAGGCGGACGTGGTCAACAGTTGCGTCGACGAAGCGACGCTCGAGATGGTGCAGAAGGGCCTGTACATGCCGCTCGACACCTCTCGGCTCACCAACTGGAACGACCTGTTCCCCTCCATGAAGGAACTGCCGGGCGTCCAGGTGGACGGGAAGGTCTACATGGAGCCCGTGGACGCGGGGACCGCGGGCATCGTCTACAACGCCGACGTGGTGAGCCCGCCGCCCACCTCGTGGAAGGACCTGTTCGATCCACGATGGAAGGGACGGGCCGGCCTCGAGGACATCGCGATCACCGCGCTGATGGTCGGCGCGCTCGCGAACGGCATCGCGGACCCGCTGCACATGACCGACGACCAGCTGAACATGGTCAAGCAGTACATGATCGACCACAAGAGCCAGTTCCGGACGTTCTGGAAGGGCGATGCCAGCCTCAAGTCCTTGTTCAAGTCGGGCGAGATCGTGATCTCCTCCGGCTATCCGGACAACGCGAACTCGTTGCAGGCGGAGGGTGTCAACGCGAAGTTCGTCGTGGCCAGTGAGGGTCAGTTCCTCTGGGCGTGCGGCTACGGGATCAGCCCCAACATCGATCCCGCGAACCTGAACGCCGCCTACGCGCTCCTCAACTGGTACGCCAGCCCGGAGGCCGAGCTCTACGAGGCCGCCACCTGGAACTATCAGGTGGCGAACCAGAAGACGCTCGACATCGCTCCTCCCGACGTGATCAAGGCCGCGTCACTGGAGGCGCCGTTCCACTTGGAGAACGCGATCCCGGCGAGCCCGCCAGAGAATCGCGAGGCATGGGTTGCCGCCTGGACCGAGGTGAAGGCCTCCTAGCATGGCCCAGGCCACACAGCCCGCCGGGCTCGGGATCGCTGCTCCTGAGGCCGTCCGGGCCAGGAGCCACGGTGCAGCGAACGTCGCGCTCTGGCGCGGGTTCCTCGTGGTGGTGTTCTTGGCGCTGTTCGGCCCGCTGCTGATCCTGCTCATCTTCTCGTTCAACGACTCGAACGTGCTCGCGTTCCCGCTTGAGGGGTTCACCGGCCACTGGTTCGTCGACGCCTGGCACGACACCCTTCTCCGACAGGCCCTCCTGAATTCGTTCATCGTCGCGTTCGTCGTGGCGCCGCTCTGTCTGGTGCTCGGCACACTGGCCGCGTTCGGCCTGACACGGTTCCGCTTCCGGGCACGAGCCGCGATCGCCGGGCTCGTCGGCGCTCCCTTGATCTTGCCGTGGCTGATCATCGGCATCGCCGCCCTCATGGCGTACGGGCGACTCCACATCGCGCTCAGCCTTCGGACCGTGATCGCCTCACAGACGATCTGCACGTTCCCACTGGTGACGGCCATCGTGTCGGCCCAGCTCTTCCGGTTCCAACGGGTCCAGGAGGAGGCCGCGATCGATCTCGGTTGCTCTCGTCTCCAGGTGCTCCGTCACGTGATCTTGCCGCACATCGCGCCGGCGCTCGCCGCGTCGGCGATCTTCGCGTTCACCTGGTCCTTCAACAACTTCGAGATCAGCTTCTTCACGATCGGCTTTCAGCAGACGTTCCCGATCTGGGTCTATTCCTCGGTACGCAATCCGGACCACACGGCCATCGTGAACGCGATCTCGATCGTGATCTCGGCGGTCCAAGTGGGACTGATCTACGCGGCCTTACGTTTGCTCCGTCGAGGTGGGAGCGATGCCACCACCGCCGTGATCCCGGCCGAGGTGTTCCCCTGATGGCTGCGACCACCACGTCGATCGCGCGGGTCCGCCGTCGCAGCCCCCGCGGCGCGTTCGGCATCCTGTTCGCTCCTGTAACGCTGCTGATCGTTTTCTTCCTGGCTCCGATGGCGATCATGCTGGCCATGAGCATCGTGAAGTTCCCTCCCAACCTGTCGAGCGGCTACACGACCAGCCACTACGCAGGGGTGCTTTCGGACCCGTTCAACCTGAAGATCGCTTGGACCACGCTGTTCATCGGGACGACGGCCATGGCGATCATGCTGGCGATCGCGCTCCCGCTCGCCTACTTCATGGTCTTCCGGGCCGGGAAGTGGGAGCTGTTCATCCTGCTCTCCCTCGTCCTCGCGGACGAGCTGGCGCCGGTGGTGAAGATCTACGCGTGGCAGGTGATCCTCGGGCGCCAGGGCATCGTGAACTGGTTGATCCCGGGACCACCGATCCAGTGGTTGCTGTTCAGCCGGTTCGCCGTGGTCGTCACGCTCGCCGCGACCTACATCACGTACACGACGATCCCCATCTACGCGTCGATGAAGGCGATCGAACCGGCGATGTTCGAGTCCGCGGTCGATCTCGGGGCCGGGTGGTGGACGCAGGCCCGAAAGATCTTGATCCCCTTGGCGGCGCCCGGGATCTTCGTGGCCATGATCCTCGTGTACGTCCCGATGCTCACGGATTTCGTGACGGCGGACATCGTCGGCGGAACCGGTTCGTACATGATGGGTCAGCGCGCGCGTGACCTGATCCTGTCCCTCGGAGACTGGGGCGCGGGCGCGGCGCTCAACTTCGTCCTCCTGGTCGTCTCGCTCGTCTTCTCGCTCGTCGCGTACCGGCTCGGCAAGCTGAATCGGATCGATCGATGAACGACGGGCCGTCCTCGCCGAACGGACCCCTTCCCGATGATGCGATCGTGCTCGAGCGCGTGACCAAGCGCTTCGGTGAGGTCACGGCGGTCGACGACATCTCGCTGGCTATCCGAGCGGGAGAGTTCTTCTCGATGCTCGGCCCCAGTGGATGCGGGAAGACCACCACGCTCCGGATGATCGCGGGGTTCGAGACGCCGGATCAAGGACGGATCCTGCTGCAGGGCAGGGACGTGACGGTCGCCGCTCCGCAGAAGCGGAACGTCAACATGGTGTTCCAGTCCTACGGGCTCTTCCCGCACATGACGGTCGCGGAGAACATCTCGTTCGGGCCGAAGATCAAGAAGGTGGGACGCGGCGAGATCGAAGCTCGCGTCTCCGAGATCCTCAAGACGGTGCGTCTCGAGGGGATGGCGGAGCGGCGACCGGCGCAACTCTCCGGCGGACAGCAACAGCGCGTGGCCCTGGCCAGGGCACTCGTGAACCGGCCCGCCGCCCTCCTGCTCGACGAGCCGCTCGGTGCGCTCGATCTGAAGCTCCGCAAGGAGATGCAGCTGGAGCTCAAGGACCTGCAGACGCGGACCGGCACCACCTTCGTGTACGTGACCCACGATCAGGAAGAAGCGATGACCATGTCGGATCGCATCGCCGTGATGAACGGCGGGGTGGTCGAGCAGCTAGCCTCACCACGCGATCTCTACCAGCGGCCGGCGACGGCGTTCGTGGCCGGCTTCATCGGCACGTCCAACCTCATCGCGCTCCGTTTCGATCGCCGAGCGGGCGGGATGGTCGTCATGGATCTGGGAGAGGGGCAGCGGATCCTCGCCCCCGATCCGGGCATGGACGTCGCGGAGGCGCTCATCACCGTACGGCCGGAGTGGATCAAACGGTCCTTCGGCGCGGCCGGCGATAGGACCTCGGTCGTCTCGGGCACGATCGTGGACGTCGTGTACCTGGGCTCGCTGACGCAGCTCATCGTCGATCTGCCGACCGGAGACCGGCTTTCGGTGCACCAGCTCAACGACGAGGTGGACGCCGCGGAACCGAGACCAGGCGAGCGCGTGCTCCTGCAATGGGCCCCGGAACACAGCTACGTGATCGGGTCGAAGGCGAACCTCCCGGACGCCGTGGCGAGCGCGGAGGAACCCTCGATCGGATCGCAGCCCCAAGGGAAGGTGGGAAGACCATGAGCGTCAAAGCGGGATCACTGTCGGCATCGGAGATCGTTGAGCTGTCTCTCCGTCACACCATGTTCGATTGGACCGCTCAGTCCAATGCCCATCCGATCCCCATCGAGCGCGCGAAGGGCGTGGAGTTCTTCACGGTCGACGGCAAGCGGTACCTGGACTTCAACAGTCAGTTGTGGAGCGTGAACATCGGACACGGGGACGCTCGCGTGGTGGAGGCCATCCGCGCGCAGGCCGAGAAGCTCGCCTACATCAGCCCCTTCCATACGACGGAGGTGCGCGCCCGACTCGGCGCCAAGCTGGCCGAGCTGCTCCCCGGCGACATGGAGAAGGTGTTCTTCACCCTCGGCGGCGCCGAGGCCATCGAGAACGCGATCCGCATGGCTCGTCTGGTCACCGGTCGCCACAAGATCATGGCCCGGTACCGCTCGTATCACGGCGCCACCGGTGGTGCCATCTCGCTCACGGGCGATCCACGGCGGTGGCCGAACGAGCCCTCGATGACCGGAGTGGTGCACGTCCTCGATCCGTACCACGGGACCGACCGTCCGCAGGACGACGCCGAGACCGCCCTGCGCTACCTGGACGAGACGATCCAGCTCGAAGGACCCGGGACGATCGCCGCGTTCTTCCTCGAGACCGTGACGGGGACGAACGGCGTCCTGATCCCTCCCGACGGCTACCTCCAAGGTGTGCGCGAGCTCTGCGACCGCCACGGCATCCTCATGGTCTGCGATGAGATCATGTGCGGCTTCGGCCGCACGGGCGAGTGGTTCGCGGTGAACCATTGGGGGATCGTGCCCGACCTCATGACGCTCGCGAAGGGTCTGACCTCGTCGTACGTCCCCCTCGGGGCGGTGGCGATGCGGCCACACGTCGCGGCGCACTTCGACGATCACGTGTACTGGGGTGGTCTCACCTACAACTCCCACCCCCTCGCCCTCGCGGCGGCGCTCGCCACGATCCGCGTGTACGAGGAGGACGGGCTCATCGAGAACTCGCGGAAGATGGGCGAGGTCATGCGGAGACACCACGACGAGCTGAGAGCCAAGCATCCGTCGGTGGGGCTCACGAGGAACATCGGGCTGTTCGGCGTGCTGGAGCTGGTTCGGAACGCGAGCACCATGGAGCCGATGGCGCCCTTCAACGGCACCAGCGACGAGATGAAGGCCGCCGCGCAGTACCTGGATCAGCACGGCCTCTTCGCCTTCGTCCGCTGGAATCACGTCATGACGAACCCACCACTCTGCATCACCGAGGAGCAGCTCGCCGAGGGGTTCGAGATCATCGACGGCGCGCTCGAGATCGCCGATCGCGCGGTGGAGGGATAGGCGGTGACCGAGCGGATCGGATTCATCGGCCTCGGCATCATGGGCAGGCCGATGGCCCGCAACCTGCTCGAAGCGGGCTTCGGGCTCGTCGTGCATTCTCGTTCACCCGGACCGGTGGACGAGCTCGTCGCGGCCGGAGCGGAACGTGGAACGGATGCAGAGGACGTGGCATCTCGATCCGACGTGGTGATCACCATGCTCCCCGACACCCCGGACGTGGAGCTCGTCCTGCTGGGCGAACGGGGTGTGGTGGGTGGCATCCGAGCCGACTCCCTCGTGATCGACATGAGCACCATCCGACCCCTCGCCGCCAAGGGATCCGC
>Ga0070697_100004102_pt1 | contig 11163 bp, 11 predicted proteins | sample KBSK1501metaG_FD_65475 | JGI IMG/M metagenome (GOLD analysis project Ga0070697, IMG submission 65475) | Corn, switchgrass and miscanthus rhizosphere microbial communities from Kellogg Biological Station, Michigan, USA - KBS K1-50-1 metaG | ecosystem: Host-associated > Plants > Roots >... | reverse complement strand
AAGAGGAAATGCGGCCGGATCCGCGCCTGCAGCGCCTGCAGCCGCGCCTCGGCGAGCGCCGGCGAATACGCCCTCGCCAGCAGCCGAAAATAGCCAAGCAGCCCGGCGCCGATGAGCGCCGCGAGGACCAGCATGCGTCCGAGCTCGGCCGGAGGCTCCGCGGCGATTGCCCTCACGCCGGCGTGCAGCATCACGGTCACCAGCAGCACCAGCGCCATGACCGCGGCGCCGCCGGCCCGGTACGGCAGCCGCGCGAGGAGCGGCGAGAGCACGAACAGCACGACCAGGCAGGCGAGGAGCAGCGGCTCGACCAGCGCGGCAATCTGCGGGAAGCGATCGATGGCCTGCGCGAGGTCCGGCGCCGCGAACAATGCGCCACCCAGCGCGATGGCGTTCACTGCGACCAGCACGCGCGCGATGACGCCGAGGTTGCGGAAATCCGGCAGCGAGTCCGGGTAGGTGGTTTGCCTTATACTGACCATAGTTACGAAGGGGTCTTCAACTGCATTCTCCAAGCATGGCTAAGAAGCCGCAACTCTGGTCTGGCCGCTTCAAGGAACCTGTCGACGAGCAGGTCAAGCGCTTTACGGCGTCGGTCGGCTTCGATAAGCGCCTCGCGAAGCAGGACATCCGCGGCTCGCTTGCGCATGCTCGCATGCTCGCCGCCTGCGGCATCCTTCCCAGGCGCGATCTTACGGCGATCGAGCGCGGCCTTGCGCGCATCGGCCGCGAGATCGACGGCGGCCGCTTCAAGTGGTCGCTCGAGGCCGAGGACGTGCACTTCAACATTGAGCGTCGGCTCACCGCGCTGGTGGGAGAGGCCGGCAAGCGCCTGCATACCGCGCGCTCGCGCAACGACCAGGTGGCCACCGATCTGCGCTTGTGGCTGCGCGACGAGATCGACGCCATCCGCGGGCTCATCGCCGCCCTGATCGAGGCGCTGCTCGCGCAGGCCGCCAGGCACGCGGCGCTGGTGATGCCGGGCTTCACGCACCTGCAGGTCGCGCAGCCGGTCACCTTCGGCCATCATCTGCTCGCTTACGTCGAGATGCTGGAGCGCGACCGCGAGCGGCTGGCGCAATGCCGCAGCCGCGTCAACCGGCTGCCGCTCGGCGCCGCGGCGCTCGCCGGCACCGGCTTCCCGGTCGACCGCTCGCGCGTGGCGCGCGAGCTCGGCTTCGAGGGCCTGTGCGAGAACTCGCTCGACGCGGTCGCCGACCGCGACTTTGCGATCGAGTTCTGCGCCGACGCCGCGCTGGTCATGGTCCACCTGTCGCGGCTCGCCGAGGAGCTGGTGCTGTGGGTGAGCCCGCGCTTCGGCTTCGTGCGGCTGCCGGATCGCTACCTGACCGGCTCCTCGATCATGCCGCAGAAGAAGAACCCCGACGTGCCGGAGCTGGTGCGCGGCAAGAGCGGCCGCGTGTTCGGCAGCCTGGTCGCGCTGCTTACGCTGATGAAGGGGCAGCCCCTCGCCTATAACAGGGACAACCAGGAGGACAAGGAGCCGCTGTTCGACGCGGTCGACACGGTGAAGGATTCGCTGGGCGTGTTCGCCGGGCTGGTGGCCGGCCTCGAGCCGGTGCCGGCGGCGATGCACGCGGCCGTGCTGTCGGGACATGCGACCGCCACCGATCTCGCCGACTACCTGGTGAAAAAGGGCATGCCGTTCCGCGATGCCCACGAGGTGGTGGCGCGCGCGGTGCGCGAAGCGGAGATCTCGGGCCGCGACCTTGCCGCGCTGCCGCTCGAGACCCTGCGCCGCTTCTCACCGAAAATCGCCGCCGACGTGATGCGGGTGCTCACGCCCGAAGGCTCGGTCGCGGCGCGCCGGCATCGGGGCGGCACCGCCCCGGCCGAAGTCAGGAAAGCGGTGGCGCGCGCACGCAAGCGCCTGTCGAGATGACGCGCAGACCTGTGCTGACGCAGATCGGGAAGTATCCGGTCCTGCGCAAGCTCGGCGAAGGCGGCACCTCCGAGGTCTACCTCTGCAACGACCCCTTCAATGCGCGCGACGTCGCGATCAAGGTGGCCTTCCCGGAGCAATTCCAGGATCCCGACGGCGGCCGGCGCTACAAGAAGCTGTTCCTCACCGAGGCTTCGCTCGCCGGCAAGCTGCATCACCCGCACATCTGCAAGATCTACGACGCGGTCGCCGAGGAGAAGCTGAATTACATCGTGATGGAATATGTCGACGGCGGCACGCTGGACAAGTTTTGCCGCCCGCAGGCGCTGCTGCCGATCGAGCGCGCCATCGAGATGGTGTTCAAGTGCACGCGCGCGCTTCACTACGCGCAGACGCTGGGCATCATCCACCGTGACATCAAGCCGGCCAACATCCTGCACACCGGCGAGACCGAGGTGAAGATCACCGACTTCGGCGCCGCGCTCATTTCGTCCAGCTTCACCACCCAGGTGAGCGCGATCGGCTCGCCGGCTTTCATGTCGCCCGAGCAGGTGAAGGAGCAGGCGCTCGATCACCAGACCGACATCTACTCGATGGGCGTGGTGCTGTACAACCTGCTCACCGGGCGGCTGCCGTTCCGCGCCACCAACAACTTCACGCTGATCTACCAGATCACCAACGTCGAGGCCGAGCCGCCGTCGGCATTGCGGCCCGAGATCCCGGCCGGGCTCGATGCGCTCGTTCTGCGCGCGATGGCGAAAGACCTCGGCACGCGCTACCGCCATTGGGAGGAATTCTCGCTCGATCTCGCCGAGCTGTTCCGCGCCCGCTACCAGCGTGGCCAGACGGGCGCGCCTTTCGCCGATACCGACAAGTTCGACACGCTGCGCAAGCTGCCGTTCTTCCAGAATTTTTCCGACGCGGAGCTGTGGGAAGTCGCCCGCATCTCCACCTGGCGGCAGGTCGCCGAGGGCGAGGCTCTGATGAAGGAAGGCGAGCCCGGCGATTTCTTCTGCATCCTCGCGCGCGGCCAGGTGAAGGTGACCAAGAATGGCAGGCTTCTCAACCTGCTGGGCGCCGGCGAGCCGTTCGGCGAAATGGCGTACCTCTCGCACAGGGACCGCGCCCCGCGCGGCGCCGACATCACCGTGGCGAGCGATGCCGACATCATCTCGGTGCCGACGCAGAATCTGGCGCAGGCGTCAGAGGGCTGCCGCGCCAAGTTCGACCGCGCTTTCATGCAGATCCTGCTCGATCGCCTGTCGATGGCGAACCTGCGCCTGTCGGTCTGAGTGCAGCGTTTCGTGAAGACGGGCAGCGCTGCCCGCGCCGACGCTTTCGCGGCGGAAGCCGAAGGGCTGCAAGCGCTCAAGTCAGCAGGGTTGCGCGTACCCGAGGTGGTCTCGCAGGGCGTGGACGGCAAGCAGGCCTTTCTTGTTCTCGAGTATCTCGAGCTGCAGTCCAAGGGCGACTTCGCCGCGCTGGGCAGGATGCTCGCCGCGGCGCATCGCCACGCCGGGCCGCGCTTCGGCTGGCATCGCGACAACTATATCGGCGCGACGCCGCAGCAGAACGGCTGGTGCGACGACTGGGGAACGTTCTGGCAGGAGCGCCGACTGCGCCCGCAATTGGCGCTGGCAAGGAAAAACGGCTTCGACATCGAGGATCTTCCTCTCAAGGATCTGCTCGAAGGGCACCGGCCTGCGCCCTCTCTGCTTCACGGCGACCTATGGCGCGGCAATGCGGGCTTTGCAGCCGGCGACCCGGTGGTTTTCGACCCGGCCGTGTATTACGGAGATCGTGAAGCCGACCTTGCCATGACGGAGCTCTTCGGAGGATTTCCGCCGGCGTTCTATGCTTCTTATAACGAAAATTACCCGCTAGAGAGCGGATACCGGCAACGCAAACACCTTTACAACCTATACCACCTGCTCAACCACCTGAACCTCTTCGGTGGCGGCTACCTCGGGCAGGTGGAGCAGACGCTACGCCTGCTGCTTGGCTTCCTGGATTAGCTTCTGCAGCTCGCCGGACTGGTACATCTCGCGCATGATGTCCGAGCCGCCGACGAATTCGCCGTTGACGTAGAGCTGCGGGATCGTCGGCCAGTTGGCGTACTCCTTGACGCCTTGGCGGATCTGCGCGTCTGCGAGCACGTCGACGGTGTAGGGATTGTGCACACCGCAGGCGCCCAGGATCTGGATCGCGAGCTGCGAGAAGCCGCACTGCGGGAACTGCGGGGTGCCCTTCATGTAGAGCACGACGGGATGGCCCGTGACCTGATCCCTGATTCGCTGTTGGATATCCATGCCGGTCATTTTACCTTTCCGCCGGTGACTCTGGGGATCCGTGCCAGATCGGGCCAATTCTCGATTTCTTCAAGTCCAGCCAGATCGAGCAGCTCGCGGACCGCCCGCTCCTGCCCCATGCCGTGCTCGAGCAGCAGTCGCCCTCCTGCCACGAGATGGCCCGGCGCCGCTCGGGCGATTTCCCTGATCCCATCAAGGCCATCGCTTCCGCCGATGAGGGCATCCATCGGCTCGAAGTGCAATTGCACCAAGTGGTGGTCGTTCGCCGTGACATAGGGCGGGTTGGCCACGATGAGGTCGAAGCGCTCGCCCGCCAGCGGCTCGAGCCAGCGTCCGTGCCGGAATTCGATCTCCAGGCCGTGCTTAACCGCGTTGCGTTGTGCAACGACCAGTGCAGCGGCGCTCGCCTCGACTGCCACCACGCGTGCCTGCGGCCGCTGGCGCTTGATCGCCAGCGCAATCGCTCCGCAGCCGGTGCCGAGGTCGACCACGGATGAGAACTCGCGCTCGAGCGCCAGATCGACCAGCAGCTCGGTTTCGGGCCGCGGGATCAGGACTGCCGGGTTGACGATGAGATCGAGGCCGTAGAACTCCTGGTGGCCGACGATGTAGGCCACGGGTTCTCCGTTGCTGCGGCGAAGCGTGAACTCGAGAAATCTCTTTTCCACATCGGACGGAAGCGCGCGTTCCGGATACGCCAGCACGCTGGCCTGGGAGAATCCCGCGGCCTCGGCGAGAAGCAGGCGCGCTTCGCGCGAGTCGATCCCGCTGGCGGCGAGCGCTTCTTGTACCGTCAAGCCGCTTCTTCGGTCAGCTGGGCGAGCTGCTCGGCCTGCTGCTCGGCCGAGAGCGCGCCGATCAGCTCGTCGAGCTCGCCGTCCATGATGCGGTCGATCTTGTAGAGCGTGAGGTTGATGCGGTGGTCGGTGACGCGGCCTTGCGGAAAGTTGTAGGTGCGGATGCGCCCGGAGCGGTCGCCCGAGCCGATCAGGAGCTTGCGCGTCGAGGCGGTCTTGGCCTGCTGCTCCCGCAGCTGCTTGTCGCGGATGCGCGCCGCGAGCACGCCGAGCGCCTTCTCGCGGTTCTTGTGCTGCGAGCGCGAGTCCTGGCACTCGACCACGATCCCGGTCGGCAGATGGGTGACGCGGATCGCGGACTCGGTCTTGTTGACGTGCTGGCCGCCGGCGCCCGAGGCGCGGAAGGTATCGATGCGCAGCTCGGCGGGGTTCAGCACGACCTCGTCGAGCGCATCGGCTTCCGGAAGGACGGCCACGGTGCACGCCGAGGTATGGATGCGGCCCTGCGCTTCGGTCTGCGGAACGCGCTGCACGCGATGCCCGCCGGACTCGAACTTGAGCCTGGAGTAGGCGCCCTGGCCGACGATCTTCGCGATCACTTCCTTGTAGCCGCCCAGCTCCGAGGGGCTCTCCGAGATGATCTCGGCCTGCCAGCCCTGCCGCTCGGCATAGCGCGTATACATGCGGAACAGGTCGGCGGCGAACAGCGCCGACTCGTCGCCGCCGGCGCCGGCGCGGATCTCGAGGAAGATATTGCGCTCGTCGTTCGGGTCCCTGGGCAGCAGCGCGTTCTGCAGATCGGCCTCGAGCTTCTCCATGCTCGCGCGCGCCGCCTTGAGCTCATCGTCGGCAAACGACCTCATCGCGGCGTCGGCGGCCATCTCCCTGGCGGCCTCGGCATCGCGCTCCGCCTGGCGGAACCGCTCGTAGAGCGCGGCGATGCCGGTCAGCTCGGAATGCTCCCGCGAGAGCTTCCTGAACTGCTGCAGGTCCCGCGTCGCGCCCTCCGCGGCCAGCAAGCCGTTGAGGTCCTGCAGGCGCCCGACCAGGCTGTCGAGCTTGGTGCGCAGCGTCGGCTTCACTTGACGCGGAACAGGCGCGCCAGCGTATCGGCGAGGGCGCGGCGCTCGTCGCCGGCAGCGTCGTTCAGCGCCTGCGTGGGGCCGTGCATCAGCTTGTTGGTGAGAGCCTGCGACAACGATTCGAGCACGCGTGCCGCGTCCTCGCCGCGCTGCAGCAGCTTAAGCGCGCGCTCTACCTCGCCGCGCCGCGCGTGCTCGGCGTGCTCGCGCAGCGCGCGGATCAGCGGCACGTTGTCGCGCGCCTGCATCCAGTGCATGAACTGGCCGACCTGCGACTCGATGATCGCCTCGGCCTGGTCGACCGCCGAGCGGCGTGCATCGAGGTTGAGCGACACGATCTCCGCCAGGTCGTCCACCGTATAGAGGAATACGTCGTCGAGCTCTCCCACCTCGGGCTCGATGTCGCGCGGCACGGCGAGATCGACCATGAACATGGGGCGACGGCGCCGCGCGCGCAGCGCGCGCTCGACCAGTCCCTTGCCGAGGATCGGCAGCGAAGAGGCGGTGCAGGAGACGACGATGTCGTGTTCGTGCAGGTGCTCGGCCAGCGACTTCAGCTCGATCGAGCGGCCGTTGAAGCGGTGCGCGAGACGCGCCGCGCGCTCGAGCGTGCGGTTCGCGACGGTGAGGCGCGCCGGGCCCTGCGCGGCGAAGTGCGTCGCGCACAGCTCGACCATTTCGCCGGCACCGATAAACAGCACGTTCTGATCCTTCAGGCTCGGGAAGATGCGGGCCGCGAGCTTCACGGCCGCAGTGGCCATGGAAACGCTGTTTGCGCCCACGCGAGTAGTCGAGCGCACTTCCTTGGCGACGGCAAACGAGCGCTGGAAAAGCTTGTGCAGCACCGTGCCCAGTGTGCCGGCCGACTCGGCGGCGCGCGCCGCTTCCTTCATCTGGCCGAGGATCTGGGGCTCACCGAGCACCATCGAGTCCAGGCCCGAAGCGACCCGGAACGCATGACGCACCGCCTGTTCCTTGTGGAAGGTATAAAGGTACGAGGCGAGCTCGCCGGGCCCCAAGCGGTGGTACTGCGCAAGCCAGGCGGCGACGGCCTGCGGTTGCTCGCTCGAGACGTACAGCTCGGTGCGATTGCACGTCGAGAGGATCGCCGCTTCCTGGGCGAGGCCGCGCTTCATCTCGGCGAGCGCCTCGCGCAGGCGCTCGACGTGGAACACCACGCGCTCGCGCACCGCGAGCGGAGCTGTCTGATGGTTCAGGCCGAGAGCATAAAGTGGCACGGCGCGGAGCGGAGCGAGCGTAAGTCCGTAAATTATAGGCGCTATAATGCCCTCCGCATGAGCACCCTCGCCCGCATCCAGGATCTCGCCGCGAAGGAGTTCTCGATCGACCCGAAGAGCCTCGACCCGCATGTGCAGCTCGATACGCTCGGCATCGACTCGCTCAGCTTCATCGAATTCATGTTCAAGGTCGAGGAGGAGTTCGGCGTCAGCGTTTCCGACGAGAACCTGAAGGGCATCAAAACTCTCGCCGACCTCGAGCGTCACGTCGTCGACGCCCTCGCCGCCGCCGGCAAGGGTTGAGCCGATCGAGGATGGCCGCGCGCCGCGTCGCGGTTACCGGGGCTGGCGTCGTTTCCCCCCTCGGTAAATCGCTGGCCGAATTCCACGCGGCGCTCGCGGAAGGGCGCTCCGGCATCCGCCGCCTCCCCGAAAGCTTGGCGCAAGGCTCGGGCGTCCAGGTCGGGGCCCTGGTCGACTGGAATCCTGCGCCGCTGTTCAACGAAGCCGAGGCGGTCAACATCGACCGCGTGTCGCAGTTCGCGCTGGCCGCAGCGGCCCAGGCTCTCGCCGCGAGCCGCCTGGATCTGTCGGCGGCGGACCGCGACCGCATCGGCGTGTACTGGGGCACCGGCATGGGGGGGGCGCATACGCTCGAGAGCGCCTACAAGAACGTCTTCGGCGCCGGAGAGTGGCGCGTGCGCCCGCTGACCGTGGTGATGGCGATGAACAATGCCGCCGGCTCGAACGTCGCCGTGCGGCACGGTCTGCGCGGGCCGTTCGCCAACTTCTCGACCGCGTGCTCGTCCTCGGCCATGGCCCTCGGCGAAGCGATGCGCACCATCATGGCGGGTCGCGCCGATGCGATCGTCGCCGGCGGCTCCGAAGCGCTGCTGACGCCGGGAACTCTCGCCGCGTGGCAGGCTCTGCGAACGCTCGCCCCTGCTGATGCCGCCGATCCGGCCGCAAGCTGCAAGCCGTTCGACAAGCGCCGCGCGGGCCTGGTGCTCGGCGAGGGCGCGGCGGCATTCGTCCTCGAAGAAGAATCGCGGGCGCGCGCGCGCGGCGCGCCGATCCATGCGTTTCTCACCGCGTACGGCAACTCCTGCGACGCGGCGCATATGTCGCGGCCGGACCGGGACGGGCAGGTCCGCGCAATGCGCGAGGCGCTCATCGAAGCGGGTCTAGAGCCCAACGCGATCGGCTACATCAACGCCCACGGCACCGCGACCGCGGTCGGCGACGTCGTCGAGGCCGAGGCGATCAACGTCGTGTTCGGCGCCGCCGCCAACGACGTGCCGGTCAGCTCGACGAAGTCGCTGCACGGCCACCTGCTCGGCGGCGCCGGGGCGCTCGAGTTCGCGGTGGCGCTTCTCGCCCTCGAGAAGGGCGTCCTCGCACCGACCGCCTTTCTCGAGCAGCCGGACCCGGCCTGCCGCGTGCGCCACGTGCCGCTGCGCGCCGAGCACGTCGCCCCGCCGCGCGCGGTAATGTCCAACTCCTTCGCCTTCGGGGGGTCCAACGTGGTGCTCATCGCGGAGCGCGCCTGATGGCTGAAACCACCATCCGCACGCTGGTCTGCAGCGTGATGTTCCTCGACATCGTCGACTATTCGAAGCGCTCGGTGGGCGACCAGCAGCACATGAAGCAGACGTTCAACGAGCTCCTCGCGCGCGCCCTGGAGCCCGTGCCGCCACGCGACTTCATCGTGCTCGACACCGGCGACGGCGCCGCGATCGCCTTCCTCGGCGACCCGGAGGACGCCCTCTCCGTGGGAATCGCTGTGCGCAAAAACATCGCCTCGCTCCCGCCCGACATTCTCTCGGCGCGCATGGGGATCAACCTGGGGCCGGTCAGGCTGGTCTGGGACATCAACGCGCAGATGAACATCCTCGGCGACGGCATCAACGTGGCGCAGCGGGTGATGAGCTTTGCCAAGTCCGGGCAATTGCTTGCCTCGCGCTCCTTTTACGAGGTGGTGTCGCGCCTTTCGCGGGACTATGCGAGCCTGTTCAGCGACCTTGGCACCCGCACCGACAAGCACGTGCGCGAGCATGAGGTGTATGCGGTTGCCGAGGGCGCCCGCCTCGAGCGCTCGGCCGACACCCCGCGGCGCAGCAAGGGCCCTCGCGCCTCCGACCCGGACGAGACCAACCTCGACCTCTTTTCCACCGAGGATTCACCCATCGTCGAGCGCGGCGCCAGGAAAGCGCGCAGCGAAAAAAGCACCGCGGCGCCGGCCAGGATCTTCGAGGCCGGAGCGAACTTGATCGTGTCCGGATCCAGCAAGGCGGCGGTCGAAGAAGCGCTGGACCGGCTCGCCAAGGGCGGCGCCGAGGTCATCTCGCACATCACCCAGGTGGGCGACAAGTGGATGGCCTCGTGCACCAACCCGAAGGTGAACGTGGCCGCCTGCAAGGTCGAGGTGGCGGGGCTGATGCGCATCATCACCGGACCGACGCGCGAAGCGGTGGATGAAAAGGTGCGCGAGCTGGTGCAGTTCGGCGCGGTGCTGGTCAGCGATATCGAGCTCAACGACGGCGTCTGGACTGCCGTCTGCGATACCGGGGGGCGCAGTCGCTAGGCAGCATGAGAACGTTCTCGGTACTGCTCGCGTCGCTTCTGTTTGCGGGCCTGGCCTGCGCGCAAAACTACCCGAGCAGGTCGGTGAGGGTCATCGTGCCCTGGCCGCCGGGACAGGCCACCGATATCGCCGCGCGGCTCGTCGCGCAGAAGCTGCAGGACTCCCTCGGGCAGCCTTTCGTCATCGACAACAAGCCCGGCGCCGGCGGCTTGATCGGCTCGGAAGCTGCGGCGAAGAGCGCGCCGGACGGCTATACCCTGCTCGCCGCCTCTAGCGGGCCGCTCTCCATCATGCCCAACCTGCAGAAGGTCCCGTACGACCCGATCAAGGACTTCTCGCCGGCGAGCCTGATCGCGCTGACGCCCTTTGCCCTGGTGACGAACCCTTCTTTTCCGGCCGCCAACGCGAAGGAGTTCATCGCCCTGCTGCGCGCGAACCCCGACCAGTACGCGTTCTCCTCCTCCGGCACGGGCGCCACCGCGCATCTCATCGTCGAGCTCTTCAACTCGATGGCGCAAATCAAGGCGCGCCACGTGCCCTACAAGGGAAGCGCGCCCGCGCTCACCGACGTGATCAACGGGCAGATCGCGTACACCCTCGAAACCGTCACCGCGACGGCTGCGCACGTGAAATCCGGACGCCTCAAGACCTTCGGCGTCAGCTTCGCCACCCGCAGCGCCGCGCTGCCGGACGTGCCACCGCTCGCCGAGGCCGCTGACCTGCCGGGTTTCGACATCGGCGGCTGGATCGGCTACGCCGCGCCTCGCGGCACGCCCCGCGACATCGTGGCGCGCCTGTCGGACGAAATCCAGAAAGCGGTGCAATCGAACGAGCTGAAGGAGCGGTTCGTCCCGCTGGGTCTCGACCCGTTGTCGAGCTCACCAGAGGACATGGGCGCATTCATGCAGCAGCAGCAGGAGCGCTACGGCTCGATCATCCGCAACGCGAACATCAAAATCGAGTGAAGCTGTTGGTGGCCAAGCGTTGTCAACTTTCGTGCGCGGCGTGCCCGCCTGTCCTCCCAGAGGATATCGTGATCGTTAAACCGATCGATGCGTGCCCTGCTTTCTATCCGCTGGCTCTTGATGAGTCTCCTCCTGGAGGTAGCGCTCCGAGGCATACTTTTGGGCGCCCTATTCAAGAGACCGCGTTAGCTTGAGTTGTTTGGTGGCCAAGGGCGGAATCGAACCACCGACACAAGGATTTTCAGTCCTCTGCTCTACCAACTGAGCTACTTGGCCGTGCCCAGC
>Ga0070697_100004101_pt1 | contig 11163 bp, 9 predicted proteins | sample KBSK1501metaG_FD_65475 | JGI IMG/M metagenome (GOLD analysis project Ga0070697, IMG submission 65475) | Corn, switchgrass and miscanthus rhizosphere microbial communities from Kellogg Biological Station, Michigan, USA - KBS K1-50-1 metaG | ecosystem: Host-associated > Plants > Roots >... | reverse complement strand
GGTCCGGTTCGACATGGTTGCCGGCGTCAGCGCCGAGTTCTGGCACAACAAGACCGTCTGGAAGATGGTCTATGATCACTTCACCAATCCGCACGAGCTCTACGCCGGCACGGACCACGGCGTCGACAAGTTCAGCCCCGATCTGTGGAGGCCGCCGACCCCGGGCACCTGGTTCAACTCGAAGGAGAACAACCAGCGATGGATGAGCGACCACCTGCACCCAGGGGTCTGTTTCCACCATCCGTGCGACGGGTCCAAGTACACCCAGCTCCTCGGCGACTTCCGCGGAGTCGCGTTGGACGCAAAAGGCGATCTGTGGGTCGGCGGCCGCTGGGCGGCGGGCAAGATCCGATACACCGCCGATAACGGCGAATGGTACAACACGCCGCGCACGAACGACCACAAGGGAGCGTTCGACCCCGGGATGGGCGATCCGTACGAGGGCAACTGCTCGGGAAGCCGGCCCGTCTTCTGCCCTCCGCTCGAGGGCGACCCGGTCAACATCAGCGCGGTCACCGTCGCGAACGACGGGAAGGTGTGGTTTGCGAGCGGCACGCTCTACAATCAGTCCACTGACGTCCCGTACGGCATCGCCTCCTGGGACGGCCGGCAATTCACGTATTACGATCCCGTCCGCGACCTGGGCCTGCCGGAGAGGCACATCCGCGACATGATCGCGCTGCCCGATGGCCGACTCGTCGTTGCCGCGTTGAGCAGCGGTCTGGTCTTCTGGAATCCGCAAACGGGGAAACGCACATTCATGCGCGCCGGACAGGGAATCCCTGATGACAGCGTGCTGCGGCTCCAACTCGATACGATGGTCGACCCGCCGGCGCTGCACGTCGCTACGCGTGGCGGCGCGGCGGTGCTGAGGGTGCTCCCTTGACGAAATGACGAGGGCGCAATGACGGCGCGGGGTCACCTCCATGGATCCGCCGGACCGGAAACAGCGCATCGGTGCCGCTCACCGGAACGGCGGGAAGGTCCCAGGAGGTAATCACGTAGCGGGCCATCAGGAGACGACCTCCTCGCGCCAGAGACCGAGCGCCTTCTGCACCGGGCGGTCGGAGAAGCTGAACAGCACGGCGTCCTCGCTCGCCTGGTGGGAGATGGCGCTCCAGGACGGCGCGACGAAGATGTCCCGCGGTCCCCAGTCGAAACCCTGGTCGCCCACCAGGCTTCGGCCTCGTCCTTCGGCGACCGCGTAGACGGTGCCGTCGGTCGAGCGGGACGGCTTTCCGCGAAATCCTTTCGGGAGGAGTTGGATGAACGCCGCGATGGCCGGCATCGGGTAACCGCCGGTGGCGGGATTCACGTACTGCATCTTCGCGCCGTGGCAGGGGTGGATCGGCCCGTTCCGGGCGAGCTCGCCCAGCGCGGCGCGCGTCTGTTCGTATGGGTACTTGAACACGGGCGACGAACGCGACCGGGACGCGTACTCGAGCGGCAGCAAGTTCGACCCGTACCGGGCGATCGAGTCCCGCTCGGGTCTGGCGACCGGCTGCATCTCCTCCGGGTAGCGCTCGCCAAAGCCCGCATCGAAGAAGGCGACGATGGGAATGTCGAGCCCGTCCAGCCAGATCACCGGCTCGGTTCCCGGGTTGCCGTGGTCGTGGAAGGTCCATGACGGCGTGAGGATGAAATCGCCCGGGTGCATGGTCGCGCGCTCGCCGTCGACGGCGGTATAGGCGCCGGTGCCTTCCAGCACGAATCGGAGCGCGGACTGCGCGTGGCGGTGGCTGCGCGCGATCTCGCCCGGCAGGATGAGCTGCAGGCCGGCGTAGAGCGAGTGCGTGATCGACGAGGCACCGCGCAGGCCCGGGTTCTCCAGCACCAGGACGCGGCGTTCGGCCTCCTTCGCGGTGATGAGCTTTCCCGCTTCCATCAAGTGCTTGCGCGCGGTCTCGTACCGCCAGAGCGCCGGGACGCATGGAGTCCGCGGCCGCTCCGGCACCAGCTCCCCGAGCACTTCCCAGAGTGGCGTCAGGTTTTCCCGGTCGATGCGCCGGTAGAACGCTTCGCGTTCGGCTGTCCGTTCGGGTGCGGCGAACATCATGGGATGGAAGCTCCTGTCTGCAAGGCGTGCGCGCCTTCTGGTGCGCGGCGCAAGAAGGTGATGCAGAGGGCGGCAAGCGACGCGATCAGCACCGGGACCGCGGCGACGAGGAAGATCTGCCGCGTCGGCCAGCGCAGGGAGAGAAGCAGACCGCCGATGGCCGGCCCGATGATCGAGCCGATCCTGCCGATGCCGAGGGCCCAGCCCACGCCCGTCGATCGGATCGCGGTGGGATAGGAATTCGCCGTCAGCGCGTTGGCGCCGATCTGCCCGCCGACCACGCAGAACCCGGCGCCGAACACGGTGAGCACCAGCGCGCCGATCGAGGTCCCGGTGGTCCCGATCAACAGCACGAAGACGCTCGCGGTGAGATAGGTGAGCGCGAGCATGAAGAAGGGCGGATAGCGGTCGAAGAGGCGCCCCAGGAGGAGCGTCCCGACGATCCCGCCCACCTGGTACATGGCAGTGATCAGCGCCGCCCGGCCAACCGGCATGCCCGCGTCGTGGATGATGATCGGCAGCCAGTTCGTGATGAAGTACAGATCGAGCAGGCTCATGAAGAAGACGACCCAGATGAGCACGGTGAACGCCGCACGCCCTTGCGCGAAGAGCTGCCGCACGACGAAGCCTTTCGCCTTGTGCTCCTCCACCGTGAAGCTGGCATCTGTGGGGACGGGGGTGGTGGGATCGATGCGTTCAAGGGTCCCGGCGACCTTCGCCCCCCTGCCTCCCTGCACGACCAGGTAACGGATCGATTCCGGCAGCAGCGCCGCCAGGAGCGGGAAGATCAGGCAGGGCACCACGCCGCCCAGCGCGAACACCGACTTCCAACCGAAACTGCTGATCAAGCCGGCGGCGGCGACCCCGCCCAGGGCAGCTCCCAGCGAGAAGCCGCAGAACATGATCATCACGGCGGTGGCTCGAATGCGCTTGGGCGTGTACTCGGTGGTGAGGGCGATCGAGTTCGGCATGGCGCCGCCGAGCCCCAGCCCGGTGACGAAGCGCAGCACCATCAGCGATTTCACTGAATCGGCGGTGACGGTGAGCAGCGACATCACCCCGAAGAACAGGGTGCAGAACAGGAGCACCGGCCTGCGGCCGAACCGATCGGCGATGGGCCCGAAAGCGAGCGCGCCGAGCATGAGCCCGAACAGGCCGGCGGAGAACACCGGCGTCAACGCGGCCCGATCGACGTGCCAGGAACGGACGATGGCGGGCGCCACGTACCCGATCGCCTGGGTGTCGAATCCGTCGACGAGAACGATCAGGGCGCAGAGCGCGAATACCCTGAGCTGGAATCCGCTCAACTTCCCGCGGTCGATGAACTCCTGGACGTTGACGGTGGCCATCAACGTCCTCCGTCCCCAGCCGGATTGCGCAGCGACTCGCGGTCATATCCAGCGACGCGCTGGTACCCCTCGGAGATGGCCTTCAGCTCGTCGATGCCGATCACGTCCTCGATCCGCTGGAAGGGCCGGTCACCGGTGCGGAGGAAGACTTCGCGCAGGATCGCGTCGGGCGGGTTCTTCCGGTTCATGTGCACCACTTGGGCGGTCGCCTCGCGGCGCTTCGCCTCGTATTGCTGGAGCGCCTCGGCCGGGTCGTCGTTCGCTGCGAGCGCGTCCGCGAGCGCGCGCGCGTCGAGGATGGCCTGGCCCGCGCCGTTCGAGCCCCGCGGCACCATGGGATGCGCCGCGTCGCCGAGCAGCGTGACCCGCCCTTTCGTCCACCACGGCAGCGGGTCCTGGTCCACCATCGGGAACTCGAGCACCTGGTCCGCGGCGCGGACGAACGCCGGAACGTCGAGCCAGCCGAAATGCCAGTTCTCGAATGCGCCGATGAAGTCCTCCAGCTTGCCCCTCCGGTTCCAGTCGCGTTGTTGGTATCTGGGCGTCTCGATCTCGGCGACCCAGTTGACGAGCTGCCGTCCCTCGGCGTCGATGGTTTCGCGGATCGGGTAGATGACCATCTTGCCATGTGCCAGCCACCCCGCCCGCACCATGCTGGCGCCGGAGAGGAACGGGGGCCACCGCGTGACCCCGCGCCACATGTTCACGCCCGAGTAGAGCGGCTCGCCTTCGCCGGGGTGGAGCTGCTTGCGGATGACCGAGTGGATGCCGTCGCACGCGACCACCACGGCGCCGCGCTGGGGCGCGAGCTCCTCGCCGGTGACGCTGCTCTTGAACAGCGCCGACGCGCTGCTCGAGTCTTGCTCGAATCCGACGCATTTCCAGCCGCCGCGGACGCAATCGTGACCCAGGCGCTGACGGACTGCGTCGAGCAGGACCATCTGCAGGTCGCTGCGGTGGATCGAGAACTGCGGCCAGTCGTATCCGGCCGAGCGTCCCAGCGGCTCGCGGTAGATGAGCTGGCCGAAACGGTTGAAGAAGACAGCCTCGCGGGTCTTCACGGCGACCCGCGCCAGCTCGGTCTCCAGGCCAAGCCGGGCCAGCTCCTTGGTTGCGTGGGGGAGGATGTTGATGCCGACGCCGACCGGCTTGATCTCGGACGACGACTCGAACACCTGCGAGCGGATGCCCGCCTTGTCCAGGGCCAGAGCCAGCGTGAGGCCGCCGATCCCGCCGCCGACGATCACGACTTGCATCGCTCGCTCCCAGCCGCCCCGTCATAGGCATCCGCCGGACGGACCGTCAACCGCCGTCGTTGACGAGCAGCCGCCGCACCGGTAAGCCGGCAGCGGGGTAGACAGATGAAGATCTACGAAGCGATCCGCTCGTCCGCGTCGTTCCGCGTGCGCATCGCGTTGAACTTGAAGGATCTTCCCTACCAGTCGGAGGTTCTCGACCTGCGCGCAGGCGACCACCTCCGGGACTCGTACGCGCGCATCAATCCGCAGCGCGCGGTGCCTGCGCTCGTCGACGGTGAGCGCACGCTCGTGCAATCGATGGCGATCGTCGAGTACCTGGAGGAGACCCATCCCGAGCCACCGCTCTTGCCCCGCTCGCCGGCGGAGCGCGCGCGGGTACGCGCGATCGCGCAGCTCGTCGCCTGCGAGATGCACCCGCTCAACAATCTCAGAGTGCTCGGCTATCTCGAACGGGAGCTACGCCTCTCGGAGCAGGCGCGTGACGCGTGGTACGCGCACTGGGTGCGCGAGGGGTTCCGCTCGCTCGAGCCCATGCTCGCCGATCGTCAGACCGGACGCTTCTGCCACGCCGACGCTCCGACGGTCGCCGACGTGTTCCTGGTGCCCCAGGTGGTCAACGCGCAGCGCTTCAAGGTCGATCTGGCGGACTTCCCGCGCGCCGTCGGCGTCTTCGAGCGATGCATGAAGCTCCCCGCCTTCGAGCGCGCCCATCCGGCGAAACATCCGGCTGGGAAGTGACCCGATGAGCAACATGATGATGGCGCGAACCCTGGCCGTTCTGCTCGCGACCCACGTGGTCGAGAAGTAAAAGTCGTGGCCACCGGTTCAGGCTTTTTCCGCTTCCTCGCGGTACTGCATGGCGAAGACGCAAATCCGCCGGAACTCTTCGCGGAGCGCGGTGGTCAACGATGCCGGATCGGTCAACTTCCCCTCTTTGACTTCCATCTCCATGCTCCTGGCGAGGTTGCCCATCCCGACGAATCCCAGCGTCAGGGAAGAACCCTTGATCGCATGCACGATCGTCGCGATGGCGCTGATTTCGCCTTTCTCGAGGCAGCGCTCGACCTCCCGGAGCTGTCGTTCGACGATGGACAGGTAGGGCTCGAGCACTCTCTTGTAGAAGGCGCCGGGCATGGCGCGGAACAGCTCCTTCGTCTCCGCGAGGCGGTGGTGATCGAGCGCAGGTTCGCCGGGCCTGGCGACGGCTGGGGGTGGATTGGACCAGGTCTCCGCGGCCGGTGACCTCACGACGGCCTTCCCGCTCCAGCGGGAGAGCACGTCCCAGAGCGCTTGCCGGGTGACCGGCTTGCTGATGTAGTCGTCCATCCCCATCGCGAGGCAGTGCTCGCGATCGCCTGCCAGGGCGCTGGCGGTCATGGCGACGATCGGGATGTGGCCGCCCCGCGCCCGTTCCGCCTTGCGGATGCGCGCGGTGGCCACGAATCCGTCCATGCCCGGCATCTGGCAGTCCATCAGGACGAGGTCGAACTTCGATTGCTCGAGGGCCTTCAGCACCTCGAATCCGTCCGCGGCGACGGCCAACGTGGCCCCCATGCCCTTCAGCATCTCTCGAGCCACCTCCAGGTTCACCGGGTTGTCTTCCGCCAGGAGAACGTGCAGGGGGACCGCAAGGCGCGGCTCTTGCTCGGGGGTCGTCCGTGCTTCCGTCACCGTGTGCTGGGTGATCAAGGACCCGGACTTGCCCTCGCGCTTTCGCTCGAGGACCATGGCCAGCGCCTTGGCGAGGATCTGCGCCCGGATCGGCTTCACCAGGTAGGCGTCGAATCCGACGGCTTCCATGATCGCGGTCTCGCCCGGCTGACCGGACGAGCTGAGCATCAAGAGCCCCAGTCTCTCCAGCGTCGGGTCCGCTCGGATGGTCCTTCCCACCTGCTCGCCGTCCACGACGGGGAGATGGTAATCGACGAGAATGGCGTCGAAGGGGACCGCTGCGGCTGCCGCGCTCCGCAATGTCTCCAGGGCTTCGCTGCCGGACGTCGCGGACGCCACGCCCACCCCGAGGCGCGCCAGCTGCTTCTCCAGGATGGCGCGGTTGAGCGCGTTGTCGTCCAGGACGAGCACGCGCGCCTCCCGCAGGATCGAGGGCGGAGCCAGCGCGGGAAGCCGCCCCGGGTCCGGTGGGAGCTGCAGCGAGACGGTGAAGGTCGATCCCGCTCCCTCCTTGCTCTGGAGCGAGACGCTCCCTCCCATTCCCGAGATGATCCGCCCGCAGAGCACCAGCCCGAGCCCGGAGCCGCCGAACTTTCGCGAGGTGGACGCGTCTGCCTGGGAGAAGGGCTGAAAGAGGTTCTTCTGCGCCTCCGGCGAGACACCAATCCCGGTGTCCGCGACCGAGATGTGCAGTTTCACCTGGCCGTCGGCCCAGCCGACGAAGCGCGTCGCGATCAGCACGTGGCCCGCAGAGGTGAACTTCACCGCGTTGGAGACCAGGTTCCCGAGGACCTGGCGCAGCCGGTTGGGGTCGCCGATCAGCCTGGAGGGAATGTCGGAGTCGATGTCGACGAGCAGGTCGACGCTCGCCCCGAGGACCTTCGAACGGTTCAGCTCGACCACGTCGAACACCAGCGACGAGAGATCGAAGGGGATCGCCTCGAATCGCAGCTTGCCGGCCTCGATCTTCGAGAGATCGAGGATGTCGTTGAGGATGATCAGCAGGGATTCGCCGCAGTGGACGATGGTATCGACGTGTTCGCGCTGCGCCGGAGTCAAGGGAGTGCGCTGCAGCAGCTCGGTCATGCCGAGCACTCCATTCATGGGAGTGCGGATCTCGTGGCTCATGTTGGCGAGGAAGTCGCCCTTGGCGCGACTCGCCGCCTCCAGCTGCCGGTTCAAGCCCCGCGTTCGCTCCTGCCGCCCGATGGCCCCGAACACCAGGGCCAGACAGCATGCCGCCCAGCCAAAGACCTGCAATCGATCATGAAGCTGTTCTCGCGCCCTCGAGATCCGGATCTCCACTTCGGCCCGCGCAAGCAAATCGACGACGACGCGGTCGATCTCGTCCAGGCGGGGCCGGAGCCGATCGATGACGTCCTCCCTGGCCGGAAGTCTTGCGGCACGCGTGGTGGCCGACCACTCGCCGATCAACCGCGTCAGGCGCGCGACCTGGCCGTCTCGCGGCGCGCCGTCGGCGAGTGTACGGGCCTGGACCTCGAGGTGGGAGAGATCGGCTTCGAGGGAAGCGGGCGCGGGCTCGGCCTTCAAGGCGGTCTCGAGCAGAGTGACGTACGTCTTTCGTGTGTCTCGCCTGAGGTCGGTGATGGCCTCGACGTGCCTGTTGGCGCCGATCAGCGCACGCGACACCTGCGATCCGACGAACCAGGCGAAGCCCCACGACCCGAGCGCCAGCGACATCGCGAGCACCGCGGCCGACAGCGCCGCGATGGCGTGCTTGCCATATCGATCGACCCTCTCTCGGAGGTCTTCCCGTCGATGCGCCAGGGCCACATCCTCGTCCGCCTCAATTGATTTCGCACTCCGTGAATCCCTTGACCAGAATTCGGCGCCGGCGGCGGCATGTGGTCGTTCATCGCGTGAAACCCGATACGACGTTCGGCACCTGCCCCGGCTCAGCTGCCTGGACTCGCGCCCCCGGGATTTCGATCATGGCGTACTTCCCGCGCGACGTCGGTGTCTTCGAGCGATGGATGAAGCTCGCCGCTTTCGAGCGCGCCCATCCAGCGAGACACCCGGCCGGGACCTGACCCGGCGCCTTACTTCTTCTCGCCGGCCGCGGTCTCCGCCCGCTTCCTCACCAGCGCGTCGGCGTCCTTCCACACGGTGCGATCGACGAGCTGGTCGTAGCTGACCGGCGTCTTGCCCGGCTTGATGCTGCCGAGCTCCTTCTCCACCGCCACCACCGACTCCAGATTTGCGCGAGAAAGCCCGTCGTCCCCCATGGGCCATAGCCCCATCTTCGCGAATCGCGGCAGCGCTTCCTTCGCGATCTTCTCGCTGCGGCCGGTCACCGCCGCGATCTTCGCCACGCGATCGGCGTGCGCGGGATTGAGCGTGTACCGGGTGGCATCGATGATGGCCGCGAGCAGGCGCACGTAGGCGTCGCGTTTCTGGCCGAGCCGGGCACGGGTGCTCACGAGCGACAGGTAATGGCTGCGCTGATTTACGTCCTGGAACGACTGGACCACCGTGAGCGGCCGTCCGAGCTGCTCCTCCAGCACCGGCACGTCATCCTGGTGCAGCACGCCGAGCTTGAGCTGCCCGGCGACCATCGCGGCGCCGACGTTCGTGCTCAGCGCGACGAGCTTGACCCGGTCGAGCTTGAGCCCGCAGGGCCGGATGAGCTGCTCCAGCGCCGCCGCGCGCGCGCCGCCGATCGAATCGACGCCGACCGACTGGCCGTCGACATCCTTGCACTTGTTCAATGCCTGGTCCGTCGATCCGAGCAGCCAGTCCGGATTCTGCATCCCGTAGACGGCCACCAGATCCACGCCGGCGTTGGAGATCATCCTCACCACCACCGGAGTGGGCGAGAGCGAGGCGTCGATGTCGCCGGCCACCACGGCCTGTGCCGCCGCCGCGCCCGAGTCGAAGGTGCGCACCTCGACGTCCACACCGTACTTCTTGAAGAAACCCTCGTCGCGGGCGACGTAGGTGACCACGCTTCCGAACACGGGCGGTACGCCGGGCATCGCGATCTTCAGCTTCTCGTCCGCGAGGGCGGCGCCTCCTCGAAGCGCGACCGCCATCATTGCCGCCGCCAGAACCGTCGCCATCGTCGGTGTCTTCGTCATGCGCGCGCCTCCTCTCCAGGGTCGAGCCCATCGCTGACCGGCACGTTCTCGGGACGCAGCGGAAGGTGCGCCGCCTTGGCCTCCAGCTCCAGCAGGGCGGCGAAATCGCAGTCGACGTAGCCGTTGCCGATCAATCCCTGCACGATTTCGCGCACCGCCGCCGCCAGCGGCATGGGCACCTCGAGACTTCGCGCGGCGGCAAGCCCCAGGTCGAGGTCCTTGCGCAACAGGACAGGGGTGAAGGTGGGCGCGAAGTCGAGCTTGACGAACGCGGGCGTCTTGTAGCGGGTGAAGGTGGAGCCCAGGACGCTCTTGTTGATGAAATCGAGAAACGCGTGCCGGGGCACGCCGGCCTTCTCGGCGAGCACCGTGATCTCCGCGAGCGATTGGGCGATGACCCCCAGGAACACGTTGTGGCAGATCTTGACCGTGCGCGCGAGCTCTCCCTCGCCGACGTAGCTCACTCCTTCACCCAGCGATTCCAGATAGGGAAGTGCCTCGTCGTAGGCGCCGCGCGATCCGGAGACGACCAGGCTGAGCCGGCCCGCCTTGACCACCTTGCCGTTGCCGCTCACCGGCGCGGCCAGGAGCTGGCAGCCTGCCTCCGCTGCCGCGGCGCGGGCCTTCGCCGAGGCCTCCTGCGAGACCGTGGAGCAATCGACCAGGATCCGCGGCGCACGGCCCGGGCGCGAGAGCACGCCCGAGGGCCCGGCGACCACGTCCAGCAAATCCTGCGAGGCCGACACCATGGTGAAGACGATGTCGCGCTCGGCAAGCGCCGCGGGGGAGTCCACGATCCGCGCGCCGCGAGCGGCCAGCGGCTCGGCCTTGGCGCGCGTGCGGTTGTACACCGCCAGATCGGCGCCCTTCTTGAGAAGGCGCTCCGCCATGGGAAAGCCCATGCGGCCGATGCCGATCCAGCCGAGCTTGTGTCTCTTCAGATCTGCCATGCGCCTCTCCGAGGTTTCAGCCGACCGGACGACGGATCCACGTCATCTCCACCTTCACATTCGCGTCCGCGAGCAGGTTGTAGACGGGGCAGCGTCGCTCGGTCAGCTCCACCACTCTGCGCAACGCTTCCTCGCTTTCGCCGGTGGACACCGTGGCCTGCACCTGGACGGTCTGGAAGTGGGGCCGCACGCCGGCCACACCCATACGCCCCCGGATGTCGATGGTGAAGGCCGCCTCGAAATCGATCGCCGAATACTGGAACCCGAGCTCATCGGCGCTGCGGCGGAAGGTGATCGACTCGCAGCCGCAGAGGGCCCCCAGCACCGCCTGGAGCGGAGTGGGCCCCTCTCCCGTTCCGCCCTGCGACGCCGGCTCATCGGTGACGAAGCGGCCGTGCTCTCCGCAGTCGATGGCCGTCTTCATCCCGGCCTCGTTGCGTGCGGTGAGGGTCCGCCTGCGCAGGATCGGCTGGTCGAGCTTCTCGGCGGAGACGACCTTGGTGGCCATGTCGGACCAGATCGTGCAATCGGTCGGACGAGGCTTATACGCTGCGCGCGAGAAGCGGGGCAAGCCTGCACGGGTCCCCTGACTGCCGGTCAGCGGGAAGCGGTCGTGAGAGCTGCCGACCAGTCCTTGCCCTCGATGATCTCCTTCAGGCGGTGCAGGAATGCGGCCGAATAGGCGCCGTCGAAGGCGCGGTGATCGAAGGACTGCGCCAGGACGCCCACCGGGCGAACCACGATGTCTTCGCCGCTCACCACCGGCTTCTTTGCCACCGC